>Ga0207718_100149_pt1 | contig 86437 bp, 89 predicted proteins | sample A23M2SouthBayCA_FD_187749 | JGI IMG/M metagenome (GOLD analysis project Ga0207718, IMG submission 187749) | Aerobic enrichment media microbial communities from Eden Landing Ponds, California, USA - A23 M2 (SPAdes) | ecosystem: Environmental > Aquatic > Marine > Unclassified | place: Emeryville...
CAACGGGTCGGGCATGCACACGCACATGTCGCTGTTCACCGAGGACGGCGAGAACGCCTTCCACGACGAGGACGACGAGTTCAACCTGAGCGACACGGCAAAGAGCTACGTCGCCGGGATCCTCGAGCACGCGCCGGCCATCGCCGCCGTCTCGAACCCCACTGTGAACTCCTACAAGCGGCTCGTCCCCGGATACGAGGCGCCGGTCTACGTCGCCTGGTCCGACCGGAACCGCTCGGCGCTCATCCGCAAGCCCGCTGCGCGCGTCCCGGCCGCCTCGCGCATCGAGGCGCGCTTCCCGGACCCGTCGTGTAACCCCTACCTCGCCTTCGCCGCGCTCATCCACGCCGGCCTCGACGGCATCGAGAAGGGTCTGGACTGTCCGGACCCGATCCGCGAGAACATCTACGAGTTCGACGAGGAGATGCGTGAGGAGTACGGCATCACCACGCTCCCGAGCAACCTCGGCGAGGCCATCGACGCGCTCGAAGAAGACGAGGTCATCGAGGATGCCCTCGGCGAGCACGTCTACGAGAACTTCATCGAGGCCAAAACCCAGGAGTACGACGAGTTCCGCGTCGACGTCTCCCAGTGGGAACTCGACCAGTACCTCGAGACGTTCTAAACGAGGCACCGGTCGGCCCGCTCTGCGAACGCGGTTTTCCCGTTTTCGGCCACGATAGCCGTCGGTGACCCCGACGGCACGCGACGAGCAATACTTTTATCCGCGCTTCCCGGTTCTGACACGTACGATGAACGCCCGGCCGCGGGCGAACGGAGGCGACGACGGGTGAAGGTACTCTCTGTCAACGCCGGTTACCTGCTCGATTACGACGGCTCGCTCAGTCAGTACGCACTCAGACCCCACCGTGCGATGATCGGCAGCGAGGGTGCCGAACGCCGCGCGACCGAGCGCCTCGTCGACGTCATCGCCGACGAGCGCCCCGACGTCGTCACGCTACTGGAGGTCGACCAGGGGTCGGTTCGCACCGCGACCGACGGTCAGGTCGTCGAGATCGCCGACCGCCTGGCAGACCACGGACTCGCCTATCGCTCACGAGCAGACACCAAGTACGGTGAGGGCCTCGTCGGCGACCTGCCCGTCCTCGAGTACCTCTCGAACGGCGTGCTCGTCCGCGAAGACCTCGACGCCACTATCGACGCCCACCTCCTCGATACGGGACCCAAACGGCTCGTCACCGAGGTGCGAGTCGGCGACCTGTCGGTGTTCGGCGTCCACCTCGCGATGAGTGGGCGCGGCCGGCGCAACCAGCTGGCCGAACTCGCCGACCTCGTCGCCGACCGCGAGCGCGTCGTCGTCGCCGGTGATTTCAACGCCTACGACGGCCTCGACGAGATCGAAGACACACTCGGCGCCGCGGGACTGATCCTCCACAACCCCGGCGAAACAGTGCCGAAACGCCCCCTCGACCGGATCGTCACCGAGACCCGCACTCTCGATCTGTTTCTCACGTCCCCCGAGATCGCCGTCACGCGATGTACCGTCATCCCCGTTCAGGTGTCGGACCATCGGCCCGTGGTGCTGGAGTTCGAGGACTAAGCCGTTCGACCCGAAACGGAGGATACATGGCTCGGCCGGTCGGCCCGTCGAACATGAGCGACCGCCGGGACCCGGGCGATCTGCGAAACCTCCTCGGAGAAGTGTGGACGGTCCCGAACCTGGTGTCGCTGTCGCGACTCCCACTGGTCGCCGGGATCGTGCTCCTCGTCGACTCGCCGCTGCGGTACGTCCTGTTCGCGCTGGTGGTGTTCTCGGACGGCGTCGACGGCTGGCTCGCACGCCGTCTCGACCAGGAGACCGAACTCGGGGCACTGCTGGACCCGGCGCTCGACAAACTGACCGCGCTCGCCCTCGTCGTCGCCCTCTTCCCGGAGACCGGCCTGCCCGTCGAGTACCTCGTGCTCTTTTTCGCGCGTGATGCGTTCGTCCTCTCGCTGGCGCCGCTCGTACCCCTCTACGGGTTCGACACGAGCAAAGTCCGGGCCCGCGTCCCCGGCAAAGTCGTCACCAACGTCCAGTTTCTGGCCATCGTCGCGATGCTCGTCCCCGCGGTGCTCGCGACCGAGGCGCTGCTGTGGCTCTCGGGCGTCGCCGCCGCGGTCGCTATCGTGGACTACGTCGTCTTCGTCGCCCGGGAACTGAGCGACCGCCCGTGGGTCCACGAGCCCCGGACCGCCGTCGCCGCTGGCGTCGGCGTCGCGGCCGTCTTCGTCCTCCTCGTCGCTCTCCTGCTGGCCGAGGAACTCGCCGAGTTTCTGACAGCCCTCGGGACGCTCGGGTAGTCCAGACGTGTCTCGAGAACTGTTTTCGGGAAGACGGCGTCAGTGGCAGCTCCGTCTAACGGCTGTTCAATGTGCGTGCGTAGTTAGCAGGAGCGGTGGCGCGCGCCGTCGAGCGTTTCATCGCGAGACGGAAGCGCGAGGGATGAGCATCGCAGCGAACGGAGTGAGCGAGAAGCGCAGTCGGTTGGGGAGGTGTGTGGCCTGCGGTTGCGGTGCTGTGCTGGCCTGCGGTCCTGGTGGATTGAAAGGGCGAGGTCCGGTCGCGAGTGCTGCGCGGGCCCTATCCGAGTGAGCGAAGCGAACGAGGATATCCCGCACAGCACTCGCGAGCGGGACGAGGGCTTTCAGCGCACGGTGTGAGTGGCGGTCACTCCGACTGCGAGCGAGCGGGACGAGGGCTTTCAGCGCACGGTGTGAGTGGCGGTCACTCCGACTGCGAGCGAGCGGGGCGAGGGATTTCAGCGCACGGTGTGAGTGGCGGTCACTCCGACTGCGAGCGAGCGGGGCGAGGGATTTCAGCGCACGGTGTGAGGCTTTCGACTTACGCCGGTGAATACGGTGCCGTCTCAGGAGCATCTTTCTTTCACGCCAAAACTAACAGAAACACCTGTTACCTCTACACCCACCCCCGACCGTCCCGTCCACCCGAAACGGTGGCCTTTTGCTCGCGCTCCGCGGGCTAGCAGGCATGACCGAGGACGACTCCGGGGCGAGCGGGGAGGCCCCCGACGCCGGACCGGATGCCGGAGACGGAGACGGAGACGGAGACGAGGAGGGACTGACCTACGCCGAGGCGGGCGTCGACATCGCGGGTCAGGAGGCGGCGACGGCGGCGCTCGTGGGCGCGACCGGCGAGTTCGAGGGTGACTACGCGGGACTGCTCGACATCGGTGATCGGTACCTGGCGCTGGCGGCCGATGGCGTCGGGACGAAACTGCTCGTCGCCGAGGCCATCGACGACTACTCCACGATCGGTATCGACTGCATCGCGATGAACGCCAACGACCTCGTCGCGGCGGGCGTCGAACCGGTCGCGTTCGTCGACTACCTCGCCGTCGAGGAACCCGACGACGCCACCGCCGAGCAGATCGGCGAGGGGCTCCGCGTCGGCGCCGAACAGGCGGGCGTCGCCCTGGTCGGGGGCGAGACGGCCGTCATGCCCGACGTCATCCGCGGGCTCGACATCGCGGGCACCTGTGCGGGGCTCGCGCCGAAAGACGGCGTCTTCCCCGGCGAAGCACAGCCGGGCGACGCGCTCGTCGGCTGGCCGTCCTCGGGCATCCACTCCAACGGACTCACGCTCGCGCGCGAGGCCGTCACTCGCGAGTACGAGTACACCGACCCGTTCCCGCCCGAACCCGACCGCACCATCGCCGAGGAACTGTTAGCGCCGACGCGGATCTACGCCGACGTACTCCCCGCTCTCAGAGACCACGAGACACACGCCGCCGCCCACGTCACCGGCGGCGGGTGGACGAACCTCACGCGCATGGGCGAGCATCGATACGAGGTCACCGACCCCTTCGACGCCCAGCCCGTCTTCGCGTTCGTCCAGTCCGAGGGCAACGTCGACGACGAGGAGATGCACCGCACGTTCAACATGGGTACCGGGTTCGTGGCGGCACTCCCGGAGGACGACGCCGCGTCGGCCGTCGAGGCGAGCGACGATGCACGAGTGATCGGTCACGTCGAAGCGGGTGACGGGACGGTGGCGGTTCGCGACCTAGAACTCTAGCATCCGGCGGCTCCGCCGCCGGTGTACCGCCGGGGCGGGGTGATACCCCGCGGAGGCGGCGTTCTGGTCCAGTTTCCCCACCCCCGTCGACTCACTCGCTGTCGAATTTGTACTATACGGCCGCTGGAGGCCCTGTACTCCGGAGGATATGTTGGGTGATACCGATCACCGTGGGCCAAGCATGTCATCTACACGTGACAAACACTTCAAATTAAAGGAAAATATCGTTGGTAATTTATCCCCAAATTTTAGATAAATTCAATCACGAACTCGCGAAATCAATAGTTGGCTATGAGCCAAGAAACCTCGCGAATCCGGACGTACCTTGAAGAGAACCCCAAATGGATCGGTATCCTGTTCGCCGCGATGATGCTGCTGTCCCAGGTCGGGATGGTGGCGGCTGACCCGAACGGCACGTCGATAGCAGGCCCGTAAGTTTTCGATTCTCGACACCGCTTAGTCTTTCGGCGTTAAACTGTGACTCCACCGTAGTTCCGACTCTTCGATAACTGGGACGTCCTGTTTGAGTAGATAGCTCTTCATCTCCTCCTCGCCGAGTTCGATAGCACACATCTCCCCGGCATTCAGATGATAGCGGACGTACCCGTCCATGTGAGGGTGGAACATCGTCCCAAGTGGATGGTCGAGACGTGGGTATCCGTACAGTTTCAGTTCGTATTTACCATCGTCGAGCGGTCGGATTTCTGCTTTCTGGGGTGTCCCTGAATCGTTCTTGACAACCGACGCGGAACTATCGCCCACGACCATGTAGTGGTGGCCGATCTGTTCGTACTCTTTGATTATCTCGACCGTCGCGGCCAGCGAGAACCCCTGGTTCAGGAGGCGAGCCACCGTACGGCCGACGGACGTCGCCGCCTCGTTGACGATGTCGGTGACGGTGGCGATGCCGGCCATGGCACCGTTCTCGACGAGTCCGTACCCCTGGTCGTAGGAGTCACAGGCGTTCAGGAGGAACGCGCTCACGCCGACGTCGTTCAGTTCCTGGGTATCGAGGTAGCCGTCGGGACAGCGGATCCCCTCTTTGTCGACGTGACCGATGTAGTGCAGGAAGTCGACGTCCGACTGCAGGAGCGCTCGCATCTCCTCGGTCGTGAGCTCCTCGTCGAAGGAGATGTCGAACTCGATCCAGTCCCGGGTGCCGTAGATCTCGGAGACGACGTTCTCGTCGGCCATGCGTTCGTCGTTGCAGACGACGGCGACCCGGATCTGTGGGTCCGTGGTCGGTTCGTACGTGAGTCGCCGACGGAACGCGTCCTCGGTCATCTTGCTCGCGCCCACCGGGACGCCCTCACCGACGTAGGTCTGCTCGATGCTGTCGGCGTCGGCGGGGCGAAAGACCGTCTCTTCGACCGTCGCGGACGACGACGAAGACGACGACCGGGCGTGCGTCGAGCGGGCGAACGTCGCCGAGTCCGGACCACGGAGTTCCTGTGGCTGGTTGCGGAAGATCGACTGTATCTGGTCCGCGACCTCGTCGCTCGTCCGACCCATGCCGGGTGATTCGGGACACCGAACGACCGCGAGTTCGTCCGCGAGGAACGGAAGCGTCCCGACGTACTCCGGGTCGTGGCGGACGTCTGCGGTCAGTTTCCACGTCGGCATCGCGTCGGTCAGTGCCGACGCTGGGACCTGCATGTACGCTCGCACCTGCTCGGCCACTGGACGCTCGTACAGCGCCGCGAAGTCGAGGTCGACCACTTCTTCGACGCGAGCGCGCTCGGCCAGGTCGACCTGATAGTACCCCTCTGTGCGAGTGACGCAATCGAGCAGGAACGACTGCTTCAGGACCCGTGCGACCGACGCCTCGAATCCGTCGCCGGGCACGAACGAGCAGTTACGCTCGCCGTCGAGAGGATAGGTCCATCCGTCGGCGACGAGCCGTGGTTCGGGCCCCGGACGCACCGTTGCGCCGAAGTAGTACGCGAGCGGTGCGACGGGATAGATGTACTCGAACAGCGGTGGCACCTCGACGGTGATCCCGGTGTCGGGTGCGTCGATCCCGTCGGGTATCGACAGTTCGTCGCCCCGTTCGACGAGCGGAGGGTGGCCCCTGAGCGTCGGGAACGACCGCTCGCACGTCGTCGTCTTCAGTGCGGACCCCAGCGTCGACAGTGCTCGCATCACGTCTCCGGGGTCGTCGGTCGTCGTCACTGTCGCCGCGGGCTGTTCGTGGTAGGACCGGGCACCGACACGCACTGTTTCGGCGCCGAACTCGAACTGGAGGGCTCCCTCGCTGGCCGCCACGTCGACGGCCCCCTCGACCGAAAGATAGAGTTTCACTTGCGAGGTCGGCAGTTCGATGTTGTACCGTGCGGGTGGGAGCGATACCGAGTCTCCGATATCGACCTCCGCGACGGTGTCTCCCGCCGCGTTCCTGATCCACGTATCGACGAAGTACGGCGTTTCGAGAGCGCCCGTCCCGACCGTCGCCGCCGTGTCTACGGGGAAGTAGAACTGGTCGGTGTCACACGACGAAACCTCCACAGAACCGGGGGTCAACAGCGTGAACTGGGCGTCCTGGATCGGGTCGACGACCTGCAGTCCGTCACGACTCGGGTGAGGGCGTATCCGCGGCGTCGTGGCGTCCAGGTCGTCGTTCATGGTGGGCCAATCGGTGCGAGGGTCGGTGGGCGGCAGCGCCCGTCACACCCGTCTCAGTACCTTTGATCTGCGTGTAGGCGGAGAAAAGCCTGTTGCCCAGTGTCATCCGAGAATCACGTCTCCAGTGGTGGCTGCCGAACCCCGCCGCTCGGCGGGTTTCAGTCCGAAAAGAGACTGGTGTGGACCGGCGCGAACGACCGGCCCTCCTCCTCGGGCGGTTCCTCCGTGTCGGAGACTGCCTTCCCCTCGACGCCGTCGGCGAGGAAGTCGGCCAGTGGCGGGCCGACACTCTCGGGTTCGACGAGGAAGGCGTCGTGGCCGTGGTCGCTCTCGACGACGTGGTGTGCAGTCTCGACGTCCGCCGCCCGGAGGGCCTCGGCCAACTCCTCGGCCTGTGCGGGGGTGAAATGCCAGTCCGCAGTGAACGAGAGCGCCAGGGCCTCACCCTCGAAGGCTGCGAGCGCGTCCTCGTCGGAGTCGAATCCCGCCGAGAGGTCGTAGTTGTCCATGGCCCGTGTCAGGTAGAGATAGGAGTTGGCGTCGAAGCGTTCGACGAACTTCTCGGCCTGGTAGTCGAGGTAGGATTCGACGTCGCGGTAGGGGAAGAACCCGGCGGCGGGGTCGGCCGGGAACGAGCGGGCGGCGTCGCGACCCGCCGCTCGGCGGCCGAACTTCTGTTCCATCGACGCCTTCGAGAGGTACATGACGTGGCCGATCTGGCGGGCCAGCGCGAGCCCGTCGTCGGGGTGGGTGCCCGAGTCGGGGTCGTCGGGGTCACCGTAGTAGTCCCCGCCCTGCCAGTCGTCGTCGGTGGTGATCGCCCGGCGAGCGATGGCGTCGAGCGCGAGACACTGGGTGTCGAGGCGGGCGGCGGCCGCGATGGGGACGATCCGCTCGACGTGGTCGGGGTGGCGTTTGGCCCACTCGAGGACGTTCATCCCGCCCACACTGCCGCCGACGACCGCGTGGAGGTGCGGGATCCCGAGTTCGTCCAGCAGTTGGCGCTGGGCTTCCGTCCAGTCGGTCACGGTTACCGCGGGGAAGTCGGTCCCGTAGTGGTCGCCGGTCTCGGGGTTGATGCTGGCAGGGCCGGTCGTGCCGTAACACGACCCGGGGACGTTCGCACAGAGGACGTAGTACTCGCGGGTGTCGATGGCCTTGCCGGGGCCGACGAAGTCGTCCCACCAGGCCCGGGCCTGGTCGCTGCCCTCGACCTCGCCGCGGTGGCCGGCGACGTGGGCGCTGCCGGTCAGCGCGTGACAGACCAGCACCGCGTTGTCGCCGGTGAACTCGCCGTAGGCCTCGTAGGCGACCTCCAACTCCGGGATCGAACGGCCACACTCGAACTCGAAGGCGCCCAGCGAGACGGTGTCGCGCTCGACCTCCATCTCACACGCCTCCACCTGTCCCGCCGGAGGCGGCGCCCGCAGTCTCGTTCGCTCGTTCGATCGCCCGGTCGAGGTCCGCCAGGACGTCGTCGACGTCCTCGATGCCCACAGAGAGTCGGACGAGGTCGGGTGTGACGCCGCTGGCACGCTGTTCGGCCTCGCTGAGCTGGGCGTGGGTCGTCGAGGCGGGGTGGATGATCAGGGTCTTCGCGTCGCCGATGTTGGCGAGGAACTGCGCGAGCTCCGTCTCCTCGCAGACTGCCTTGCCGGCGTCGAACCCGCCAGTGAGTCCGAACGCGACCATCCCGCCGTAGCCACCGGCCAGGTACTCCGCGGCGAGGTCGTGGGTTTCGTGACTCTCCAGGCCGGGATAGGTGACCCACGCCACCCCGGGGTGGTCGGCGAGGTGCTCGGCGACCGTGCGGGCGTTCTCGCAGTGACGCTCCATCCGCAGGGAGAGCGTCTCGACGCCCTGGAGTGTCGTCCAGGCGTCGAAGGGTTTCTGCCCGTCGCCCAGCGAGCGGACGGCGCGCTGGCGGGCGGCGACGGCGAAGGCGCGCTCGCCGAAGCGGTCGGCGAAGGTCACACCCTCGAAGGCCGGGTTCGGGCCGCCGAGTTCCGGGAACCGCTCGGGATACTCCCTCCACGGGAACGACCCGCCGTCGACGAGGACGCCCCCGACCGTCGTCCCGGAGCCGTGGATCCACTTCGTGGTGGACTCCCAGAGGATATCGGCGCCGTGGTCGAGGGGGTTACACAGGGCGGGCGTCGCGAACGTGTTGTCGACGAAGACGGGGACGCCGCGCTCGTGGGCGACCTCGGCGATCGCTTCCATCGGCGGGACGACGAGGGAGGGGTTGCCGATGGTCTCGTAGTGCACGTAGGCCGTGTCCTCGTCGATGGCCGCGGCGTAGGCGTCGGGGTCGAGCGTGTCGACGAAGCGTGCTTCGACACCGCGCCGGGACCCCATCTTCGAGAGGTACGAATGCGTGCCGCCGTAGATCGAGGAGGCCGAGACGACGTTGTCGCCGGTGCTCGCGAGGATCGAGGTGCCCGCGTCCAGTGCGGCCATCCCCGAGGCGGTCGCGACGGCGGCCGTCCCGTTCTCCAGCGAGGCGAGGCGCCGCTCCAGCGTCGAGACGGTCGGGTTGTCGAACCGGGAGTAGACGTTGCCCTCCGCGTCCAGCGCGTACAGGTCCGCCGCGTGGTCGGCATCCTCGAAGACGTACGACGTCGTCTGGTGGATGGGCGGCGCGCGCGCCCCCGTCCCCTCGTCCGGCGATTCCTGGCCGGCGTGGATACAGCGGGTCCCGAACCGGTGCGAGGTGGTCATGTGCTACATGCATATTCCTACAAAATCATATAACCACGAGTTACGGCAACATTCTCAGCGTGTGGGAGTGACAGGCACGGCTGCCTCCCACCGCTAACGGTGGGAACGGTTACCGCTAACGGCGGGAACGGTTACCGCCAACGGTGAGAACCGTCGGGCTGGGAGGGCAGGTGAGCACACGACAGCGAGCGACAGCTACCGGAAGAGGACCGTCGGTGGTTGCGTGGCGTCTTCGACGGGGGTGTCGGCGTCGATAGCGGGGAGTCTGAGGGTGACGCGCGTCCCGCCGGTATCCGCGGCCGTGTGGACCTGACAGGAGCCCCCGTAGCGGGTCACGACCCAGTTGACGAGCCAGAGGCCGAGACCGGAGCCGTGTTCCAGCTGGGTCTCCTCGCCGCGTTCGATCACCGCGGCCTCGGCCTCGGGGATCCCGGGACCGTCGTCCTCGACGTGGAGTTCGACCCAGGCACCGCCGTCGGCGGCGACCGCAGTACTGTGGCGCTCGTCGCTCGCAGGCGCCCCCTCCACTGTGTGTGCCTCGATACTCACTCGGGGCTCCGACGCGGTGGCGTGTTTGAGGGCGTTCTCGACGAGTTCCCCGAGCGCGCGGTCGAGCTCTCGTCCGGCACAGACCCCGTAGTCAGTCTCGACTGTCACGTCGACGGTCGCCGCGGGGAACTGCTCGCGGTAGCGCGCCGCGACGTCCGACAGGACTCGTTCGGGGTCGAGCCGTTCGGGCTCGCGCTCGGTGCGGGCGTAGTGCTCCAGTTCGCGGGCCCGCTCGCTCAGCCCGACCATCCGGTCGGCGGTCCCGGTGAGGCGCTCGCCCAGCGCCGCGGGGTCGGCGTCGGGGCCGGCCTCCCGGAGGTGGCTGCCGACGCCGAGGACGACGTTCATCTCGTTGCGGAGGTTGTGTCGGAGGACTCTGTTGAGCAGGCGGACGAGTTGTTCGGTGCGCTTGCGCTCGGTGACGTCGGTCTGGAACCCGAGAAAGCGCGTCACCTCGCCGGTCTCGTCGGCGACCGGACTGACCCGCACCTGATTCCAGAACGGCGTGCCGTCGGCGCGGTAGTTGACCAGTTCCGTCGAGACCGCGCTGGCGGCGGCGACCCCCTCGCGGAGTCGCCCGACCGACTCGCCGTCGGTCGCGGGGCCCTGCAAGAACCGGCAGTTACGGCCCAGCAGTTCGTCGGCGCCGTAGCCGGTCAGCCGCTCGAACCCCTCGTTGGCGTAGACCAGGGGCGTGTTCGAACTGGTCGCGTCGGCGATGGTGATGCCGATACTGGCCTCGTCCATCGCCCGGGTTTTGAGCCGGAGTTCTCGCTCGCGTTCCTTGCGCGCGGTGACGTCGCGGCCGACTCCCTGGACGGCGACGACCGCGCCGTCCTCCGTCACGGGTGTCGCGTTCACCTCCAGGGTGACGACCTCGCTGTCCTCGGCCAGGAAGTCGAGTTCGAGCGCTTCGGTCGTCCCTCCGTCGAGTATCCCGGCGTAGGCCGCCGTCGCGTCTTCGACCGAGGCGTCGACGACGAGCGACCCGAAGTCACGCCCGACCAGTTCCCCGGGGGCGTACCCCAGTACCCGCTCGACGGCCGCCGAGACGTACGTGAACTCGCCGTCGAGTCCGATGCGGAAGATGACGTCGAAACTCGCGTCGGCGATCCCCTCGAACCGGCGCTTCTCGCGTTCGAGGCGTGCGTTGCGCTCGCGGCGCTCCCGGTCGTGCTCGCGCCGTTCGAGCGCCTGGCCGACGAGTCTCGCGAGCAACTCGACGAACATCGTCTCCGCCTCGTCGAAGGACTCGTCGCGCTCGGCGCGGTCGGCGAAACAGACGGTGCCGTACACCTCGTCGTCGACACGCACCTTCGCGCCGACGTAGGTCCCCAGACCGAACGTCTCAAGTGCGGTATCGGAGACGGCCTCCGACTCTGTGGCGTGCTGGACGGCCAGCGACCCGTCGGACTCGACAGTCCGGCGACAGTACGCCTCGTCGAGCGGACAGCTCTCGCCCGGTTGCAACAGTTCGTGGTCCCCCGTCGACTGGACGATCCGCTGGGTCCCGCCGTCGATCCGCGTGAGAAATCCCAGCGGTAACTCCAGCGCCGCCGTCCCCACTTCCAGCCCCCGTGCGACCCGCTCCTCGACGTCACTCTCCCGTTCGGCGAACGTCTCGTACAGTTGTTCTCGATGAGAACGATCGCCCATTGCTCTGCCTTAGGACTCCTTGACTTAGTTCTTTGCACCTCTGATTATCAAATTATGGAGCGTGAGCACTCACCCGGCGGCGTCGACGGGAGTGGCGAGCAGGTAGCCCGGACCGAGAGCCGGCAGGAGCGCCCCGGTGAGTGCGATGCCTGCCAGGAGGAGCCAGCGATAGACGGGTGCCCCCTCGTTCACAGTAGAGGACGAGCCCTGCCAGAGGACGAAGCCGGCAGTGGAGACGAGGGTCCCGACGAGGAGCCAGTGGGGGCCGACGCGACTGCGGGCGACGAGGGTGCCGACGGACAGCACGGCCGCGAGCGTCAGGACGTACGTCGCGCCGCCGTCCCCTCGTCCGGCGATTCCTGGCCGGCGTGGATACAGCGGGTCCCGAACCGGTGCGAGGGGGTCATGTGCTACGTGCATATTTCTGTAAAATGAAATGATCGCGAGTTACGGCAACATTCTCAGCGTGTGAGAGTAACAGGCACGCTCGGCGGTTCGGGGTCTGGTATCCCGCACAGGGTCCGGTCCGCGTTACGGCACTGTGGCGTTTCGGGCACACGCGACGGCGTCGTCGGCGTCGAGCAGGCCGTGTCCGGCGGCGAGTGTCTGGTTTCCGTCGACCGGTGCGGCGCTCGCTTCGAGTGCGCGTTCGGTCTCCCGGGGCGTTATCCCGGGGTCGACCTCCTGGAGGAGTGCGGCGACGCCGCCCGTGTAGGCCGCGGCGGCGGACGTCCCGGTAAAGGAGAGACCGGACCCTCCGGGCGTCGCTCCGGGTGCGAGGAGGTCGATACCGGGGCGACCGTCGTTGGTCGGACCGCGGCCGGAACGCTCCATCGGACGGCGGTCACCGGGACTCGCGGCGCCGACCGCGACGACACCGGGGGTGGGGGCCGTCGCCGGCGCGGCGAGACTCCAGCGGGGTTCGGGGTCGCCGAATCGATGGGTAGTCGAGACGAGTTCGAGGCGGTGGGTCGCGTTCGCCGGGACGCTCACCCGCACGTGATAGGTCCCGTTCGGGACCGACCGCGAGAGGAGGTCGTTGGTCTCGACGGACTCGATGAGGACCTGGTTCGTCCCGACGGGTCCGCGGGGGTACGCGCGCGACCGGGCCACCTGGCGGGACCCGTTGTCGGTCTCCTCGTAGAGATGGATGGTCACGTTGTGATCGCCCGCGTCGCTCTCGTTCCACCAGAGCCACAACCGGACCCGCTCGCTCGACCCCCGGAGGGAGATGCGGGTCCGCCCGTCGCCGAACTCGACCCACTCGCCGCCGTCGTGGGTGCCGGCCCAGTGTCGCTGTGCGGCGTTGCCGGTCGGGACGACGACCGGCACGCCCGCGTCGGCAGCGTCGGCCACCGCTCGCGAGACGGGTGCCGAGCCGTCGTCGGGTTTCGCGTAGAACACGGTCGGCGCGACGACGACGTCGGCCCCCCGGTCGAGCGCCCACCCGACCGCGCGGGTGAAATCGTAGGCCGTCCGGAAGTTCGCGAGCAGGAGGTCCGCATCGGGCGCGACCCGGGTCACGAGGGTCGCACTCGCCGTCCCGTGCTGGTCGAATCCGTCGTTGCCGACCGACGACTCGCCCCGCGCCGCGAACGAGGCGGTCCCCTCGACGCTGTCGCGGATCCGCGGGTCGTCGACGTCGAACCCGGTCGGGTCGAGGACCGCGACGGTGACGTTCGCGCCCGTCGGGTCGTCGGCGTCGAGGCGCGCGAGCGAGTCCAGTCCCGCGTCGGCCGTCCCGGCCGGGCCGGCCGTGCAGTACGTCTCGGTTCCCCCGTCGCCGTCCCCTCTCGCGTCCGGTGGGACGGTCAGGACGCCCGGACGCGGGTCGTCGACGGGCGTGTCCCCGTCGACCGCGGGGCCACCGGGACTCGCCGGCGGGTTTCTGTCGGTAACTGCCCCCGGGGCTGTGGCGCTCTCGGCACCGGCTGGCGGGACGTCGCTGGCGACGAGCGGGAGGACGAACGGGACCCCCGTCGCGACGAGCAGTCCGAGGACCGCGAGCGCGACGAGTGACGACTCGCTGACGGGTAATCGAGCCATCGCGTCTCACCTCTGGCGGCGGACGTACCACGCCGAGAGCATGACCGCGAGCGCGAACGTCCCGCCGGAGAAAAAGAGCAGGCCCGCAGGCACCGGTGAGACGGTGGCACTCTCGATGGTGCCGGCCAACGCGGCCTTGCGGATCCCCTCGCTGGCCGTCCGCGGAACGAGCACCGCGGTGACGAGCCACTGGACAGCGACGCTGACGAGCCCGAGCGCGACGACCACGGCGGCGGCCCGCCCGAGCAGTGACCGGACGCTACGGGTCTCTTCGTCGGTCCCCGAGAAGACGATCGGGTCCTCGGCGGGCGCGTACACCCGCATCTCGGTCCCCTTCTCGGAGTACCACGTGTCGACCTCGGTGACGAGTCCCTCCGCCTCCAGTTTCCCGAGGTGGTAATTGACGTTGGCGAGGGAGGTGTCCACCGCCTCGGCGACCTCCGAGGCGGGGGCAGGTTCCTCGTGGAGGTGTGCGATGATCTCGCGGGCCGTCTCGGCGGAGATGGCGTTCAGCGCCGTCGTCGCCGACTCGCTGTCGATGCGCACCACCCGCGGTTCCTTCGGGGGCGTGTCCTGAACCGTGAGTGACTGCAATCGTTCGATCATGACAGAGGCGATACTCCGCTGGTTGGTCCCACGTTGTGGCGGGGCGAGTAAATAGGTGTCCGAGGCTAAAACGGTCGTCTAGCCTATCGGTTTCCAGGTGACGACCCGTGGTTCCCCGGAAGCCTGTTCGCGGTCGGTTCCGGGATCGCCGGTAACCGCCGGCTTCGGGACGGGCCGGTAACCGCCGGCTTCGGGACGGGCCGGTCGCCGCCCGGACCGACGCCTAGAAGACGGTTGAACCCTCCGGCAGGCTTTGTCCCCCCGGGAGCCAACCCGAATTCATGTCCCCGACGAGACGAGCGTTCCTCGAACGACTCGGCGCTGCGGCGGTCGCCGCCACCGCCGCCGGTTGTAACGCCCTGGACGCTGCCGAGACGCCGACCGGCCGAGCCACCGACGGTGGACCCGCGACTGCCGGGCGGTCCCACACCGAGACAGACCCAACAGCGTCGGCGACCGCGGGCGACGCCAGCGGGGCGACGCCAGCGGGGGAGTACGCGGTCGACCTGGCGCTCACCCGCAACGAGTACCGACTCGCCGCACGCCTGGAACCGAGCGAACACCTCCCGGTCGCGGACGCGACGTCCGTCTCCGACCTCGAACCGCCCGTCCGCGAGGCTGTCCGGACGGCCATCGAGACCGACCGCTACGAAACCGACGACCCGTCGAGAGGGCTGCTGGAAGGTCTCGACGCCCTCGGGATGGTCGCAGACGGCGACGGCTACTACCTGCTCTCTCACACCTTCACCGAGTACGTGCTGAACCTGGCACTCGGCGTCGACCCCGAGACGGTCCCCGACGACGCGGTCGTCGATCGCGAGTCCGACGCAGTCCGGGACCGGCCCTCAGTCGCCGAGGCAGTCGACACCGTCACACCGCACGGGACCCACGCACCCAGCCAGGAGTATCGAACGCTGGTCCTGACCGACGAACTCGCGGCCTTCCTCGAAGAGTACGACTACGTCAGCTACGCGGCGGGCGTCGGCCGCCTCGAGTACGCCGTCGAACGCCAGTATCCACCGTTCACGCTGTCAGCGCGGGAAGCCAGGGAGGAAGAGCGATTCGGGCGACCAGTCGTCGACGCGTCGTCGTTCGCAGCGGAGACGCAGGCTCTCGTCCGCGAGACGCTCGACACTCACCGCCGAACCCCCATCAGACTCGACGAACAACATCGCCGCGTCGGGGCGTTGCGCCCCGAGTCGGTCCCGTACGAACTCGAACGCGGCGTCCGCCGGGGGCACCTCCTCCGGGTCGACGGCTCGCTGTACCACTTCAGCGTCGGTCACGCACACTGGGATCAGCTACCGGTAGACCTCGCCGCCTCGCTCGCCGACGGGACGGTCGCTCGCGACGACCCGGCCGAGTTGCGCCTCTCGGCGACGAACGCCGGCGACCACGCGGTCCGGGTCGGCGTCCCCGGGCTGTTGCCGTTCGGGATACTCTGGGCCGCGCCCGTCGACGGCGGTGCCGCAGTCCAGTTGTGGACGGACGACTACGAGCGCTCGGACCTGGTCAGGGTCGAGGACGGCGTCGCGCGGCCGGACTCGTATCGCCACGAGCGGACGGTCGATCCCGGCGAGACCGTCTCGCAGACGTACGCGTTCGGTCGCGACGTCGACGCGCTCGCCGCGACCGACTACTCTGTCTGGGGCGTCCTCTGGGTACGGTGGCCGAGCCACGACGGCCAGCGGGTGCGCGACTGGAACGCCGACATCTACCCATACGAACTGACGCTCGGTCTCGATCCGGTGTGACTGGTCGGGGACGGTCGACGGTTCGACGGGCCAGTCCGCCCACCCGCCCCACTTATGTCGGTCGGCGTCCGTCACCCGACGATGGCACCGTGGTACGCCTGGACGCCCTGGGGCGGGGAGTTCTGGGTCGCTCGGTTCCTCCTCCAGCGCGGGCTCGCGCTGACCTACCTCGTCGCCTTCCTCGTCGCCGCCCGCCAGTTTCGTCCCCTCGCCGGCGAGGACGGCTTGCTCCCCCTCGCCGACTACACCGAACGCGTCGACGTCCGCGAGAAGCCCTCCCTGTTCTACTACTTCGACAGTGACCGCGCGCTCGGCGTCGGCGCCTGGCTCGGCGTCGGCCTCGCCGCCCTGGCACTGCTCGGGGTCCCGGGCCGACTGGGACTGGCCGCGTCCGTCCCGGTCTGGACGGCGATGTGGGCGCTGTATCTCTCCTTCGTCAACGCCGGGCAGACCTTCTACGGCTACGGCTGGGAGTCGATGCTCTGTGAGTGTGGCTTTCTGGCGATCTTCCTCGGCACGCCGGACCTAGTCGCCCCCGCGGTCGTGATATACCTCTTCCGGTGGGTCGAGTTCAGGAATATGTTCGGCGCCGGGCTGATCAAGGTTCGAGGGGACGACTGCTGGCGCGACCTGACCTGTCTCGACTATCACTACGAGACCCAGCCGATGCCCAACCCGCTCTCCTGGGTCGCCCACCGGCTTCCCCGGTCGGCACACAAACTCGGCGTCGCCGTCAACCACGTCGTCGAACTCGCCGTCCCGTTCCTCTATTTCGGGCCGCCCGGCGTGGCCGCCCTGGCCGGTCTCGCCACCGTCGGCTTCCAGGGCTGGCTCATGCTCACTGGCAACTTCTCCTTCCTGAACTTCCTGACTATCGTCCTCGCCGGGAGCCTCTTCGCCGATTCGGTCGCGTCTGGGGGACTCGACCTCTCCGGTCTCTCCGGGGTCGTCCCACCTATCCCCGCCCCCACCGCGCTCGCACCGCTCTCCCTGCCCCACCAGATCGCCCTGGCGGCGCTTTTCGTTCTCGTCGTCGCGCTGAGTTACTACCCCGTCGTGAACATGCTCTCCTCACGACAGGCGATGAACCGCGCGTTCGACCCGTTCAACCTCGTCAACACCTACGGCGCCTTTGGCTCGATCACCCGGAATCGCTACGAGGTCGTCGTCCAGGGTACCCACGACGGCGTGATCGGCGACGACACGGCGTGGGAGACCTACACGTTCCCCGGCAAGCCCACGGACCCAGAAAGGTTGCCCCCGCAGTGGGCCCCCTATCACCTCCGGCTGGACTGGCAGCTGTGGTTCGCCGCGATGGCTCGCTCGCCGCGGCGGTCGCCCTGGTTCGTCCACCTCTGTGCCAAACTGCTGGCGGGTGACGAGGCGACTCACTCGTTGCTTCGCGAGAACCCGTTCGAGGACGACCCGCCCAGGTACGTCCGCGCTCTGCGGTATCGCTACGAGTTCACCGATTTCGAGACGTGGCGCGAGACCGGCCGGTGGTGGGACCGGGAGCGCGTGGGGACCTACTACGGCCCCGTGTCGCTGGACGATCCGCGATTCCGGAAGCAGCTTCGGCGCTTCGGGTGGGCGGTGCCCGAGAGCGAGGCCGTCGGCGCGGACGAGCGTGTGGACGTTGGCCGCGTCGCCGACGAGGTGGTGGGGGAGTAGCAGTGGAATCGAACTGGCGAGATTGAACGGTGGCGTGCGCCGTTGAGTGTGCCGACCGCAAGGGAGGCCACGAAACAGCGTCGCGCGAGGGATGAGCAACACAGGCGAACGGAGTGAGCCGAGTAGCGCAATCGGCTGGGGGGGCGTGTGGTGCGGTTTGGGTGGGACTGAAAGGGGCGACGCGTTCGAGGAAGCACGGCGCCTCAAGCCGCGAGGCGGCGAAGCCGCCTCGGCCCGTGCGAGCGGGCCTTCGGCCCGCGAGCAGACACCGCAACGGAGTGAGGAGCGCAGAGTGTGCCGCGCGACTCGAACGCGTCGGGGCTTTCATCGGATCTCTCTCGTTCGCCCTCTCTTGTTCGGACTCTCTCGTTTGGACTCTCTTGTTCAGACCGATCGAAAGCCCCACCTCGCTTGGCTCGGGCGTCTCGCTGCGCTCCTCGCTTCGCTGCGGTGCTTACTTCGCCGTCCTTCGCCAAGCGAGGTGCCCCTTTCAGTCCACCCCGACAGCCGCCGCGGGCCACACGCCTCCCCAGCCGATTCGCTCACTCCGTTCGCTCATCCCTCGCGCGGCGCCGTCTCGTCACGAGAGACTCGACAGCGCGCGCCAGTCACAACACTCGATCAGCACGACAACTCAATCACACGAACACGATCGACTGCTCACCTGGATCGACCGTCACCTCGGCGCCGACGGGGAGCGGCGCGATAGGGTTCGTGTGCCCCCAGTCGAGCCCCAGCACCACGGGCGCCTCCGGGTTGTACCGCCCGACCCACTCGACGACGGTCTCGCGGACCCGCTCGCGGTAGGCCGCCCGCTCTTCGGGGGACGGTTCCTCCAGATGACTCCGGCCCGGCACCCGCCCGACGAGCACCGCGTCGAACTGCTCCAGGAGGCCGCGCTCGCCGAGACAGACCACGGTCGCACCCACTTCGTCGGCGGTCGGGAGCGTCTCGGCGAGTTCCAGGCCGAGCACCGCCCCGTCGAGGTCGGCGGGGTCGGGCAGGTAGCGGTCGACGGCGAGTTGCCACTCGACGATGGACCGACACCCGCCCCAGAACCGTCCCGTGACGGCGCCGTCGCCGCCCCGCCAGCGCCACCCCTCGTTTCGCTCGGTGGCAGGTTCGGCCTCGGCCAGTGACGGGTCGGCCCAGAACCCCGTCGTGTCGTCCGTCCACGCCGCACTGGCGTCGAGTTCCCCGAGCGAGTCCTCGAAAATGGCACGCCGACAGAACCGCTCGGTGTACCCGGGTAGCGTCCCCGACACGCCGAGTTCGTTCATCAGTTGCGCGCCGTTGTACGAGACGACGCCGGCGTTCCAGAGTGCGAGATTCAGGTTGGTGTTGTCGCTCATCCCGTAGAACCGGGTCGGGTGCTCGCGAGCGACCGACGGATCGAAGTGGCGAAGCACCCGGATCTGTTCCCACCCACCGATAGTGGCGAAGATCCCCGAGATGTCGGGGTCGCGAAACGCGGCGTGGAGGTCGGCGGCCCGCGCTCGCGGACTGTCGACCAGAAAGTCAGTGGACTGCCGGGCAGTCGGGAAGACGACTGGTTCGAGTCCGAACGTGTCACGCAGTCTGTCGAGCGCACGTTCGACGACGTGTGGTGCCTCCCTCGCAGCGCCGCTAGAGGGCGCAACGACCGCGACACGGTCACCTCGGTCCAGCGCCGGCGGCGTGAGCCAGTCCATACGCCGATCCGCTCCGGGGGCGACTTAGCCCTTGCCGGGGTGTGACACCCGCTGGCAACCAGCCCCGAGAGCGAAGGCCACCCGGGTCACATGTCGAAGCGAACGAAGGTTCTTTGCGCCGGAAGTCGAAAGACCGTGCAATGGCCCGCGAGCGGACGGAAGAGGTGACCGCTACACACGACCCGACGGCCGACAGGGCAGACCCCAGATGCCCGTCCTGTGGCGAACCGGTCGGTGCGCGGGCGAGCCACTGTATCCACTGCTGGCGCGACCTCCCCGAGCGGGCCGACGCTCCCGCGTACGACGACGTCACCGGTGGCACACACGAGATCACCCACTCGACTGACGAGGTGACCGGCACGACGCCCGAGGTGCGCGCACCCGACGACGGCGGCGAGTCGCTGCTGACGCGACTCCGCACCGGGATCGGCGACCGCCGGTCGGCCGAACCAGAGCGTCACGGGGGCGAGTCCAGCCATCGCGACGCCGACCGCCGGCTGCGCGAGTCCGCCCGTCGTGATACCGACACTCCACCGGTCCCCTCCGGGCGGGGAACGGACGGGCCGACCCTCTTGCCGGCCCTGCCGACCGACGCCGAACGGGCCGGGAAGTTCCTCGGCGCGCTCGCCACAGTCGGTGCGGCGTCCCTCGTCGCGGGCGTCTCGCTGCCGCTCACGGGTGTCCTGCTGGCGGCCGTCGCCTGGGGCGGGTCGACGGTCTCGCTCGCCCGCCGGCGCAGCGGCTTCGACGCGATGCGCTACGGTAGCACCAGCGCGATGATCACGTTCATCTTCGGTGCGTTCGCCCTCGCGTTCAGCGCCGACGCACCCGCGTTCGTCCCCCTCTCGCTCGCGATGGTCCCGATCGGGGTGTCGACGCTGCTCGTCGGCGGGCTGGGCTACTCGATGGACGACTCGACCGAGAGCTGAGAGACGGGGGTCTGCCACGCAGGGGGGCGGCCACAAAGTACAGGAACCTCGCTGTCCCACCGTCGCCCATGCCCACCGACCCCGTTCGTTTCGGCAACCCAGTCGACTCCGCCGACCCGACTGATTCCGCCGACTCCACGGACCCGACGGACGCACTCTCCGTGCTGGCCGACGAGACGCGCCTGGCGATCCTCCGGACGCTCGCCGACGCCGACGAACCGCTCCCGTTCTCGCGGCTCCGCGAACGCGCCGGTGTCAGCGACTCGGGCCGGTTCAGTTACCACCTCCGCCAGCTCTGTGAGTACTTCGTCCGCGACTCCGACGAGGGGTACGAACTCGGTCACGCCGGTGCGCGACTGATCGACGCGACGAACGGCGCCGGTGACGCCCCCGCGGACGTCCCCCTCGCCGACACCGACGAGTGCCCGGTCTGTGGCGACCCCGACTGCGAGAAGCTCATCCACGTCCACCTCTCTTCGCCCGTGTGACCGGCCCGCCGACGCAGACTGCGTGACCGCCCCCGCAACTACTGCGTCACGATCCGCCCCCACGACCAGTCAACGAACGCACCGGATTAAGGGTCGTCCAGCCGTAGTCGGTGCCCGATGAGCGCGGATCCTCGGTGCCCGTCCTGTCACGAGAAGGTCAGCGCGACGGCGACGTGGTGTATGCACTGCGGTGTGGACTTCGACGAACCCACCGACGCCGAGGTCGCCGAGTCGGCCGGCGGGGAAGTCACGGTAGCCGCCGAAGCGACGGAACGGACTCCCGCGGGTGGACCGGACCGGCGCCAGGACGCGGTCGACCGGACGCACGACGGCGCCAGAGAGATAGACGCCGCGCGCGGCGCCGTCGGGAGCGAGACGAGTTCGTGGGCGGCGAGCCCGCTCGATACGTTCACGCCCGACACCGGCGACTCGCGCTCGCATCCCCTCCTCGCCCCGCTGTTCGCGTTCGTCGACGCCGCGGAGTGGCGCCGCCACGTGCTGATCGTCGGTCTCTGTGCCGCGCTCTTGGCGCTGGTCGATAGCGCGACGACCTCGCTCGGAATCTTCGTCCTCGTCGGCTGCATCCTCCTCGGAGGGCACCTGTTCAGGCAGGGGACCGCCCGCGAGACGGTCGCCTCGGGGGCGAAGGGCGCCGCCCTCCTCCTGGTCGGCGTCCGCGGCTACGATGCGGTCAGACTGACCGCAGGAGAGGGGGTCGGCGCGGCTGTCGACCTGCTCGTCGGGTCCCGGGTCGGTCTCGCCGTCGCCGCCGCGTTGCTGGCCGGCGGGTACGTCCTCGACCGCTGATTCCCGTCGACCGCGGCGGCGTTCCACCCTATCGATGGCGTCCCGTTACCCCCGATAGCGCCCGGTCAGTCCCGACAGCGCCTGGTTAGTGTCGACAGTGTCCTGCCAGCCCCGACAGTGTCGACCGTGATCGCAGTCTTATCAAAACTACCATACAGTCACGCCGCGCAGGTGCCGATACCAGAGGTGGCACACGTGACCGAAAAACGCGAATACACGGGCGACTACCCCGACAAGACGCTGTACATCCCGGGTCCGACAGAGGTGCGCGAGGACGTCATCGACGAGATGGCCCAGCCGATGTTCGGCCATCGCATGGACCGCATGACCGACCTCTATACGACCATCGTCGAGGACACCAAGGAGTTCCTCGGCACCGACAACGAGGTCGTCATCCTCACCGCTTCCGGCACCGAGTTCTGGGAGGCCTCGACGCTCAATCTCGTCGACGAGAACATCCTCGTGCCGACCTGCGGGAGTTTCAGCGAGCGCCACGCCAACGTCGCCGAGCGACTCGGCAAGGACGTCGACCGCCTCGAGTACGAGTGGGGCCAGGCGATCAAACCCGAGGACATCCGCGCGGAACTCGAAGCAAGCGACACCGACTACGACGTCGTCGCGACCGTCATGAACGAGTCCTCGACGGGCGTGCGCAACCCTATCGAGGAGATCGGTGACGTCGTCGCCGAGTACCCCGACACCTACTTCGTCGTCGACGCCGTCTCCGCGCTGGGTGGCGATTACGTCGACATCGACGAGCACGACATCGACGTCATCTTCGCCTCGACGCAGAAGGCCTTCGCCATGCCGCCCGGACTCGCCGTCTGTGTCGTCAGCGACGAGGCCTACGAGCGGGAACTCGCCAAAGACTCCGCGTCGTGGTACGGCGGCTTCCAGCGCTGCCTCGACTACTACGACCGGAAGGGCCAGACTCACTCCACGCCCGCCATTCCCGTCATGCTGGCCTACCGCAAGCAGATGAAATACATGCTCGAGGAGGGTCACGAGGGCCGCGACGAGCGCCACCGCGAGATGACGGAGTACGTCCACGAGTGGGCCAGCGAACACTTCGATCTCTTCGCCGAGGAAGGGTATCGCTCCCAGACTGTCTCCTGCATCGAGAACACACAGGGCATCGACGTCGCCGCGACCATCGACGCCGTCTCCGAGGAGTACGACATGGTGTTCTCCAACGGCTACGGCTCCCAGCTCGGCGAGCAGACGTTCCGCATCGGGCACATGGGCGAACACGACATCGAGAGCATCCAGGCACTCACCGACGCCATCGAGGACGTCGCCGACCTCTGAGCGGGGTCGAACGGAGGCCAGCACACGGGTGTCACTGACGTATCCGACTGTCGACGACGTACTCACGCTGCACGAGCGGGTCGTGAAAGCGGGTGACCATACGCCGACCGGTGTCGCGAACCGGGGCGATATCGGGTACGCACTCACGTTCGTCGAGGACGGTCACTTCGGGAGTGCACCAGAGACGGTCCACGAGAAAGCAGCGCACCTGCTGCGGTTGCTGGTCGCCAACCACCCGTTCGTCGACGGGAACAAGCGCACTGCCCTCGCGACCGTCGTCGTGTTCTACGGATTGGACGGATACGACCTCGACTACGACGACGATGTTCGCGCCCTTCTCAAGTCGGTTGCACGGGACGAACGTGCGGCCGACCTGGACGCCACGGTCGCCTATCTGCGGCGACACGCCGAACAGACCGACGACCAGACTTCCGAGGAGACGGACCGGGAGACCCTGGTCCGTCGTCTCTGGGAGCGCGACTTCGAGCGCCACCGTGATATCTACGAGAAACTCGAAGACGAATGACGGTTGCGGCCCGATGACCGACGATTTTACTCGACGTCGATCGTGTGGGCGTCCTCGGTGGCGAGTTTCGGGAGTGTGACTGTCAACACGCCGTGGTTCATGCTGGCGCTGGCGCTCTCGGCGTCGACGTCCTCGGGGAGTCGGAACGAACGGTCGGCGCTCCGGTGGCGGCGCTCGTGGCGGAGGTATCGGTCTTCGTCTTCGCTCTCGCCGCTCTCTTCGTGTTCGACCGTCTCGCGTTCGGCCTCGATCCGGAGGGTGTGGTCCGTGACCGTGACCTCGACCTCGTCGCGCTCGAACCCCGGCAGGTCCGCGGTCACGACGAACCGGTCGTCCTGTTCGACGAGGTCGACCGACATCGACCCGAGCTCCGACCACCCGAACCCGCCGTCCCAGTCGTCGGTCGACTCGCCGAAGCGCTGACTCCACCGGTCGAAGAAGCGTTCGAGTTCCGCCATCGGATTCGTTCCTGTGTTCATGAGTCCGTGTGGAGGGTCGCCGGACGGTCACAAAATTATAGCCGGGCTACCCCTCGACAGGCCGAACGTACGACCGGCCGCTATCGGAGGGCCGACGGGTAGGCACTGGCATCGATCCCGCGTTCGTGGCCTGTCGACGGGATTCCGGCGTGAAGATTCCGTCGAGGACCGCCAGGGACGTGCGTTCGCGAGGCCGTCAGCTGAACGGACGTACGTTCGCGACACCGCCTGCTGAACGGACGTGTATCCGCGACGCCGTTCGCTGAACTGACGACGCGGTTATCTCCGCCGGACGCCTACGTCGAGCATGGTTCGCACACGAACGCTCGTCCTTGGAGCGGCCGGTGGTCTCGTCGCGGCCGCGAGCGCCTGGACGCTCTACCAGCGCTACACGACCGAGACAGTGCCATACACGGTCGTCGCGCGCCTCGACGACGTCGAACTGCGCCGCTACCCGTCGGCCGTCCGCGTCGAGACGGTCGCCGACTCGGAGAACGCGGCGTTCGGACGCCTGTTCCGGTACATCAGCGGGAACAACGAGACCGACACCGACGTCTCGATGACCGCCCCCGTCGAGGTGAGTCGCCGCGACGCCACGACCCCCCGGTCCAGCCCCCTGGCGAGTGCCCCCGGTCGCCGGGTCCCGATGACGACACCCGTCGAGACGGCGGACGCCGACGGCGGTGTCCGGATGGTGTTTTACCTGCCCGCGGACTTCGACGTCGAGTCCGCGCCGCGACCCACCGACGAGTCGGTCGAACTCGTCGCCGTGCCCGAGCGGACGCTCGCTGTCCGGCGGTTCTCCGGGCGACCCACCGACGACCGGGTGAGTCGCGAGACCGACCAGCTCCTGGGGACGCTCGACCGTGCCGGCGTGACCACGTCGGGGAACCCCTTCTTCATGGGCTACGATGCACCCTGGACGGTCCCGTTCCTTCGGCGCAACGAGGTCGCGGTCGAGGTCGACGCGTCCTGACCGGACGCCACCGCGAAGGCCCTGCCAGCCCGGCACGACGCGGGGGCGGTTGTCGACGGTCCACAGGAGACGGGCACTCACCGACGCGTCGACGGACGAGATACGCCGCGAAAACCGTTTTACCGGCGTCGAAGGACTATCCCGTGAATAGACCGCAAGAACGGTTAACCTCGGCGGTGACCTACACGAACCGTGCGAGGAGATACCGAATGGCACACCAGTTCAGCTGTAGCGCCTGTGCGTTCGAGGTCCAGTCAGAGAACGACGACGAACTGATCGAACTCGTACAGAACCACGCGAGCGAGATGCACGACATGGACGTCTCGCGGGAGGACGTCATGGACGGCTGGGAGTCGGTTTCCGCCTCCGACTGATCCGGCCGTCGGGAGTCGTCCCCGGCGCTCTCTCGTCACCTTCGAGGCGTTTGTCCATCCCCTCCATCCTGCCGACCTGTCACCGGACGATCGAGACGAGGACGGGCGAGCGCCGCATCACGGTCTCCGCGACGCTACCGAGTGGCAGCGGGGAGTCGTCGTGGCGGCCGTGACTGCCCATGATGACGTGGTCGAACCCCTCTTCGTCGGCGAACTCGACGATCGTCCGCCAGGGCTCGCCGACCTCGACGGCCGTCGAGACAGAGGCGTCGTGAGCTTCGGCGGCCTCGCGGGCGTCGGCGAGGATTTCGTCCGCCCGTTCACGTGCTCGCTCGCGCCACTCGTCGCTCTCGGTGGGCGTTTCCTCGCCTTCCTCACCCGCTTCGTCCCAGACGTCGTGAGGGGACATGACGTGGAGGACGGTGACGTCCTCGTCGCCGTACGTCGAGAGGGCGTACTCCAGCCCCGCCATCGACTTGGGCGACCCGTCGACGGGCACCAGAATGCGTCTGCTCATACTCGTGACTACGCCACCGGTCGGGAAAAGTAGTGGGTCCAGGGCGTGCCAACGGGAGTCGAGCGGGGCCGAACCGTGCCGCCAGGAACGCTAATGTATTCGCCGTTCGACGCCCGGGCATGGACACGGACGACTGTCGGTTCTGTCGGATCGTACGTGGCGACCAAAGCGCCCACGTCCTCTACGACGACGCGGAGACGACTGCGTTTCTCGACGCCAACCCGGCGACCGAGGGACACACGCTCGTCGTCCCGAACGGCCACGTCGAGGACCTGCTGCTGGCCGAACCGGCCACGACGGCGGCGGTCGTCGAGACCGCACAGGCCGTCGCGACCGCGATGAACCGGACGCTCGACCCCGACGGGTTCAGCGTCTTCCACACGACCGGCGGACTCGTCGGCGAGGTCGAACACGCCCACCTCCACCTCCTGCCACGGTTCGCCGACGACGACGTCCACCTCGCGCTCGACCGCGAGGAACTCACAGCGGCCGACGCCGAGCGAGTCGTCGACCGAGTGTGTGACGGACCTGGCTAACACACATTACGCTCCCGGGAGAGAGGTGCGGTAGTGCCAGGGTCACCACACGACCGCCCGGCCGGGGAGGTCCTCGACGACCAGGAGTCCTCGCTGTCGGGCCTCTCGACCGCAGAGGCCAAACGCCGACGCGACGTCTACGGTGAAAACGACATCGCCGGCGGGGGCGGCCGCACCCCGCTGGATATCTTCCTCGCGCAGTTCGACAGCGTGCTCATCTGGGTGTTGCTGGCCGCCGCCGGGCTGTCGGTCTGGGCGGGACACGTCGTCGACGCCGTCCTCATCGCGGTCATCGTCCTCGCCAACGGGGTCTTCGGGTTCGTCCAGGACTACCGCGCCGAGCAGAGCCTCGACTCGCTGCGCGAGTTGACCGCTCCCACGGCGACGGTGCGCCGCGACGGCGAGGCGACGGAAGTGGCCGCGACGGAACTCGTCCCCGGCGACGTCGTCGAACTCGGCGGGGGCGACGTGGTCCCGGCCGACGGGCGCGTCGTCGAGGCCACTGGACTGGAAGTCGACGAGGCGGCGCTGACCGGCGAGAGTCTGCCCGTCGGGAAGTCGTCCGACCCCGTCGCCGCCGACACCGCACTCGCCGAGCGGACCTCGATGGTCTACAAGGGGACGAACGTCACGCGCGGGTCGGCGGTCGTCGTCGTCACGGCCACCGGTGAGGACACCGAAGTCGGTGCGATCGCGCGGCAACTGGCGGGTGCCGAGGAGACCGACACACCGCTCCAGACGGAACTCGACCGACTGGGTCGCACGCTCGGTCTCGGCGTGGTCGTGCTGGCTGGGCTGGTGGTCCCGTTGCTGTGGGCCCGCGGGACGCCCCTGCTCCAGACTGGCCTGACCGCCGTCTCGCTGGCCGTCGCTGCCGTCCCCGAGGGACTGCCCGCGGTCGTGACGCTGACGCTCGCGCTCGGCGTCCGCCGGATGGCCGACGAGAACGCCCTCGTCCGGCGGCTCCCGGCGGTCGAGGCGCTGGGTTCGGTCGACACCATCTGTACCGACAAGACCGGCACGCTCACCGAAGGACGGATGGCCGTCACTCGCGCGTGGGTCCACGACGACGTAATCGACGTCGACGCGGTCGCCGACGGCGACCGAGAGACAGGGTCGCTGGCCGACGGCGGCGTTGCGCCCGCCGACCCCGGGGCGACCGACCGGCACGAGCGCTTCGACCTGCTCCTGCAGGCGGGGGCGCTCTGTAACGACGCGACTATCGAGGACGGCGACCCGACCGAGCGGGCGCTCGTCGCGGCCGCCGCCGACTGTGGCGTCGACGTCGACCGACTCCGCGAGTCGACCCCGCGAACCGACGAGATCCCCTTCTCCTCGGAGCGCAAGTGGATGGGGACCGTCCACGACGACCGCGCCTACGTCAAGGGCGCGCCCGAAGTGGTCCTCTCGATGGCCACGCGCGTGCTCACCGACGACGGCCCCGTCGAGTTGACCGACGAAACCCGGGCGGCGATCCACGAGCGGGTCGGGGCGTTCGCCGACGACGCGCTCCGCGTGCTCGCGGTGGGCTACGCGGACGACCCCGACGCGATAGAGAGCGACATCGTGTTCGTCGGACTCGTCGGCATGATCGACCCGGCGCGTCCGGAAGTCGCCGACGCCATCGCGACCACCCGTGCGGCCGGCATCGACGTGAAGATGGTGACCGGCGACAACGTCCGCACCGCGGCCGCGATCGCCGACTCGCTGGGGCTGGACGGCGACGTCATGGCGGGCCACGAGGTCGAGGCGCTCGACGACGACGAACTCCGCGACCGCGTCGAGGCGGTGACCGTCTTCGCGCGCACCTCGCCCGAGCACAAGGTCCGGATCCTGCAGGCGCTCCAGGCCGGGGGGCACGTCGTCGCGATGACGGGCGACGGCGTCAACGACGCGCCGGCACTGAAAAACGCCGACGTCGGCGTCGCGATGGGCGAGCGCGGGACCGACGTCGCCAAACAGGCCAGTGACGTCGTCTTGCTCGACGACAACTACGCGACCATCGCGCGGGCGGTCGAGCGCGGCCGGGCCATCTTCGACAACGTCTGGAAGTTCGTCGCCTACCTGCTCTCGGCCAACGTCGCCGAGGTCGCCATCGTCTTTCTCGCCTCGCTCGCGGGCTATCTCGTCCTCCCCGCGGTCCAGCTCCTGTGGATCAACCTGCTGACCGACGGGTTACCGGCGCTCGCACTCGGGGCCGACCCCGAGAGCGGCGACGTCATGGCCCACCCACCCCGGGAGTCCGACCGCGGCATCGTCGGCCGGCCGATGCTCGGGCTGATCGGCGGGACCGGCGCCGTCACGACAGCTGTGATGCTCGCAGTGATGTTTCTCGCACTCGCCGGCGCGGCCGAGATGACCGACTACGCGATGACGATGGTCTTCACCGGGTTCGTCCTCCTGGAGTTCGGCAAGCTCTACGCCATCCGGTGGCTGCGCGAGACGCCGACGCTCTCGAACCGGTGGCTCGCCGGCGCCGTTGGCCTCTCGCTCGCGCTCCAGCTCGCGGTACTGTACACGCCGCTCTCGGCGTACTTCGGGACTGTCCCGCTCGGTATCGCCGACTGGGCGGTGCTCGTGGGCGCCCTCGCCGTCTGTCTGCCAGCCTACCTCGCCGTCGCGGTCGGTGTCCGTCGACTCGACCCTGCGCGGTGACGCCACCGCGATGACCGCTGTCGGGACGACGCCCGGCCCCTGTCCCGGGCCGACCTTATTACCGCGTCGCCCCTACGTTCGTGTATGAGCGAGGACAGCCCAGTCGAGATGGAGCCCGAAGCGGTCGACGAGTTCCTGGGTACCGGCGGAACGGGCGTGCTGTCGCTATCGGACGAGGCCGACGGCCCTCCGCACTCGATCCCGGTCTCGTACGGCTACGACGCGGCCGAACGGACCTTCTACTTCCGGCTGGCGGTCGGTCCGGACAGCGAGAAGGGGGACGTGACTGACCGGCCGGTCACGTTCGTCACGTACCGCGAGGAGGACGGCTGGGAGAGCGTCGTCGCGAGCGGTCGCCTGGAGTCGGTCGAGGAGGCCGCGGCTCCCAACGAGGCACTCGCGGGGCTCGGGCGCGTCGACATCCCACTCGTCGACGCCTTCGACAGCGCCGTCCGACACGTCGACTTCGCGTTCGTCCGCCTGGAACCTGAAGAACTGAGCGGGCACCGGGAGTTCTACCGGGCCGAATAGCGACGCGACCCCACCGTAGCGCCCGGCAGGCGGGATCAGGCTGTCAGGACCGGTCGACCGGCCCGCTGGGTCACGCGGTCGGCGACGCTGCCCATGTGCCCCTCTATCGAGTGGGAGTGGCCCTGATACCCCAGGACGATGAGGTCGGCGTCGATGTCGTCGGCGTAGGTGATTATCTCTTCGTGGGGTGCGCCGTGGCAGACGCGTGTCTCGACTGCCACGCCGCGGTTGTCGCCGCGCTCGGCGATCTTCGAGACGAGGGCGGTGCCGTCCTCTTCGAGTTCCTGGAGGACGATCTCGGCGCTGCTCAGCGCGGGTTCGCCGTAGCGGCGGGTGTCGACGACGTAGAGCGCGTAGAGCGTCGCACCGAATCGTTCGGCGAGTTCGAGCCCGTGTTCGACCGCCCGGTTTGCCGGGTCGCTACCGTCCGTTGGGACGAGGATCGTGTCGTACATCGGCGCCACGAACAGGGGGTTGTGCCGACCGGGCAATCAGTATACGCGGTCGTTCGCCCGGTAATCCCCACCTACACCCGTCAGGGTCCGCGTACTGCCGACCCACCGACGGAGTCCCGCCGACCGACGGAGTCCCGCCGACCGGCGGCGTCTAGGCCGTCGTGAACACGAGCAGGCGCCCGCTCAGGTAGACGAGGTAGGCGACGACGAGGTAGCTCCCCTCCCGGCGGGTGAGCGCGCGGTCCGGTCCCAGGCGGAGATACGCCAGCAGCGCGACGGCGACCAGCAGTTTGACGGGGAAGTCCCAGAAGACGACGGGGTCGGGCACGTGATACCCGGAGATCACGGCCCCGAGACCGAGACCGACGAGCGGGTTGACGAGGTTGCTCCCGACGAGAACGCCCAGGGCGACGTGCGGCGTGCGCCGGCGGGTCGCGTCGAGGACGGTGGAGAGTTCGGGCAGCGCGGCCGCGACGCCGATCGTGAGCACACCGACCATCGACCCGCCGAGTTCGAGCGCCTCGACGACCGACCCGATGACCCACAGCAACAGCGACGCGCTCGCGAGCACCAGCACGAGCGACCCGAGGGCGACCACGGCCTCGCGCCGGACGGAGCCCCGTTCCCCGGATGGCAGCGCCACCGCTCGTTCCCGGTTCCGATAGCTGTAGGCCGCGTAGGCGAGGTAGGCGACGAGGAGGACGCCGCCGTCGAGTCGAGAGAGCGTGCCGTCCCAGGCCAGCGCGAGCGCCAGTGCCAGTGCCCCGACCATCGGGACGTAACTCTCCCGGAGGAACGAATCGGGGACGTCGACGCGGCCGTAGCCGAGGACGAGCACGCCTACCAGCAGGAACTGCTGGACCGTCGACGACCCGACGTTGCCGCCGACGACCACCGCGGAGGTGACCGTATAGTCGAGGCTCCCCGCCGCGATACCGACGGAGGCGACGACGTTCGACCCGAGTTCCGGCAGGCTCGTCCCGAGCGCGAGGACAGTCATCCCGACGAGGACGTCCGGCACGTCGAAGTGGCGGGCGACGGTGAGCGAACTCGACACGGCGCGCTCGGCCGCCGTCACGAGCGTGTACAGCGAGACGACGACGATCGCCAGCGACGTCAACAGGTCCGGTGTCAGTACCACTCGTGTCTCCTTCGGTCGGTACCGCTCAGCGGTCGGCGATGACAGTCTCGCTCCACGGTACTTCCGCGTCGGGGTCGAAGGGCTCCCGCGTCCACGCGAGACACCGCTCGCAGACCCACACTCGCGTGACGGTCCCCTGGACGACTGTGACGCCCACGGACGCCCAGGCGTGTTCGTCGCAGGTAGCCATACCTGGCCGGACCGACGCGAGCTCGCCTCTTAAAACGTGGCCGCGCAATCGTCGGCCGGCTCACCGGTAGATTATCACCATTGAGACGGACGGCACAACGCATTTGTGGGGCTACCCGAGTTCTCCCGTATGACCGAGTCGACGCCGGGTGGCGGACGAGGGCTTCCCGGTGGCGGGTACTGGCGGCGGGCGCTCCGCGAGCGCATTCGATACGTGCCGCGCGGGGAGTCGATCCCCGACGAGACCTGGCAGGCCCGCCACCGGAACATCCTCGTGATGCTGGTCGCTCACGTTCCCTTCCTGTTCGCGCTCGGACGATTCACCGGCACGGAGCAGTACGTCACCGGCGCCACCTTCACCGCCGAACCGCTGCCCGTCGTCGTGGCCGCGGTCTGCGTGCTCCTCGGGTTGGCAGGGCTGGCCGGCTGGTCGCGGTTCGGGCGGCGAACCCGGACGGGGATCGCGTCGGTCGGGTTGATGGTGAGTTCGGCGCAACTGGTCTACTTCTCGGGCGGGTTCATCGAAGCACACTTTCACTTCTTCGTGATGATGGGCGTGGTCGCGATCTACGAGGACTGGGTCCCCTTCGTCGTCGGGATCGCCTACGTCGCTATCCAGCACGGCGTCTTCGGGATGTTCAACCCGGAAGCGGTGTACAACCACCCCGCGGCCGTCGCGAACCCGTGGGGATGGGCACTCGTCCACGCCCTGTTCATCCTCGGGCTCTCCACCGCGCTCATCCAGAACTGGATCTCCATCGAGCGCTCCCGCGAGGAGACCAGACAGCAGGTCGAGAGCCTCGAAGAGAGCGACGAGCAGATCGAGACCCTCGAAGCGAAACAGGCCGAGCTCGAGGCGGCCAGGGCCGAAGCCGAGGAGGCGAAAGCGGAGGCCGAGGCGCGACAGCGCGAGGTCGAACGGCTGAACGAGCAGCTGCTCGTTCGCGCCGAGGAGATCGCCACGGCGATGGAGGCCGTCTCGGCTGGGGATCTCACCGCCGACCCGCCGACCGATACCGACATCGAGGCCGTCGCGGAGATCGGCGACGCTTTCGACGGGATGACCCGTGAACTCTCGGCGACGGTCGTCGACATCCGGGAGTTCGCCGAGACGGTCGAACGGACGACCCGGTCGGTCCACGACGACGCCGAGACGCTCGAGCGCTCCCAGGAGGAACTGGCGAGAGACGTTCGCGAGTTCGCCGCGAACCTCCGCGAGCAGGCGGGCGAACTCGAAGCCACGACCGACGAGTTGAGTACGCTCTCGGCCACCATCGAAGAGATCGCCGCGAACGCCGAGCAGGTCTCGGCCGAGGCCGGCGACGCCGCCGACGCCGCCGAGGCGGGCACCGGGACCGCCGCCGAGGCCGTCGCGGCCGTCGAAGAGATCGAACGCAGCGTCGCGGAACTCGCCGACCTGGTCGAGTCGCTCGACGGACGGATGGACGACGTCGTCGAAAGCACGGACCTCATCGACGACGTCGCCGAGCAGACGAACATGCTCGCACTCAACGCCAACATCGAGGCGGCCCGCGCCGGGGCCGACAGCGGCGGGTTCACCGTCGTGGCCGAGGAGGTCAAGACGCTGGCCGACGAGACGCGCGACCACTCGGCGGCCATCGAGCGGGCGATAGACGGGACGGTCGCGGACGTCGAGCGCGTCCAGGCCGACCTGGCCCAGACGAAAGCCCGGATCGAGACCGGCCGGTCGACGATGACCGAGGCCGGCGACGCCTTCGAGGACCTGGCCGCGACTGTCGACGAGGTCGACACTGCCGTCGACGAGGTGGCCGCGGCGACCGACGACGGCGCTCGCACCACCGAGGCGGTCGTCGACGCCATCGAGCGGGTGGCCGAACGCTCGCGCACCGTCGCCGACCGCAGCGAATCGCTGGCCGACCGCGCCGAGACCGGTGCGACGACGGTCTCGGAGATCCGGGCCCAACTCGACGACCTCACCCACCAGACTGCCGACCTGCAGGACCGCCTCGAAGCCTTCGAGTGTGGCGGCCTCGACGCCACTGGCGCGACGGCGCCGAGCGCCGCCGACGACTGATAGTGATTATTGTAGCGATTTACCGGTCCGCGCCGACACCGGGGTCGGCGCGATCCGGAAATAATCTACAATAATCACTATGAACCACTACGAGCGACCGACCGGGCACAGGCAGGGTGGCGCTTGCCTGTCTACCCAGGCAGGAAGATGTTGATCACGGCGACGACCAGTCCGGCGAGTCCCATCCGGACGGCGGCGACGTACCACCGCTGGCCGGAGATCGAACCCATGTAGGCGCCGAACGCGCCGAGGACGCAGATCCCCAGAGCGACGCCGGCGAGTGCGGCCTCCTGCATCGAGAAGAGGTCGAGTGCGAGGACCGACCCCTCGAAGAGAAAGGGCGACAGCGGTACCAGGATCCCGACCAGCGGGCCGAGTCCGCTCGCGACCGCGTGGAACGCTCGCGCCCCGCTCTGTTGGCGCTGGACGCGCGTGTCGTCGAGGTCGGTCAGCATGGCTTGCTCGATCCGCTGGATCTCCGCTCTCGTCTCGGCGCGTTCGATCTCCCAGACGCTCCAGACGGCGGAGGTACAGAGCCCGACCGCCGCGCCGAGGCCGATCTTGATCACGGTCGCGCCGTCGGGCACGCCCGACAGCAGCGCCCCCACCACGAGACCGATGCTGGTGAGCGTCCCGTCGAACCCGTTCGAGACGAAGTACCGGCGAGCGATAGACAGGACGTCTTCCCGTCCCAGCAGGCGCCGCAGGCGGTCGCCGAGCACGGGCATCAGCCGTCCTGGAGGGTGGGGCGGTCCTCGACGACGCGTTCGCCACAGGCGACCTGGTCGACCGAGTGGACGGTCGCGCCGAGTTCTTCGACGGTCGCCTCGATGGCGTCGGCGTCGAGAGCAGACCCCTCGAAAGTGAGCTTGACGTTCTGGACCTCCTGGTCGAGTTCGATGAGCGTCGACGTCACGCCCTCGACCCCGTCGGTCTCGGAGACGCGCCGGGTAAACTCCACCAGCGGGGGGTCGTGGGGTTTCAACACGTCGATGACCAGTCGGCGGACGCTCGTCATGGCTCGACCTGGGTGGCCCGCGCTCCTAAATCGGTCGGTGCGATGGGTCGGGTTCGATCGGTGTCAGTGGGTCCTGGCAGACGATCCGTTCGAACGGCGCTCCACGCCGTGAATAGCCCTCACACGGTGTCGTCGCTCTGCTGAACGCGAGCCAACGCCGGCGCACGCTCTGACAACCCTTGGAATCCTGAACGGTTCCGAGGCGGCGCGCCGGTTTATTTGTCGAGAAAGTCGGGGCGGTCGGTGGCGTCGACGTCCTCTGGGGTGGGTTTCTCGATGGCGTCGAACTTGTCGACGGCCTCGGGGATACCGTCGCGGCCACCCGTCGGGATATCCGATTCGTCGACGGCCACAGTTTCACCCTCGACGAGGTCGGCCCAGACCGCCCGGTCGTCGGCCTCGCCATCGGCGGGCTGGCGCTCGCGGCCCTCGTTTTTCCCCTCGCGGAAGGCCAGTTCGACCATGCTGCGGTCGTAGGCGGTGTCTGCTTCGGCGTGGACGGCCTCGAACTCCTCGCGGTCGTACTCGCCGAGTGACTCGGCGACGCCCAGTGCGTAGGCCCGCTCGGTGGCCTCGTCGACGTCGAGGTGCGTCCACTCCGTGCCGTACTCCCTGTCGTACAGTCCCATGGCTATGCCTCGACTTTCTTGTCCGCCCGCACGCGCAGTCCGTGGTCGGAGAACTCGATCTCCCTGATGTCACAGTCGATGGCTGTCCCGCGCATCTTGATGACCTGGACCCCGCGGGTCATCCCGCCCGACTCCAGGTAGTTGTGGAAGAAGATGACGCCGTGAGCGAGGTAGTGCTCGTCGGCGTACGAGGAGGGGTCTGTCATCTCCGAGATGAGGACGATCGTCGTGTCCGTCTGTTTCAGCGCGGAGAGAAAGCCCGTGATCTCGTCCGAGAGGTTGTCGAAAAAGTGCTGGAGCAACATCGTCGAGTCGATCACCGCGCGGTCGATGTTCTGCTGTTCGAGGAAGGCGACGAGCCGATTGGTGAGCCCGCCGTCGGTCCCGAACTGGGTGATCGTGCGCTTGCCACTCTCGGTCACGAGGTTCAGGAACTGGACTTTCCCCGACGCCATCACCTGGTCGAAGCCGAAGTCGTACCCCGACATATCCTGCATGAGTTCCTCTTTGGTCTCGTGCATGGTGATGTACAGACAGTTTTCCCCCTCTTTGGCGCCCTGCGTGATGAACTGCGAGGAGAAGGTCGTCTTCCCGCTCCCCGGCGGGCCGCTCACCACGTAGAGCCGGTCGTCCAGTAGCCCACCCTCGACGAGTTCGTCGAAGCCGGGAACGCCGCTCGATACGCGCATACTTCCCGATCAGCAGTCGGACTATAGACCTTTGCCCCGCTATTCTCATCGCTGATAGCAGACTGGCACGTGTCGGCGTTCGCGAGCGGTCAGGGGGCGAAAACAGACCCTGTCAGTGGATGCGGGTGAGACAGTGCTGGCAGTAGTGGAACGTGCTGACGTCGCCGTTTTCCGCACCGCAGCTGTGACACTCGTGTGTGGGCCCCTCGGTGTCGGCGACGGCGGCCCCACCGTCGCTTCTCGTCGTCGCCGTCGTCGCCGCCGACGGGTCGCTCTGCCCGAACGAAAGGTCGATCGACGCGTTCGAGAAGTACCGGAACATCACGAGCTCGAACCCGAGGATCCCGACCAGCAGCGCGACCGCGAAGATCCATCCATCCATACGTTCACTGGGTCGAACTGGCACTTGTGCATTTGGGTTTCAATATCAATTCTGATTTTACCCACGGCGCTGGATCGGGAAAATCGGGGAAATAGGGTTTTAGAGGTGTTAGAGCGTCCTTCTATGACCGGGTCTGGTTGGTGGTTAATTTCACTATCGAAAATAAAATTCTGAAGATCAGTGAACAGTTCGGGGAAGTGGCTCGCACTCGCTCGTGTCGGCTCGACGGACCGGACAGTCAGTGCAACTGGGTGAGGCAGTTACTGCAGTAGGTGTAAGTGGTGTCGTCCTCGTTGTGGGCGCCACAGTGGGGACAGCGAAGACCGTCCTCGGTGTCGGCGTCGTCGGTTCGCTGTGGGGCCTCTCCCGGCGCGCGGGTGTGTTCGAGCGACTGCGCGCCCGCCGTCTCGCCCGACCCGAGCGACACCCCGTCGAACGCTCGCCCGTCCGAGAAGTACCTGAACAGCAGTAACTGGAAGAGGGTGAACCCGACCAGGTACACCAGGATCCAGGTCCAGGCGTTCATATCGTGTGGTACGTTGTCACGACACTTGGGTGTTCCGGACCCGTCCGACTGGGTCACCCTGGCAGACAGGCGCCGCTCCGGGGGGTCCGCTCGCGTCGAGAAACCCCAGTGTCCGGCAGGACGCTACGAGTCCGGCGGCTGGAGGTCCCGCTGGAACTCGTCGAAGACGTCGAGTTTCTCGGGGAGGTCGTAGTCGACGCGCCGGTCGTCGCGGCGGTCGACGTTCGCGTCCTCGAGGGGGTCGGCGACCGACTCCCAGCCGTCTTTGACGGCGATACTCTTCGCGGGTGTCCCCGCGGCGATGTGGTGTGCGGGGACGTCCCGCCCGGCGATAGACTTCGCGGCGAGCACGGAGTTCTCGCCGAGTCGCACGCCCGCCCGGACCATCGAGTCGTAGGTGACCCGGACGTCGTCTTCGATGACCGTGTGGAAGTTCGTGATCTCGGTCTGGTCGACGATGTCGTGGTCGTGGCTGTAGACGTGGGCGTCGTCGGAGATGGAGACGCGGTCGCCGATCGTCAGCATACCGCGGTCGTCCAGGTGGACGTCGTCGTGGACGACGCAGTTGTCCCCGATCGAGATGTTGTGGCCGTAGGTGAACGTGATACCCTTGAAGAACCGGCAGTTCTCGCCCACGTCGGCGAAGAGGTGCTCGGCGAGCATCCGCCGGAAGCGCAGGGCGAACTCGACGTTGTCGGCCATCGGCGTCGCGTCGAACTGGCGCCAGAGCCACTGGAGATACTTCGTGCGCTCGAACTCCCCCTCGTCCATGGCCGCCACCTCGGCGTAGTACTCGCTTTCGAGCGTGACGTTACAGGGGTCGTACCCCTGGAGTCGGACGCGTTCGGCGGGCGAGACGCTCTCGCCCGACTGCCAGCGCTCGTAGGCCTCGCGGTCGCCCATGAGGTCGACCAGAACGTCCTCGACGACGTCGCAGGTGTCTTCCTCGCCCGACAGGCGCTGGTCGACGTCTTCGATGAACGTGTGGATGCCCTCCTCCCCACCCGGGGGCAGGGAGACGTGGCGCTTCGTCATACCCTCGGTGAGGGGGGCCGCGACAATAGGGGTTTCCTTACCACGCAGTAACCGCCGGCAGTCGACCGGCTCGTCCGCGAACACGTTCGACTCGTGGCGTCGAAGCGGGTCACGCGACGCGGTGTCGTCGGCCAGATTTAACCGCTCCCCCACCGACGCACAGACGATGGCACCGTCCGGGCGTGTCCGTGGCGTGTTCTGGAACGACCGCGAGGGGCGCGCCCGGGCGCCCTGGCGCCTCGGCGTCGGCGTCGTCCTCCTGTTCGCCGCCGCAGTCGCCGGGTTGCTCCTCACGTCGGCGCTCGCGGCGTTCGCCCCCGACACCGCGCCGGCGACGGCGACCGCCCTGTTCAACACCGTCGCGGCGCTCGTCCCCTACGTCGCGTTCACCGCCGCGCTGCTTTCCGCCGCGTGGCTGGTCGACCGGCGCAGACTCACCGACCTCGGCCTCGACCGCTCGCCGGCCTGGCTGACCGACCTCGCCTTCGGCCTCGCGCTCGGCGTCGCACTCCCCGGACTGATATTCCTCCTGGCACTCGCGGCCGGGTCGCTGCGCGTGACCGGCACGTTCGTCGCCCGCGAGAGCGCGCTCTTGCCCGTCGGTCGCGACGTCGCTCCGCTCCTGACCCTCGCGTGTACGTTCGCGCTCTTCGTCGGCGTCGGCGTCTTCGAGGAGTTGCTCTTCCGGGGGTATCTCCTGGTGAACTTCGCCGAAGGCGTCGACGGCTTCCTCGGGACGAGTCGCCGGGTGGCGCTGGCGGGTGCGACCGGCCTGACGAGCGTCGGGTTCGGCGTCGTCCACGCCGCCAATCCGAACGCGACGGGACTCGCGCTCCTGAACATCTCGCTGTTCGGCGGACTCTTCGCCGCGAGCGTCCTCCTCACCGACCGCATCGCCGTCGCCGTCGGCCTGCACGTCGCCTGGAACTTCGCCGTCTCCTCTGTGTTCGGGTTCCCCGTCAGCGGCGTCACGACGCCCGCCACCGCGCTGGCCGTCGAGGTGTCGGGCCCGACGCTGCTGACCGGCGGCGCGTTCGGCCCCGAGGGTGGGCTCTTCGCACTCGTCGCCCTTCTCGTCGGGTTCGGCGCACTCCTCGCCTGGGTCCGCTGGCGCGAAGGAGAGCTGCGGGTCGGTGATGGCGTCGCAGTCCCCGAGTTACGCGGGGAATGAGCGGGGTCGACGGCGGGTCACCGGACCGACACCCGTTAGGCCGACACTCCTCCCAGGCCCGAAAACACATACGCCCGACACGAGTGCGTCGGGCCATGGGCATCCGCCAGGGCTTCATGATCGACGCGACCGTCGACTTCGACGCGGGCGTCGACTTCGCTGCCGAACACGGCTTCGACTTCGTCGAACTCAACATGGAACACCCGTTCTTCCGCGAACTGGACCCCGAACGGGTCCACGCGGCAACGACCGACCGCGACCTGGACGTGGTCGCACACCTCCCGTACCGGCTCGATATCGGGTCACCACACGCACACGTTCGGGACGGCGCCTGCCGACAGCTGGAAACTGCAGTCGACACTGCAGACGCGTGTGGCGCCGAGACGGGCGTCTTCCACGCGACGACGACCGTCCGCGCGGCAGAGTGGGGCGCCGAGACACTGCGCGAGACGATCTACGAGTCGGTCCGCCGGGTCGACGAATACGCCCGTGAGGTAGGCGTCACTGGCGTCGTCGAGAACGTGAAACGGCCGTACTTCGACGCCGGCGACTTCCCGGATCTGTTCGCCGCGACCGACGCCGCCGGCTGTCTCGACACCGGCCACGCCCACGCGATGGGCTACGACGGCGGTGACCAGGCCGCCCTGATCGAGGCTCACGGGGACCGCATCGACCACGTCCACCTGAACGAGACGCGCCAGCCCGACCGCGACGAACACCTCCCGCTCGGGCACGGCCGCGTCGACTTCGCATCGGTCGCACGGGCGATGGTCGAGACGGAGTGGACGGGTACCTGTACCCACGAGATCTACTCGTGGGACCTGGACTCGCGGGCGTCGAGCAAGGCCGTCTTCGACGGGCTGTTGGCCGACGCGCGGGCGTGACTGGCCCGTCCCGGCGGCCGTTTCGAAACGGTGATACGACGGTTCTGTCTACCGACGATCATGTCCGACCCGAGGTCCCCGGGCGGCGACAGCGGAGACAGTGGTGTATCGACCGGCGACGGGACGCTCTCTCGGCGCCGTCTCCTCGCGTCCGTGAGCGCGTCGGCAGTCGGCGCGAGCGCGTTCGCCGGGTGTGCGACTCTCCTCGGCGCCACGGAGTCGGGGACGCCCACCGCCTTCGACGGGGTCCCAGTGGCCCGCGAGCGAGCGTGGGTCGAGACGCCAGTCGACACGGACGAAGACGGCGAACCCGACCGCGTGTTCGTCAACGTCGTCTATCCCGAGTCCGCGGCGGACGACCCGGTCCCCGTCATCACGACGGCCAGCCCCTACCGCGGTGAGCAGACCCACAGCGACGCGACCGAGGAGATGTACTACGAGCGGTCCGTCCCACCGGCGGCGAGCGGGGACGGTGACGACGCCGCGAGCAGCGTCGCTGCCGCGGGTGAGGCGAGCGCGGCGACGAGCGACCGTCCGGGCCCCAGTCACGCGCTGCCGAACGCGGGAACGGCCGACCCGCCCCAGCAACTCGACCGGCGCTACGTCCCGAAGGGCTACGCCGTCGCGGGGATCTCCTCGCTGGGGACTCACCGGTCGACCGGCTGTTACACGGCGGCCGGCCCGGAGACTATCACGGCGGTGGCAGCGGTGGTCGACTGGTTCAACGGGCGTGCGACGGCCTACGACGCGCCCGAGGGCGGGGACACCGTCACGGCCGACTGGACGAACGGGACGACCGGGATGATCGGCGCGTCGGCGCTGGGCGAACTCGCCAACGGTGTGGCGACGACCGGCGTCGACGGCCTCGAAGCGGTCGTCCCCCAGTCGGCGAATATCGGCCAGTACGCCCTCTTCCGGTCGAACGGGACGCCGATCTCGGTGACCCGGGACGAGAGCGCGGGGATCGCCGACCTCGGGACGTGGGTGGCGGCCGGCAACGCCCGGCGGGAGGACTGTGCACACTGGACTGACCGGGTCGAGGCGGGCCAGGACCGCGCCACCGGCGACTACAACGACTTCTGGCACGAGCGGACTTTCCTCACCGGCGCCGAGGCCGTCGACGCCGCAGTGTTGATCACCCACGCCGTCGACGACCCGATCGTCAAGCCGAACAACTTCGCGGACTGGTACGAGACGCTCACTGCCCGCGACGTGCCCTGTCGACTGTGGCTCCACGAGGGCGGCCACACGAGCCCGTCCGGCGAGGCGTGGGAGGACCTGCTCGACCGGTGGTGGGCCCACTGGCTCAAAGGCGAGGAAAACGGCGTGATGGACGAACAGCCGGTGACGGTCGTTCGCGGGAGCTGGTCCAGCGAGGACGGCACGGTCGGCCGATACGACGACTGGCCCGTCCCGGGCACTGAGCGGGCACGACTGCGGTTCGCACCCGGCGGCGCGACCGGGTCGGCCCTGACGACGAGTGACCCCGGTTCGGTCACGGAGTCCTTCGCCGACGACCCCGCGACGCCCGCGTCGGAGCTGGTCGCCGCGTCCGAGTCGACACATCGCCTGCGCTACGAGACGGAACCGCTCGAATCGCCGGTCCACGTCAGCGGTCGGGTGGTCCCGTCGCTGTCACTGTTGCTCGACGACCCGGCGGTCGTGAGCGCCGCGCTCGTCGAGTACGGTGACGACGAGACCGATATCGTGACCCGCGGGTGGGCGGACCCGCTAAACCGGCCCTCGTACGAGGCGTACGACACGCCGCTGGCCTATCGCGAGTCGCTGCGCGAATCCGAGCCGCTGGACGGGTACGTTCGCGTCGAGTTCCCGCTGCAGGCCACCGACCACGTCTTCGACGCCGGCTCGCGGATCGGCGTGGTCCTCTACGGGAGTGACAGGGCCTTCACGCTGCACCCACCCGGAAACCGGGAGGTGACGGTCGCACTCGGTGATTCGTCGGCCGCGCTCCCCGTCGTCGGCGGCCTCTCGGCGCTGGCCCGCACGGTCGGTGGCGACAGTGGGTCCGACGGCGCCTGATATCCTGGGGTAGCGGGGCCGTCAAACTCTTTACTCGAAACCGACTCAGCACCTGTTTATAACCCTGAACGACGACGGGTACGGTAATGTCACACCTCTACGCGATCCAGCGGGACATCCTCGAGTTCCTGGACAGTCGGTCGAGCGCGGACACCACGGCGATCCGCCGGCACCTCGCCTACACCGCCGACGTGACCGTCACGTACGACGCGCTGGAACCACACCTGGCACACCTCGAAGCGCAGGGACACGTCGAGGCCACCCGCGCGGACGGCTCCGGGACGACCTACTACCAGCTCGGCGACGCCGCGGCGACCCCGTCGCCCCGGACCGCGAGCGACTGACGACGGACTGGGTGACTCGCTGGTCCGGGCCGGCCCGCGGGGGTTCAGCCAGCAACCGCGGCGGATAAGTGTGACGCCGCCGAAGTCCCGGGTATGAACCAGCGCGAACTCGGCAGTTCCGGCGTCGAAGTGAGCGAAGTCGGTTTCGGCGCGTGGGTGGTCGGCACCGACTGGTGGGGTGACCGCACGCGCGAACAGGCGATCGACATGCTCCACCACGCCGTCGACCGCGGCGTCACCTACTTCGACACCGGCGACGTCTACGGCCACGGCGACAGTGAGGAACTCGTCGGCGAGGCTCTGGGCGAGTACCGCGACGAGGTCACGATCTCCACGAAGGTCGGCTACGACTTCTACAACAACCCCCAGGCCGGTCACGGCGAACTCCCCAAGCGGGTCGACACCGAGTGGGTCCAGACCGCGCTCGACCGCTCGCTCGACCGACTCGACATGGAGTACGTCGACCTGCTGATGCTCCACAACGCGAACGTCGACGAGGTCGACGCCGACGTGCTGGAGACGCTCGACGAACTGCAGGAGTCCGGACGGGTCGACGCCGTCGGCTGGGCGTTGGGCCCCTCTATCGGCTGGCTGGCCGAAGCCTCGAAGGCCGTCGAGGAGGGCTTCGACGCCGTCCAGCTCGTGTTCAACGTCTTCGAGCAGACCCCCGGTCGCCACACTATCGAGCAGATCCGCGAACTCGACGCGGACACGAGCGTCATCCCCCGCGTTCCTCACTCTTCGGGACTGTTGAACGAGCAGGTCACCCCCGAGACGGAACTCGGCGAGGGCGACCACCGTGCCCACCGCCCCGACGAGTGGTACGAGACGGGCTGGGAGAAAGTGGAGTCGCTGCGATTCCTCGAAGACCCCGACCACGCCGAGGGGACGCGGACGATGGCCCAGGCCTCGATCCAGTGGTTGCTCGCCCACGACGAGGTGGCGACGGTCACGCCCACGTTCCGCACGACCGACGACGTCGACGACTGGGCCGCCGCGTCCGAGACGCCCGCGCTCTCCGAGGCCGAGTTCGAGCGCGTCGAGCAACTGTACCAGGACAACTTCGGCGTCGACCGCGACGACGGCATGGACGCGCTACGGTCCTCGGTCGGCGGCGCCGATCTCGAAGGCGTGGACAAGCAGGCGGCAGGGGACTGACCGGGCGAGCGGTCCATCGCGAGACGGCGTTCACTCTTCGTGCGGGCCGAAGGGGTGATCGGTTCGTCTACTCCAGTTCGAGCGTCTCCATCGCTCCGCCGAGCGTCATCACAGGCACCACGTCAGCTTCGTGGTCTTCGAGGCTCGCTCCGCTGAGAAGGTCTGTCAGTTCTTCGTACGTATCTGCCTCGAAGAGCAGGTAGAACGTGTGCTCGACCGGTGCGACCATCGCGCTGTGGACACTCACACCGTGTGATTCCTCGGCGTTCCTGATGCGCGCGACAAACTCCACGGCCTTTCCCTCGTGTTCGTCGCGTCCCCAGCAGTTCTCGGGGCTATGGGTCAATTGTACGTGGAACAACATAGTCGAAGATCCATACGCCATCTGAGATAATAGTCGTATGTCATACTAACATACCACGTGGTCGTCAGGGTGCGGACGTCTGTTCGACCAGTTACGACAGCGGTAGCTTCGCGCTTCTGTGAACGGCCACGCGAGCGACCGGTTATATCTGTACCTCGATTTCGACACCAGATCGCGAACCCCTTCGTTTCGGGTCAAACCCACGCTATCTGTCGATCTCCGTCCGAACCCCCCGGTTTCAACTCGAATCCTACCGCTGTCTTGCGGTTATTCCACTGATTTCCACTTTCACTGCGCCCCGTCAGACGCTCGTCACACGCTCGCTGTCTCGCGATTTTTGCCGAACGCTCGGGGCCGGGGCCGTTCCACACGAAACAGGGGTGTTCCGGTGGATGGTGACAGTGGTTGGGGAGTGCGGAGTCCAGACGCCCGAGACGGGGTGATGTGAACGCTCAGTCGAGTTTCTCGAAGGTCTTCTCGGCCCACTGGACGGCGTAGTCGGCACCGTACTCGCGGTAGGCGGGCGCGTCGAGCGCACTGAAGGGCGTGGGTGGCTCTGTTCCGTGTTTCACGGCGGCACAGGCCAGTTCCGCGGCGTCGCCGAATCCCGTCTCACCGGTCGCGAGGTCGCTCGACAACGTCGACAGTCGGGGTTCGAGGCGCTCGCCCGCATCGACCCACGCGTCGAAGAGATCCGGGTGGTCGGCCTCCCAGTCCGCGAAGACGTCGCGGGTGTGGAGACCCAGATACGCGTCGTAGAGGGCCGCGGCGAGCTGGTAGGTCTCGACGGGGTCGAGCTGTTCGCGGGCGGCGTCGGCGAGATCCCGATAGCCCTCCTGGAAAAACCCCAGGAACTGTTCGGGGACGTCGAGGCCGACCTGGACGAGTGCTTCGGCGACGAGGAAGTCGACGAACGCGTCGGGTGACCCCTCCAGGCGAGGTTTGACGAGTATCACGGGCGGGTCGGTCTGGCGAGTCCAGGCGACGCCGCCGTCGCCGGGCGCTCCGACGGTGAACTCCTCGCTCGCGTAACGGACGAGCAGTTCGGGGGCGTCGGGCGGGAGCCACTCGTCGGGATAGGAGACGGGGTCGAGCGAGTCGACGAGCAGTCCCAGCTCTTCGGCGCGGGCGCTGGGCAGCGTCTCGAAGTCCCGGTCGGCGTCGCGGACGAGCGCGGTCGGCGCGTGTGCCTCGCGGACGGCCGCGAGCGCCGGCGAGAGGTCTCGTTCGGCGAAGGTCACGACAGCAGGACCAGCACCAGCGCGACGGCCAGCAGTGCGGCGGTTCCGATCGTTCCGAGCGTGATCTTCGTTGGCGTGCTCATACACGCCGATTCGACCGCGAGACAGTAAATCCCGCCCTTCCGGTTCGACCGTCCCCGTTTCGACCCGGTCGCTCGACCGGGGGTGCGGTCCGAGACTTTATGTACCAGTGCTCGGCCACCCCGCGGTGCATGTTCGAGCACGCATCCAGACGGCAGGTCCTGGCGTCGACGGGGTTGCTCGCCGCCGGCGCGCTGGCTCCCGCAGTCCGGGGTTCCAGCGGGGGGAGCGACGGCGGGGCGACACCCGACGCACCGCCACATCGCTGGACGAGTACGTACGACCGAACGGCGTCCGACGTTCCGATGGACGCGGTCGCGAACGAGGACGGCACGGTGACCGTCGGGGGGTTCACCGGTGGCGACACGAAGCCGTGGGTGTTCAGGGTCGCCGACGAGGGCGAGCGCCAGTGGGCGAGCACCTTCGACGTCGACGAGCCGACGCCGATACGGGGGGTCGCGCCGGCCGGGGACGGCTCCGTCCTCGCGGGTACCCGTTCGGAAAGTCAGGACGGAGCGACGGTCACGCTGTTTCGCGTCGACGGCGAGGGGTCCCGTCAGTGGCGCAAGACATACGACACGCCGGGCGAGGCGGCGCGGACGAACGCGGTCGCGTCGGTCGACGACGGGCACGTCCTCGTCGGGACGGCTATCGACTCGAACCAGCGGATCTCGTGGGCGCTGGGTGTGGACGCCGAAGGGGAGCGCCGGTGGCTGACGACGCTCTCGGAGTACGTCCTCAACTTCGCGCTGTCGGTCCACGCCGGCGTCGACGGGGGGTCACTCCTGACCGGTGCGATTCGACCGGAACCGACGCAGTCGGACTCGAACCCGCCCTACGAGGGGTGGGTCGTGAAACTCGACGGGAGCGGCGAGCGCGAGTGGGCCGAGCGCTACACGGCACAGACGTCCGACGGGTCGGGGACCGTCCAGATCATCTACGACGCGACCACGACCGACGACGGGTACGTTCTGACGGGCTACGTCGCCCCGACGTTCAGCGGCGAGGGCGGTCGTGGCTGGGCGATGGTGACGAACGCGAGCGGCCAGCAGGACTACGGCAGCGTCGCCCAGCCGGGTGAGGACGGTACTGGACGACTCGTCGCCGTCTGTCCGGTCGCAGACGGCTACGCGCTCGTCGGTACGGGCCAGACGAGTGATGGAGCACGGCCGGCGATCTGGGCGGTCGGCGTCGACGCGTCGCTGTCACGGAACTGGCGGTTCGTCCAGTCCTTCGGCGACGACGACGCCGTCTCCGACGCCGTCACGACCGGTGACGGTGGCTTCCTCGTCGTCGCGAACACGAGCAGCGGCGGGTCCGGCAACGCGAACGCCCTCACGCGCAAGTACGGTGGCGACCCTGTCTCGACGCCCACCCCGACGCCGACGGCCACTCCGACACCGACCCCGACTCCAACGCCGACGGCCACTCCGACACCGACCGAGACGCCCACCGACACGCCGACGACGACGCTCGCGCCCACCCCAGAACCGATGACGACCGACGAGGCAGCGGCCGAGTCGATGCCCGCGGACACCACGTCTGGCGACGGTCCCGGCTTCGACGCGACCGGGACCATCGGTGCGCTCGCGGCACTGACCGGTGGGGCCGTCCTCCGGCGGGTTCGGTCCCGGAACGGGGAGTAGCCTTCCCGGGCCTGAACGCTGGAAAGCGACGTCGTCCGTTCACCCGGTCCCGGTTCCGTCGGAGATCACTGGTCATTTAGTGAGACTGTTCGAAGCACGGACTGTATGTCGAAGCAACTCACGCGACGTCGCCTGCTCGCTTCGGTCGGGGGGGTCGCCGGGCTCGCGCTCGGCGGGACGGCCGGAGCGGTCCCCGGCCTCGCAGATAGTTCGACTGCGGACGAACTCCCCCTCCGATGGAACCGTACCTACGCGCCAAACACGTACAACAGCGCCGTTTCGCTGCTCGAACGCGACGACGAATACGTCGTACTCGGCGCGACCGGCAGCCAGCGAACGGAAATCGGCGGCTGGCTGTACGGCGTCGACGCGACGACCGGCGAGGGTCAGTGGCAGACGACACTCGCGAACCCCGACCTCGACGGGCAGGCGTCGTTCCAGCAGTTCACCGAATCGTCTGCGGGCGACGGGGTCGTCATCACTGGAATGCGCTCCGCTAGCGGTGCCGTAGAGTTACTCCAGACCGGCCCGGAAGGTGACGTGGACTGGTGGGAGACGTTCGCCGCCGAGGAGGCCAGCGGGCAGTTGCTCCTCCCGTCGGTCGCCGCAGGGGACGACGGGTATTTCGTCGGCGCCAACAGAATCCTCGAGCAGGCGATCGACGCCGTCGTCGTCAGCGTGGCCCCGGACGGCAGCGAGCGGTCCCGGACCGCTCTCTTCGAGGACGAACAATCGACGCTGCTGGACGTGGTTCCGGACGGCGAGGGTGGATTCGTCGGGGTCGGTCAACTCCAGGAACGGACCACCAGCACCGCCGACCAGCCGGACGCTCGCGGGGTCGTCTTCCGGCTGAACGGCGACCTGTCGGTCCAGTGGCGCCAGGAGTTCACGGCACCGAGCGACGGCGACCCGTTCCAGACGAACCGACTCACCGCCGTCACCCGGACAGAGAACGGGTACGCGGCCGTTGGCATCGCGATCCCGGAGGATGTCTCCTCGTTCAGCGGGTGGGTGCTGCGCCTGAACGCCGACGGGTCGGGGCGTGGGAACCAGCTCGTCGATCCACAGCCGGTGACGTCGCTGACCAGCGTCGTCGAGACCAGCGACGGACTGACCGTCGCCGGGCAGGTCAGTGACTCACCGACTGCACAGACCGCGTCCGGCTGGGTGGCCGAACTGGACGCCGAGGGCGAGGGGCGCTGGACCAGGACAGTCGGAGCGGCCGCTTCGAGTAGCCTGCAGGATATCCTCGCCACGAGCGACGACGGCGTCGCAGTGGCCGGGACCGCCCAGGCCGAGTCGTCCGACGCCGACCCGTTCACGCAGGGCTGGCTCGTCAAACTCGGTGGTGACCCGGCGCCGTCGGTCACGTCGACTGCCTCGGGCGGCGACTCGACGCCGACGCCCACGGAGACGCCCACCGACACGCCGGCACCGACGCCGACGCCGTCGCCCACGCCGACCGCGATGCCCACTGCCACGGCGACGGACATGGCGACCGCCACGCCGACCGACACAGAGACGACGACGGCGAACGGTCCCGGCTTCGGTGCTATCGGCGCGCTGACGGCGCTCGGTGCCGGTGCACTCTATCGGCACGTCTCCGACGAGAGCGACGGGACCGACAGCGACACGGAGTGAGACGACGGGTGACACGAATGCACTCACGGCGCCGCGTGCTTGCGTCGACCGGACTCGCGCTCGCTGCGGGGGCCGCGGTCGGTCGGGTCGGTGCCGACCGCTCTGAACGCCCCCGGAACCGCTCGACGGCGGGCCAGCCACCGTTGCGCTGGACCGAAGTGTTCGACGTCTCCGACACGGACAGCGTCACCGCCGCCGCGACGACCGACGACGGCCTCCTCGTCGGTACGGGGGAGACTGCCGGCGAGGAGGGGACGGTCCCCTGGGTGTTCGGGGTCGACGCCCAGGGAGACGGCCAGTGGCAGCACTCGATCCCAGGTGGGGAGAACCCGCGGACGCTGGACGCCGCACCGGGACACGGCGGCGGCGCCGTCGTCAGCGGCGAACTTCGACCGGACGAGGGGGCGAATCAGGCGTTTCTCGCCCGCTTCGACGAGGCTGGCGAGCGCCAGTGGCGGACACGGATCGACCCGCCGATGGAAGAAGCCGCGGCCTTCGGCGTGACGCGGGCGGGGTCGGGCTATCTCGTCGCCGGCGGGACGCGTGACAACGAGCGGACCGAGGCACTGGTCGCACGCGTCGACGACCAGGGCACGGTCCAGTGGTCGCGCGCGGTCTCGGATGGGGGGATCACCCTGTTGTACGGGCTCGAACGCGCGGGTGGCGAGGAAGCGCCCGGGCAGTACGTCGGTTGTGGCGCCGTCCGCCCCGAACCGACAGATACCCAGACCCCGCCGGTGGAAGGGTGGGTCGCGGGCTTCGACGGCGAGGGTGCGAAGCAGTGGTCGGCGAGCCACCGTGTCGAGTCTGATGGCGAACCCGCGAGGGTCGGGCTCTACCAGGATGTCGTCGCGACCGACGAAGGGTATCTCGCCGTCGGCCGGACGAGACCGCCAGAGCTCGGCGGGTCGGCGGCCTGGGCAGTCGCGACGGACGCAACGGGCACCCGTGTCGGTCAACTCGTCGGCGACGTCGGCGGGAGCGCCCAGGACAGCCGGTTCGAAGGCGTCGCCGAGCACGACGGTGAGTACGTGGCAGTCGGGAGCGTCCAATCGGACGACGCGTCCGGGGAGTTCCTCTACGTCGGCCTGGACAGCGCGGCGGGCCGGGCGTGGGAGACCACGCAGGCAGTCGGCGACTCCGCCCGGGCGACGGCGGTCACACCGACCGCCGACGGCGGGTTGTACGCGCTCGGGACGACGACCAGCGATTCCGAAGTCGGGTCGACCGATAGCGCCGCTGTCGTGAAACTCGGCGGCGAGACAGGGGGCACGCCCACGCCGACGGCGACACCGGAGCCAACTCCGACCCCGTCGCCTACGCCCACCGCGACGCCGGAGCCAACTTCGACCCCGTCGCCTACGCCCACCGTGACGCCCGCCGGGGTGGACGGTCAGACGGGGACGCCGGCCGACGCGACGGAGACCACTTCCGAGAACGGTCCGGGCGTCGGCGTCGTCGGGACGCTCGCCGCACTGGGCGCTGGTGTGTTGTCACGCCGGCTTTCGCGCGAAGAGTAGGGAACTCGCTCGCCGTTCACCCGACCCGGAGCGCCCGCCGGAAGGCGAGCCCGGTGACGAGCGCGACGGCGAGCAGATAGCCCAGCCCCCACCAGAGCGGCGACGGGTCGACCCCGGCGGTGAAGGCGGCGTCGAGGGCCAGTTCCATCGGGTAGTGGCCGGGCAGGTACGGCGCGACGGCGTGGGTCTCCGTCGAGAGCGGGCTCTGGGCGAGGAAGATGTCCAGAAGCGGGCCGAACAGCAGGACGTAGACCCCCGCGAGGCGGTTGAGGACGAGTCCGACAAGGGCGCCGAGCGTGCCGTAGAGCAGGCCAGTCAGCACCGTCGCGGCCAGGAACCATCCCACCTGTTCGGGGACGTGGGTCAGCGTCACGACCGCCGTTGCGACGAGGCTGGCGACGGCGGCCGCCAGGGCGAGGACGCCCCCGCGGGCGAGCAGGATCTCGGGGAGGCTCGCACCGACGATGGACAGCCGGGTGTCGACATCGCGGGCCGACTGCATCAGGAAGAGCCCGGCGATGCCGCCGACGAGCGCCGCGGCCATCGGCGTCATCAGGGCGGCGACGAGCGCCTGCATCCCCACCTGGAGGGTCTCACCTCCGACGTCGACGGGGACAGACTGGTCGGGCATGACGTAGGAGAACACCCCGATGAAGTAGGCCGGGAGGAAGAGGAGCAGCGCCAGCAGGACCGGCGTCCGGACGTACTCGCGCAGTCCCATCTCGAAGGTCGTCCGCGCGGACCTCATCGCAGACCCTCCTCCCCGGTGAGCGTCGTGTAGGCACCGAGCGCGGCGACGCCGAGGACGAGCACGTAGGCGCCGGCCGCGAGAGCGTCACCGGTCGCGACCCCTGACCCTTCGACCGCGGCCTGGAAGAGTTCGTGCGGGTAGTGCAGCGGGAACAGTTTCGCGAACGCGCCGTCGGTCTGGACGATCCCGCTCGCCAGCGCCTCGTCGACGTCGGCGACGAAGATGAGCACCAGCGACCCCTCCAGTTCGCGCGGCAGGACGGCGCCGACGAGCATCCCGACGAGCCCGTAGAGGACGCCCACGAGCACGAGCGTCCCGAACGCGGCGGGGAGTGCGGCGACGTCGGTGCGGGTGGTCAGAACGACCAGCGAGATGCTGGCGGTCAGCAGGCTCGCGACCGCGACCGCGAGTAGCCGGGCGCAAAACAGCGTCGCCCGGGGGAACCCGGTCAGCGAGAGCCGCTCGTCGGCACGGCGGGCACTGATGACCTGGAAGAGGCCGATCACGCCGGGGAGGAAGGCGGCGACGAACAGCGTGCCCGCGACGGCGCCCAGCGTCTCGGGTGAACTCGACATGTACGGGAGTTCGGGGAACGCCGACATCATCGAGCCGTAGCTGACGACGATGGCCGGCGGCAGGGCGACGAGCAACGCGAGGTTGACCGGTTCGCGGACGAACTCGCGTATCGCCGAGGAGAGTCCGACCTCCAGGCGGCGTGCGCGCGCGACGACGGTCGTCGAACGGCCACGTGCCTCGCGCATCAGCGCACCCCCGCGTCGTCGGCCTGGCTCGACCCCTCGTCGGTGACGTCCGTCAGGGTGCCGTCGGCGAGTTCGACGATCCGGTCGAAGCGTTCCTGCTCGTTGATGAGATGTGAGATGATAGCCACGGCGGTCCCGCGCTCGCGGAGTTCTTCGGTCAGGTCCCAGAACGCGAGGTACGTGTCCCAGTCGAACCCGGTGTAGGGTTCGTCCAGCAGGAGGACGTCGGGGTCGTGCAGCAGGGCGACCGAGAGGTTGACTTTCTGGCGGTTGCCGCCCGAGAGCTGGTCGACCCGGTAGTCGAGGAACTCCTCGAAGTCGAGTCGGTCGGCCAGGCGGTCGCGGGCGTCCTCAACCTCGGACTGGGCCATCCCGTAGCCCTCCCCGAACAGGCGGAACGTCTCGCGGACGGTGAGCCGGTCGTAGAGCAGTTCCTCCTGGGGACACCAGCCGACGCGGCCGCTCGTCTCGACGGTGCCGGCGTCCGGTTCGAGTGCGCCGACCAGTGACTGCAGCAGCGTCGACTTCCCGGACCCGTTCTCGCCGACGATCCCGACGACTTCACCGGCCCGTATCTCGATGTCGGCGCCGTCCAGCACCTCGACGGTCCGGCCGAACGGGAGCCACGAGCCGTAGGTCTTCTCGAGGCCCGCCGCACGCAGGACGACTGCACCCTCTGGACCATCCGTCGTCTCGGCCTCCTCGGGTGCGTCACCGTCGTCGGCAGCGGTGGCGTCGGCGTCGTCGGCAGCGGTGGCGTCGGCGTCGTCGGTAGCGGTGGCGTCGGCGTCGTCGGCAGCGGTCGCATCACCGCTGGCGGCAGTGGACGTTCCGCTGTCGTCGGGTTCGGACCTGGACTCGCCGGTCGCGGGGGTCTCCAGGTCGAGAGCCCCGACGGTTTCGCCGTCCGCGTCAGTGTCCCGCCAGCCACTCTCGCTGACTCCGGGTTTTCCGTCGTCGGTGACGGCGTCGACCGCCGCTTCGACGGCCTCGTCACTCGCGGCCTCACTCACACGTTCGCTCTCACTCAGGGACTGTCCACGCTGTCCGCCGTCCGACAGCACGTCGCGGTGGTGACCGGCGTGGGTGACAGTTCCGAGCCACGATTTCGGAATATTCGGCATATACAAAATATTCTGTACAGTGCGATTTATAGGTTGTGGTCCCGTACGTCGAGACACGACCAAGCAATGAGTGATGGACAGGAAGCCGAGGACGGGGTCGAACAGAGCGAAGACGAGGCCGCGGCGGCGCGTGAGGAGGTGATCGAGGCGATGGCCCGGACGGCGGAGGTGTGGGGGGCAAAACGGAGCTACGGGCGGCTGTTCGGCGTGCTCTACTTCGCCGACGAACCGCTCTCGCTGGACGACCTCACCGACGAGAGTGGCTACGCGAAATCGACCGTCAGCACGGCCATGAGTACGCTCGAACGGTTCCATCTCGTCCGGCGACGGTCGCTCCCCGACGAGGGCAAGAAGGCCTTCTTCGAAGCCGAGACCGACCTCTGGTACGTCCTCCAGCAGTTCTTCCAGAACGAGGTCAGCCGCGAGATCCGTATCATGTCCCGAGCGCTCGACAGTGCCGCCACGAAACTCGAAGCCGCCGAGGGTGAACGCGTCGAGCGTGACCTCGAGAAGGTTCGCAAACTCCAGCGTCTCTACGACCGGAGCGAGCGACTCGTCTCCCTCGTGACCAGCCAGTCCGTCGACCGCCTGAGTGCGCTGGTGGACCGTTTCACCGAGGGGGCAAGCGACCGGTGAACGCTTCGTCCAGAGTCCCGGTATCGACGTGCGACAGCAACTGTTAGGGGTATCGACCGCGACGCTCCGGGCATGACCGACGATTCGGGGGCCGACCGAGCCACGGACGGCGGTGCGGACGCCGAAACCCTCGCCGAGCGCGTCGCCGCGGGCGAGTTGCGACTGTACGAACTCGAAGACTACGCCGACGCCGAGACGGCGGCGCGGGCTCGCCGATTGGCCGTCGAGCGCGAGTCCGGGGTGCGTCTCTCGGCGACCGGTGACTACACGTTCCCCGCCGAGAGCGTCGACTCGAATATCGAGAACCTCGTCGGTGCCACCCAGATCCCGATGGGCGTCGCCGGCCCCGTCACCGTCCACGGCGACACTGCCGACGGCGAGTACTACCTCCCCATCGCCACCACCGAGGGCGCGCTGGTCGCCAGCGTCAACCGCGGTTGTTCGGCTATCTCGGCGGCCGGCGGCGCCACGGCCCGGATCACGAAACGAGGGATGACTCGTGCGCCGGTCTTCAGCGTCGACGACGTCGCCGAGGGCGCCGAGGTCGCCGAGTGGGTCCAGGACAACACCGACCGCCTCGCCGATGCGGCCGAGGAGACGACCCGCTTCGGCGAGTTACAGGACGTGACCCCCTACGTCGTCGGCGACAGCGTCTTCCTGCGCTTTTCGTATCACACCGGCGACGCCAACGGGATGAACATGGCGACCATCGCGACGCGGGCCGCTGCCCAGGTCGTCGAGGAGGAGACGCCTGCCTCACTGGTCGCGCTCTCGGGCAACCTCTGTGTCGACAAGAAACCCGCCGCGATCAACGCGGTCGAGGGTCGCGGCCACAGCGTCACGGCCGACGTGACCATCCCCCGCGAGACCGTCGAGGAGCGACTCGGGACGACGCCGGAGGCGGTCGCCGAGGTCAACACCCGCAAGAACCTCGTCGGCTCGGCGAAAGCGGGGAGTCTGGGGTTCAACGCCCAGGTCGCCAACGTCGTCGCCGGGATCTTCCTCGCGACCGGACAGGACGAGGCCCACGTCGTCGAAGGGTCGAACTGCATCACGACCGTCGAGGCTCGCGACGACGAACTCTACGCTAGCGTCAGCCTCGCCAGTCTACAGGTCGGGACCGTCGGCGGTGGGACGGATCTGGCCACCCAGTCGGAAGCGCTGGAACTCGTCGGGTTCGCGGGTGGCGGTGACCCGCCAGGCGCCAGCGCCGACGGCTTCGCCGAGGTCGTCGCTGCGGGCGCACTCGCCGGCGAACTCTCACTGCTGTCGGCGCTCGCCTCGCGCCACCTCTCCAGCGCCCACGAAGAACTCGGACGGTGACCGTCGGCGGACGGACGGTCCCGGGTGGTCGCGGGGTAGCGAGACTCACTCGGCCCGTCCACGCTGCGTGAGCGCGCCGACCACTTTCACTTCCGGTTCGGGCGTCCGGCCGGCGCTTACGGGGCGTCCGGGCCACGGTTCGAGTGGCGTCCGTCCGGGAGCACCGGCGGGCGTCGCCACTCATGACCGAGTCCGAACACGAATCCGTATCCGAATCCGAGTCCCCGACCACGAACCCGAGTCCCGCCATCGAACGCACCACTCGCCTCCTGCGCCTCGTGAAGCTCACGGCGACGACGCTGGCCGCGCTCGTTACGACTACCGTGGCGCTCGGGTGGCTGTAGCGACACCGACTTCGAGTGTAGCGCCCGCTCTCCGGAGCGAACCAGCGACAACCGTTTTGTGTCTCCTGTCCTCCTTGCCGGTAGTGAGGGGCAGATTCGCCGACCGGACGTTCATCTACGCCGCACTCGCGGGGATCATCGCGCCGGCCGCTACGATCCGGCTGGTCGCGCTCGCGATAGCCGGTGGCTTGCTCTCCCGGTCCGGCGGGTTCGTCCTCCTCGTCACAGGGCCGCCAGTGCTGGGGGTGGCGCTCGTCCTCGCGACCTGGCGACTGGGCTGTACCGACGCCGACCCCCTCGACCGCGTCCGCACTCGTCGCACGGTCCGCGAGGACCTCCCCGAGGCCTACCACGAGGCGCTCTCGGAGTCGACGCTGAACCAGCCCGCCACGGAGGGCGTCGTCCCCACTCGCCTGTTCGTCTTCGGCCTCGTCTACGCCGTCGTCGTCCCGGTCGTGACACTCGTTGTCATGCTTTGAGCCGTCAACCGCGCCGCCGGAAGGGTGCCAGTGGCGGCCTCACCCGGTTCCGGTCGTGTTGACCCTGGGACCGTGGTCGGCCCACATCCCGGCGACTCCGCCGAGGAACACCAGCCCGAACCCGGCCCAGAATATGGGGTCCGTGACGCCGAACGCGTCGGCGAACCCGAAGGCCGTCCACTCTATCGCGGCGCCGACGGCGAGGACGACCCACCCGACGGCGGCGACGACCTGTGCGGCCGCCTCCAGCCGGTCGCCGACAGCCAACGCAGTCGCGGCGAAGCCCAGAAAGACGACCGCGAGGACGCCCATGACCGTCGGAAGGAACGGGTCCGACGGCACGAGCAAGAGCGCGAGGGCGACGGCCACGAGCACGCCCGCCAGGACGCCCCCGCCGAGTCGGTACCAGAACGCCCGTTCGAGGGCCTGGATCGCCTTCGGGTCCATCACGGGTCCGTTCGACAGGCGCTGTGAAACGCGTTTCGACCCCACGTCACGACCGCGTCTCTCTTCGCGAGCGCGGCGTCATCCCGCCCGGGAGACGACCGCGCGGAGTCGCTCGCCGTGGTCTGCCAGGAGCGTCACGGCCCCGCCGAGGGCGGTCAGTCCGAACCCCGCGAGAAAGAGCGGGTCCTCGACGCCCCCGGAGAGAAACGCCGGCGTCCAGCCCGCGACGCTCCCGAGTACCAGGCACCAGCCGACGGTCGCGACGAGGTGACCTGCCGCTTCGGCGTGCTGCCCGGTCGCCACCGCGACGGCGGCGGCAGCGAGAAACAGCACGACCGGCAGGCCGACCAGCGTGAAGAAGGCCACCTCGCCGGGCGCGAACACCCACGCGAGAGCGACGACTGCGAGGGCGTCCACGAGAACGGCCGCGGCGAACCCGTAGTAAAAGCGCGTGTCCAGGGACTCGATGGCCTCCGCGTCCATCGACTGAGGGATCACCCGAGACCGAAAAGTATCTTTCGAACTACACGAGTCGATAGACGCCGCGGTTCTCGGTGGCCTCGCCCGCGCGGACGAGTTTCCGGAGCGCTTTCCGGGTGTAGTCGGCGGGGACGTCGCGCTCGCTGGCGTAGGCGACGACGTCGTGCTCGGTCGGGTCGTCGAGTTCCCGGAGCGCCGTCCGCACCGTCTCCCGGCGGCTCTGACTGGCCCCCGAACGGGATTCGCTGGCGCGGTTTCCCGCCTCGTCGACGGCGTCGCTGTCGATCCCCGACGCTTCGAGGTACTCCTCGTCGTCGGGGCCGACGTCGTCGACGTAGTCCTCCATCTCGGCGAACGAATCCAGCTCGGCGAACGCCTCGCCGTGACCGCTCCTGTTGGCGAGGATCGACGCCCGCACCTCGCGCGCGTGGTCCTCGTTCTCGGTGGAGACGAACTTCCGGCGTTTGGCGTAGGGCCGGCGTTTCCCACAGCGAGGGCACTGGCTGGTCTCGGGACGCCCCTCGACGACCCAGAGCATGCTGCACTCGCTACAGCCGACGACGGCGTACACGTCAGCGGGTTTCGCGCCGTCGGATATGAACGCTTGGCTTCGCGCGACGGTACCCGGGACGGAGCCCCCGGCGACCACCCACGTCTATGTCGTCGGGTCCCGTCAGTGGGTGACATGGAGTTCCTCCAGCACTCGGCACAGGAGACCGTCGAAGCCGTCGAGGGCGTCCACCTCACCCAGCTAGCGGTCGGCGAGGAGATGAGCGTCCAGCACTTCCACATCGAACCCGGTGCGGTCGTCCCCGAACACAGCCACCAGCACGAGCAGGTCGGCTACGTGCTGTCGGGGTCGGGCGTGTTCACCGTCGACGGCGAGGACCACCCCGCGAGTCCGGGCGACTCCTACGCCATCGACTCGAACGTCCCCCACAGTCTCGTGAACGACAGCGAGGAACCGCTCGACGGCATCGACGTGTTCGCGCCGCCGCGTGCGAACCCCGACTGGGAAGACTGACCGGGAGCACGTCGCGGTCCCGTCGGGCACTCACCCCTCCAGGTCGACCGGACAGCCCCGCCGGTCGCCCCCGCGCATCCCCTCGACAGTCCAGTGGACCGAGAGGAGTCCCGCAGGAAGCGCCAGGAGGACCAGTTCGAAGCCGTGGAGGGGCAAGACCGTGAGGCCGCCGGCGATCCCGGCCGCCGAGAGGACGCCGGCCGCGATACCGACGCCACAGGTCGGACAGCCCGCGCCGACGGCCGCGAGGACGAGTCCAGCGGTGCCGTGGGAACTCTCGCGGAGGCCGACCTCGTGTTCGACCAGGTGATAGCCCACCAGCGCGAGGTTCGTCCCGACGGTCGCGCCGACCAGCCAGACGACGGCCCCGCGGAGTGGTGTATCGCCGTCTGCGAGTGGATAGAGGACCGCGAGTGCTTCGAGGCGTTCGACGAACGGGAGCGAGCCGCCGAGGACGACCGCCCGGACGAACGTCAGGTTCCCGGGGAGCGCGAACGCCGAGACGGTCACCAGTGCCGCCACGACGGCCACCGCCAGCCAGCGCGGTCGAGTCAGCACTCGCCGGACGGTCCGGCCCAGTCGCCGCCAGTCGGCGCGAGCGGTCGGGAGCGTCGGGCTATCCATCGCTCTCGATCGCCGCCTGGAACGCCGAGAAGTCCTCGTCACCCAGGGTCGTCCGGAACTCGCCGCCCTCGAAGACGAACGTCGTCGGCGTCGCGTCGCCGTCCCCCGAGAGGGCGTTCTCGGCGACTCGCTCGTCGGCGTCGATGGCGTCGGTGTGTGGCTTTTCCGCGGCCGCTCGCGCGACGGCGTCGGCGTCGACCGCCGCCGCTGCGTCGGCGACGAACGAGCGCGTCCGGTCGACGAGTGTCTCGCCGGTCAGTTCGTCCTGGTGTCGGAAGTACTGGCCGGTGAGCTGCCAGTAGAGCGATTCCTCGCGCCGATAGGCTTCTTCGAGAGCGTGGAGCGCCGCCGGGCCCCACCCCCCGGTGACGCTGTGGCCGCGGACGTACAGCGTCGCCCTCCCGGTGTCGACCCACTTCGACGCTATCGCCTGGAACCCGTTCTCGTGGAAGCTCGCACAGTACGAGCAGTGCGGGTCGTCGAACGTGACGAGCGTGATATCCGTCTCCTCGTGGTGGGGTCCGAGTCGCGGCTGGTCGTCCAGATCCTCCCCGACGGGGTTCTCCGAGAGTGGGCGTCGCCCCGCCTCGGCCGTGGTCCGGCTCCCACAGCCGGCCAGCCCGCCGAGTGTGACCGTCACCGCGCCCGCGAGAACGGCGCGCCGGTCCAGTGACGGACCGTCCGCGTCGCTCCCAGTTCGTCGTTCGACCGGTGTGTCCCGGCGCGTGTCCGCTGTGCTGTCGTCTCCCCCGGTCCGTTCACGCATATACGTCCACGGTGAACCGGGAACAGGGTAAGAACCGGTCGCGAGCTTCCGGGTCGGTAGGCGGGCACAAGGGTTAAGTACGGCCTGTCGTCCGTCCGACGGGACAGTCGCCTCACTCATCGCTCTCGACCACCGTCTGGAACCCCTCGAAGCCCGGGTCGCCCAGCGTCGTCACGAACTCGCCGTCCTCGAACAGGTAGGTCGTCGGCGTGGGAAAGCCGACCGAGCCGCTGGCCGCGCTCGCGGCCTGTTCGTCGGCGGCAATCGCGTCCGTGTGAGGTTTCTCGTCGGCCGCCCGCGCGATGGCGTCGGCGTCGACTGCGACGTCGGACTCGTCGAGAAACGACCGCGTGCGCTCGACGATGTTGTCGGTCGTCAGGTCGTCCTGCCGTTCGAAGTACCGTCCCTTCAACTCCCAGTAGGCCGGTTCGGATCGCTTGCGAGCCGCCTCCAACGCGTGGACGGCGGCTTCGGCCCAGGACGTGACGCTGGCCGCCCGCGCGTACAGCGTGGCCTCGCCCGGTTCGATCCACTCCGATTTCAGTCGATCGAGCGTCCCGGCGTGGAAATCGGCACAGCTCCCGCAGTTCGGATTCTCGAACGAGACGAGCGTGATGTCGGTCTCCTCGTGGTGGGGGCCGAGTCGGGGCTGGCTGTCGAGGTCCTGTCCGACGGGGTTCGACGAGAGGGGGCGTTTCCCCGCGTCCGAGGCCGACCGGAGACAGCCGGCAGTCCCGACGAGCGCGGCGCCCGCGGTGGCCGCGAGGAACTGTCGACGCCGCATCGTCACCACCTCGGTCCGGAGAGGTCGAAGAGTCGGCTCGTTCGGTCGCGATACGCGTCGCTATCGGTGAACTCGGTTGTTCCGTCCATCGGCAGTTCGACGTAGCTCGCTGGCCCTCAAATAGGGGATCGACCGTTCGATATCGGATACACGCAGTGTACAGCCGTACAACCGCGAACTGGGGGTCGCCAAGGGTGAGGCCGCCGCCGGTCGAGACGCGAACGTCCGGGTCTGAGCGGGGGATATCTCCGTACCAGACGTGTCGGCGGCCCCGAACGATCGTAGCGTATAACAGGGCGACGTGGGGATATCGCGTCCATGCCGAGTCGATCGTCGTCGCTGCTGACGAAGACCCAGCGCCGGCGCCTGTCCGACGGGTTCGCCGACCTCGACGAGGACGAACGGCGCCGTGACGAGGGACGTATCCGCGACCGCCTGGAGACCGGCCTGTTCGACTTCGAACACCTCGCCGACCTGCCGGACCGGCAGTTCGAACTGGCCTTCGACGACGTCCCCCGGCGCGAACTCACCGAGGCACTCGCCGACGCGCACGTCGTGACCGAACGGATCCGCGAGGTCAACGACGTCGACCGCGAGGCTGTCGTCGGGACTGCCCGCGAACGGGCGACCGCTATCGAGGGCGACGCCGACGCTCGAAGTCTCGACCGCGTCGCGTTCCGAACCGAGGCGGAGATCCGCGAGGAGAGCGAGCGGCGGGTCCGGGACCGCCTGACCGACGACCGGTGGCAGCGCCGCCAGAAGACGCTGCTGGACATCGTCGGGTTCACCCTCTTTCCCGCGATCATCCTGTTGCTGGCGGAGGTGACCTTCGGCGACGGCGAGATGGGAAGCCTGCTCGAACTCCTCATGGTCGTGTTGATCGTCCTCGGTGGCGTCGCCCTCGTGGCCGCGATGGTCATCAAGTCGGCGCGCGCACTGAAATACGACGTCGCTCCTGGCCTCACGGCGCTCTATCGCGACCCGCAGGGCACCGTCCGGACGGCCTGGGACCGGCTCTGAGCAACTCTCGATGACGGCCGACCTGTCCGCCCGTTGGCCTCAGAAAACGTGTGAGACCAAAGGTCTATACCCCGTGACTGCCAAACCGAGGATACGATGAGCACCGAGACAGAGGACGGGGACGACCTGCAGGAGCGCATCTCGAATTTCCTGCGCCGGAACTTCCCCCAGATCCAGATGCACGGCGGCAGTGCCGCGATCACGGAGATCGACCGCGAGAACGGCGAAGTGACGATCCAGCTCGGGGGCGCCTGTTCGGGCTGTGGCATCTCCCCGATGACCATCCAGGCCATCAAGACGCGCATGACCAAGGAGATCCCCGAGATCGACACCGTCCACGCCCAGACCGGCGGCGGCATGGGCGGCGACGAGGGCATGATGGGCGCCGACACCGGCCCCTCGATGCCCGGCGAGAGCCGCGGCGGCGACATCGACGACGGCGACGACGAAGGCCCGCAAGCTCCCTTTTGAAGCGGTTTTCTCTTTCGGTCTTCCCGACGACGAGCGGCAGGGTCGGGCGCCGGTCGTCTCCGTGCCCGCAGTCGTGACCGGCGGTGACTGTCTCGACTGCCGGCAGCCGAGGGTCTAACACGACGGGCGTCGAGTGACCGGCTATGCCTGCGGACTCGCCCGCGCCCGAGGACCCCCCGAACGTCGTCTTCGTCACGACCGACCAGCAGCGCCTCGACACCATCCACGCCCTCGGGGCCTCGCACATGGACACGCCCAACCTCGACCGACTGGTCGACGAGGGCGTCGCGTTCACCGACTGCCACGTCACTGCGCCGTCCTGTGCCCCCTCCCGGGCCTCGCTGTTTACCGGCTACTACCCTCACACCACGGGCATCTACCGCAACGGCGACCGCTGGACCCACTCGTGGGTCGAGGACCTCTCGGCGGCGGGCTACTACACGCTGAACGTCGGCAAGATGCACACCGCGCCCTACGACGCGCCGGCGGGCTTCGACGAGCGCTACGAGGTCGAGAACAAGGACCGCTATCTCGCGCCGGTCCCCGGCGGCGAACCGCCCCTCCCCGGCGAGAAGTACTACCTCGACGCCTGGGACCGGGCGCTGATGGCGAAGGGGCTGCACAAACAACAGCGGGAGTTCTACCGCGAGTGGGACGACTACGAGGAGCGGTTGGGGGCGTTCGAGTGGGAACTCCCGAAAGAAGCCCATCCCGACGTCTTCGTCGGCGAGTTCACGACCCAGTGGCTCGACCGCATGCCGAAACTCGACCAGCCCCTCTTCGCGGCCGTCGGCTTCCCGGGGCCACATCCGCCCTTCGACCCGACACCGGAGTTCGCCGAGGCGTACGTGGACCGGGACCTGCCCCTGCCCGACGTGGACGAGGCGGATCTGGACAGTCAGCCACCGCCGCTGAAAGCCCTGCGCGAACACAACGAGGAAGTCGACCACGATTCGGTCACGCACGACGTAGACGCGACCGAGGAGCAACTCCATCGACAGCGCGCCTACTACTACGCCAACGTCGCGATGATAGACGAACAGGTCGGCGAGATCCTCGACGCGCTCGAACGGAACGGCTACGACGACACCGTGGTCGTCTTCGCCTCGGACCACGGGGAGATGCTCGGCGACCACGGCCACGTCCAGAAGTGGACGATGTACGAGGAGGTGACGAACGTCCCCGCTATCGTCTGGTCGCCCGACCGCTTCGACGCCCGCGAGGTCGAGGACCTCGTCTCGCTGTTCGACCTCGGCGCGACGGTGCTGGATCTGGCGGGCGTCGAGACCGACGACCTGGAAGCGGACTCGCTCGTCCCCGCCCTCGAAGGCGACGAGGACTGGACCGGTCGAGACACTGTCTACGCCGAACACCGCCGTGACGGCATCCTCCGGGAGACGGAGTTCATGACGATGGTCCGGACCGACGACTGGAAACTCGTCCACTTCGTCGACTACGAGGCGGGACAGCTGTTCGACCTGAACGCCGACCCCGAGGAGACGGAGAACCTCTGGGACGACCCCGCAGCACAGGAGAAAAAGCGGGAGCTACTCGACCGCTTGCTGGAGTGGCGCATCCAGAGCGGCGTCGACACCGCCGACTGGGCGGCCGACGTCCGGTGAGGGTCCTGCCGGCGCCCCAGTCTATTTGACCGGTCGCCGACACTCGACGGGTATGCCCGAACCGAGCGTCGACCGGAGTTTCAGCGAACCCCACACGCTCCTGCACTGTCGCTGTGGCTGGGCGGGCCACGACGATGATGTCGAGCGATGGGACGTCCAGCGCGACAGCGACCGCGTGGTGCGGGTCTGCCCCGACTGTGACGAGTCCGTTCCCGAGTGGGGGACGATCCGACCGATCGACGCGGCTGCGCGGATAGCTCGCGGCCCGCTGGAAACGTCACTGGTCGAGGCGGGCGTCGTCGACGGGTAATCGTCCGAGCACGCCGGACACTGCGCTCTTTTCACAGCCCCAGCGCCGCCGTGAGCGGGACGCCCGCGGCGACGGCGCCGACGAGATACCCGCCCAGCACGCCGGCGTTCAGCGGCGGGAGGCCCGCGTGGGCGCCCTCGACCCGGTGGACCAGATAGAGCAATCCGCCCATCCCGACCAGCCCGCCGACGAGCGCCCCGAGCGCCGGGAGGTTGGCGTTCAGTGCCGGGACGACGACGGGCGCGTCAAGGAACGCGCCGGCGCTGACCGCGAGCATCCCCGGGATGAGCGCGTCACCGAGTCCGAGGAGCGCGACGTTGTGCATCCCGTCGTCGGCAGTTTCGTCTGCTGCTGGCTCGTCGTCTACAGGTTCCGCCGACTCGTCGTCCTCGCGCTCGCCTTCAGACTCGGCCAGGTCGAGCCCCTCCTCGCGGAGCGAGTAGGACAGCGAGCGGGGGACGACGAAGACGATGGGGGCGCGCAGGTCGCCGAGGCCGGCGGCGAGTTCCTGCATGTGTCCGGAGACGTAGACGGCGTAGGCGTCGTAGCCCGCCCAGCAGACCAGGAGCACGACGACCGGGAGCGGGCCGAACCCGAGGCCGAGCATCGGGATGGCGGCCGCGCCGAAAACGACCGCCGCGAGGTCGTTGAGCCACCACTCGGGGTAGACCCAGAGGACGACCGCGGTTCCGACGGCGATACCGACCGAGACGGGACCGGTCGGGAGACCGAGTGCCGCCCCCTCGGTGGCGACCTGACCGATCCCGGTAACGGCGACGAACGCCACGGCGGTCAGCGACCCCGCCGAGGCCAGCAGGAACGCCCGCACCAGCAGGTCGCCGACCTCGTACCGGAAGGCGAGCACCATGATCCCCGTCGTCACGAGCACGAGGACGGCGAACACGCCGACGTTCCCGACGTTCCCGGGGTCCTCGAACAGGACGAGCCCCAGTGCGCTCATCTCGTCGGTCAGGGCTAGCCCACCGAGTACCGTCGCGGTGTAGAGGGCGACGATCCCGGCGTAGGGCACCCAGTCGGCCCACCAACTGTCAGTGTCGTCCGTCCCGGTCACTCGCTCTGTCCCTTCGGCGGTCGAGCCCTCGCTCATCTCCGGCCCCCCGGCGTCGCGCGTCGCATGTCCGGGGCGAGGAGTCACCGTCACTAAACGTTCCCGAAGAGCGAGCTTCGAACTACCGGAGATACGCCTCCACCGAGTCCACGACGCGGTCGACGAACGCTGCCGACACTCGACCTTGCCACGCCACCAGGTCTTCCCGACGCGGTGAGTGGACTGCCCACGGGGAGACGAACGACTCGCGCGGAACACCGCCGACTTCCCAGACGGGGTCGGTGAGAGCAACGGAGTCCTCGTACTCACTCGTCGACACGGCGACTGCGAGATACTGCTCGTCACCGAACGGGTGGGAGTCGTTGTTCACGACCAGCCAGGGTCGCTGGCTATCCTCGCCGACTTTGAACGGGTCGACACTCCGGACGACGTCGCCACGCTCCGGTTGCATCGATCACTCGTCGTCGGAATCCCGTTCGCTCGGATGGGAAGTCTCGGGCGCAGCAGCGTCCCAGTCGTCGGGGTCGATACCCCCGTCACCCTCGTCGAGTCGTTCCGTGGCGGTGTGAAGGTCGTACGCACTGGCGAGTCGTCGTTCGTCGTCCGTGATGGCCCAGTACTCCCCCCTGTGTCGAACGAGATCGCGACGTTTCAGCCGCGTGAGTGCGGTTCCGACGCTGTTCGGGTTCTCGTCGATCGCCTCGGCGACCTCTGCCCGAGTGAACGCTTTGTCCCGCTGTGCGTACAGATATCGGACCACCTGTTCGGGCACGCTCGGTCCTCGCGGGAGGTCGCCCGATTCGAAGTCGTCGATGTTCACGGGCATAGCGTGAAATTGTCGTGCCGATGTAATCAATGTACTGGCGTACTTCGAAGGACGACAGCGGCCCTGCGCCGCGCAACCCGGGAGATCGGCCCGCTCTCCTGTTCGCTTCCCCCGATTCCCGTCGGGTCGGCACGGAATCACGGAGTTTAATTCCGTGGACACCCCTCGTGACAGCCATGAGCGACACCGACGGGCCGGCGAACGTCCTCTTCGTGGTGATGGACACGGTCCGCAAGCGCAACCTCTCCGTCTACGGCTACGACCGGCCGACGACGCCCAACCTGGAGGACTTCGCCGCGGAGGCGCGGGTCTTCGAGGAGGCCGTCGCCCCCGCGCCGTGGACGCTGCCCGTCCACGCCTCCCTCTTTACCGGTCTCTACCCCTCCCAGCACGGGGCGACCCAGGAAAATCCCTATCTCGAAGGCACAACCACGCTCGCCGAGTCCCTCTCCGCGGCGGAGTACGCCACCGCCTGTTACTCCTCGAACGCCTGGATCACCCCCTACACGAACCTCACCGACGGCTTCGACGACCAGGACAACTTCTTCCAGGTGATGCCCGGTGACACCCTCTCGGGCCCGCTCTCGAAGGCCTGGAAGACGATGAACGACAGCGACACGCTCCGGGGATTCGCGGACCTGCTCGTCAAGATGGGCAACACCGCCCACGAGTTCTTCGCCAAGGGGGGCGGCGGCGACTCCAAGACCCCCGGCATCGTCGACCGCGTCCAGGGCTTCGTCGAAGACGCCGAGGACGACGGCCGGGAGTGGTTCACCTTTATCAACCTGATGGACGCCCATCTCCCCTACCACCCGCCCGAGGAGTTCGCCGAGGAGTTCGCCCCGGGTGTCGACTCCACCGAAGTGTGCCAGAACTCGAAAGAGTACAACTCCGGGGCACGGGACATCGACGACGAGGAGTGGGCGGACATCGTCGGCCTCTACGACGCCGAGATCGCCCACATCGACCACCACCTCGGGCGCCTGTTCGACTGGCTCCGCGAGACCGACCGCTGGGAGGACACCATGGTCGTCGTCTGCGCCGACCACGGCGAACTCCACGGCGAACACGACCTCTACGGCCACGAGTTCTGTATCTACGACCCCCTCGTGAACGTCCCGCTCATGGTCAAGGGCCCCGGCCTCGACGCCGGGCGCGACGAGACGACACAGGTCGAACTGCAGGACCTCTATCACACGGTGCTCGATTACACGGGTGTCGACCCGGAGGTCGGCGGACCGGGCGTCGGCGCGGACGGCGAGGCGGCCGAACCGCTCGACCCCGCCCGCTCGCTGCTGTCGGCCGACTACCGCGAGTTCGCGAACACGGCCGGTCCCGACCGAACGCGGTTCTCGGCTCACGACGAGGGCGGACTCGACGATATCGCGTTCGTCGACTACCACCAGCCCGTCGTCGAGTTGCGCCAGCTGGAGAGCAAGGCCAGCGACGCCGGTATCACGCTCGAGACGAACTCTCGGTTTTACTCGCGGATGCGCGCCGCCCGCCGAACGGACGCGAAGTTCGTCCGCAACGAACGCATCCCCGACGAGGCCTACCGACTGGACCGCGACCCCGGCGAGACCGAGAACCTGCTGGGTGCGGACGGCGACGTGCGAGACGACCTCGCGGACGAGGCCGAGGCCGACGCCGAAGCTATCGGTGAGGTCGAGAGCGCGCTGGCCGTCTTCGAGCGCGAGATCGACGGCGAGTGGGACGACGTCGACGACGAGGACGTCCTGGACGACATGGGTGAGGAGGCCAAAGACCGCCTGCAGGACCTGGGGTATCTCGAGTGACCGTGTCGGACGGCGACGGCCTCCTGGAACTCCTCGACCGGCAGACGCTGCTCAAGACTGGCGTCGGGTTCGTCCTCGCGGCGGTGATACTCTACCTGCTCGCCCGCGGTATCGGGATCGAGGCGATCCGGCAGGAACTCGCCGGTGCGCGACTCCGGTGGCTCGCACTGGGCTGTCTCTCGACGGCCGTCGGCCTCGTCGCGTGGGCGAAAGCCTGGCAGGTGGTCCTCGGCGTGGTCGGCATCCCCGTCCGCTTTCGCAAACTCGTCGTCACCTACTACGCGGCGACGTTCGCCAACTACGTGACGCCGCTGGGCCAGGCCGGCGGCGAACCCTTCATCGCCTACGTCCTCGCCCGGGACACGGAGGCGAGTTACGAGGACTCGCTGGCCTCCGTGGTGACGGCCGACCTCCTCAACCTCCTGCCGTTCTTCACGTTCGCCGCGATCGGCACGGCCGTGCTCTTCGTCCGGACGACACTGCCCGACGAGGTCCGGGGGGTCGCCGTCGCTCTGGTCGTCTTCGCGGTCGGCGTGCCCGCGGGTGCGGCCGCCGGCTGGCGCATCCGCCGTCGACTCGGTCGCCTCGTCCTCGGTGTCGTCGCGCCCGTCGCCCGCCGGACGCGGTTCGTGACCGTCGAGGGTATCCGCCGGCGACTCTCCGAGCTCAACGAGGCCTTCGAGCGCATCGCGGCCGACCCACGCGCGCTCGTTCACGCGCTCGTCTACTCCTACGTCGGCTGGCTCTTCTTCGCCCTCCCGCTCTACTTCGCCGCGCTCACCGTCGGTGAACCCGTGGCGCTGTTGCTCGTCTTCTTCATCGTCCCCGCGAGTACGCTCGCCGGGCTCACACCCTCGCCCGGCGGACTGGGGGGCGTCACCGCGGCACTGGTCGCTCTGCTCGGCGTGCTCGCTGGCTTCTCGTCGGCCACCGGCTACGCCGTCGCCACCGTCTACCGACTGGCCAGTTACTGGTTCGCCGTCGGTGTCGGCGGGATCGCTGCTCTCTGGGTCGTCGCGCGAACGTGACACCCCGTCGAGGCCGCGTTCCGGCCGGTAAGCTGTTCTTGTCCTCCGTAGAACGGGACAGCCTCGGCGTCTCTTCGGTAGTTCGTTCGTAACTACAGGCTCTCTGAGACAACGCGCACCCGACCGGCGACGTCGCCGGTCGAGTGTACAATGACCTTCGAAATCCACGACACCACGGCCGTCCCGTGGCGACTGGCCGGGCAACGCGGCCTGACGCGGCGAACCGTGCTCTCGACCGGCGCCCTCGCGGTCGTCGGCCTGACGGGTTGTACCACTGCCGGTGACGGCGAGGACGGCGGTGGCGACGGCGGCGCCGACGGCGAGGGAGGTGGCGGCGTGTCGGTCGAAGACTATCCGACGGTCGAGGAGTGGCTGACCGAGACGGAGATCGGCGCCGCCGCCGACAACTACGACGGCACGATAGCCGACCAGCGAGACCAGTCCTCGGTCACGGTGGCCGTCGGTGCCGAGGGCAACGGTGGCAACTTCGCGTTCGACCCGCCGGCAGTCGCCGTCTCGACGGGGACCGAGGTCGCCTGGGACTGGACCGGCGAGGGCAATCCCCACAACGTGGAGGCGCTCCCCGAAGAGCAACTCGGCGAGTCCGACTACGAGTTCAGTTCCGGCGAGGCCGAGGGGGGGTCCGGCGTCAAATACAGTCGGACCCTGGACGATTCCGGGATCGCCCTCTATCACTGCGAACCCCACCTGTCGCTGGGAATGAAAGGAGCCATCGTCGTCGTCGAGTGACCAGTTCGGTCGTTCTCTCCCCGGTCGGTGATCGAGACGGTGCAGATCGCGTGTGAAAAGCGTGCGGGCCCCGCCCCGAAACCCAACGTTCAAGCGGTGACGGCGTTACACGGCGGGTATGTCCGCGGTTCCCCGCGACGTGCTCGCCGACCTCCCCGGAGTCGACCGCTTCGACACGCTCTCCGTACAGGTCGGTGTCATCGCCGTCGTCGCGTTGCTCGGTCGGCTCGTCCTCCTGGGTGGCCGGATCTCTCACTACGACGAGGGTCGGGTCGGCTGGTGGACGGAACACTTCCTCGACACCGGCCAGTTCGAGTACCGCTTTATCATCCACGGCCCGCTCGTCCAGCACGTCAATCGCGTCGTCTTCGACGTCCTCGGCGCCAACGACTTTACACTGCGCCTGTTCGTCGCGCTCGTCGGCGCTGCCCTCCCGCTGGCGGCGTTGCTCTTTCGCGAGCATCTCCGCCACGACGAGGTGCTGGGCGTCGCCGCGTTCCTCGCGGTCAACCCGGTTCTCGTCTACTACTCCCGCTTTTTCCGGAGTTCGCTGCTCGTCGCGACGTTCGCGTTCGTCGCCTTCGGGCTCTTTGTCCGGGCGATCGACCACCGCTCGGTCCGCCCCGCCCACCTCGGTGTCGCGTTCGTCGCACTGGCGTTCGCCGCCAAGGAGAACGCCGTCGTCTACCTGCTGTGCTGGATCGGCGCCACCGCCCTCGTGGTCGACCACTCCCTGTTCCGGACCGGCGGCGACGTCGCGGGTGTCGACTGGGCGCTGGAGCGCCTGCCCGACGGCGACACCGTCGAGTACGTCCGCGACAACGTCTGGCGCTACGTCGGCCACCTCCTCCTGGGAGCGGTCGTCTTCTTCGGCATCGCGCTGTACTTCTACGCCCCACGCTCGCCCAGCCCCGGAGCGGTCGGTTTCTGGCAGGGACTGACGAATCCGGCGCAGTTCCCCGAGATGGTCGGTCGCACGATCGACGACGTGGTCAACGGCTACGGCTACTGGTTCGGCGGCAGCGCCGACCACGGGAACCGTTTCGACTCGGTGATAGACCAGTATCTCAGCTATCTGGGCCAGTCACTCGAGACACTCAGTCAGTACGCTCTCCCGCTGATGGTGCTGTCGGTGGCAGGTTTTCTCGCCGAGCGCTACACCCGGGCCCACCCGCGGATGCTCGTGCTCTTTGCGGGCTACTGGGGGTACGTCTCCGTGCTGGGGTACCCGCTCGGGACCGACATCTACGGGGCGTGGATCCTCGTCAACGCGCTCGTCCCGCTGTCGATCCCCGCTGGCGTCGGCCTGGCGATGGTCGTGCGCTGGACCCGCGACGCGCTCCACGCCGACGCGCTCCGTTTCGGCATCTCGGTGTTCGTCCTCTTTCTGGTCGTCGGGCAACTCGCGCTCGCACTGGGCGGGGGCGTCTACACGAACACGACCAGCGACGACAACACGCTGGTCCAGTTCGCCCAGCCCGCCGACGACTTCCGGCCGGCGATGGCCGCGCTCGACGACACTGACACCGCCGACGAGTCGGCGGACGTCCTCGTCGTCGGGGGCGACTATATCCGCACGAGGACGGACGACGCGGGCAACACAGTCCTCAATCCCAGACGGGCGGGTATCGAACCCCGGTGTACGTCGATCGGGAACACGCTCCCGCTCCAGTGGTACATCGAGATGCACGACGCCCAGGGGACCTGCGCGGTGAGCGCCCAGAACGCGACCACTATCGTCGCCCAGCAACAGCCCACCGTCGTCATCGCGCCACCGACGATGCAGGCCGAACTCGCCGACGAACTCGACGGCTACACTGCCACCACCTACCGCCTGCGGACCTCCGGTAACGAGGCGGTCTTCTTCGTACGCGTGGCGAATTGAGACCCGGTCGCGAGGTCCGCTCTCGCCGTCGGCGGTCACCGCCGTCGCTGCCCGAGGAGGAATCCGACGCCGGCCACGACCAGCAGGACCGCCGCCACGACCAGCCACCCGGCGCCGACGAGTGTCCCCACCACTAGCGCCGTCCAGGCGAACCCGAATATCCCGTGGGCGAGCGCGAACAGGCCTCGTCCACGACGATAGAAGACGACCGCGCCCAGGGAGAACCCGACTGCGAGCGTCACGGCAGACAGTGCGACCGGCCGAACGACCAGTCCGCCCACCGGGACGGGGCCGACCACCGGTTCGAGGAGGAAGCACAGTCCACCCAGCCCGACGACGAGTCCGACGGCGACCGGTCCGGGTTCGAAGTCGAGCGTCTCTCTCACGCTCTCTCCGCGAACCGTGCTTGCCCGGTCGAGGATTCGGCGTCGCACGTCGGACCGCAGGTCCGTACCGAATTGAACCTTCCGACAGGGTGGCTCAGACGGGCGGAGGTCGACGGCCCCGACAGGCATATTCGGTCGAGTCACCAAGGTCCAACGATGGGGCGCGGTCGACTCGCGCAGTCGCTGGTGTTCGCGACGCTGGTCGTCCTCGCCGGGTGTGCGGGCCTCGCGGGCGAGGACTCGAGCAGTGCGGAGACGCTGACACCGGCGCCGGTCCCGACCGCGGGTCCGACGTATCCGCCGGGAGTAACCGCGTCGGGGGTCGCTCCGGCGGTGCTCGCGGACGCCCACGAGAGCAGGTTGTTGTCGGCGGGGTTCACGCTCACGAGTCACCGGCGCCTCGTCGGTCCCGGGGGGATGCTGGGCCAGACCCACCAGAGCCGTCGCGTCGCGCCCGGTGGCGAGACCTACGTCGGGGAGTTCACCCAGAGCGCGCCGAAGTACCCGCTCCAGTCGTTCCCGCGGCTCTCGCTCGGCTACTGGACCAACGGGACCGTCACCGCCTACAACCGCGAGAGTGCGCGCCCGCCCCAGTCCTACGCCTGGGTGCGCGGCGAACCGCCGACGCTCGACGTCACCCGCGCTCGCGCACTCGAGCGCTATCTCACGGCTGTCGAGACGACGGTCCGCCAGCGTGACCGCGGCGTCGTTCTGGCCGGGTCGACCGTCGATCAGCCCGGTGCGATCCCGAGGCCACCGGACGTAGAGCGGCCACGAAACGTCTCACTGACCGTTCGCGTCGACGCGGACGGCATCGTTACCGACTGGCGCCTCGCCTACAGCGGGACGGTCGCGAACCGGACCGTCCGGATCGTCGAGACGGGACGGATCACCGACGTCGGCCGAACTACTGTCGAGTACCCCGACTGGGTGGCAGCAGCCGCCGAGGCCAGGTGGACCGGCGTGTGACCGGCGGCGACTCCCGCACACGACGGTCGACAGTCGCCGCTCCAGGCGAACGGCCGGCAGTTGTTTGACGATCCACTCCCAACCGCGACCGTGAAGCAGTCACTGGGGGCGGTCTGTCTCCTCGTCCTGGCGGTACTTGCGGGCTGTGGCGGGCTGGTCGGCGACACGCCGGCCCGGTCGCCGTCGCTGACGCCCGCGCCGGTCCCGACCACGGACCAGCCGTTCCCGCCCGGCGTGAGCGAGGCGGGCGTCTCACCGGCGGCGCTCGCGACCGCCCACCGGAACCGGCTCCTGTCGACGAACTACACGATGGTGGTCCGACAGCGTGTCGTCGACGCGAACGGGACGATCATGCGGTCGACACGGCGACACCGCGTTTCGGTCGGCGGCCAACCGTACTACGGGCGGCACAACCTGACGCTGTACCGCTTTGGCACCCGCAGGCCGGTCGACCGACTCACCTACTGGTCGGGGGCCGACGGGTTCGCGACGCGGTTCTCCGGTGGGTCGGGCGAGCCGGTCCTGTACTGGTCGACCGACGGCAACCGATCGATCGACGTCGACGGGTCGGCCGGATTGACCGACCCCCTCGAGACGATGTCGTTCGCAGTCGCCGACCGCCGTGAAGCGGAGGTCGTTCTGGTCGGGTCTGCCTCGGGGGACTCGCAGCGACTGCCAGGCCCGTCGTACGTCGGCGACCGGCACAACGCCTCTGCGACGCTGGTGGTCGATATCGACGGACTCGTCACGGACTGGCGGGTCGCGTACGACGCCCGTTTCGACGAACGCCCCGTTCGAGTCGTCCACACGGTCCGGGTCACTGACCTGGGAACGACGACGGTCCAGCGACCGGACTGGGTCGACGCGGCGAGCGAACTGGCCAGTCGATGACACGGAAAACCGGGAAATGTCAGGTCCACGGGAGCGTGAATCGCCAGATCGCTCCGACAATTGCTCTCAGGCGAGGTCGTGGAGGTTGTCGACGACGGCGTCGGTGTACTCGGTGGTACCGAGTTTCTCGGCACCCTCGATGCTGCGGGCGAAGTCGTAGGTGACCTTCTTGTCGGAGATCGTCGCCTCGACGGCGTCGCGGACGAGGTCGGCGGCGTCCTTCCAGCCCATGTAATCGAACATGAGCTGACCGGAGAGGACCAGCGCCGTGGGGTTGGCCATGTTCTGGCCGGCGCGCTTGGGGGCGCTCCCGTGGACGGGTTCGGCGAGCACGCGGGCGTCACCGAAGTTCGCGCCGGGCGCGAAGCCGAGGCCGCCGACCTGGGCCGCCGCGGCGTCGGAGAGGTAGTCGCCGTTGAGGTTGGGCATCGCCATCACGCCGAACTCGTCGGTGCGCAGTTGCATCCACTGGAGCATGGCGTCGGCCAGGCGCTCCTCGACCATGACGGCACCATCGGGGATGTCGATGTCGTCCTGGGTCTCCCACAGCGAGTCGGGCGCGGCGAACACCTCGTCGTCGGGGTACTCCTCGTTGGCGACCTCCATCCCCCACTCGGAGAACTGCCCCTCGGTGAACTTCATGATGTTCCCCTTGTGGACGAGCGTGACCTTCTCGCGGTCGTGTTCGAGCGCGTAGTCGATGGCCTTGCGGACGAGTCGCTTCGACCCTTTCTCGCTGATGGGCTTGACGCCGATCCCGATGGGACCCTCGTGCATCGTCTCGTCGAAGCCCATCTCGTCTTCGACGAACTCGCGGACCTGCTGGACCTCCTCGGTGCCCTCCTCCCACTCGATACCCGCGTAGACGTCCTCGGTGTTCTCCCGGAAGGTCACCATATCCATCTCCTCGGGGGCTTTCACCGGCGACGGGACGCCGTCGAGGTAGTACGTCGGGCGGACGTTCGCGTAGAAATCCAGTGTCTGTCGCAACGCGACGTTGAGCGAACGGAACCCGGCGCCGACGGGCGTCGTCAGCGGACCCTTGATCGCGACGCGGAACTCGTCGATGGCGTTGACCGTGTCGTCCGGCAGGTTCTCGTCGTACTTCTCGCGGCCGGACTCGCCGGCGAACACGCGCATCCAGGCGATGTCGCGACCGGTCGCCTCCGCGGCGGCGTCGAGGACACGCTGGGCGGCCGGGCCCACGTCTTTCCCGATCCCGTCCCCGTGGATGATCGGGATGATCGGATCCTCCGGAATGTCGAGTTCGTCGGCGTCCTCGTCGACGACCTCGATGGGTGTTCCGTCCGCCGGCACTTCGACCCTGTCGTATTCGTAATCCATGGGCCGGAGTTGCTGATTCGCCCCTAAATGCATGCCGTTTTCCGCGAGTAATCCCCGACTTCGTCTCGATCTGCACAATATCGTTCTCCGTTCCAGAACAGAGTTGTGTATCTATTTCACTGGATCGACGATGAACGAATCTCCGTCAGACGATCGACGTGTCGTGTGTGGACAGCCCTCACACGAATGGGCGGACTGACACGCCATCGCGCGTGGTCGGTCGGCGAACTGGAGACGGGACAAACTAAGTTCCGACCGTCCCACGGGCGGGACGTGCAAGTCATCGCCCACGGCGGCGCGGGCTCGCCCGCCGAGGAACCCGACGACCGGGCGGCCGTCCTCACAGAGGCGGTCGACTGCGGCGCCGAGCAGTCGACGCCGCTCTCGGCCGTCGCCGCGACAGTTCGCGTCATGGAGGTCGACCCGCGATTCAACGCCGGTATCGGCGGTGCCGTCCAGAGTGACGGCGTCCCGCGCACCGACGCCGGCGTGATGTGTGGCGACGGTCGAACTGGGGCGGCCGCCGCCATGCCCGGTGTCGCTCACGCCGTCGACGTCGCCCGCGCGGTCGCGACCGAGACGCCCCACGTCATGCTGGCCGGCGAGCGTGCCGTCGCCTTCGCCGATTCCGTCGGCGTCGAGACCGGTGTCGACCTCTGGAGCGAGCACTCCCGCGAGCGGTGGGCCGACCCGCCCGGGTGTGACGGGACGGTCGGTGGCGCCGCGGACATCGACGCGCAACTCTCCTGGGTGCGCGAGCGCTTCGGCGGCGACGGCAAATCCCCCGACGGCGACGGATCAGACACCGTCAGTGATGGAAACGCTGACGCCGCCGCACGAACCGCACAGCCCCGCGACCACGACACGGTCGGCGCGGTCGCGACCGACGGTGAGGAAGTCGCGGCCGCCACCTCCACGGGCGGGCGCTGGTACGCCCTCGCCGGCCGGGTCGGCGACGTCCCGCAGGTCGGCGCGGGCTTTTTCGCTTCACCCGCAGGCGGCGCGAGTGCGACCGGCGCCGGCGAGGATATCGCCCGTGAGGGGGTCGCCCGCCGGGCGGTCGAACTGCTCGAAGAGGGTGCCGACCCACCGGCCGCCGCACGTCTCGCCATCGCGGAGTTCGACGAGGCGACCGACAGTGACGCGGGCGTGATCGTCATGGATAGTGAGGGGCGGGCCGGCGAGGCGTACAACAGCGCCGCGATGCAGACGGCGCGGTACTGACGAGCGGGCCGGAGAACACGGAAACGCTTTCAGCGACCCGGACGAACCGGGCTGTATGAGCGACGTGGACTTCGAGTCCGAGGAGTACGAGAAGTGTCGCGAGGCCGGCGAGATCCTCGCGCAGGTACGAGACGAGGCCGCAGAGCGCGTCGAAGTCGGCGCCAGTCACCTCGAACTCGCCGAGTGGGCCGAAGACCGCATCCGCGAACTCGGCGGCGAGCCCGCCTTCCCCGTCAACATCAGCATCGACGAGGAGGCCGCCCACGCCACACCGAGCGTCGACGACGATTCGACGTTCGGCGAGGAGATGATCAACCTGGACATCGGCGTCCACGTCGACGGCTGGCTGGCCGACACCGCGGTGACGGTCGACCTCTCGGGCAATCCGGAACTCGCCGAGGCACCCGCCGAGGCCCTCGACGCGGCCATCGACGTCGTCGAACCGGGCGTCGAGACCGGCGAGATCGGCGCCGCCATCGAGGAGGTCATCGACGGCTACGGCTACAACCCCGTCGTCAACCTCACCGGGCACGGCCTCGGTCACTGGGAACAGCACACGACGCCGAACATCCCCAATCGTGCCGTCTCACAGAGCGTCGAACTCCAGGCCGGCGACGTGGTCGCCATCGAACCGTTCGCCACCGACGGCGGCGGCAAGGTGCGAGAGGGGAGCGACGAGGAAATCTTCGCCCTGGAACACGAGGGCTCCGTTCGCAATCGTGCCGCCCGCCAGGCGCTCGACCAGATAACCGAGGAGTTCCGGACGCTCCCGTTCGCGACACGCTGGCTCGACGTCTCCCGCCCGTCGATGGCCCTGCGCCGCCTCCAGCGCCAGGACATCGTCCACGGCTATCCGGTACTCAAAGAAGAGGACGGCTACCTGGTGAGTCAGAAAGAACACACGATCATCGTCACCGACGACGGCTGTGAAGTGACGACGCGAAGTCGGTAATCGCCGGTCTCCTGCGAACGACCGCCGGGAATCGACGGCGAACGCACCGGTCACAGAGAGGTGGATTCATACGCGGGGACGGTCTACCCAGAGGTAATGGCAGCAGCGGACGACGCCGACGCCACGGCGGGGATCGACGGGCCGCTGTGGACCGAGACCCACCAGCCGACTATCGAGGAGTTACCACAGCCACAGGTCCGCGAGCACCTCGGACGCGTCCTCGAAGAGCCGATGAACCTGGTCGTCCACGGGCCGCCGGGCGCGGGCAAGACCGCCGCCGTGCGTGCGCTGGCCGACGAACTTCACGAGAGCGAGGCCGATCTCGTCGAGATCAACGTCACCGACTTCTTCGGCATGACGAAAAAGGAGGTCAGCAACGACCCGCGGTTCTCGCGATTCATCGACGCCAAACGCCGTCGCGAGTCCTCGAAGGCCGACCTGATCAATCACGTCCTCAAGGAGTCGGCGAGTTACGCACCGGTCTCGGGGTCGTTCAAGACGGTGTTGCTCGACAACGCCGAGGGGGTACGCGAGGACTTCCAGCAGGCGCTCCGGCGGGTGATGGAACGCCACCACGAGGCGACGCAGTTCGTCATCGCGACCCGGCAACCGTCGGCGCTGATCCCGCCGATCCGCTCGCGGTGTTTCCCGGTCCGCGTGCGAGCGCCGACCCACGACGAGACCGTCCGGGTGCTCGAACGGGTCGCGAGCGCCGAGGGGGCCGCATACGACGAGGAGGGCATCGAGTACGTCGCCGGGTTCGCCGACGGCGACCTGCGGAAAGCGGTGTTGAGCGCCCAGACCACTCACGAACAGGAAGGCGAGATCACGATGAACGCGGCCTACGAGGTGCTGGGGTCGCTTGGCGTCGACGAGCGAGTCGGCGAGATGATCACCGCCGCGGAGGCCGGCGAGTTCACCGACGCGCGGAAGACCCTGGACGAGTTGCTCGTCGACGAGGGCTACAGCGGGAGCGAAGTACTCGCCGACGTCCTGACCGTGGCGCGGTCGCGCTACTCCGGTGCGAACCTGGCGCGAGTCCACCGCTTTGCGGGCGATATCGACATGGACCTGCAGGAGGGGACCAACGACCGCCTGCACGTCTCGCACCTGCTCGCCGAACTGGGCGAGATGCAGACGAGCTAGGTGCTGTCCTGCGCCTGACGCCACGCCAGTCGGTGGAGTCGGCCGGGCACCGGGGCCAGGAGACGGGCGCGAGAGGCCGGACGGTGCGGTCCGTTCGAAATCCTTTTACGCGTTTCGCGGGGAGAGAGAGTAACAATGGACGTCGATATCATCGAAGAATCGGAGAACCCCATGCTCCACCGGACGGACGTGCGGTTCGAGGTCACGCACGAAGAGGCGACGCCCTCGCGCCTGTCGGTGCGGGACTCGCTTGCGGCGATGCTCAACAAGGACGCCGAGGAAGTCGTCGTCCACGAACTCGACACGAAGTTCGGTATGCGCACCACCGTCGGGTACGCGAAGGTCTACGACAGTCCCGAGCACGCCCGCGACGTCGAGCAGGACCACATGCTCGACCGCAACAAGATCGCCGCCGACGGCGAGGAAGAGGCCGAGGAAGCATAGATGCCCCGCCACGAGTTGTACGAGGACGACGGCACCACCGAGCGTGAACAGTGCCCCCGCTGTGGCGACAGCTTCCTCGCCGAACACGGCGACCGCAAGCACTGCGGGAAGTGCGGTTATACCGAGTGGGAATAGGCGGCCAGCGCCGAACGACGACTGCGCCGGTCACACAAGATTGATAGTCAGCGGTGCGTACTGTCTGTCTGAATGACTGGTTCCCAGCCCCACTCCCGGCGTCCCGGACGACTCCGGCCCCTCCTCGGAGCGGTTCGCGACGACCTCCTGACGGTCGTCGCCGCGGTCGTGGTGTTTTCGACCGGCGGCCTGGCCACGTTTCTCTGGCTGCGTGCCGTCGCCTGGTCCGCGCTGAAGGCGGATCTGTCGGGATCAGCGGGAACTATCGTTGCCGTCACGCCCTGGGACGTCATCCTCCTGCAGGCGACGGTGGCGCTGGCCGTCGGGCTCGTCTTCGCGCTCGAAGTCGTGTGTTACCGCGAGCGCGACGCCCTCCTCGCGGGCTCCTGGCCCCGCTTCCCGCTCTCGGCGGGTGTGCGCCGGGTGCTGGCGGTCGCTGGCCTCGCACTCTTCGCGCTCGGCGCGCTGGCAGGCTACGAACGGGTCTTTCCGGTCGTCGTCGAGGCGCTCGGCGCTGGGGGACAGTGGAGTATCGTCGGCCTGGGGCGGGTCGCCGCCGTCGTCGCCGTCGTCTCCGGGCTGGCCGCCCAGGCGCTTCTCGTGGTGGTCGTCCTCGTCTACGGACAGGGCGGCCCCCCACCAGCGACCACTGACTCCAAGACCCACTGAGTACGGCGGTCACTCCTCCAGCGTCTCGTCCGCTCGCTCGGCCCGTCGCCGCCCGGCGCGTGACCGCAGGACGTCGGGGTCTCTGTTCCCCGCTCCCGTATTGCGTATCACGACCGTGTCGTCGGGGCCGAACTCCCCCTCGGCGCAGTCGAGACAGGTGAGTCCGTCGTGGGTTGCCGCGTGTGTGCCCGGGTGCGACGGCGAACCCCCGACTCCGGATTTATAATGAATAATCACGTAGGACGAGACATGAGTGACGCCGAAGACCCTGGCGCCGCGGAACCGCACGCACACCACGACCACGAGCACGACCACGGGGTCGAGGGGCCGGGATACGCGACGCCCCAGGCGGCCATCGAGGAGGCCGAACGCGAGCGGACGGCGTACGTGATGGGCCTGTACGCGGGGACGGACGTGGCGGCCCCGGATTTCCTGGCGGTCGTCGACGTCGACCCCGACTCGGACACCTACGGGGAGGTCGTCAACAGGCTGGAGATGCCGAACAGGGGGGACGAACTCCACCACTTCGGGTGGAACGCCTGTTCCTCGTCGTGTCACGTCGACGGGCTGGAGCGCCAGCACCTGGTCATCCCCGGCCAGCGCTCCTCGCGGATCCACGTCGTCGACACGAAAGAGCGGCGTGACCCCGAGTTCGAGACCGTCATCGAACCCGAGGAAGTGTACGAGTACGACCTCTCGGCGCCCCACACCGTCCACTGCATTCCGGACGGGGAGATCCTCGTCTCGATGCTGGGCGACGCCGAGGGCGAACTCCCGGGAGGCTTCCTCGAACTCAACGACGACTTCGAGATCGAGGGGCGGTGGGACACGGCCGGCGACATCGAGATGAACTACGACTTCTGGTACCAGCCCCGCCAGAACGTCATGCTCTCGACGGAGTGGGCCGCCCCGAAGACCTACTATCCGGGCTTCGACCTGGAGGACGTCGAGGCGGGCAACTACGGCCAGCGCCTGCACTTCTGGGACTGGGAGAACGGAACGGTCGAGCAGACCATCGACCTGGGTGAGGACGGGCTCATCCCGCTCGAAGCGCGGTTCCTCCACACGCCCGAGAGCACGCACGGCTTCGTCGGCGCCGCCCTCTCGTCGAACATCATCCACTTCGCGGAGCGGGACGGGGAATATTACGCCGAACCGGCCATCGAGTTCGACGACCGCGAACACCCCGACTGGGATATGCCCGTCCCGGCGCTGGTGACGGACATCCTGGTCTCGATGGACGACCGCTATCTCTTCGGGTCGAACTGGCTCCACGGCGAGGTGTGGATGTACGACGTCTCGGACCCCTCCAGTCCCCGGCGGGCCGACTCCATCTCCGTCGGGGGCTACTTCGGCGACATCCAGGCGGTCCAGGGACGAGATATCGTCGCCGGCCCGCAGATGCTCCAGCTGAGTCTCGACGGCGAGCGCCTCTACTGGACGACGTCGCTGTTTTCCTCCTGGGACGAACAGTTCTTCCCCGAAGAGGGAGCAAAGGGGTCGGTCATGCTCAAGGCCGACGTGAACCCGCGCAAGGGGACGATGGAACTCGACGAGGACTTCCTCGTCGACTTCGGCGAGATGCCCGAGGGACCGGCCCGCGCCCACGAGATCCGCTGGCCCGACGGCGACTGCACGAGCGACGTCTGGCAGTGAATGGTCGGGACCTACCGGGTGAAACTGGCCTGGCGGGACGGTCCCGAGGAGACGCTGGCGGTCCCGGCGGGCGAGACGATACTCGACGCCGCGGAAGCCGCAGCGATCGGACTCCCCTTCGGCTGTGAGACCGGTGCGTGTGCGACCTGTACCGCACGCCTGCTCGACGGGGAAGTCGAACACCTGCGGGAACCGCGAGCGCTCAAGGAGCGCCACCGCGAACAGGGGTACGTCCTCACCTGCGTCGCGACGCCGCAGACCGACTGCCGCCTCGAAGTCGGCGCCGACGTGGCCGGCGACCTCGTCTCGAACCCCTGGAAGTGACCGCGGGGGCCGTCACAGACGCGCTCAGTACGCGTCGTCCCGGAGCGAAACCGCGTGGGCGATAGTTCCGCCGACGTCCGCACCGTCGGCGGGGACGTACTCCAGGCCGACGCTCCCCTCGTAGCCGGTGTCGGCGATGGTCTCGAAGACGGTCGCCCAGTTCACTTCGCCCGTGCCGAGTTCGTGGCGGCCCGGGACGTCCGCGACGTGGTACATGCCCACGTACTCGCTGAACGTCTCGATACGGGAGACGAGGTCGCCCTCGGTTATCTGCTGGTGGTAGACGTCGAAGAGCAGGCGGACGTTCGGGTGGTCGACGGCCGCGACGACCTCGACGCCGTGGTCGACGGTTTCGAGGAAGTACCCCGGGTGGTCGACCCGCGTGTTGAGCGGTTCGACGACGAGCGTGACGTCCGCTTCGGCGGCCGCCGGCGCTGCCGCCCGCAGGACCGACACGACGGCGTTCGTCTGCGTGGCGCGCTCCACTCCGGTCTGGTCGGGGCCGACGGTGACGACGACGCGGTCGACGTGGTCGCCGACCGTCTCGCAGGTCTCCTCGATAGCGGCGACGGCGTCGTCGTGACAGTCCGGGTCCGTTATCGCGGGGGCGTCGTTCCCGACGTTGCCCGCCGCGCCGCCCGCGCCCGTACTCGTCCAGTCGACGTCGTGCTCGTCGCAGGCCGCGACGAGTTCGTCGACGTCGGCGTCGCGCCAGCCGAGGTACTCGACGCCGTCCGCGCCGGCGGCCGCTACCCGCTCGACGAACTCGCTCGCGCTTGTCTCGGGGTAGGTCGCCCACTTCGTCGCGTGTACGTCGAACATACTCCCACACTCGCTCCCGCGCGTGTTGGCCGTTGGGGAAGCGGTGGATTGCGGTGTGTTCCGGCCCGGCGAACCGGCCGCGACCTGTGGGGGGTTGGCCGACGACGTCCGGTGGTCCCGTGGCGGGGTCACTCGACCCAGGCGTAGTGCGAGTAGAAGAACGTCGACTCGTCGGTTTCGTACTCGACCGTGACCGTATGGCTCTCCCGCTGGCCGGGTGCGACCGTAACGTCCGTGGTGTTCGAGAACGGCTCCTCGAACGCGTCCGAGGAGATCCGGGCTCCCAGCGTCGCCGAGCGGGACTCCTCGCCCAGGTTTTCGACCTCGGCGGTGACCTCTATGGCGCTCTCGCCGGAGACGGAGTCGCCCTCGGAATCTATCACGACGAGGTAGTCAGCGTCGGTCGGGTCGTCGACGTCCGACGGGGGTTCGTCCCTGAGCGAGAGGTCGTAACTGAAAACCGTGATCCCGCCGCCGTGATTCGTCGTCACCTTGAGACGGACGTCAGTTCTCTCGCCCGGCGCGAGCGTGACCTCGCGGTAGTTGGCGTGACTCTGGTCGTCTATCTCCACGCGGCCGACGAGGACGCCCGACTGCTCCACCGGTGCCTCGTTTTCGACGGTCCCCGTCAACAGCACCGCCTCTCCGTCGGCGTTCTCTGCCGTGTCGGAGTCGACGAGGGACAGTCCCGGCCCCTCCTCCACCGTGAGGGCGTCGCTGACTGTTTCGTCGCCGAGTCGGACCTCGAACGAGTACTGCCCCGCGTCGCCGTACTCGGCTTCCCAGGTCAGCGTCAGATCCGTCTCCTCGTTGCCCGCGACGGTGACCTCGGCGGAGTCCAGTTCCGCGCCCGCCGCGTCGGCGAGTGTGACCGTCCCCGACCCGGTCTCGTCGCCCTCGTTCCGGACCGTCACGGTGACCTCGACCTGCTCGCCCTCCCTCACCGGTTCGTCTGCCTGCACCGAGAGCGAGAACGACGCCGGCGCCGGCGTCGACGTCGGCGTGGGCGTGGCCGTCGACGTCGGCGTGGGTGTCGCCGACGGTGTGGCCGTCGACGTCGGCGTGGGTGTCGCCGACGCGCCCTCAGTCGCCTCCCGGGTGGTCGTTCGGTCGGGCGTCGATTCCGGTCCGGAATCGTCGTTATCGCCACTGTCGCCGCCACAGCCGGCGATTCCGGCCAATCCGACGACCGTTCCCGTGAGGAACCGTCGTCGCCTGATTGCCCCGTCACGATCCGCCGTGTCGTACTGATCCATACCCCTCAAGTTATTGAATTTTCATTTAAGACTTCCTTTCGATTTTCAAACAGTGATAATTGCGGACGGGGTTCGCCTCGTCGTCGGACTGGTCCCCGGTCTCCAGTATCCGGGGTCGAGACCGAAGTCGTCTTTTCCGCGGGGGGCCGACACCCTGCAATCGATGGCGTCGACCGGGCAACTCGCGGATTCGGGACTGCGGCGAGTGCTGGGTATCGAGGGGACCGCGTGGGCGGCCAGCGCCGCCGTCTACGACGTCGCCCGCGACGAGGTGACGATCGAGAGCGACCCCTACGAACCCGACAGCGGCGGCATTCACCCCCGCGAGGCCGCCGAACACATGAGCGACGCCGTCCCCGCAGTAGTCGAGCAGGTACTGGAGGGCTGTCAGTACGATATCGACGCCGTCGCCTTCTCGCGCGGGCCGGGACTCGGTCCTTGCCTGCGGATCGCCGGCACCGCCGCGCGCGCGGTCGCCCAGCGCTTCGACGTCCCCCTCGTTGGCGTCAACCACATGGTCGCCCACCTGGAGATCGGCCGTCACCGGTCGGGATTCGACGCACCGGTCTGTCTGAACGCCAGCGGCGCGAACGCCCACGTTCTGGCCTACCGCAACGGCAACTACAGGATGGTCGGCGAGACGATGGACACCGGCGTCGGCAACGCTATCGACAAGTTCACCCGTCACCTCGGGTGGTCCCACCCCGGCGGCCCGAAAGTCGAAGCCCGCGCTCGCGAGGGGGAGTACGTCGAGTTGCCCTACGTCGTGAAGGGGATGGACTTCTCGTTTTCGGGGATCACCTCCGCGGCAAAGCAGGCCGTCGACGACGGCCAGCCGGTCGCGGACGTCTGTCGGGGCCTGGAGGAGACGGTGTTCGCGATGCTGACCGAGGTGAGCGAGCGGGCGCTCTCGCTCACCGGTCGAACCGAACTCGTTCTCGGGGGTGGGGTCGGCCAGAACGACCGCCTCCAGCGGATGCTCGAGGAGATGTGTACCCAGCGGGGGGCCGAACTGTTCGTCCCCGAGGACCGCTTTCTCCGGGACAACGCCGGGATGATAGCGGTGCTCGGTGCGAAGATGGCCGCGGCGGGCGATACGCTCTCGATCGCCGAGTCGCGCATCGACTCGGATTTCCGCCCGGACGAGGTGCCGGTCACCTGGCGCGCGGCCGAGAGCCCCACCGCGGCGGGCGGACCCAGCGACGCCGGTGACCGGTCGGCCACCCAGCAGGGCGCGGAGGCGACGGTCGAGTTCGTCGACGGCAGCGTCGTCAAGCGCCGTCTCCCCCGGACGTATCGTCACCCCACACTCGACGAGCGACTGCGCCGCGAGCGCACCCGTCAGGAGGCGCGGCTCACGAGCGAGGCACGCCGTCACGGCGTCCCGACGCCGGTCGTCCGCGACGTCGACACGGCCGAGGCGACGATCACCTTCGAGTACGTCGGGGACTGTGACCTGCGCGACGCCCTCGACGCCGAGCGCGTCCGGGCGGTCGGGCGACACCTCGCGACGCTACACGACGCGGGGATCGTCCACGGTGACCCGACGACGCGCAACGTCCGAGTCGAACGGTCCGCAGGCGATTCGGCGCCCGAAGCCGACGAGGGGGTCGACGGCGCCGGTCGCACCTACCTGATCGACTTCGGGCTGGGGTATACGAGCAGGGACGAGGAAGACCACGCGGTCGACCTGCACGTCTTCGGCCGGAGCCTGGCGGGGACGGCCGACGACGCCGGGACACTTCGGGCGGCCGCAGAGACGGCCTACCGGGAGACGAGCGAGCGCCCGGACGCGGTACTGGGACGCCTGCGGTCGGTCGAAGGGCGCGGCCGGTACCAGTGACTGCGGGGACCGTCTCGGACGGGTGCGGTTCAGTCGTCGGTCGTCAGTCGTTGGTCGTCAGCCGTCAGCCGTCGGTCGTCAGCCGTCAGTCGTCGGTCGCCGGTCGGGCGTGTCACCGAACCGGCCGGTATTAAGTGCCCATCGGTGGTTCGACCGCGTATGGACGAAGCGCTCGCGGTCTTCGACGAGAACGGGATCGAACTGCTGGAGGAAGCGGGGGAACTCGCGGCGGGAGTCGACGCACACCTGACGGTGCTGGCGCTGATGACCGAAGACGAGTTCGACCAGGTAGCCGAGACGCTCGACGCGGTCGCCGAGGAGGAACACACCGGCTACGGGAGCGGTATCGTCCTCGACGCGGCCAAACAGGAGGCCCGCGAGGCAGTTCGCGACTACTACAACGACCTCGACCTGGAGTGGGACGTGACCGGGACCGTCATCGACGACCAGGGTGCCGCGGCCGACGGCATCCTCGAAACCGCCGAGGAGGCGGGCGCCGACCACGTCTTCCTGACCGGCAAGCAGCGGTCGCCGACCGGCAAAGCCGTCTTCGGCGACCGCGCCCAGGCGGTCATCCTCAACTTCGACGGGCCCGTCACGACGCTGCTCGACTGACAACAGAAGACTTACTCCCCAGGCGGGGTGGTTTCGGGCAATGACAGACAGTGAGTCGTTACGCCGTCGGACCGTACTCCGGACGGTCGGTATCGGCGTCGCCGGCGTCGCGGCCGGGTCGAGTGTCGCCGCGGGTGCAACTGCAGACGCCCGGGCGGGCCAGTCGGACGGGGCTGGCGACCGTCGAGCACAGGTGACGACGACGGCCGGTGACGGGGACGGTGACGACAGCGGCCCCCTCGCGGACGGTCGCGTCTGGGGGCAGTTTCAGGCCGACGCCACCAACAGCGGTCACAGCGCCGCGACGGGGCCCCGGTCGGGTGCCGTCGCCTGGACCTACGACACCGGCGAACCCAACGAGTCGCTCCCGACGCCGACCGGGACGGCGACCCGCTCGCCGGGTGACTACGCCAGTGTGCTCTCCTCGCCAGCAGTGGTCGACGGCACCGTCTACGTCGGGAGTACGGACGGGAGCGTCTACGCGCTCGATCTCACGAGCGGGGACGAGCAGTGGTCGGTCGAGACCGGCGATGGCGTCCTCTCCTCGCCGGCGGTCGTCGACGGGACCGTCTACGTCGGGAGTCACGACCGGACGCTGTACGCGCTCGATGCCGACAGTGGCGACGAGGAGTGGGCCTTCGACGCCGACGGGAACGTCTTCTCTTCGCCCACCTACCACGACGGGACCGTCTACGTGGGGAGCCAGGCGGGGACGACCTACGCGGTCGACGCCGACAGTGGCGACGAGGAGTGGGCAGTCTCGACTGGTGGCCGGGTCGACTCGACGCCCGCTGTGGCCGATGGGCGGGTCTACGTCGGGTACTACCTGCCGGACAACCAGGGCGGGATCCGTGCGCTGGACGCCGCCGACGGGAGCGAGGTCTGGACTCAGGAGACGACCGGCGCAGTCCCCTGTTCGCCGGTGGTCGCGGACGGTGTCCTCTACGCTGGCGACTATGGATTCGGGCTCTACGCGATAGACGCCGAGAGCGGCGACGGTATCTGGGCGCGCCGCCTCGATGACTGGGTCCTCGCCTCGCCGGTCGTCGCCGACGGCACCGTCTACGTCGCCGGCTACGACAGCACCGTCTGGGCGTTCACGGCGGGCAGTGAGAATGACGGGGGCTCCGTCGAGTGGTCCTACGACACCGGGGCGGCCATTCTCTCCTCACCCGCCCTCGCCGACGGCGTCCTCTACGTCGGGAGCAACGACAACCGACTCCACGCGGTCGACATCGAGACTCAGGAGGCGCTCTTTACCGTCGAGACCGGCCAGCAAGTGTTCTCCTCGCCGGCAGTCACCGACGGTGCGGTGTTTTTCGGGAGCAACGACAGCCTGGTCTACGCCGTCACCGACGACGGCGAAGCCCCGGGAACCCCGACGCCGACAGCCACGCCCACCGACACGCCGACGACGACCGGGAACGGCCCCGGGTTCGGCGCGGTCGCCGGCCTCGCGGGCCTCGGACTGGGTGCCTGGTCCCGGCTCCGGACCCGCGACGACGCCGACGAGTGACCGGCTCGGGCGTCGGGAGTCGAACGCCGCAGCGCGAAGTCCGACGAGGACGACGACGGCTCTCGAACCGGGACACTGGCGTTCGTGGTGGACAAACGACTTAACCCGGCCGGTCGTACGGCGGGGTATGGTAGAGAAACCGACTTCTGGCCGGTTGTTCGGGGTCCCGTACAACTTCGAGCGGCCGACGCTCCGGCGGATGCTCTCGACGTACTGGCAGCCCGACGAGGGGAT
>Ga0207718_100150_pt1 | contig 85603 bp, 74 predicted proteins | sample A23M2SouthBayCA_FD_187749 | JGI IMG/M metagenome (GOLD analysis project Ga0207718, IMG submission 187749) | Aerobic enrichment media microbial communities from Eden Landing Ponds, California, USA - A23 M2 (SPAdes) | ecosystem: Environmental > Aquatic > Marine > Unclassified | place: Emeryville...
GGCAGTTGTGCGAGCCACTCCCCACGGGGGAGCGAGGCGATCCGATTGGCCAGCGCCTCGGCATCGAGGTCCTCGTGGAACAGCGTGGTCGCGAGTTCGTCGTCGATGGCGAGCTTGCCGATGAACTTGGTGTTGATGTTCCGGAGAATCTCCTTGTACGCTCGCGTATCCAGGGCGTCGCGTTTCACCTGCTCGGGGAAGTGGACGATCACTTCGAAGGCGAGTGCGAACTCTCGAGCGTCGGGGATCATCTCGTTGCGGACCAGACTGGCCTTCAGGACCGGGGCTGCCTCGTCGATGATCAGGTTCACACAGTAGCCGTCGGCCGGTCCGGGGACGTTCCGGTCCCACCGCTTTCGCAGCCGCACCCACGACCACAGGTAATCGAGCATCAGTACTGTGAACAGGTTGCTCGACGCCGGCCGGAGGTCACCCGTGTCGACGAGGACGACCTTTCTCGAGTCGAGCAGCGCGTCCAGGTCGAACAGCATCTGGTCGTCTGCGTAGGTGTCGGTCGTCTCGTCCCACTCGGGGACGAAGTTGAGCATCCGCCAGATGAAGTCCCGCTCGCGGAGTTTCGTGATCCGGTTCATCACCGCGTCGATCGACGTGGTGAAGCGGTACTCCTCGGCGTTGAAGTGCCGGGTCAGCGTTGCCTCGAGTTCGGGGTCGCTCACTTCCGGTACTCGATGTTCGGTCTGCATCCGGTGGGCTGCTGCCAGCAGGTCGCTGATCGCGTAGGCGTCCTCACCGTGAACGGGGTCGAACAGCGCGACGATGAGGTTCGAGAGGATCTCCTGGGCGACGAACGCCTGGTTGTGCTGCTCCTCGCCGAGAACGTACGTGAGCAGTTCGTTGTACCGGTCGACTTTCTCTTGGACGGCGGCCTCTCGGGAGACGCCGGCGGCGAGTTGCGGGCGGATATCGAAGAACGGGAACGCCGGCAGTTCGCCGTTCGGCCCCGGCACCGGCAGGTGGACGATGTCGTCGAGGGTGCCGAACCGATGGAAGTGGGCTCGCTTGTACTCGCTCGCCATGCTGCCGCCCTTCTTGTCGAAGATGAGGATCGGTCCATCGAGGTGCTCGTAGGCGGTCAGGGCGTCGTTGACCATTGCGGTCGTCTTCCCGCTGCCCGTCGTCGACGCGCGGAGCACGTGATGGATGAGCTGTTCGGCGGTGAGGTGTACCGGAATGTTCGGGCGCGAGAGCGCAGCCGTCTCGGCCTCGCCGATACACATCCCGGTGTCGAACGTCCGGAGCAGTTCCTCGTTGGTCGCGGTCAGCGGTGATCGGACGTCGGGTGTCCCGCCGGAGGCACCGCGGCTCGGCTTCGGCAGCGCCCCGGTGCTGGGGACGGTGACGAAGTTCGCGAGTTCGTCGGGACTGGCGACGATCACCGGCGCGGCGTCTCCGAAGCGATCCCTGAACCCGGCTCGGCCGAGGCCGGCCTCGATGAGTCGGTCGTACTCGCGGTCGTCCTCACCGAGAACACTCCCCTCGATCCCGTAGTACGGGCCACTGAGCGCAGTGAACGCCCCCGCGACGGCGCCGATGACGGCCGTGTCGCCGGCGGCTCGAATCGAGATGTCGAACGTGACTGCGGGCTGTTTGAGGTCGACCTGGCCCATTCGGCTGTGCTGGGTGGATTGCCCGCTCGCATCCGGCCCACTGATCGTCCCGCCGATCTGTTCGGGCGTATCCGGTCGGTGTCGCTGGCGGCGCTCTTCCTCGGACGTGCCGAGCAGTGTCGCCGCGGCCTCCTGCTTGAACGCGCTCCACATCCCGGTCGTCCCCATCTTCAGGTTACGCTTGTGCCGCTCGGCGTCCTTCGTCCAGTCGCGCTTCGGCGTGAATACCACCTGATAGACGAACGGTTCGTCGGTTGCGAGTGCCTGCTCGAGAAGGACGCTCAGCGGCGAGCGATAGCCGTCGTCGCCGTCAAGCGAGAGTTCGCTGAACCGCGACAGCAGGGTCATCCAGTCGTTGTTCTTCGTCTCGACGCCGTGCCACCGGACTACCTCAGGTGGGGTCTGCTCGTCTACATTCGTGTCTGCAGGCACGGTAGCGAGTGGCTGATCCGCATCGATGTCGAACGGCTCGAAGCCTTCCAGTTGGCCGAGTTCTTCGATCCCTTCGAACGCCGCGAGTCGTGCCGTCTCCTGTGCATCCGAGGGCTCGAATACGTCGCGGACGGAGAACGGAACGATCTCGAAGCGGAACGACTCGGGGTACATCGCCCGGACATTCGCTGCGAGCGTCTCGAAGGCCGCTCGCTCGTATGGACGGACGCCGAGGTAGAAGTCGAACCGCTGGGTGGCGCGGGGCTTGTGGATGAGAAACTCGAAGGTGAGCTGTGTGCTGACAAACGAGAGCCGCTGGTCGAGACCGAGCGGCATCTGTCGGCCGCTTCCGGTCCGGTAGAGTCCGTACAGGGCCTTGACGACATGCCCCGGAGTAACCTGTTCGCGGGCCGGCGTGATCTTGATGAACGGTCGCGTGGTGTTGTCCCGGTCCTCGTCACTGGGGGCGTCATCAGACGTGCCGTCAGGGTCGCCGCTGTCTCCTCCGGTCCCCGTTGTAGCGCCCGGTTCGCCGGTACCTCTGAGGGCTTCGTCGAGTTCACTTCCGGACGTGGTTGGCCCGCCTTCGTCCTTGACGCCCCCGGGAATCGAATTTGCCCCCTGTAGGCGGGCCGCGACAGCCGAGCGAAGTTCGTCGTCGCTGATCGCTGGGACTCGACCACGACGGTCCGACCGGCTGGGATCGCTCACGGTTGGACCTCTGCTGGCGTCTCACGGGTGGGTTCGTATCGTTCGTTCAGGCGGTCGGTCGTCGCAACGCTGTGCAGGTGTGGATGTGTGCTCATGGACAAATGAGGTGACAGGTGGTCGGGAGGTGTGCGTGACTGGGAACGACCGGGGTCACCCAGCGATGAACTCGAGCAGAGAGACGAGGGCCCCCAGCCCGAAGTACGCGACAACCATCGCACCGCCACCCATGGTGAGTTTCATGCCGGTCTCAGAGCGCTGGGAGTTGTTCCGGGCGGTGAGCCAGACGATGAACCCCAGCACGAGGACGGTCAGGCCGACGTACTGGAGCGTGATGTAGAGGACGTTGTACAGGTTATCGAGGATCGTTTCCCACCCCGTCGTTGCCCCACCAGTTCCGCCGGTGGGCGCCTGTGCAGCGGCGCCGCCGGTGAAGAACACGAGGGTAACGAACGCGGCGATGAAGACGGTCTCGAAACTCACAGCCGATTTCAGGCGTGCGAGGCGGTTCGACAGTTGTTCGGCGGCGTGCTTGAATCTCATTGCACACCCCCCGTTGACTGGCGGGTGTAATTTTAGTTTCAAGTATGCGCAATACGCAAACTTGCGCGGTACGTACCTGTGCGCAACGCGCACATCGCCTGTTTGAGGCGCTAAAAATGCGGTTTTTGTGGGATTTAGAGTAAGAGTTAAGAGTGCTAGCGACTAGCATACATTCGGACTCGTAGTCGCGGACCCCGACTGGTAGAATACACAGACAGTGACCGCCATATGGAACTCAAGACTCCATCCGACGGCCCCGCCCCTGAGAGGAGGTCGTCCCAGTCATGAGCAGGAAGTCGATCCCCGTCAGCGAACGAACGCGCGACCGCCTGCTCGCGTACAGTAATCGAGATCTCTTAGACGACCAGTCATACGACGAAGCGGTGAACGAGCTGCTCGACTGGCTGGAATTCCCCACCACCGACGAGATCTACCAGAACTACAGCGTCATCTGGAACGTTGTTCCCCGGATGTGTGAGGAGACGGCCGAACGCGACGAGTTCGAGCCGTCGGTGCGGGCCGAGCCGGTCGTCGTTCGCGACGACTAGCGCCCCCGATCATACCCTTTGAGAACCGGCTACCATTCGATTCACACTGCTTTTCGTCTTATACAGTAGGTCAACAGTATGGAGGGAATCCTCGTTGAGGTCCGCAATTTCACTGTGTACTTCCAGTTGGTGCGGCATGGTAGGGGGCTGTCCTGCCATACACGCATCTTGATTACCGGAAACTGATCTGAATACTTGGAAGCTAGATTCAGCCGCAGTATGGCGATTCTCTAGGCAGCAATTCAATTACCTGTGTTCACCGAGTGTTAGATATTGTCACGGAACATGGCCTCTGGCGACGAATGCTGGTTGATGAAATCGAACTCAGTGATCGCGAATGCTTCTATCTCCGGACAGTTCTCGTACAGGCCTGAACGGGCATAGAACAGATTGTTGTTCGCACCTGCCTGCTGCAACCCGTTCACTGACCGGACTGCTTCTACACCTACTTCTATTGGCTCATCGATGTCGGGGATAGAGTAAATGTTCGGATCGTAGAATAGCAGCGTCAACTGCCGGGATATGGGAAGGTAAATCTCCAAGCCGACACGTCTCAACCCGATGCTTCCCATCGCATTCGAGTACGAGTTATGGAGGAATATGGGGTCGTCACTAGTCACGAACTCGCTGTCTGATTTGTTCACCAATACGACGACTTCCAAGTCTCGGAGGTAGATCTCCATCTCCCATGATTCGTCCATTAACCCTATGAGTGCATCTTGAGCTGATGATCCAACGGCCTCCCCGACCTCTTCCTCGTCAGGATCCACTAGGTCCCAGTCCTCAAGCTGGCTGACGAATTCTCGTATATCGTCACTGTGTCGGTCTTTCATCGACCGGGTTCGCTCCAGCTGGAACGTCACGAACTGTCGGACCCAGAACTGATGATCTTCCTTGAGTGCATCATACCGCTTCTCGTCGTGGAGATCGGTGAGCGCCTTGCTTTGGCGGCCTTCGATTCTGGAGTTTGTTTGTTCGACTTCCTCGTTGTGCTCACGGCTGTAGAAGTAGTTCCGCGAACACACGTTAGACACGGATTCCTCAAACTCGTGTTCTCCGTCCAGATTGAACGTCCAGACGTGCTCGTCATCGGTAGAGAAGAATTTCAGGAAGAATTCAGGGACGAAGTGTTGGTTCTTGTACTCAAGCATAAAGATCAAACAACTAGAGACTTCACCGGCCTACCTTCTCGTGTAGATCTCCGCCTCGGCGTTGGATTTATAAAACGGTGGAGGTTCATGTGTGTTCGTCCAAGAACTGTTCTGCAGTGCCGTCACCGTCGGCGAAGTAGGCTTCGGCGATGTCTAGTGCGGCGCGGCGGGTGTCGGGCACCTCATCTAGTGCAGGTTCAAGGATGCTTGCTGTCGTGTCCGTGAAGGATATCCCGTTTGGCCGAGAACCTTGGGCCATCAGTTCGGTGTAGACCTTGATGGCAGTGGCAGGATGGTCGGCGGCGTGGTCTGCGAGGTAGGATTCTGCGGTTTCCCAGGCGCGTCGTTCACGGGCGATGAGTGGGGAGGTATCACGGAGGAGCTGGGTGAGTTCGTGGAATCCGGCCCGGTCCGCGATGAGGGGGAGCCAGTCGACGAACCACTGGAATTCGGCAGCGTAGGCGTCCGGGTCGTCGACCTGATCAAGCCGCCATTCCCATAGTGTCCGTACTTTCGACCAGTTATCCCGTATCTCTTCGTTGTCCTCTGCCCACCGCCAGAGCTGCCATGCGGCCTGCCGTGCCAGGTCTGGGTCCTCCTTTGCGTAGAAGTAGCTGAGGAGGCTTTGTGGGCCACTGAGATCTTCGGAGCCATCGAGATAGGTGATGAGCAGGTGGCGTGCCAGCCCTCGCTCAACATCCCGCGTGGCGGTGTTCTCGTTGGCGGCGATGAGGTCGATTCCGTGACGGTAGCAGGGTCGGAGATGGCGAAACATCGTTTCGTGGGGGGCGTTGAACGCGAGGTAGGCGTCCCAGGCGGAGGTGAACCGGTTTTTGGCTTGGATAGTCTGGTTACGGGGGAACAATTTGTCGAAGCTGTCGAGGATGAGGTCGTGGTCGAAGCTCCATATCGTGTTCAGTGATCGGCCGATGGTTGAGCGGGTGGAGAGTGATCCGTTCCGTATCGCGCGCTCGATCTTTTCGCGGACATCAGGGTCGAACGCAGATTCGCCTTCTTCAGAGTATCCCCCGTATCCCCGAAGGTTCGCGAGTCGGACGGAATAAGTGATGAGCGCGGCGAGGGCGAGTGGGCGGACCGCGTTGATGGCGGTCTGCGCGGGGTTGTTGTACCCGGCGTGTCCTTCAGGGGGATGTTCTTGTTCTTCAGTCGGGTGAGGGTCTTCGAGCTGCGTGAAGAGAATCTCCTTGATACGGTCGTTGTGGTCGAGGACAGATTCGAGGTCGCTGGTGCTGTACGCTGATCGGAAGAGCCGGGCCACGTTGATGCGGACCGATTCGGACCATTCGTCGGGGCTGACAGCGATGGTCTCACACAGGTCGAGGAGTGGGGTCCAGAGAAGGTCCGTTGGGAGGGACTCTGGATCATCGTCGATCTTGTCCCGGAGGCCGCGTAGCAGTTCGGTGACATAGATGGAGGATGCGTTCCGTAATCGTGGAATTTCGTCTTGGAACTCGTCTAGTTCTTCGAGGATGCGTGGGGTGACGGCTTCTGCGAGTCCGCGTGGACTTACCTCGGCGAGTCCACCACCGTCGCGTTCGTTCCAGCCGGTGACCTCGAACGGTTCGTTGATACAGTAGTCGATGAGATCAGCAGGGGACTCTTGCCAGATTTCTTCCTCTGTGAGAGGGCTTTCCTGGGAGACGAATCCGCTGCGAGTGTTGACGAGCGACAGGACGTTGTCCGGTTCTCCGTAGTCGTCGATGAGGCGGCGAAGCTCGGCATGGTGTTCGTCAGGCAACCAGTCCTTGATCAGCCAGAGGCGGTCGCGGCGCCAACAGTTGATCGCGATGTCGGCAAGTTCGTCGGCTGTGTATTCGTCCGTTCGTTCGCTTCGGTCGTCGGCCGAATCTTCGAGCGATTCTTGGATGGGGACATCTGTGATGATATCGATGACCCGTCGGCGGTCCTCTTCGGAGAGCACGTCGATTCCGTCGCGGAGGAGGCGGAGGAAGTCCTCCTTTGTCATGACTTCTCCGTAGTTCGTTTCGTCGAGGAGTTCCTCGGCGACGAGGTCTGGGTAGTGGTCCTTGTGCTTCTTAAGCACGTATAGTCCTAGGCGGCGGAATACGGTGATGTCGTCGAGGTACCGGGTGAGCAGTTCGGCACGGGCACCGTCGTCCGGATCTTCCTGGATCCAGTAGTCGACGGCTTTTCGGTGGGTCTGGATAAGGAAGGTTTTGAAATTGGTGGTGGTTTGATTGGTGACGTCGGTACCCGCGATACTGGTCGTTATCGGCCCCACGACCGCATTGGGGTCCCGGTCCCTGATTTCGGCTTCCGTTATAACGGCTTCGCGGAGGCGTGTCTCCAGGATATCGATTGCTTGGCCACTTTCGCCCCGGACGAGGGTTTCGAGAGTGTCCTCCAATACCGACTCCAGGCTGTGAAGACGCGTGACTGATTGGACGTTGTTGGGTTCTTCGGACATGGGTCGGCGTGGTTGGAGGAGCGAGTCAAGGAGGTCCAGTCCGGCTTCGGTTTCACCGGCTTCGATGAGTTCTTGCAGGAGTTCGGTGGCTTGGAAGCCGTGCCAGTCGGGCGGTGATGCGGTTACGGATGCAGCCACTACGTCAACGAGGTCTGCGGCGGTATCAAAGGGAAGTTCACGGATGACGGTGACGACAAGGCCGAGGGAGTGCCGGTCCTCTGTGTTGATGGACTGGATGATGTCGGCCACGGTCTTGGGGTGGTAGGGGGCGAGATCGTGGAGATAGCCGAGTAAAACGTCCGGTGGGTTGGTATAGTCGCCTCGCACGTGGAGGGTTTCAGCCCAAGAGACGTCTGTTGAGTCGTCGAAAAAGTAGTTGTACAGTGTTTCACGGTTCTGGATGTTATCCAGTATGAGATGAGCGAACTCGTCGTTGCCAGAGACGTCCCAAGTACTGATCTCGTCGAGTATGGTTTTGGCGGTATAGTCGCCGAGTCCCTCTTTCTCGTCAAGCATCTCTTCCAGAAACTGTTGTGCGTGGTCCGCGGTGTCGGAGTCGACGGGGATGTTGCCGATCTGATCGGTTGTGGCTCCTTGACTACGCATATAGAGGACAAGCATGAATCGGAAGACGTCCTTGCCGAGACGTTCGTCGACTTGGGAGGTCACCTCTTGGATGGTCCGGTTCTCTTGGACGGCGTTCCAAGCGTAGAGGTAGCGTTGGAAGTCGAGGTGGCGGAATCGGTACTTTCGGTTGCCCGGGCGGTCGGTGGCGACTTCGATGACGCCCTTGTTGATCAGCCGGCGGTCGATCCAGTCCCGGCTGGTGCCGACGGAGAAGATGTTGAGTCCGTCGGACTGATCCTCGATCGCTTCGGTGGCGTACGCAGTGAGGCGTTCGATGATGTCGTCCCCGCTGCGCGTGCCGTCATCTGGATGGTTCTCACGGCCTAGCTGCTCCCGGAATTTGTCCCAGAGTGAGACATCGCCGGTGACCCCGCTGAAGTCGACTCCATTCTGGGCGAGCTGAGAGATGATGTCGAGGTTTTCGATTTTCCGGCCGAGTTGGACCAGTTCGTCGCTGGGATCGTCGTGGATCACGTTTCGGATATAATTCTCTGCGTCGCCTGGCCGGAGCAGTCCGATAGTCACGGGAGCGGTGAATGATTCTGCGTTGGCCAGTGGTTCGTATTCCGGGCGGGCGTTAAGGTCGTGGTCGCGGCAGGCGAATGAGACAGCAACGTTCTCAAGTTCTGCAGCCTTGAGGAGGAAGTTCCGGTAGATGTTCGCGGCCTCGCGGTCGATATCGTCCAACTGGTCGACGATGACGAGGACGTGGTTGTCGACGGCAACCTGTGTGATGGGCCGCTCAATCCCGTCGTCAAATCCGAGGGCGGTGGAGAGTTCGGCATCGTTCCGGACCGTGGAGTGCCTGCTGGCGTCAATGAGCAGGACGTCTTCCTCCCATGCTTCGGTGACTCCCGCGAGGACGCCGCTTTTTCCCACTCCGCCTTCCCCGGTCACGGGTACGTTGTCGCCGCTTTCAAGCCGGTCCAAGACGTGGTCTGTTTCTGGCCTGTCGATATGGCCGATGTCTTCAATCGTGGTCTGGATCCGGTCTAATGCTTGGCTGGTTTCATCGGAAAACCAGCCCTTGACCGACTGAAGTCTGGGATAGTGGGACTTCAGTGTGCGTCGGTTCCAAATAATTGTCAGGAGCGTGGCGATGCTTAGGATATTGCCTCCGGCCGCAACTTCGACAAGGGAATATTCTAACGGAGTCGTCCGCAGGGAGTTCAAGATTGGATAGAGAAGGAGGACCGCGAAACCGCCCAGGCCAAGATAGAGGAGTGCAGAGGTGAGTATACCGGTACGTCTCCTAATTCTCTCGTTGGTTGTGTACTGTGTTGCGTCGTGGAGGAAGTACAGGAGGAAGGCAAGGCTGAGAAGAAACCCAGCCCCGAGCACGATATACGCCTGAATCGAGCTGGAGATCTGGACGCCAATCACCCGGAAACGGAAGACGATTAGTGCTCCGATGGCTGCTATCCCCCGAACGAGGACGTGGCTCGGGAAATCGAGTTCCCCGCCAAAGGTTGTGTATGCGATGATCACCTCCTTGAGGCGGGACAAGAACATTCGGTACAAAATCTAAATTCTGGTTTTATAATGTGTGCGGTATAGCGGGCTCTATGGATGGGTACGGTCTGAGGTTTGATTATAATGCTAGTATTCTGAGTTATTGGATAGCGATTCTGGCCTAATGGGTGAATATATGATGGCATTGCGTGGTGAGCGGCTGGGTTCGGCGTGGGGCGATACATATCCCCTGTGCTTGTCGCAGTATATGTGTCAAATATTATGAATCCGGTCGGGTCGTGACTACTCTACATCGACGTGAACACACTCGCGAAGACGGAAAACAGCGTCCCACCCATCGAGACACCAATCATCACGAGTCCGTAGGTGACGCCGTGGTACCCACGAGTCCGTGTCTGCCCGTACGGGCCCCCAGCAGCCCACAGTGCGGCCCCGAGCGAGAAACAGGCGAGCCCCAGAAACGAGAGCATCCCGGACGCAGCCTGCGCGATTGGGAGCAACTCGCCGGCGCCGCCGGCACCGTACGGCCAGCCCGGCGGAAGGAACCCTGACCCGCCCATGACGTACGCGACGAGTTCGTAGAACGCGGTGAGCCCGAAGATCGCCACGAGCGCCGCACACGCCCCGACGATCATCCCCCGAAAGCGGAGCGACCGGCGGACGTTCGACCCGGCGGTCCAGTACCCAATTATCCCGACCACGAGCGTACAGAGTGCGACGTACTTCGCCGTCAGCTCGGCGACGACGAACAGTCTGAACGCTGTATCGACGATGGCAGTGACGGCCGGCATCGAGTGATCCTAATAGAATCTCCGCGCCTCCCGGGAAATAGACTCAGAACGTACGCATTGCGTACGCTCGATGCAGGCCGACTGTCTGTCGGATGTGGGGGAAACGTGGGGAACAGCGGTTCTCGCAGCGATACAGCCAAGCTACCGCCCTCCAAATCTCCACCTACTCAATCGCGTCTCTCAGTGGGACCGGAACGAGGTTCACCAGCATGTATAAAAACGGACATCGCGGCGCCGCACTCCTGTTGATGGCGCCCCTGACAGCGGTCTTCGGAGTGATTGGGATCGGGATGAGTGTGGTTGCGGTTGCAGTCTGCCGAGTCCCCGATCTCGACCACGATTACGGCTGGCTGGCACACCGTGGACCGACGCACACGGTCTGGTTCGCAACCGCGGTTGCCGGGCTGGTCGTCGCGGGTGGCTACGCGGCACTTTCGATGATTCCGGTCGCCCTGCCCGCGCTCCCCCTCGCACTACTGCTCGGTGCGACCGTCTTTCTCGGTCTTCTCTCACACCTCTTCGCCGACGCGCTGACTGTCGGAGGGGGCTCTCACGCGATTCGGCCCTTTCACCCGCTCTCTTCACACCCGTTCCGACTCGGGCTCGTCCGAGCAGACTCGCGACCCGCCAATGCGTTCCTCCTCGCCGGCGGCGTGCTGTGCCAAGGGCTGGCGTTCGCCGTATCCGTTGGTGGGACACCCGGAGTGGTGGTCTGAATTACGCGGGCCGGCGTCGCATGTATCGCATCCAGAACACCGCGAAGATCCCGAGCACCAGCCACTCGATGAAGATCACCACGTTCGAAACCGCGTCGTTCAGGTAGCCGACCACCTCGATCGCATCGACGACGACCGAGGCGCTCGAGACACCTACCGCCTGCGTCCGCAGGTAGTACGTCGAGTGTGAGTCCCACCAGTCGTCGCCGTCGAATCGCGCCTGAACGATCGGGCTGTCGACGTCGACCGTCGTGGTGCCGCTCGCGTCTGTGACGACCACCGGAACCGTCGCCCCGTCGACGAAGACCTCTCGCCCGCTGATCGGCGTGCCGTCCGCCTCACTGAGGGTGATTTCTGCCGTCCCCGTTCCGTCATCGATCGCCACGTCGAGCACCGGCTCCTCGTAGCGCGTGATCTGCTGGTCAGTCGTCACCGGTAGCCCCCAGATGTCGACGGCGCTCGTAGAGACCGACTCGCCGGTCACGACGTCCGTACTCTTGAGAGTCCCAGCGTACTGGTCGTATAGTGGCGTTCGGTTGGCGTTCTCCGTCGCGACGATCGTATTAGCGAGCGGCGTCGGTGCGACCGACCCGTTCTCGTCGACTCTAGTCGTCTCCCACCAGATGTGCCGATCAGCAGGTTGGTCGGCGATGACGCTCACGTTCGCGGGACTCATCCGGTAGCGAAGCATCGCGGGATATCGTCCGTCGTACGAGTGCGAGGCGGCGACCTCCGATGTCCCGCTCCCGGTCCGCTCTTCAACAGCCGTCGTTCGAGAGACCGAGAAGAACCGCCACGGGGCGGTCACGTACATCGTTTTCTCGCCGATCTGAACTTCGACGTACTCCCAGCCGGCGGCACCGGCGGCCAGTCCTTGCTGGCCCGTCCACTCGACAGAGACGACGTCGTCGCCGGGCCGGTCGTAGACGTGAACATCCACCGAGAGGTCGTCACTGTTGACCGTCTCGATCGGCACCGACCGAGTGAGCGTCACCGACCGATTCTCCGTTCGTATCCGGTCCCACTCGGAACACCGGGCGCTCGAAACACCGTAGTGCTTCTCGAGTTCGACCTCGACCTGGAGTTCGGCGGTCATCGTGTGGGTACCGACGGGAAGCGGTCGTGGTTCGGACAGCGGCGACGTGTAATTCAGCGTCGTCCACGCACCCGGACCCCACTGCTGCATGCTGATATTCCCCGCCGTAACGCTCACCACATCGGCTTCGGAGTCCAGCAATCGGTAGTCGGCCCACCGGGTGAGCGAGTAGGTGTTGTTCCCGATGGTACAGGACCCGCTCTCGGTGTAGTCCGAGGGCACGTTGACGCGGTAGTCCCACGGAACGTGCGTGTTCACCTGGACGTTCTGAGTGACGTACCGGCCTCGGTACCAGACACCCGGGAGAACATCGATGAAGCCGACGTAGGTGTCGCGCACGAGATCGTGTGACCCGCCGCGCCACACGAGCGAGGTCGACGCCCCGTCGACCGTCGGGAACACCTCACTGCCGTTGTCCATCGGGACGGCGGCTGTACTCCGGGCGACGGTCTCGCTGGGTGCGAGTTCGGAGTACCGGAGGTGCCGCTCGACGATCTCGATCTTGCGGTCGATGATCGTCTGGTACTCGGCAGTATGGACCATCGCTTCCCCGGGATTCGTGACCTCGAGGTCGCTCCCGACCAGTTCGACCTCGGCGTTGTAGACGGGGTCCCACCAGCCGTTCGGGTTGCGCGCCTCGACGGTGTACTCCCCGTCGGTGTCGGTTGCCCGGCTCGGATCGGCGTCGTACAGCGGGAGGATACGGAGCTCTCGCTGGCCCCATTTCGTGTTCCACTCCTCCAGTGTGTGCCACTGGTCTCGGTAGGGGATGGTGTAGTAGCCGGTGAGCCCGCTCTGGTACATGTCCGACTCGTTGGCGATGACGAGCGCGTCGCGCGGGCGGATGCTATTCTCCCAGAGCTGGACCGGCTGGGTGGCGGCCGTCCGGTTGACGTCCCGGATAGCGCCGTCGTCGTACTCGTACATCCGGATCGTACTTGTTCCCCGGGCCGGATCGGGATCGTTGCTGGCGAGCACTCGGAAGGTGTCGTCGTAGGTCCGGTCGACCCCCGGCTCCGGGTCGGGAATCGTCAGTCCGCCACCGAACGCCGCGCCTGCGAACGTACTCGCGACGAGCAGGATCGCTATCGCGACGACAGCGAGTCGCGAGCCTCGACTGGCAGCCCGGCGAAGCCGAGCGGTGACTCCCTCTCGACGGGCTGGTTGGAACAACCTGTGGGACGGAGGTCCCTTCGAGTCACCCGAGGACATACGTGAGGAGGTCCAGAAACGCGCTCCACGCCGAGCCGACGACGAACAGTCCGCCACCGGAGAGGGCGAGCCGGCGTCCCCAAGCACGTCGTTGGAGACGGTGGCTTCCGAGCCACGCCATCAGGCCGAGCAGGAGCAGACAGAGGCCGGCGTAGATGAACACCTGAGCGGTCCAGTCCGGAAAGTCGATGAGTGCGTCAAAATCGACACTGCTCGCGAGTACTGCCGTCTCTACGCCGCCAGAGAGGCCCGGAGGTGGGGCGGCTCCCACGATGGTTCGGAATATCCCCCGCGTGAGCGTGTCGGGAAGAACCAGCGGCCCACTGACAGGGAGCAACTGGTCGGCGATCGCTTGAATCATCGCAGAGGGGCCACCCGTCGCGCTGGGCGGACCGCCCGCTCCTGTGATACCGTTGATCCGCTCTGCGTAGATACACGCGAGAACGGTGGGGAGGTGTCGAATCATGGGTAGTGGAGTGGCAGTCCGGGGCGGTGGGATCGAGGCTGACCGGTGACCCGGACCGTCGGCTAGACTGAGGATACACCACCGGGGACATAGCGGCTCCACAGTTGCGGATGGCGTACACGTACGCGTTGCGCACAGGTGCGGCTCGCGTACAGTTGCGGAATACGTACTTCTGAAATGAACAAGACGATTGCCCGGCCAAGAGAGATGTGATGATCCGTCATCTGACTCGAAGCGGACCGCCTCCCCGAACGGTCGTCGACGACCGGGTGCAATCGATGTGCTCGATCCTCGACGAAGACGGCCACCGGACTCGCAAGCAGCAGCCGGGGGCCGAGTCGGAGGAAGCCGATGCCTGAGATCGAGATTCGCTTCGCCAGCGACCGCGAGTACGAGCGACTCCGTCACATCCGGGACAAATACGGCGTCCAGTGGCGGGGCATGCTCATCCAAGGCGCAAAGCGACTGGAGGGGCTCCGTCACCCAGGGCTCTCCCGAGCGGCCCGTGAGCGGCCCGTGAGTGCCGAGTGTACCAAGGAGCCGACCGAGCACGACCCCGCCAGTGCTGACGCCCACACCCGCAGGCGGCGGTCCTTCGAATCCCGATGACGTCGACGCGTATCGAAGTTGACGACGACCAGTTCGCTGCCCTCGAAGCCATCCGGACCCACCACGGCGTCAACTGGCGAGGGATGCTCATCCAGGGTGCCGAGCGCCTCGAAGCCGGCGTGGTCTTCCCGAGTGAGTCTGAGCTCAGGTGCTCGCAGTCGGGCCCGGAGGAGGCCGACTGAGATGCCGGACCCGGTCCCGGTCGCGAGCAACCTGCTGGAATCGAAGTTCCTCGGGTTCTCCGTCCGCCGGCTGCTCGAGTCGATGGCGATCCCGGTCGCCCCCTGTGCGATCCTCTATACGGTGGGGTTCCCGCTGCTGGTCACGTTCCCCCTGTTCGTCGTGGGAATCGGTGTCGGAGTGCTTATCTTTCTGAAGACGCCGCCCGGACAGCGTCCGCTCAGATACGCCCACGCGGTCGTGCGCCACCGCTCGGGTGAGAACGTCTACACTTGGGCCCCCTCACCCGAGCGCGAGAACGATCTCGCCAGCGGGACCCGACAGGACGACTGGCTGACCCAGCCCCCCGACCCCGGCGTGACCACGCACCGTCCGCGCCGGGCGGGAGTCGGCACCAGTCCCATCAGGCCAGAGAACGCCGACCGACATGTCGATGTCGACGCCGGCGAGGAGGTCCGCTGATGCCGGCCGGCGGGCGGTCGACGCTCGACCTCGTGAACTTCGAAAACGTCCGTGACGGGGGCGTCATCGAGACGCCGACCGCCTACTCGATGCTCGTCGAGATCGAGCCGCGTGAGTGGCTCACGCTCTCTGAAGAGCGTCGTTCGGGCGTCTACGTCTCGTTCCTGACGTTCCTTCGCGGCCTTCAGTTCCCGGTGCAGTTCCTGACCATGACCACCGAGTTCGACGGGGAACAGTACATCGAACAGTTCGTCGGCCCCGACGCACCCGGCGCTCCGAGCGGGACGACCGCACCGGAATCGGATACCGAACCTGCTGACGCCGACGAGACTACGTCCGCCACGAAGGGCTCGTTGGGAGAGGTTTCAGCGACCGATGGCGGGGTCGCCACGGATACCGTTGCCGATTCGGCGGTCCTCGAGTACGGCCGGTTGGCTCACGCAGAGTGGTTGGACCGGACCCTGCGGATGGCGAACGTCCGCGACCGGCGGTTCTTCATCGCGGTCGCCGTCGACAAAGGCGAGGACGATGGCGAGGGAGGCAGTCGGTTCGACGGGATCCGCGATGCGCTCCCGCTCCCGACACAGTCTCGGTCGGTCGACGCCGAGGAGTTCTATCTCGACGAAGTATGGGCCCGCGTCCAGCGGGTCGCCTCCCAATTGCCCCGAACTCGTGTAGAGGCGAGCATCCTCGACACTCGTGAGGCCGTCCTCGACGTCCTGTATCGCGTGTACAGGGGTCGGGAACCGCCGATTGCGTTCAACCAGGGCACGCTCGTCCGGGCCGCGGACGACGCGCTCACCGACGCTGCGGGCGACCCCGTCGACCTAGACGAGATTTTCGAAAACGCAGACCGGGAGACAGCGACTGCCGCCACGGACGCCGACACGGCGGGCCGCCCGGAGGCGGTCGGTGACCTCCCGTACGATGGGCGCGTTCAGGAGGAGTACGTCGAAACCGTCGACGGCTCGCGGCTGCTCCAGTGGTACGTCCGGAACGTCGGGCCGATCGGGCGTGGCGAGACCTACCACTCGCCGGGCTCGGTCTATCTCGGTACGGGCGCGTTCGTGGTGAGCCTCTTCCTCGCGGTCGTCGCACTCGGAGCCTTCCTCGGGAGTGCCCAACAGCTCCCGATCGAGGCTCCGCCGCTGGTGGTGCGCGAGGTTTCGTACGGCCTTGCTGCAGCGAGCCTCCCGACGTTCCTGTTGAGTCTCGTCATCCTGCTCCCCTCACGGCGTGTGGCCAAGGTCCTCGCCGTGCTGGGGACCGGCGTGACAGGGGTAGCAATCGCGTTGTTCGAGGCGGCCTACCCTGCACAGTGGGCCAGCACTCCGACCGGGCAGACAGCGGTCGTGGTGCCCGTGTACGCCGCCGGCCTGTTCGTCCTCGTCGCGGCGGTGGGCTTTGCCGTCCGCTCGCGCCGGGCTGCCCTCGACTACGTCGACGAGACGCCAGCGCCAGAGGCGACGACCGATACCGGGGACGACACCCTCCGGCCGGAGGCAGGCGATGGCTGAGCCACTCCTGCCGGAACCGCACCGCCCTCGACCATCTACCGACAGCTCTGTGAACCCATGATCCAGCGACTCAAACACGCCTTCGGAATCGACGGACCCAACGAGGACATCGAGTTCGTCCCGATCAACGACCTCTCGGGCGAGGAGACCCAGCACGCCATCGACTACCTCCACCTCCTCGACCGCGAAACCACCACGGAGAACATCGAGTGGGCGGCCTACCAGTTACAGGCTGACGAGGTTGGCCTCGCGAACGCGATGGAGACGCTCGATGAGCGCGGTGAACTCGACAAGCGGCTCGTCGCGCCCCGACTGGTCGAGGACCACCCGCAGTTCCAGATTCGCGACGACACCGTCTCGCAGATTCTGACCGTCACCTCACTCCCCCGAAAGGTGGGCCTCGGGTGGCTGGTGCCACTCACACTGGCTGATGTCGACCTGCGGCTCACGTTTCACGTCCGGCCACGAGAGCCGAAAGACGTCCGTCGCCAGCTCCAGAAGCGCTACACGCAGGCGGTCACCTCGCTTGCGTTGAAGCAGAAGCGCGGGCGGACGGACACCTATCAGGACCAGCTCGACCGCGAGGACCTCGAACGGCTGCTCCAGCGGACCATTCGTGGCACCACCAAGCTGTACGACGTCGCGATCTACCTCGAACTGGTCGCGGACTCCCGTGACGAGTTAGACGGGATGCTCGACCGGGTGGGGGCGATCCTTGCCGAGCAGGACGTCGAACTCAGTCCGGTGAAACACCAGCAACTCGACGCGATGGATGCCGTCGCTCCGGTGGTGACCGACCCCGTCGACAACACCCACCCGATCCAGCTCGAAGCGCTGGGAACGTTCTTCAACCTCGTCGAGCCGTCGATCTACGACCCCAACGGCGTGCTGCTGGGCTTCGACGATACCAAGCGCCCGGTCATCCTCAACCGGTATGCGCTGTCGGGCCATTCGATGGCGATCTCCGGAAAGACCGGGTCGGGAAAGAGCTACTTCCGGAAACTCGAGATCTATCGTCGTCTGCTCGCGGATTCGAATGTCCAGTGCATCCTGTTTGACCCCGCTGGCGACGATTACCCACGGTTCGCACAGTCCCTTGGTGGGGAGGTGATCCGCTTCGGCGGGAACTACACGGTCAATCCGATGGATATCTCACCGCCTGCGCCAGCCGAACAGGAGACCGGCGACGACACCTACGCGCTGACGATCCGGTCGGTCATCGAGATGCTGCACACCCACTTCGACCAGCGCGACGGGATGTCCGCCGGCGAAGAGGGCGTGCTCATTCAGGCGGCACACTATGCGTACATCTCGAAGGGGATCATCCTCGGTGACTACGAGACCTACGCTCGGGAATCGCCCATACTCGATGACCTGATTCGCGGTGTCAACGTCATCGCCGCCGGCGGACTCGAGGCGGCACGCGAGGCGGACGTGATCGACGAAGCCGAACTCGAACTGTTCCGGTCCTACGGGGTGACCGGCTCTGATGATGAGCAGAGTGAGGACCCGTCGGTCGACGAGCCGCCTCGCGGCGGCGGCATCTCGATCTCGGATACCATCGTCACCCCGACTGACCATCATCAGGAGCTGGCTCGAAACCTCCAGCCGAAGTTCGAGTCGTTCAAACCGGGCGGAATCAACCACAATCTGAACGGCCAAACGAATCTGGATCTCTCCTCGCGACTGGTCGTGATGGATATGAGCTCGTTCGCCGACACCGGCGAGATGCCGCTCATCCTCCACGCGATGCTCTCGTGGGCCTATCTGGAGGCCAAGCGTTCGCCGTACAAGGTGGACGTCACCTTCGACGAGGCGCACTACCTGCTGGGGCGACCCGCAGCTCGAGACCTGATCAATCTGTACATCCGCCACGCACGGCACTACGAGGCCGGGCTGACGCTGATGAGTCAGACCTCCCACGAGTTCGTCCGGACGAACGAGCGTCGGGAGGTCTACGAGAACTGTGACGTGAAGTGCCTGTTCTACGCTGAGTCCGTCTCCGAGCAGACGCAGCAATACTACGGGTTGTCGAGTGACGAAATCCGGTTCATCCAGTCAGCCGCTCGCGGACAGGACTCGGACTACTCGGAGTGCCTGCTCGCGACGAGCGTCCACGGCCGGCGCCGGCTAGAGGTCCGGAGCGGCCCGTTCGAGCATCACGTGCTCGACGACGCGCTCGATCCGTGGGAGTGGTTGGCCGAAACGGAAGGCATCACACCTGGTGGGGACACGACAGGCGACGTCCTGCCGTCGGAGCTCGAGTTGACCGACCTCCCGCACGTGATGAACCGCGACATGGACCTCGAGATGGCGATGCGAGAGTCCCACGAGGGGGAGATCGATGTCGGTACCGAGGGACTCGAAAACGGGATCACCGAAACGAGCAACGACGAGTCCGGGGACGACTCCGGCGACTCGCCGAAGGCCGGGGAGGACAGCTGATGCCGTTTCGATCTCGATACGGTACTCCCCAGCCTGTACCCCCGTGTTCTTTCGTGAGGCTGCAGTCACCGCTGACGGTGGGTGAGCGTCGTGGCTGACCTCTTGGACTTCGGCTGGCTCCCGGACGCGATCGTTCGAGCCATCATCGAGTTCATCCGCAATCTGCTAGTTGGGGCGATCAACGCGATGTTCAACTTCGGGTTGAAACCACTGCTCACGATCAACCCGGGAATCCTGAGTGACGCCCAGTTCGTCGCCGCCTGGGACGACGTCTTCTCGCTCTCGATCGCCCTGTTGCCGATCCTCATTGCGGCCGGGCTGATCGTGATGCCGTTCAGCGAGGATCGAGAGGCGTCGCTCTGGCAGATGGTCGCCCGAATCGTCGCGGTCATCGTCTTCATCGCCATCTCGAAGCCGCTGTTCGCGTTCATGATCGAGGCCTCGAACGGCGTGACGACCGCCCTCGCGCCGGCGACGTTCAAGATGACGTTTGACGCCGACCTTGGCGGGAGCTGGGGAGCGACCCTCGGGATGGGTATCCAGTTGATCGCACTCGTCGTTGCGGTCCCGCTGATGCTGATCGCGACCATTCTCGCGACGCTGCTGCTTGCGCTCCGGCAGTTCCTCGTGGTGACCGTCGCGCTCGGCGCCCCGTTCTTCGCGGTCCTCTGGTACGCGAACTGGGGGCCGATGAAGTCGGTCAGCAAGTTCGCGGCGACGTGGCTCCGGATGGGCATCTACGGTCTGCTCGTCGGGCCGATCATCGCGCTGGTGATGCGGGTGTTCGACGTGATCGCCACCGGCGGAATCGCCGCCTCGGGTTCCGATGCGATCGCGTCGTTCTACATCGCCTCAGCGTTAGCGCTGATGTTTCCGATCATCCTGTTCGTGGTCATCTGGAAGACCATCGGCTGGGCCGGCCAGCCCCTCGGCGTCGACGCCGCGTTCACCACGACCGTGGCTGCCGCGATCGCGGCCACGGGTGTTGGAGCAGTCGCTGTCGGCGCCGGAGTAGGCTCTGGCGCTGTGAGCAGCGCCTCGAAGTCCTCGGCCGGCGGAGCGAGCGGAGGCGGCGGGTCAAGTGGCGGAGGGAGTACTTCAGGCGGCGGCTCGTCGGGTGGGACGGCGACCGACCCCTCGGCGGGAACTGCTAATTCGAGTGTCAGTGGGACGATGCGCAACAGCATCTCAGATGCTCTCAGCACGAGAGAGCCGCCGGTCGAAGACGATGTTGAACCCGCCTCTGGCGTGATCTCGAAGGCCAGAGAATACACGGGAGGGAAAATAGCGGCCGTGTCAGGAGTCAAAGCCGCACGCTCGCAGGCCAGCCGGGCCAGAACTACAGCGAAGGGACTGAAATCAAAAACAAAGAGTGCCGGATTAGCCGGGGCTCGGAAAGCAGTCGGGGCTCAGAGCATCGACGCTCACAGAAAGACGATCACCGATAACCTGAGCGCAGCCGACGAAGCCGACGCTGGTCGTGCATTCCTCACGGAAGGGTACCAGAACGGCGAGATTGATATCGCCGAAGCCGCCGACCGCGGCATCCTAGCTGGCTCCGAGCGACCTGCAGAGGGAGCCTCTACGGTTAACCCAGACTCCGACGGATGGGTAACTTACCCAACCGCCGAAGGCGGAGAAGCGACCGTCAATATCAATGATAGAGCTCAGCAGCTCGGCGAGCAGGCGTACACGCTCAGAGAAGATGCCTCGAAGTCGGCTCGGAGTGTAAAGCGTATAAGAACCGCTCAGACCGCAGCAAAGACGCCGGGTAGGGCTGCGGCCTCAACCAGCCGGGCCGGTAAACGGGTCGGGAAAGCCGGTGTTCAGACCGGAAAGGCCAGCGGAATCGTGTTTGCGGGCGCGATGACGCGAAGTCCCTACGCAGCCTACCAAATTGGCAAGCGCGGCGGCAAACACCTCATTGGCCCCGGAGCTGGCCCCCAGCCGGACGACTCGTCGGACGATGCCGACATTGACTGGTCGACCCGGCGTGACGGCCCTGGACAGGCCACGAATCCACCGTGGGACGACGATGCCGTAGGTGAGCCCTCCGAGACAGTGTGAATTCCCCGAGATATACGGGTACCGGCTGGCTCACTCACGCCGGCTCCCCGGAGCGAGAAGTTATATCTCAGTACCGGCATGAAACGAACGTAGACCATCGCGAGCGCCTCTATCAACCCCGTTCTCGATGGCTATACCACCTCTGGGCTCGCATGACCACGTCCCCTGGCGCGACTCGATCGTGCCGACCACCACGCTCGCCCCCTCATGAACTTCCGGAGAAACTCGTTCGTGTGATTCGATGAGTCTCTTCGATACTGCACTCGCCGTTGTCGCCTTTCTCGGGTTCTTCGCGATTGTGGAGTACACGACTTACCGCATCATGGAGCGAGAGCATCGGAAGCGAAGCTTCTATCGGCTATTTTTTGTCTTCGCATGGACGGGGCTAGCGCTTGTCCACATGTGGGTAGTCGCACCTCTGCTCAATCTGCCACCGACCGCTGCTGTCGGGGTTGGAGTGGCCATCCTGATAGTGTTTCTCTTGGGCCTGCTTGATCTCCCGCTTTTCAGATCGGTCGGGGTGATCGGACTGTATCCGTTCGCGCAGGTGTACGAACTGTTCGTGATACTGCTACTCCTCGCTGAAGGGGTGGCGGTAGTCGCATCATTCGTACCGGTATCACAGTTGGAGCTCCTTGCTGGAGCTGGCCCGAGCAATCCTCAAATTCAAGCGGCACTCGGGTTGGGCGTCGCGGCTTCATTCGTTGCCCTGACGTTCTACGATCCAAAGGGAGAGAACGGGTATTACTATCTCTCTGAGCGCAACCTACCAGGTCCTAAGATAGATTCTGAGGCGATCAGGAACAAAATCCAAGAAAAGGAAGCTAATACGGCCAACACTGCCGGTCGACAAGCAGATACTCCCCGTCTCAAGGATGAGGAAATCGAGAGTCCGCTTCCAGAGAGTTCGCGAGCACCGGCCAAAGCACCAAACAATCCCGAGTACGAGTACGACTGGACCCGCTCAGACATCGGTTTCGACGATATCGGCGGCTACTACGAGGTCAAGGAACGACTCGCTGAGGAAGTTCTCCAGCCAGCTCGCGCGGCGGCACGTGGAGACGACCGCTACGACCGCTTCGGAATCGAGCCCTCACGGGGTATTCTCTTCCACGGCCCACCCGGGACTGGGAAGACGCTGTTCGCGCGGGCACTCGCTGGCGAACTTGACGTCCCGTTCGTCGAACTCGGCCCGGCGGACGTGACCAGCAAGTGGATCAACGAAGGGCCACAGCGGGTGCGTCAGTTGTTCGAGGAGGCTGCGTCGGTCGGCTCCTGTGTAATATTCCTCGACGAGGCAGAACACCTCTTCGGCGGTCGCGATGTCGGCGCCGGCGGTGCTCACGCCGAGGATCGGAAAATCACCAGCGAGTTGCTGGTTCATCTGACTGCGGAGGACCGGACGGCTATCGTCGTCGGGGCAACAAACCGACCGGAGGATATCGACCCCGCGATCCTCCGCCCTGGACGGCTCGCGACGCACGTCGAGGTGGGACTCCCCGATGAAGAGAGCCGACACGCGATTCTTCAAGCGAAGTTGGAGAACGTCCCACACAGCCTCGCAGGGCATCAGCTGGCCACCCTAGCAAGCCAGACTGCCGGCTACAGTGGTGCCGACATCGAGGAACTGGTCACAGACGCGAAACGGCGAGCTGCCAGACGCGATGCTCAAGAAGTCTCGTTCGAGCATTTCCTCACCGCTGGAGAATTCAACCTCAACACGGGAGATTCCAATGCTGAATCGGCCGACGATATCGAGTCCCCAGACAGCAGTCGAGTCGAGTCATCAGACGATACCCGATTCGACGACTCTGGCCTCGGCTTCCAGTAGATCACCCCGTTCGAGGAGTTGCGTATGAGTTACTGACTTCGTTACCCCACGAACGGGACGTAGTATTGTTGTGGGGTAACGGCGACCTTTCACTTGTTCTCTCACCTCAGTACGGCTGCTCGGTACCGCATCTGTACGCGGTGTTGATCCTCAGAGTGCCCGCTCTGTCGGCGTCATCGAGAAATCGAGGCCTGCGAACTCTTGAACGACCGACTGCACAATCGCCGAGAGGTCCACGTCTGCCGTCGCGACCTCGTAGACATCCGCGACGAACGCCTGGTACTCCTCCACGGTTTGTTCCACAAGTGACTGTAGGTCTCCCAATCCAAGATCCTCGAACTGCCGAACCAGCGACACGGTCTGGTTCGCCATCGATGCGAGGTAGTCCACGAACGCATCAGGCGATCGGAGTGCATTCGGCACAATCCCCCGAATCGCGTAGTGGATTTCGCTGAGTACGAGCCGGTGGAGCGACGGTGCATACTGCCGAAGTCGGTAGACTGCGCGATTGTTCAGTACGCGAGTCCCCTTCCAAGCGAGGTTGAAATTGAACGGCGTCGTGAACAGGATTGCTTCGGCGATGAAGAGGCACACGGCTCGATAGAAGTCGATGAACCGTCGTTCCTTGATGTTAGAGACTGAGTCGGCTTGCTGATTCGCCGTATCGAGCTCGTCTGCACTGAGGAGGAGATTGTGACCCGCAATCACGAACGCTCCGGTTGAGGTGAGTTTCGTCCCTGTAGCAGCCAACCGGGCGAACTTCGAGTGCCCCGCGTCGATTGCGAGATCATCCTCAACGACCTCAGTTATCTTACGGAGCCGTCTGAGCGTCGGTTTATCGACACCACCGAGCGCCTGCTCAACCGTCTGTCTATCCTCCTGCTCGCCAAGGCCGATCGCGTCCAGTCCATCATGGATCGCGTCGAGCTTATCGGCCAACTGTACGGCTCGTACTCTTGACTGTGCGCTAGCGACAGCGTGCGTTCTGAGTCCCGTCTTGACCCGCTGTCGGACCAAGCCGATCCTGTCCGGGTCGCTACCGCTCATTAACGTATCACGTTCTGCGACGAATTTAAAGACTCGGCAGCCTGCGAATGATTATAGGTGATGCCCGATCGGTCCTCCGATTCACTCGATTCAGAGTCCCTCCCCGAATCGGTCGACATCGGTGAGATTCGCGACCGACTTCCCGACACTATCGCACAGCATCTTCCCGAGAAGATTACCCGAAGACAAGTCTTAGTAGGCGGCGCCGCAGGGCTTGCTGTCGGTACGGCCCTCGCCGCAGACTCAGACAACGAAGAGGCGTTCGACCAAACAGAGACCCAGTTCAGTGACCTCGCAGCAACGATCGACGGGACTGACCTGCGAGACCCGAGGCATGCAACTGAGCTGAAGTCAGCGGTATCGGAGACGTTGGACGATGTCGAATCTGTACTCGGCCCGGTCGCTAACCGAGAGGGAGAAGCAACGGATACGTCTGAGGGAGACAGACTGAATACGTCGACGGCAACGTCGCAGCCACCAAATGGGCAGGCCTCACTCAAGAGCGCACAGCGATACTACACCCGTCTGGAGAGCGTGCTGGCTCACGGCGTTTCGGTATACGAGTCGCTCCGGGCGGTTGAGCCGGTCATCCTCTACAATACAGATGAGACTCCCTCGGATCCGCTCAAGGGAATCCAAGCTGGGCGGTTGAATTCGTCAATCGAGTCCCTGCTGGCAACGAACGAACAATCGGTTGGTGAGTCCCCGCCGGAGTCTCCCGAACTCTTTCCTGATCGGTCGGCTGTCGTGACGCAGCTTCGGGATTTGACGCAAGTTCATCGCTTGCTTATCGCCGCCCAGCACGCCACACTCGCCAGTGGGACCACTATCGTGGTCGCGACCGAGCATCACGAGCGTGGTGAGTTCGAGAAGGCCCAGTCAGCGTTCACCACAGCACGCGAACAGGCAGACGTACAGGTTCCGGCTCAGTTCACCCAGTACGACATCCACGACGCCGGGCTCACACTGGGACAGTATGACCGATTGTTGTCGATCCGTCGGGAGGGGATCGAGTCGTTACTCAGAGCCTCGGCTCCCGAGATCGACAAGGCAACCCGGGGAACAGCGTTCAATGAGGGACTGAAGCAGTTGCTACAGGCACGAACGATCCTCACGGACAACAGCCACCGGCCAGTCTTCTGATAGCTATCGTCATGTAGTTACACTCTTTGAGCGGTCACACGATTCCGTTTTGCGTAAATGTAGTGTGAGCGACTAAGGTACGAGTGTATCCGGTCGTTACCCCACAAACTGATGTCTTTCGCGCTTCGTGGGGTAACTATGGCTAACGAGTTCACGGAAAAGCCACCGGTCCCGGACCTTCCGAAGTATCTCCGTGAGCCACTTGAAAAGCAATCCCCCGAACGGTTAGAGACGGTTGCCGCGTACGCTCAGGAGCTCGCCGAGTGGAAGCGACAGCAGCGCAAAGACGAACTTGAACGCCGACGTGCCGAGGAAGAGGTCGATGAGGAACAGATCGAGGATCTCGAAGATCGGGAGGTATCGACGGACCCGGCTGACTACGAGGATGTGCCCGCCAGCGGTGCGTACATTACCGTCAAGACGACCAAGCAAACCGACCAGAAGCAGTACAGGTACTACTACTGGCAATGGCGGGAAGGGGACTCCTGGAAGAACGAGTATATCGCGCCGGTGAATCCACAGGAATAGGGCAGAACCGTATCAACTCACTCTTCGGCAACTGATCCGAACATGGTGAGATCTAGCTCTCGTGTCTTACTGAGTTTTCGGCGGATATCCGTTCGATCCCACCCGACCGGCGAAAGAATGCTCTCGACGGCACGGACAAGCTGGGTTTCGTAGTATGACGAATCGTAGCTATCGACATCCTCGTGTGCGAGGGCAACACGGTCTTGCGAGGTCTTCCTGTCGTTGACAACAACGTACTCAATGTCTTGTCCCGGATGGACGGCGAGGTTCTGGTCGCGAGCGCGCTTCAGCGCCGCCACGTTCTGTGTGTTCTGCGCATACCCCTCGAGTGGTTTGGAGACACGGTTCTGTTCGACGAGATGCTCAATCGCGACCTGACCAGCGTGTAGCTGGTCGATTGCATCCTGGAGACACTCGAGGACAGCTTCGGACGACCGAGTCGCATCGAATCGCTCGAGACACTCTCGCTGAACTCTTTCGATGAACGGCGGCGTCGAGCGCTGCCGCGCTTCGACCCCTCTCACTTTGAACTCGTCGACGCCGTCGACTTTCCCGAAGTACTTCGTCAACGCGCCAGCGTCGCTCTCGCGCTGCGGGACGAACGCAACCCAGTCGTAGTGGGCTTCGTGTTCGAGTCGGATTTCGACAATCTCCGTGATCTCCGTCGCGAGCGTCTCAAGCTCTTCGCGATCCTCGTCGTCGACGTCAGGATCGGGCGTCACCCAGATGGAGTCGACAATGCCGTGGACGACGCGCCAACCGCCGGCTTCCAGCCGCTGTTTCGCCGACAGCAAAATCTCGCGAGCGAACGCGTTGATCGCTTCGTGGCACTCGATGCGGCCGAACTTCGCATTGCTGAACCCTTGATACCCGAAGCAGGCGACGAGAATCCACTTCAGCGCACCCGACCGTCCCTCGAGTTCTGCGAGTCGGTCCTCGTCGGGGTCGTCCCGTTTCTTCTCGCGACGGATGGCCGCCTTGATCTCGTCGCGAGCGTCGATGATGGGTTGGAGGACGTCGACGAGATAGCCCCGGTCGTCACAGATCGAGTACCCGAGGCCGGGGACGTCGTCGCGGTCGCCGTGGCAGTCACACCGGATGACGTCCGGCGAGACGTTCCGGGTACAGATGATGTTCGGATACAACGAGGAGAAGTCGAGTTCGTGGACGTTCTCGTGGAGGCCGACCTCGGGCGCGAAGATGAAGCCGCCGCGGTCGGCGTCGTGGAGCGTCCCCATCGGCTTGTAGAACTCGTGGCGCCAGGAGTTCCACGGGACGAGGACACCGCGGTCGTGGGCCTCACAGATCTGGATCGCCGTGAGCACGTTCCCGATGGATGCCCACGCCAGTTCCTGGACGGGCTTCTTTGAGCGCGAGACAAGATCGAGGACGCCGTCGAGATTCGTCTCCCCGTAGAAGAACGTGTTACTCTCGTCGATGATCGCCCGTCCGGCAACGTTGTACCGCGCCGGTGAGTGGCCGACGCGGCCGTAGCTCGAGTACGTCGACCGGCTCGCGAGCTGCTGGTAGTCGACGTCCGGCCACCGACTCAGCGAGAAGTCGTCGACGTCGGCGGCCGTCGCCATCTCGTACAGCGTCGGGACGATCTCGCTGGTTGAGCAGACCAGGACGTCCGGATTGTGTGCGTCGAGCGCCCCCTGGACGGCGGTCAGGATATCCGTCGGCGGGCCAGTGACGGTGTCGCCGGCGACGGCCAGCTCCCCATAGACGTCGTTGCTCGTTTCGGTCACCGGAACGCTGAGCCGGAGGGTCGACAGCTTGCTCGCCGGCGTCGGATCGACCTCAGTCTCCAGACAGTACCGGAACTCTCGCGAGAAGTCGACGTTGAAACAGGTGAGATCCCCGACTGGATACTCCGACAGCTGGCGTGCCTGCCGGGCGAGTGGGGTGACGCGGTCGATGTGGGCGACGTCGACGGCGAGGACTGTCTCCTCGTCCCGTCGAAAGCCCGGTCGTCGCGCAACCATTTCGGTCGCGACGACGTCCGGGTGCTGATCGTACACGGACTGGAGCGTCGTGAGGTCGAGGTCGGCATCAGGGTCGCGAGCGGCGACGTAGAAGCGTGGCGTGTAGTCATCGCGCTCGGTCGCGACGGCGCCGTCGACGGTTGCCTCCCACTCTAGAACGCGGCCGTCATTCAGGAAATCGATGGTAAATGGCACTATGTCGCCAAGATATTGGCCTTAACAATAAGCCGCGGCGTGTCGCTTCCGAATTTCCGGAACAGACGTGAAGCACCTTCTAAAGTACATATTCGGACGCTTTGTACATTCTCGCATCTTTCCGGGATTCGTAATTCGATTAACCAACAAACTCCGAATCCATCGTCTCAGTTGTTGGTTAACTTATGGGGATACTCAACCACACCAGCAATCGAGTAACAACCCTGTAATCGCACTTGCCAAGATCATCTCTCCCCGATGGAACCACCAAGCTATTCTCTGAACAGCCGATTCTTTTATGTCGTAGTCTCGGGGAAGTTCGCTTGGCAACTTGGCAACATCGAGTGCCGGGAACAATATCGGAACCACTTATATAACGTAGGTATTTCCGGAGGATGGTCACTACGAAAAAGATTCCAAGATTGCCAAAGCACTATATGGATGGAGATATGAAGGGCAAAGTGTCGATGTCCGAGAACCAGAAAACCCTCGAAAATTTGCTCGTTGATGAGCAAGAGATGCACGAAGAGATCCTTCATGATCTCCTGGAAGAGTACATTCGAATTGGCAAGCAGAGTGGGGACCTTATCCCACAAGACCTCTTCCGGGATCTGACGGCAAAGAAAAAGACGCTGATAGTACTGCTGGCACAGAAGGCTCGTGCGGAACTGGATATGGTCGACACCAAGTGGATGACTCCAGGTGAGATTAGCACACAAAGCGGGGTCAATCAGAACACGGTGTACCCCACAGTAAGGGAATTAGATAACGAGGGTTTAGTTGAGAGCGACGACGGTGCCTATCGCATTCCCTCGCATAGTATCGACCAAGTCCGTGACTATATTAACGAAGGTGATACCGATGAGTGACAGCGCTGAAAGTCTTGAGGAACAAGTTGAGGAGCTGAAGCAGCGAGTCACGGAGATCGAAAATCGACTCGACGGGACAGAACAGCCAACCGCTGGAGCGAATCTCAGGGAGTTTGTTGAGGAGAACGATCCCTCGAGTCACACTGAGCGGTCCCTCTATATTGCGTACTACCTCGAAACCCAACGTGGGATTGACGAGTTCACGGTTGGTGATATCGAGGATGCTTATCGTGAGTGTCGAGTCCAACCTGCCGGAAATATGAGCGACGTACTGGGTCGGATGGAAGATCGTGATTGGGTCCTTCGGGCAGGTACTGACGGCCGTGCACAGCTGTGGAAATTGACCGCAACCGCCCTGAAAACCGTCGAGGAGGGTTCGAACAATGGATCTGAATGAACGAATCAACGAGGAGATGGTCGTCGACGATGCGACGATCTTAGAATCGGAGTTCGACCGTGTTAAGAAGCTATTCGACCTGCATAGTGACGGAACTATCAATCTGGACAGTCGAGCTCGGTCGCTCGATGCTGAACTCCAAATTCTGGTGTACTTCATCGGGCAGCGGTTCGCGTCTGAGGCCGACCTAGTGGATGATCCAGAACTGGAGTCGTCATTCTTCTACAGTCGCATCGATAAGAGCGACCGTACTGTTCGGAACTACCTTCAGAAACTCCGCGAAGCGGGGTATCTTTCGAAAGAGGGGCAAAGTCATCACGAACTCCTCGTTGAGAACCTGCCCGAGGCTCTTGATGAAATTGAGGATGCGATGGGGGGTGGTGAGTGATGACCACAAAACGACTCTTTAGACGTCCGAAGCACACGGAAGATGTTCTCGGAGAAATCACTAGTGGGGCATCTACTACTGAAGAAGTCGCTGAAGGGCTCGGCAATTCGCGCAAGACAGCGATGAATAAAATCCATGATGGTGTCATCCTCGGCTTGATCAACCGAGAAGATGGTCAGCTTTCAGTGAACGAGGACGCAAGACGGGTCGTCCAACTGCAGGATCTAACCCCTCTACGCGAGGCCTTTGAGAAACTTCCGGGTGTCTCAAAGCTTCTCAATCAGATCCAGGACGACTCTGTGACGTTTGAAGAAGCTGGTCGTCTTATCAGCTTCGAGACTAAATCTGGTGCTGCGGCTGAAGATACTTTTCGAGCATATGGCTCTGTCTATGCTCATTGGATTAGCTATCTTGATCTCGGTACTAGATCTGACGGCGTTCTCGCTTCGAGCCCAGAACAAGTTTCGGTCGAAACGGAGCCCTTAGAAAACCCGCGGGGAGCAAACTGTCCCCGCGTTGCTCCGGAGAAAGTCTTTGAGTTACTTCCTCGCATCTCGAAGGCAGACTCCCGTGAGGATTTGGAGGCGAGTACGGAGATGTCTACAAAAACGGTCGAAAAGACCTTATCGACCTGTTATGCCCTTGGGATTGCTGACTATACCCGTACTGGTCCGGTTGTAACTGACCGAGGAAGAGAGCTGCAACAATCCAGCATTGGCAACCGAAAAAAGATTCTCGCTGAAGAATTGCTCAAGATCCCGTTGGTTCGGGCGTTCTGTGAGGAAGCCCCTGATGAGGAATTCAGTGCTGAAACTGTGATGAATCGGGTTTCAGAAGACCACCTTAAAGGTTGGAGTGAAGTCACCGTTCAGACTCGTGCCAACCGACTCATCCCTTGGCTCACCTACACTGAGATTGCGGATGACGAGACCCACGGAGAATTAGTTCTGTCAGCAGGGCCCGATGAACAAGCTGTAACGCCGTAGTTAGATACTGCTCATGAGTTCTTCTGAGGCAGCTCGCCGTGCAGCAGCGGCGCGAATCTCTCCCAGATCGTCAATATTCAGGTCGACTTCCGTGACTCGACCATTCTTTGATTTCGTTACGACATCCCGACTGTGAAGAGCATTAACTGCAGAGGCCACATGGCCTGTCGAACTAATATTGAGCTCATCGGCGATTTGTTCGTAGGTAACCGGCTCATTATGCGCCATTATCGCTGTGATGACTCCTTCAACGTACCGAGGTGATGTCGCTTCATCCTTCGCAGACGTAATCTTGTCTTGAATGGCTTCGTCACTCAGGAATTCCTGATAGGTATGAACACTCCCCTCGGCCGTTTCGCTGGGCTGCTCGGTTGGAGTGTTCGATTGTGCTGATAGTTCTTTTTGAAGCGTCTCTACGCGCTCCCGGAGCTGTTCTATCTCGTTCTCTTGCGGGTCCAGACCGAGTGCCTCTCCCAATCGAAGATACGCCTCTGATACTTCTTCGATATTCTCGTTGAGAGCCTCGACACTCTCGACGTGATCGGCTGTCTGCTCCAGCTCCTGAACTCGGTTACGCAACTCTTGGTTCTCCTGACGGAGTTCCTGATTCTCTTCCTGTAGCGAACGTATCTGCTCGTTTTTCTCCTCCCGGATCTCTTCAACAGTGTCCTCGATCGTCTCCGACGTTGCTCCTTGCCCATCAGCCTCAACGAGAGCTTCAGTAAACCTCTCTGCGAGGTCACTAACATCACGAGACCTCTCTAATTCTTCTTGAAGTTCACTAATGCGCTCCTCACGTGCTTCCAACTCAGATCGGAGGCGTTCTATTTCACTCTGCTGAGCCTGTTTCCTTTCAGATATCGTTTCCAGCTCCGAGAGGATCTCGTTGCTAACAGACTTCAAATCGGGTCGCTCAATCTCTTCCAGCCCCGGCGTCGCCCCTGCGTCAAAGGTGTATTTTCGACGGAACTGAACCCGCCTGATTTGGTCATTCCAGTCCGTATGGAGGATCGCTTCCCCATCATCGAGATCTTTGACCATCTCCGCATATTCCGATCCTAAGACTCTTCGTACGACCTTCGTGTCATTCTCCCAAGTCAGGCGATGCCAAACGTGCCAGTCGCACTGCGTGATGAAATCTTTCTTGACATCGGCGGGGCGTTGCGAGATGCCACAGAGGCCGAGACCGTGTTTGCGCCCTCGTTTCGCGATCTTGATGAGCATCTGCCCAGCATCATCAAGCCCCGACTCTGGGATATACTCATGAATCTCTTCAATAAGGAACAAGAACGGCTTTTTCAGCTTCTTTTCTTTCGCGAAGAGATGCCGTCCAACTTCTTTGATCAGTTCTTTCTGGTCTTCTTCATGGAGATACCCGGACACATCGAGAATGACGGGAATGTTCTCCTCGAGGGTGAGTTCCGCGATCTTTTCTGCGTGTTCAGCCCCGACCTGTAGGTCACACTCTTCGTCCGCTCCCAGATGTAGAAGTTCGTATTCCTCTTTGAGCCCGAAGTACTCCCCATCGACGTCGACGATCAGTACTGGATAGCCGTCTTCGAGCAATTCCTCTACGACGACACTTGCCGTGTTACTCTTCCCACTACCTGACTTCCCTAAAATCACTCCTCGTCCTGTAAGAACTTCGACGATGGGAAGAGCGTCTCCCGATTCATTGATCTGGATTGCATCTTGGGAGCTCGCTTCTGAAGCTTCACTCCCGGAATCGGCCTGATTAGACATAGGCCACTCTTAGAAGAAGCCACGGGCTGTTAACGTAAAAACTATACGATTTCTGTCATATTTTGTACCTATCCCTGCTACCCACCTCCGTTTTCCTCATTCGCCGTATCCTGACTCATGAAAGAATCTAGTGATTGGTCGGTAGAGTCTGAATCCTCCTCGGACTCTTGGTTGTCTGCAGAATCAGCCTCTTCACCTCCCGTGTTCGTTAACTCGTTGCTGAGATCCTTCTCAAGCCCGCGACGTATTGCGAGAATAAGTTGCTCAACATTCTCGGGTTCCTCATCACCGCTCAATTCCAGGCTGACAGTGAACGAGTCTGATTGAGTTTGATTCAGTGGCTTGTGTTGTCCTATCTCGTCCTGCCCCGACCCTCGTTGAGAGGGGGTATCCCCCTCGGAAGTGTCTGGTCCAGCTTTGGGATTAGCACTAGATTCAGGAGAAGCGTCTCGGTCGCTCTGCCCTGTTCCAGTATCTACGTTTGTTATCCTCTCTACAATATTTTCGAAGTCTTCCGTAACTTCCACACGAGATTCTTTCCCGCGACGACCGACGATATAGTCTCCACACCCACCAGCATCAAGTGTTTGCAGGAACGTTATTGCAGCATCTCCTAACGTGCTTTCACTCCCACTCAGTCCCATCTCGGTCCGGAAGGTCCGGAGGACGTCTTTCTTTGTAATTACCCCGCTGTCTTGTGCTTCTGGAGCCAGAGTTTCGAGTACACTCCTATATAGATCATACTCGCTTAGCCCCTCTATGATGTGTTCTTCAAGATCGCTGTCCCCCTCATTGTAGTAGCTTGCACCAATCCCCCGTTCAGTGGCTTTAATCTCCCCTTCCGAGTCTGTTAGGAATCCCAGTCGCGTTCCGTATTCTATTGTATCACTGACTAAACTTCGTCCAATGTCTGCTTCCTCATATATTTCCTCGCGAGGAAGGGGGCCCTCTCGAAGGATTTCACACAGAGAGAGTAGATTTTCTACGGAGGCGTCCTTCCGGGGTGTCGCGTAACTCATCAATCTTCCTCGCCTGAATTAAGCCATTTCGTAGCCTGGTGGGTTTTATGAGGCGGAACGAGATATCCTCCTTGTTCGTCGTCATTAACGACAAAATCCAGATCGGTCGCTGCGTGTCGGATGGTACTGTCGTCAACACCAATCAGGTCCGCGAAATAGGTTGAGTCTTGACCAACTGTCGCATCTTCTTCAAGCTCATCGAGGCTTAGTAAGGCCCGACGATACAGTAGAAGCGCTGTAAACTGTTTCTTCGATGTTAAGGAACTGAACTTCTCGCGCAGGACTGGCTTTGCGGTTTCGGTGTCAATTCCAATCAAGCCGGAGATCGCGTCCCGTATTCGTTCCCGATCCTCCTCACTGGCATCGACATACAGATCCGCTAAAGGATTCTCTTCTTGCTCTTTGTTTGCCATATTTGTCCTATTTGTATACTCCCGTAATCAAACCTCCCGGTCATTGGGGTCCTGACCAGGCTGTCTCTCGGTACTTACTCCCTCGCTTTTGATTGTGGTCTCAAGTTCCTCGAGGCGTTCCTCGTGGTCGTCGAGGCGAGCCTCCTGTTCGAGATCGATGCTGAGCAGCGCCGGCAGTAGCGGGTTCTGGTGGTTCAACAGCCCGCTCGCGTCGGCGTGCTCGCGGGCGTACTCGAACAGCTGGTCGAAGCGGGGCTGGTCGCGACGCCGCAGTGCCCGCCGGAACTCCGCCCAGCGCTCTTCGATGGTCCGCAGTGCATCACGGTAGGTTGGGTTCGTACGCCCCATCACTATCGCCCTCCTGTCCCGGTCGCCGTCCACGCATCGAGCAGCGGATCTGTTCCGACTGCTACCGACTCACCGTCAACTGTGACACCGCTCCCGACGCCATCCGGTGTTGGCGTCGACGGCGTCGTCGGCTCCACGCCGACCTGCGCTGCGCGGGCTTCGAGCAGCTGCCGCCAGTAGGCGAACGTCGTCTGGTAATACGCCCCGTCGTCGACGGGGTAGACGAGCGTCTCGAAGTCTTCGCCGAGGATTCGCGGTCCCATTCGTGTTTGCTTGCACTCCAAGTGATGATCGGCGACCGTCGCGACCGGTTCGGTGAATTCGGCGCGCTCGCTCCGGGTGACGAGCACCGGGATGTCGTATCCATCGGCGTAGGTCGCCAACCGGGCGAGGGTTCGGGTCTGGAGGGTTTTCGCGTGAGTTTCGCCGAGGGTATCGTCGGCGCGATACTGGGCGTCGACGGCCGGCGCGACGATGAGAGCGGGCGTGTGGAACGACGTGTCCTCGTCGCGATCTTGTGCCCGTCGACCGGCCGCCCCAGAACCGGCGGTGGACGTCTGGATCGACTTGTTCACTGCTGACGGGAGATCACAGACGGCGCCGTAGTGCTGATATGCGGTGAATCCACGTGCGACGTGGATTCGGTTGAGCAACCGTTGGCTGGGAGCGATCTGGGCGAGTGTCGTCGTCGTCGCGTGTCCGTTTGCGTCGACCCAGAAGGCGGGCCCGTCGTGCAGGAGGAGATGATCAAGCACGAGCGACTGCAGGATCGGGACACCGCGACTCCCTTCCACGTCGAGCAGCGTGATGCCGTCGTCGAGTGACGGCAACAACATCTCGTCCGTAGTCGGATCGGCCTGGTCAGCAAGGGACCGATTGCGGTCAGCGCCCCGTGTCGGCTGGTCCACCGCCAATCGATTCGACGTTGAGTGTTCTCCCATACTCGATTAATTGTCTACGTTCCCGATAAGCCGCGGCGTGGCGTTTCCGAGTTTCAGAGAAGACAAGAGATAGATAGCAACCAGCTCTCTGTCGTCGTATTTTCGCGAACGATTGACTGTTTCCGAGAACATTTCCAGAATCCAACTCTGTCGTACAGATTGTTTTAACCAACGTTCTTGATACGGAGGGGGGAATGTTGGTTAAGATTGAGGGTTGATTATGATGCTGCTTCCTTGTAACACCGATTTGTTCTACTCCTTTTCTCGCCAGACGAGATCAAAGTGGCCAAGAATTAGGTCGACGGTGAGATTGAACCAGTCAACCGCCGTCTCTGTGTCGATTACGGGGACTGCATCGTCAGTAGGGTGAATGATGTCATGGCGCTGCTGAAGAAATGTCTGAAACTGGTCCCATTTATCGAAGTATGGACCATCGTGGGCAGTAAGGGTGATTCCGGAAATGTCGTCTAGTGCATCCTTGGCCAGGTCCTTTCGGCGAAGTTTGTTACTGCTTTTGTACTGTATAACGGCATCAATAGCCGCGCTATGGTCCTTTCCTTGCCATCGATAGTAGAGGTACACTTGACGGTAGAGACAATTATCGACTGCAGAGACTAGGAGGGGTCCGGCAGCAAGCGGGTTTTCGCGGTTGATGGCCGCCTTAGCTTCGCGGAGTAATTTGATCCAAGGTGGATCAGTCCCTTCGGTTTGGAGGAGATTCTGTTGATAGATTAGGGTGATTTCGTCGCCTGCCATGACCTCGTCTTGCTCGGTCTCGTCTTTGCGGAGGTTCGCAGTAACCAGGACTTTTCGCGGTGCGACTTGAGTGATTGAGACAAGGAGGATATCGGCCAAGGTGGCCCTAGTAACTGAGTTTTCATGAGTATCAATCGGTAACCGGTTGTCTTCGTCGACATTAGCGCGTTCCGCACCTTTCAGTATGAGTGAGCCGGGTTCAATCTCGTACCCAGTGTACAGATTACTAAGGGTGTGTTCGGATGTTTCCCCGACAATCACGTCCGTATGATTCAGTCCCTGACTGCCCCCGATACTGAAAGGGTACGATCGGTATGAATCTCCAGTTTCAGCAACCTCCTCAAGACAGGTCAAGAAGGCATTCTCGGGAAAAAACCAGGCACCACAGACCGGACACTCCATATAACTATTCGGGGTAATGCTACTATGCGATATGTTCCGCCGCTCTAAGTGTCGGAGCAGCTGGATGATGCCGAGCCGCTGATTACACTGTGGACAGGTGAGATTCGTTCCTCCTGCCTCTGCATCGAGTGGCAATCGAGATGCGATAGACATCTATTTCTCTCCCCTTGGACCCGCTTAGTTATAAACCGATACAGGTAGGGATCCAGAACTGAGGATCGTTACGGCAACGAAACGCTGGACCACGAGCAATCAGGTCTCGGCGAGTTCAGTTCGGGATAGTTGACGGCGTCACGGTCACTGCATAGGCGAGGCAGCTGTTGAATCGACGAGCGAGTATTCTCGATCCCGGCTCGTCCCCTCCGCCTCAAGAAGGTTGTACTGCTCCATCTTCGAGAGATACGTGCGGACGGTGCGTTTCGTCCGGGGGTCGTCGACCTCCTCGGCATATTGCTCGTGAATCTGGCTTGGTCCGATCGGCCCGTGATCGCGGACGATATCGTAGACAACTCGCTGATGGGGGGTGAGTGAATCGAGGCTCTTCTGCTTGATTTGGGCCCGAGCATCCTCGGCGGCGTCCAGGAGGATGTCGTCGGTGATCCGCTCGTGGTTCTCGCGATCGGCCTTGCTGGCCGCTGTTCGAAGGATCCCGATTGCGAGACGAGCGTCGCCGGCGGCCGCATCGGCGATTCGGTAGAGTTGGTCGTCGGTGATGACGTCCTCGTCGAGCCCCCATTTCGCGCGAGCACTCAGGATGTCGTACAGCTGCTCGTCGTGGTACTTGTCCATCCGGACGTGCTCGCTGGAGCGCAGCCGACTCACGAGGCGATCGTCGACGCGGCCGAACAGCTCCTCTTCCTTGTTCGCGATGCAGATGATCGCGAACTGCGGGAGGCTGTGAAGGTCGTAGATGACGCTGGGGTCTTCGAGCTGGTCGACCTCGTCGAGGATGACTACCGTTCGCTGGCCGTCATGTTGCTGGAGGCGATCGACGAGTTCGTCGTGGGGCGTCGACTGTCGGTGGATGTCGATAGTGGCGCCGAGGTCGTCGAGGATCTGGTAGAGCGTCCGGAATCGGGTGTAGTTGCGCCAGCAGTTGACATAGGTGGTCTCAACGTCGAGGACCTCTTCGCGGAGCCGTTCGGTGACGAACTTCGAGATACAGGTTTTACCGGAACCGCTGGGTCCGGTGACGATGGCGGTGTCGGCGGGTTCACCGTTCGTGATGGGTTCGAGGACACTGGAGAGGTGGTTGACTTCGGCGTCGCGATGCTCGACTTCTCGAGGAACGAATCCGGCGCGGAGCACGCGAGCATCGCGGATCATCTTCTATTGCTGTTCATATTCTCCGTCCTGATTATAAAGCGTAACCGGGTCGTTTCCGGAAAAGCAAGATCAGGATACCGCAAACATTCTCATCCGGTCGCTGCCCCGTGGTTCCACAACCAGAAATCCCTGTTTCCGGGAAAGACCAGAGATTAGCTCAGTAACATTCCTTTATTTGGACAAGCATCAAGTAGGCCTCGGTTAGAACATAAGAGCATGACAATCTCCGAGCTCCTGACCCCTCGTGAAGAAGTTCAGGAAGGCAGATTTCAGGGAGTTCTCCAAGCTCACAAGGTAGGTGGCTCAGAGGACCGACTGGAAAACGACCCTTCCCGCCTGCTCTCCATGACATACCCGTCGAACGCCCTGGAAACCGCGTTCGACCACGTCGACAACAAACTCCGGAGCCGAGACAGCCAAGGAGGAATCACGCTCACCGGCCCCTACGGAGCAGGTAAATCCCACGGCCTGCTAACCCTCTACCACCTCTTCAACAGCCCAGATATCGGCCAGGAATGGCTCGACGAATGGGAGATCGCTCTCGACGTCCCGGACTCTGCAGAAGCAACTATCCTCTCTACCAGCGAGACCGACGCCGACCATATCTGGGAACCGATCTTCGAAGACCTGGGACGTGAGGATATCTCGGAAGATGTCAAGCGCTACGTCACGACCGATCATATCGAGGACCTCTGTGGTGACAAGCCGGTCGCTATCTTTTTCGACGAGATCGAAACGTGGTGGGAGTCCTTCAGCGACTCAGAAGACGAGGAACTGGTAGAACGCAACGAGTTCTTCATCCAGAACCTGCTGGAGGTAGCGAATGACCCTGACGAGGACTTGTTCGTCTTCATCACCCTCCTGGACAAGAGCGACGACTTCAAGCGGATTCTCAACAGGACGAACCCCTACGCTGTCGACCTGAACGCTACAGGGGACCGGGAACGGATAATCCTCCACCGCCTCTTCGAGACCCGGCGCGAGGAGCTGGACGAGAATAAGGTTCGGGATATCGTTCAAAACTACGTCGAGAACTACAGCTACCCCATCGAGATCGAGGAGGAGAAACGGTATGAGAACCGGATGGTCGAGACCTATCCGTTTCATCCAGAGCTTCTAGATCTGCTCGACAATCTATACGAGGGCGGGAAGGAACGGCAGAACGTCCGGGGAGCGATGAACGTCCTCGCAGACACGGTCCGCAGGCTGTACCAGAAGACAAATCTCATCATCACCAGCGACATCGAGGCAGCTGCGTTCCGGGGGATCAACCAGACCCTGTTCAACCGGTACGTCTCCGATCTCGATTCAGTCGAGGATATCGACTACGGTGAAGAGTTGCTGAAGACTATCCTCCTATACACTCTGGACGAGCGGTCTCAGATGGCCTCCGTCACCGAGTGCCTGCTTGGAACCTACAAGCCAGGGAAGAACTCGGTGTCGAAGCTGGATATGTCCCTTCAGAACCTGTACGGCACGGCTCACTACCTTGACCGTGACGAACAGAAGACCAACTACTACATCACCGAGGATCCGAAACTCACCGCTCTCGTAACCCGGGAGCAGGAACGGGTTTTGGACGGGGACAGGGAAGCTATCGAGGAGAAGCTGGCCGAGGTCGTCAGAGATGATGTCTGGAACGGAGGTGTGGTCGTCTACCCTGAGGATGACGTCTCGGACTCGCGGGATATCTCCGTCGTGGTTATGCTGGATTACCTGTCGAACGGGGCCTTGGAGAAGAAGCTGAACGGTTTCTTTGAGGGCCGAACCTACCAGAACACGGTTCTCTTCGTCACGCCGACTCAGAAGATCCGGCAGGATGACGACCTTATCAGCAAGGCCGCACGGGTGCTCGGTGCGGAGAATCTGAGAGGGAAAGTCGACGACGAGCAGGGAGAGCTGGAGAAGATCATCCGTGACGAGCGCCGAGAGCTCCGGAACGAGCTTGAGGACAACTACGGCAGCTGGGTGAAGTGGACTGATTCAGGAGGCGGTCTCCGGATGAGGAAGAAATCGGTCAGCCCAGATGTGGAGGACGTGAAGAGCAAGGTTGGCCGTGACAAGACGTACATCGGCGAGAAGATCGTCGACGAAGTTCAGGACGCGGAAAACGGCGTCAACGTGGCCTCGATGCTCAACGACTTCCGCCAGTTCCGAAGGATGCCCGTGGTCCTAGAGGACAGTGCGTTTTACTCTGCTCTCGGCCAGCTCTACCGTGATGGGAAGATCATCTTGGAGAGTGACCGGGCGAAGTTCTACGCTACTCAGAAAGGCGATCCGCTACCGGACCTGGACGATGATCTGACCATTCACCACCCCGATAACCTTGACGAGTCAGTCTACACGGAGACAGAACCTGAGCCAGAGCCTGACCCAGACACTACTGGAGGGGTTACGACAGGTAGCAGTATCGGGACCGGAGACGGAACAACGACCACTGTTGGGCAAACCGAGACTGAGACAGGTAGTGGAGGAGAGACAGTCAGCACCGAGACGGAGACAAAGACAGTACAGCTGGAAGGGAACAGCCCCCGTGTTCTGCGAAGCGTAGCCGAATCTAGGGTCAACGCAGACTCAGACACCGCTACCCACATCGATCTCTCCTACGATTTAGACGACCTCTCGAAGGAGGAGCTGATCGAGTTCCTGGAACAGCTTCCAAGCGCCATCCACATCGACGCCCAGGTGGTGATCGAAAGTGAAGTTCAAGACTGAGGCCCTCACCGACCTCGTCGAAGCCGAAAACCCTGTCAACTCAGTCTGGCAGGCAGTCTGGAACATCTGGGCTCCACCTGGAGACGATATCGGCTCACATTACAGCCGTGAGCCGCAGATGGTGGAGTACGAACGCCTGCTTCTCGACGTCTACAGCGAGTTCTACACAGACATTCTGACGGACAAGTGTGTGAACGAGGCTTCCATGAACGTCCCTGAAGACGGAACACTGGTTATGATGGACTCGATGAGCGTCCGAGAGGCCTCTCTGTTCGTACAGTTCCTGCAAGGCGGAGACAGTGACGTGTCCGTCGGCTACTCCTACTCGACCGTCCCGTCAGAGACTATGCCTTTCCGGGAACGAGTAAGTTACTCCGACCTGAAGAAGGAGTACAAAACTGCGAGCGTGAAAAGCCAGGAACCATCACTGGACGGTGACGAACGGATAGTCTGGTGCCGTTTCCCTGACGCACTTCTCGAAAACATCCAGGAAGGGAAAACGAAGCTATCCTCGATCGAGGAGATGTACGAGAAATCAGAGACAGCCCTCCGAAACATCATTGCCCAACTTGATACGGATACACTGGTCATCACCTCGGATCACGGCTACGCACGGTTGGACTCCGGCCACACTTTCCAGATATCGGATCGGCAGAAAAACCGGCTTCAGGACACCTTCAGCGGACGCTTCGAAAGCGTCGGAGAGGTCAACGCCGACGACCTCGTAGAGGAAGGCCTTGTTGTCGAGGCTGACGGATACTATATGCCTCTTGGACGGTACACCTGGCCCGCAGGAGGGAAGTACTCCAATTTCCAGCACGGAGGCCTCAGCGTTTCTGAATGTATCACTCCGCGAATCACAGTAAACCTCTAAAATCCAGCTATGAGCAAAGACAACAGTAGTCGTCGACCTATCGAAATTTCATTCCCGATCGAGGAAGTCAACGAGATCGCGTCGAAAGAAGGCCACGCCAAGCGGTACTACCGTCCGGTGTACACGATGCACAAGTACTGGGCCAGGCGGCTGGGCTCAGTTTTCCGCACAATGCTCCTGTACTCTCTCGCAGAAGATGAGATACATATCAAGGAGAACGGACAGGAGAGCCTCGAGGAGCTGCCGGACGTTGACTGGGATAACCCTGAGGCCTTATGGGAGTACTACCTAGAAGATGTCGACTTCGACGGCAAGACTGTTCTGGACCCGTTCATGGGCGGTGGGACAACCATCGTCGAAGCCCTGCGGATGGGATGTAACGTCATCGGCAGCGACCTCAATCCTGTCGCCTGGTTCACCGTCAAGAAAGAGATCGAGCCGGTCGACATCGATGACCTGCAGAAGGCCTACGACGAGATATATGAATCCGTCGGTGAGGAAATCCTCGAGTACTACCAGACTCCGTGTCCGGACTGCGACGATATGGCGGACGCGATGTACTACTTCTGGGTCAAGGAAATCGAGTGCCTGAACTGCGGCCATGACGTCCCCCTGTTCAAGGGCTACTACTTTGCTAACTCCCGTTCCTCCAAAGATAGCTACAAGAACGTTCTCTGCCCGGACTGCTGGACCGTCCAGCAAACAGACGACCACAGTACCGAGACGAAGTGCGTGAACGACGACTGCGGTAACAAGTTCATGCCCAAGGAGGGAACCGCTTCAGGTCAGAACTATACTTGTCCTGATTGCGGTGTCCGGAGCAAGATTATCGACGCCACGAAGCGGTTCGGGAAGCCGGACTCCCAGATGTACGCGGTTGAGTACTACTGCAGTTCCTGCGACAATAAAGGATACAAAGATCCCACTGATCACGACATAGAGCTCTACGAAAAGGCCAGCCAAGAGCTGGAGGAAGAATGGGACGAGCTTCCGATCCCGGAGCAGGACCGGTACCAGGGCAGTAGCGACCGTGCATGGAACCACGGCTACCACAAGTACCACCAGATGTTCAACGACCGGCAGCTGCTGCTGCTGGGCCGACTCCTGAACGAGATCGACGATATCGAGGATCAGAATGTGAAGGAGTTCCTGCTCACCACGTTCTCCGCCATGCTGGAGTCGAACAACATGTTCTGCATGTACAATCGCGTGGCAAACAAGCTTGAGCCCATTTACAACTACAACACGATAATCGCCCGCCACACACCCGTTGAAGGCAATATCTGGGGAAGTGACTACGGCCGTGGTACCTTCAAGGGGATGTTCGATAAGACGAAGGCCGCGAAAGAATGGTGTCAGAGTCCGGTCGAGAAGTACATCGACGAGAACGGGAACTCACAGGACAAGCAGATGCAGACACCTGTGGAAGGCCTCCTCGTAGACGATGCGTCCGAACTTGGGGAGACAGGGAATGCCATGCTCCGCTGCGGGACATCAGAGTACCTGCCTATTGAGGACGAGTCCGTGGATGCGATCATCACGGATCCTCCGTACTACGACAACGAAATGTACGCTGAGCTCTCTGACTTCTACTACGTTTGGCTACATCAGGTTCTCAGCGACACCTACGACCACTTCCAAGGAGAACGGACTCCCAAGAAAAGCGAGGCCGTCGTCGATCCCGCGAAAGACGTTGAGGACAAGAGAACCGAGGAACACTACATCGAGACCCTGACGAACGTTTTCAACGAATCCCGCCGAAAACTGGCTGATGACGGCATTATGGCATTCACCTTCCATCACAAAGAGACCGAGGCCTGGGGTTCAACGCTTCAATCCGTCTTGGATGCTGACTTCTACATCAGCGCTCTCTACCCTGTGAACAGCGAGACCCGAGGCGGTACACGGCACGGCAGAGCCACCGTGGACTACGACACAATCATCGTCTGTAGAAAACGTCAGGAAGACCCAGAGGAGGTCTCTTGGAAGTCCCTTGAGGACGATATATACTTCCGGGCAGAAGACGAGATCGACCGCTTAGAGCAGGCCGGACGCCGCTTAACTGGCGGTGATATCTTCGTGGTAGCGATGGGAAAGTGCTTGGAAATCTTCTCAAAGCACTACCCGAACGTCACCAGAGACGGAGAACAGATGGACGTCGTTGAGGCTGTCGACGCCATCAAGGAAATCGTCGACGAGCAACTCCTCGAAGAACGGTTCCAGATCCTCAGCGAGGAAATGGACCCGCTCAGCGCTGTCTACCTGACACACATACTCGGACGGGGTGAGGAACTGTCCTTCAATGCTCTCAATAAAGATCTCCGGCAGAGAGGCGTCGACGTAGCAGAACTGGTCCACGAAGACCTACTGGAGCAGCAGGGAGACGACCTCGTTATCCTTGACCCTCTGGAACGGGCCGACCGCCTGGAGAACAAGAACGAGCCGCTCGCTATCGACAAGGCCCACTACCTCTACTACCTCTTCGAGACAGACCAGTTAGCGAAGAAATTCGGTCAATGGACAGACGAAGCAGCGATCAATGCTCTACGGAGACTCTCTGAAATCGAAGGAAATGACGACTACGATGATATCGCGGAGTACGTGAAGGAACAGTCAGACACCCAGCTGGAGATTGAAGACTTCAGCTGACCCTGTATCGCCCCGCGGGAACGGGGCTTTTGAGATTACTTTTATACCAATTGCCAGTTTACGGACTGCTAGAACGGGATGAACTTCGATATTGGCTATCACGTCGTCGACGAGGAGGCCTTAGAAGACGGCGATAGGTTCGAGGAGAAGATGAGCGTAGTAGAGTTTCTCCGTCGAGTCGACGATATGAGCGATCTTCCCTATGATATCGCGGTCTATGGTCTCGACAGTTATCTTCGAGGGGCGGAAGATCCTGAAGAAATCAGCGAGTTTATCCACGATATCCTAGCGGAGCGCGTGAACTTCCTGATGACGAACAATCCCAGAGTACAGTTCGTGGTAGACAACGTGGAGTACTGGGACGAGCCTGTACTACCTGACGGCGCCGACCGAATCGAGCTAAATATAATTTTCCGGGGAAGCCTCCAACAGGTCGGGCCAGGCTGGTACTCCAGCAATCTGAACGTGACCTCATAGAACTGGCCCCATCGCTCTGTGGCGGGTCTCGTTGCTCTCTTCCTGCGATTGTTCAGTTCATCGTCCGGGGAACTGGCATGAAGGAAGTATTATAATCAATCGTCGTCTAGGCTGTGGTCGTGACTGAGTCTGTATTTCCGTTCCCAGGAGGCAAATCATATCTAGCCCCCTGGATTATCGAACATTTCCCTAAGCACAAGTGCTACGTTGAGGTATTTGGCGGAAGTGGAGCGGTACTGGTCAACAAGCCCGAGAGCCATACCGAGGTCTACAACGACTTAGACGGCGACCTGGTCCAGTTCTTCAAGATACTTCGGGAAAGAGAAGACGAACTCGTTGAGTGGTTGAACCTGACCCCCTACGCAAGGGAACAGCACCAGGAATGGAAAGAAGACTTCTACTCCGGTGAAAGGCCTGACGACCCGGTAGAGCGGGCAGGCCGATTCTTCTACCTGCGGTACTCTCAGTACGCCTCAAAATACCGGACAGCTTCGGGATTCGCGGGAGCCCATCAGAGAAACAAGGCCCGGAAGCTGAGAAACGCCGCGGAGAAACTCCACGAGTTTGCTGACCGATTCAAGAACGTCCAGATCGAGAACCTTGATTACGCCGAAGTGATTGATCGGTACGACAATGAGGACACGTTCTTCTACTGTGACCCGCCTTACCTCGACGAAGGTGACGACCTCTACCGACACGAAGACGCTTTCGACCATGAGCGGTTCGTCGACACCCTGACTCAAACCGAGGGAAAGTGGGCGGTATCCTACCAACGAGTCCCAGAGGGATTACAAGATTACATCATCGTGGAGAAAGGCCGCTCTCAGTTCATGAACAAGCAACATGATGATGAAACGCGCTCAACGGAGGTCACGGAGCGCCTCATCCTCAATTACGATCTCGATAAAGCTGGGAAGTTCGAGGTTGACGATACACAGCAAACTACGCTTGACGGACTCAACGACGAGTAACTCAGATTCTTTCCAGCGTTCAAATTGGCTCTTTCGAATACCAGGGACGAACTACTCACGATGAGAGGACAACTGGAGGTCTGCGCATTCCGAGCTTGTATAACATCCGCCGATTTGATTTCTATATACAGATAACTATTCTCCGAAAGGCCGGTCGGCATCGTCACCGAATCCGCGAACCTGAATTCCAGGTATCGATCCGTCTTCTACCAACCCGGCAGCACCAACGAACAGCCCAAGCTCGATTTCTGGGGTCTTGAAGAGATCCGGATCGCTGGCAACGTAGATTGTGTCGGTTCCCCTGTCGATCGTCAGGTCCTCCCCGAGCTTTGCATAGCCACCGTATTCCAGGATCTGTGGTACGGCCTTATTGAGCGTGCTGTCTACCGTGCTATGTTTCACCTCTCCGATGAAGAGACTCTGTAGCGTCGGTTCGTCAGCTGTCGCATCGAGTTTCAGTAGCACGATATCCGGTGTCTTACGATCAAAGCCCTTGCTGAACTTCTCCTCGAAAATATGCCGGGTGTACCGCTTCACGAATCCCTCTCGAAGGATCTGATGGTCAGCTCCTTGGTCTCTCGGTGTTTCTCGGTTAGTCTCGTACTCAGGAACGGATATATCGATCCAATCGAGCGGGTCAGAATCTTCGTCAGGTCTGTATTTTCCCTCCCAGTCATTGAACAACAGATACTCTGACCCATTCGCTTGCCACTTGGCAATAAGCTCCCCTCGTGGGCTCCCACCAGCCTCCCCTTGAATTGGTTCAAGTACCTGTTCGTCAAACGTGTTCAGGAGTTCGAATATCCAATACAGCTCGTAGACCTCCGATCCCTCTGCGTTGTCTTCGTCCGGATGAAACACGTCCATCGAAAGTAGGCTTTCGGCATACTCCTGATTAAATTCCCCCTTGTCGAGTCGACGATAATTTGACAACAGTGCAGCTGCCTCCCTATACAGGGGCTCACGGTCGGCTTTGATTTCAGTCAGTTCGCGGGGCGTTACCGAGATATCCTCCAGATCTATCCCTCTGAAGTGTGGATTCTCCAGCTCACCTTCGAGCACCGCTCGATACTCCCCATTAGGACCCCACCCTTCGAGCCATCTGGGCCAGACATCGTCCTCCGACCGTTCATCATCGAAGCGCTGGTAGATCGACTGAATTGTCGTCAGCAGCTCCAATAGCGTCCGGTTCCGGGGCGAAAGCACGGTTCGGTTCTGGACCCGACAAGCGTAGGTCTGGCTGGCGGTGTCCCCCGTCGTGTATCGATGCTTGATTGTCCGGTTCCAGTCGATGCGGCCACGGATTTCGTTGTCAAACACCTGCACGTCCTGAGTCACCGCAGGATCGATTGAGCGCATCCGGGCAGGGAGCACACTAAGAAAATCCAGCACGCCCAGCGGAGTACCGTGTGGATCAGTCATTCCTGCGGTATCTCTTGTGCTGACATCGATGTCAGCACGGTCGATCGGCCGTGAGGCGTCAAACTGCCCTGTTCGGATGAAGTGATATTTTAATAGCTCGTCGAGCCCACGAATGTCGGTATGCGGGTCAGGATCGACGATCTGGCTGACTTCGACAACGTCACCAATATAACCGGTTAAGTACGCTGCCGTCGCCTTGATCAGTTCTTTTTTATCCGGCTCGCTCGGTGGCTCACTCGGCATTCGTGTCTTTCCCTAGATACGACCTACTGAAGCGATCGGCGTGCTCACGCTCGAAACTTGGTACTCGAGCCATGTCGTCCAGTACCTCGTTCAGTTTTCCTACTGAAAGCCCTTCGAGCTGTGGCAGTACATGAGCGACTACGGCGGATTCGTACGACAGGTTCCCGGTTTCGTTGATCCCGGTGACTACGTGTTCGACGACGTCTTTGATGATTCCGGGGCCGATTTCCTGATGCGATTGGACAGCGTCCCAAATCAGGTAAATGTCTGTACAGAGTCGGTCCTCTAGATCCCCATCGACCCCACCAATTGTACCGTTTTCAGGGATGTCGAGTTCCCAGCAATCGATGTACTCCGAAATCAGATCCTCCCCTTCACTCTGAAGGAGGTCTGTGCCCGGTACGGGCACCGGTATGAACGCAAACCGTCGCATAAATGCGTAGCTCATCCGATAGAGCGACGCTTTGTCGGCGGAATTGATCGTCGCAACCATTCGCCAATCCTCAGGGATGTAGTACCGGTCTACGTCAATCGGCGTCATCTCTAAGCGGTCCGGATCGCCGATTAGTTTGATCGCGTTCTTGTCTTCGTCCTCGAACGGAAGCGTCACGTTATTCTTAGTCAGGGCGGAGAATAGCGAGCCGAACGCCTTGTCAATATCCGCTCTATTGAGTTCGTCGACGACGAGCCACTCATTTTTCGCTTCTAGCTCGTCCGGATTCATAAACCGCTGGAGGAAGATGCCTGGATAGAATTCGAGATCGTCATCCGAAGTGGGTCGATATCCTCCAATAGTGTCGAACGTCGACCAGTCGTCCGTGGCGGTTGCAATCTCGTAACTCTTGGCGTAGTGGTCACATACGGTCGTGGCCAGCGCGGTCTTGCCTGCCCCTGGCGGCCCAGTAAGTATAACGTGCTTACCGCTTCGGAGAGCGATATCGATTTGTTCGATGATGGACCGCTGGGCAGTTTCGTCTTGTGCGAAGAACAGGCCATCGAGCTCCGGCAGGTCGTCGATGTCGTCGAGTAGGACCGGCTCCGTCCAGTTTGGCTTACGTTCTTCTTGATCTCCCTCTGTATACGAATGGATCGGTCCTTCGCCTGTCAACTCGGCCTCAATGTTCTCAAGCACCGGATCGAATAACCCTCGTTTGAATCCCTCCTCAGGTTTGTCTTGGTCCCACAATTCCCGACCTAATTTCCTCCGGATCGTCTGTGCCCTGATTTCCTGTGACTCAGCAACGATCTCCTGTGCGGTTTCGCGACGCTCGTGAGTGGATCGATCGGAGTTTGTCTGGAGTAGGAACACGTCGACGAGGCGTTCAATCTGCTGTCCCCTAGTCGGGCTCTCTTCCCGCCACCCGTCCGGAAGCTGTTCATTTAGGAGTCGTCGAATTTGGAGCAGGCGGGCACGCATCCGGATCGCGTCGGATAAATTCTCAGGAGTGGCCGCGATAACGGTTTCACCTCCTTTGCCGCGTTCCCTGTGATCTCGTTTCTGGGTCGCGAGCCCATTGTTGGCAGCTTCTTCAAGCGTCTCCTCTTTCACATACGGCGTGTATGGCTGGCTTTCCTCCGCACCGTAGTCGTAGTATAGGTCGTCGTCCCAGAATGTGAAAACGTCGTAGTCATTGTCATATCCTCCGATAATAACGAGAGAGTCATCAGAGCGATCCGTCACTATGTGGCCTTCATCGTCCACATTTTCTAAGCGGACATTGATTGTGTATCCGTGGGGCTCGTCCGCTATCCCGAGACCATACAGATAGAACCGTACTCTTGATGGAAGCGGTTTGTTGAAGCTTACCTCGAACGGTTGATCGTCGGGATCGGTATGAGACTCCACCGCGTCATTGAGATTATCTAGAACGAGTTGATTGACATCTGCTGTATTGAGCCGCTCAGACATCTCTTACGTTACTGCTTCTAATAAACAAATAAGTCCCCCGATACAATTAGTCAAACTTTTTTATTCTCGGCTTTCCGAATAGAATACTATTTTGGGATAGCACGAACATATAGAATAGTTAGCTATTCGAGATATTCACCACAGAGTTAAGTCAAGAGGGGTTGATACTGCTGGATAGCATGAGTGGCTCAGATAGTACAAATAGTATAGATAGAACGAATAGTCCAAATAGTCCATATAGCTCGGTACAGACCGACGGGAACTCTCGGGCGGTTTCGGTTTGTATGCTGAAGGGTGGTGTCGGCAAATCGACGATCGCTGTCAACCTTGCTCGACAGCTGGCCGCCCACGACCACGATGTGCTCCTCATCGATCTTGACCCGAACGGCCACGCATCCGTAGGGCTGGGGTTTGATGACCAGTATCACAACACCGAGGAAACCATCGGTGACGTCTTCTTCGACGATGCTGACCCGACTTCCGTTGTCTACGATACCAGCTACGGGTTCGATATTCTCCCGTCCAGCGAGGATCTAGAACAGGTCGAGCGGGAGATTGTCGTGGGCGACGTGTTCCAACCCTCTGCGCTGCTCAAGCGGGAAGTCGTCGACCCACTCCTCGGGGACACGTACGACTATATCGTCACGGATTCGCCGGCGTACCGGTCCCGACTCACGGACAACGCGCTCGTCGCGACGGCGAATCTGGTGCTTCCGCTCGCCCCTGGGAACGAGGCGATGGCCGGCTTGGAGCGAACCATCGAGCGACAGATCTCACCGCTTCGGCAGCATATGGATGTCGATGTCCTAGCGCTCGTTCCGAATATGCTAAGCGGCCGTATCGACCAGCAGACCCAGGATCGCCAGCTACTCGAACGGCTCAACTCGCACGATAACCTCCAAGACCGAATCCCGAACTTCGCGCGGATCACGGACTGGGAGGCCGTCGACGCCGGCGATCTCAGTCCCTCACCAGGCATCCGGGACCGGACCAACATCACGAAGGCCTACGGGGAGCGCAAACCACTGCTGGACTACGATCCCGATTGTGACCAGTTGAAGTGTTTCGACGAGCTAGCGCACATCGTCGAGGCAGGGGAGGTGGTCCGCCATGGCTGAGGATGATCCATTCGCTGATCTCGGAGAGACACTCGAAGACGACCCAGAGGAGGGGCAATCGCAAGCAGCGTCAGAGTCGGGCTCTTCCACCACGGAGAGCATTAGCTCTGAGGAACCCAGCGAGAGCTACGATCCTGTGACCGATACTGCTTTTTCATACGAGGCAGCCAAGCAGCGGCCCTTCTACGCTCGTGAAGAGAGCATCAACGACTTCGACTCTTGGATGAAGTACGAACTCGAGCGCGAGCTCAACCAACGAGGCTACCAGAATATCGTAGTTCGAGAGATGACGGATGCGCTTCTTCGAACCGTCGTCGAAGAGGGCCTCGTGGAAGAGGTCGCAGAGCGATTCGAGCAGGCTCGGTCTGCTCGTTCTGAATCGGACGAATAGATTTCTATTTTAGAATAGTATTCTATTCATACGTATCGTGATCAGCAGACAGAGTCCGCATTAGGGGATGAATATCTGCCAGACTGAGTCGAGACGCCGTGGTGAGATTGAGTATAGCGATATACGATTTATAAACCTAAATTCCGAGGTTTGAAACCCTGAGAACGTTGGAAACGGGGTTCTCGTCGTCTGAACGATTTACTGTGTCTTAGTGTAGAAAGACACAGTACACTGAAGTGGGAGGACGCCGTCTGCCAATCCGACCCGATGACAGGCACCGAACCCCCGGGTTCAACCGACGAGACCGACCTCGACGCCGCCATCGATGCACGAGTGGCCAGTCTCGACTCCGGCAACTACCGGGCGAACAACCGCGTCGTCCTCGACACGTTCGCGGAGTTCCTGGAGGACCATCGGGGCGTCACAGAGCTCGAGGACATCGAAGTCATCGACTGCCGTCGGTACGCCCAGCACCTCCGCGAGCGCGTTCACGACGACGAGGACGATCTCTCGGCGGCCTCGGCCCACGCGAACGGTCCGTACTTCACCATCGTCCGGGCCTTCCTCGGGTGGTGCGTCGACGACGAGCGGATCGACGCGAACCCGGGCCGACCGAATCGGGTGAAGGAGGCGCTCCCAGAGCACCACGGCGACCACGACCGGCAGTTCTGGTCGGTCGAGGCGCGGGAAGCGCTGCTGGAGTTCGTCGAGGAGCGTGCGTACGCGACGCTCGAGGGAGCCGACGACGACCGTGAGCGGGCCTTCCGAGACCGGGCCATCGTGACAATGCTCGCGCTCACCGGCGCTCGCGGCGCCGAGCTGTTCGCCGACCCACGAGACGACCACCGCAACGGCCTCCGGTGGGAGGACGTCGACCTCAAACAGGGCATCGCCGTCGTCTTCGGAAAGACTCGCGAACGACAGCCGATCCCGCTGACCGACCGGGTCCTCGACGCCCTCAAGCGCCACCACTCGGTCCTCAACCCTGCTGGCGAGGACTGGCCGGTGTTCCCGACGCGGCATCACGCATCGCTCGCGAACGCCGCCGAGGAGGGGCTCGACGCTCGGGGGTGGGACGCCGAGGAGATCGAGACGGCACTCGACGAATCAATGTCGATGGAGGTCCTCCGCGACCACGGGATCGCGCCGCCAGCGCTCTCGAAGAACGGGGCTCGATCACTGATGAAACGACTCTGCGATGCGGCCGACCTCAACATCGACGGCGAGTATCTCAAACCCCACGGCGGCCGACGTGGCCTCGGCAGCGACCTCTACGCGCAGGACGCCGAACTCGCCCAAGAGTTGCTCCGCCACGAGTCGATCGAGACCACTCACGAGTCCTACCGCGAGCAGAACGTCGCCGAACGTCGGGAGCGGCTAGAACGGGCTCTCGACAAGTAGCGAGCGCTCTACGCGGCGCTGAAGGCGGCTCGTGACCGGGCTCTGGTTATCCATCCAACGTTGCTCGTTCAGTGCAGATCTTCTCGAATAGTATCCAGCACCTCTATGGCTTCACCGTGATCTATCTCTAAAACCCTCTCTCGGATTAACGGCCACTCTGTTCCTTGTTGCTCGATCTCAGCTTCGAGCTCATCGATGCTTTCCCCCCAATACGTGGTACCAAGGGAAACTACATCCTCGCCATTACCTTGAGCATACCAGAGTAAATCCAGGATCACTTCGAAGCGTTTGAATTCCCGTTCATACATGGATTCTGACGTAAAGAACTCTAGTGCTGGCTCACGGAGCGTTTCATTCATTGAGGAACGCAACGACTCCTCAGCACCTTCTCGATCAAAACCACGTCCCCATTCACGGGTTAGATAACGAGGATGGAGAGCTTCAACGGGATTCTTCTCAACGGGGCGTCGCCCCCTCGAACGAGAGACTTCGATAGGCTGAGTCAACAAGTAGGAGATCAACGACCAATTTCCAGCCGCTATGCTGGTGAGCCCGACACCATACAGTCCGAGAGTGGCTGGATAACGGCGTAGATCTCTCAGGCGCTTATTCGAGCCACCATCTGGACTCTGACTGGGGGCAAGTGTAGAAAGAGCATTTGAGACGGCTTTCTCCCCTGAATTAACTGTGTCATCACCCCAATACGCACAGGTCATTAATACCGTAATTATCGTCGGCATCAAGTTCCCATACTCTCGAAACCGATCATCTGCGGTGAAACCATCCGCTAAATCTTCGCCGTAGAGTGGTAACCGGTCTTCATCGAAAATATTCACTCTTGTCTGTTGTGCCGTCTGGCGAATGAGATCGGAGAGATCGATTTTGTGCTCTTCTCGGGTAAGGTATCGCTTGACGCGTTCGCGAGCGATTGGGGTTGTCAATGGTTCACCGTCTTCAGCCCCCTCGAGTGCTCGCACCCTATCTCGGAGGTCGGTGAATAGCGAGGACGCGCCGTCATGGTGAATGGTAAACGCGCCGCGAGCAGCCACGATCTCTTGAGCGGCGTCTCCGAGGTCACTATAGAACGTCCAATATGTCGAGTACCGATGTGTTTCGCATTCCAGAAGAGATTTTCGGAGTCGCGTATCGTGCTCTCCTGACCATCCACAAATGATCAATCCGTACTCGTGGAAGACACGGTCGATGATCTCTTGCATCGGGTCAGAATACGACTCAAGCTCCGAGCTGAGGTTCTTGACGTTTGTCTCCTTGTAGTCCCCATTTACTTTGACGACGACCGCATCCTGGTGCTGTAGCGGTTCTGCACCTCGGGCTGATTCAGGCCCCGAAATCACGACAGGATTAACGCCTTGATCGCGAAGGACCTTCTCGATGAGCTGGTCAAAATTCGTCGTGAGGATGACGTCAACGTACCCGTTATCAACCAGCCATGCGATACTCTCGTGTGCGTCAGTGGGCTGCTTTTCACCGCGTTCGGCTTCCTTATCTGAAGGCTCGAAGAATTCTTCGAGCAGTTTCCTACGTTCGGTCTGCGTCTTCGCGAGTCCTTCGATGAGATTCTCATACGTTGCTGGCTCATCGTAGGTTTCCTCGTACCATTTAATGGGATCAGTATCTTCCTCAATTGATGTGTCCTCAGCAGTGGCAACCCGTTTCACAAGTTCATTGACAACCGCCCAGCCGGTCGGAATCTCTGCCTCCGTGGAGACACCAGACCCGAGGAGAAGTGCATAGCGGCCTGGATTGTTACGGACAGAGAACGTCATCGACATTCGCTTATCTACCATGTTGGACCCTCCGACCGAAGATATTGGAACATGAGTCGGGTTTGGTAGCAATTCAAACTAAATGTTCCCGTGAGAATAGTCAATCCGAGATGAACATTTTCCGTTTGTCGACGGTTCGCAGCTGGTCGGTCGAATCTAAATAGTATAAAAACGATATGTTCAAGCGGCCGAAATCCCTCGAGTTATCTGAACGTGCCGTTCAGAGCACTCGACGACGGGAAGGTTGTCACCCCTACACAGGTCGATGACCAGCAGCCCGTCGAATGTCCTGAGTGCCGAGATATCCTTTATCCCCGCGACGGCGACCACCGCGCCCGCCACTTCTTTCACGCTGCCGACGACGCAGACGAGGCCTGTTCAAAGGCGAGCCAGGGGGAATCAGATACCCATGCTCGCTGTACGGCACTGGCGGTCGCTACGCTTGCTGACCAATATCCGAATGCAGCACGCGTCGGGGCTGAAATCACAATCGACGCGACAGGGACGCCGACAACTCCCGAGACTCGACGGGCCGACGTCCTCGTTGAGTTCAATGAGGAAAACCCCTTCTTTGGAGGCGGCCTCATCATTGAGGTTCAACACAAGCACCACAGCAAGGATATCGAAGGGACCACCCACGATTACCTTTCAGCTGGGTACTCAGTCGCGTGGTTGGAGTCTGAGGACTTTGGTGACGAGCAGCTGGACTACCAGGTCGTTGATGACGCGTTCCGAGCCGACGAGGGTCGCGCTTTCAGTATCCGTGAGTACGACCCGTGGGAGTTCGACACTCGTGTCGAAGCGAATCTCGACTGGGAGGAGAAATCTCGAGGCTGCCATTTCGTCGAAGAATACGGGAGCCACAATTGGAGCCAAGTCCCAGGATATGCGCATCCGGACGGGTACGAGTACGAATACTGCTGGTGGTGCAGATCACGCCGGCGGTACGATCACGAAATAACTAGATTCGTGTACGATTACGAGGGAGTGCTCGCACCAGAGGTCGACATCGAAGTTCTTCGTGACGCTGTTATCCCCTATCCCGATGTTGCGGACGATTTTGATGACTGGAAGAACGGCGACTCGTTCGGTCGTGAACAGTCGTTTGAAGGAGCATTAGCAAAGCGTACCGATGTCGAACCGTGTCGCGGACCACACGGCATTCACGAATGGGAGAGAAAGGAAGTCATCGAAAGAAGGTACGATGACCGTATCGACGTCGCGCTCTGGGAGTGCCGCCACTGCCCAGTTCATCTACTTGCGAACCATACTGGGCAAGGGGAGACGGAGGCGGCAATTCTATTCGGGAAAGCTCCAAACCCTGATTGGGGATTGGACCATCTTAACGGGAACCCGCGAAAGTGTAACAACCGATCTCACCACGAACAGGCGGACTGGGACTATTGCCCGGACTGCTTTCAGAGAGATCCATAGAGACGAATATAGCTTAAACGGGATCCTCAAGTCCGCAGGAGATACACTTCATGCATCCGTCCTCACGTTCCCAAATGTGGTCGCAATACTGGGGATCTGTGGTCGTCATCTCAGAGAAGTCCTCGAACGGATCATTTAGGATGATCTCCTCTCCGTTGTGCTCTTTGAGACGGGCGCCACACCGGCACCGATAGCGATTCTCCCCCCGGGGCTCCCAGACGTGTTGGTGGTCTTCCTTCTTTTCCTTTTTCCGCTGTTCAAATGCCGCTTGAGCCGCTCTGTCAGTAAGGTCGGAGCTCGTCTTGATGGTTGACTCATCGTAGATGTAAGCTTCCACAGCGGTGTCTTTCCAGCGCTCAAGCCGACAGTACTTGCAGAAATCCCGGTCATGGAGATCACTCCCTCCGTATTTCCAGGTATGGTTACAGTCCGGATTTGGGTCGGTGAATGTGAGGGGTTCAGAGTTCACGAACCGCTCCAGATACCTCTCTGGCGGATCGACCTCTGGAGGATCTGCCCACGAAGCTGCGAAGGCGGTCTTAGCCCGTTGGTCGAATGCGACGACCATTTTCTCGATACGGAATCGGTCATTCGTAAAATCGTCAGAGGTGGCCCAGTAGACGCTATATCCAGCCGAGAGATAGTCGTGCGTAACTGCGTTGAGGTCTTTATCCTTGTTTGCGTATTGTACCTCAACGACTAACCCACGCCCTAGGTAGTCGTTTGTGTCATCAGAGGGAAACTCAACGAGGGCATCCGCACGGCGGCCATCAGCAAGCGTCGGAGTACTGGGAACGTCAACGGTGACCTCGGGTTCACAGCGGACGTATTGGTCAAACCGCTGTCGCAGCGCCGATACTGCGAGGGATTTCATCTTCCGATGAGGGTCCGACTCTCCTCCAGAGCAATTGATCGTCGAAGTCCCTGAGCCCGCGGTGACGTGGTAGAAATGGCGGGCGCGACCATCATCAAATGGGCCTCGCGGTCGCATCGGTCGACCACAGGCTGGACAGACGACATCCGTTCCGTCCTCTATCTCCTCCGGAAGAACGGTAGTGCTTCCCTCCTCGGCAGAGAATTGGGCGATGAAGGGCATATATTCGGATATTCCAGCTTCGTTCGTGATTTAATTATAATCTTCTCTCACAGCCACCGGGTTCCAATCTCAGATCGCCTAAGCTAATGACCTAGTGCTGCGCTACCCCTACCAGCAAAGTCTCAGTATCTATGACCCGTAGCTTGCAGTATGCCCTACTGCCCGAATTGCGGAAGTCGGGTCAAAGAAGTTCACCACTATTGCGGATCCTGCGGACAGGCGTTGTCCGATATTGCAGAGTCGGAAACCGATCCACCGATGACAATGGAGAGGGACGGATTCCTGTCGATGCGCTCGCTTTCCTACGTCAACGAACTGCTGGAGGGTGAGCAAGAACTCAACCATGATTCAGTCTCCTACACCCAATTATCACGGGATATGAGCGCTGCATTTTCTGATTTCGCTCGATTAGCAATGGTGAAAGATCTCGATCTTCTTCATCTATGGGCTACCGGTTCGAACACGAATGCGCTGAGTATGTCCGTCGACGATATGAACAGCAATCAGTTCCGAGACTGGCTTGCTGCCATCGGGATGGGACGAATTCTTCGGATGTACGATGACGCGCTCCAGACCGAATTCGAAGACCAGTTCAACGATAGATTACAGAAGTTGATAGAGTTCGCCGATGAAGAGCTCAACGACGAGGAATTCTCTAAGTAACTCTGATCACGCATCGCTCGCAGAGGTCGTCACAGAGGGGTATTTCAAACCCCATGGCGGCCGACGTGGCCTCGGTAGCGACCTATACGCGTGGAACACCAAGTTCGCTCAGGAGTTCCTCCGACACGAGTCGATCGCGTACACTCACGGAAGTTCTTCGGTCACGTCGACGAGCTCCTCCTCGGACTGCCAGCGATACAGCCGTCTCTCCTGATCGAACAACTCGAAGACACCGTCTTGCATCCACCCGAAGGGGTGGTCCTCGTCATCGTACTCTCGTTTGAGGACGTGACTCTTCGCGAAGAACTCCGTCGTCCCGACGAGCAATCCCTGCTCGACGAGAAAGTCGCTCGGCTCCTTCTCAGCGACCCCGACGAGGTACGTCACGATGTCGCCGATCAGGCAGAACTTCTGGATGCTGTTGTCCCACTCCCCGCGGATGTCGACCATTCGGAAGGCGTAGGCATCCTGTCGCCGGTTGAGTCGGTCAGCCACGAGGTTCAGCCGGCGGATCGGTTCCCGGTCGTAGTTCCCCAACACGAAATACGAACGGTCGTTCTCGTAGACCGGTGTCAACTCGCTCAGGGCGTGGAGGATCTCCTCGTTGTCCGCCAGCGAGATCTCTTCGTCGTCGAGTTGGTCCTTTGCACTCTTCAGAACGTCCTCGGGAACGGGCGGCTCCTCGTCGGGCATACGTGGTCGGTCTCACTGTCGTGAGATATGATTTATGGAGTAATTTACCGAGTTAGACACAATCAGTTTACTCCAAAGTGGTTTACTCAAGAGTAAACTACTTGCCGTCGAGGTGCGTACCGTGTCGTATGAGTACCGACCTGGGGACCGCCGGGGAGATGGAGACCCGTGAACTCGTCCACTTCGTGACCCAGCAGACGCGGTTCGCACTCATCAACAACATCCTCCAGCATCCCGAGCAACTGCCGTCGATGTACGAACTCGAGGAGCTCAACCCCAGCGTGAGCGACGCCACCGTCTACAAGCACATCCAGAAACTCATCGACGCCGGCATCGTCGATGAAGTCGCCCTGGACGATGACCAGCGCCGGCAGGGCTACCCCTGGAAGTTCTACGGCCTCACCGACGAGGGACGGGCATTCCTCGAGGAGCACAACCTGCTCGCTGCAGAGGAGACCCTCCAGCAGATCTACGACACCATCGCCAACAAGCCCGAGAAGATGGTCAAGTACGAGAACGCCCCCCGTCCCGGCGACGTCTGAGGTTCGGAATCGACGTCGATCCTGACGCCGGCGTCGTCGGTGAGTGAGGGAGAGAGAGTTCAGCCACCGTCTAACTGATGCGTACAGTCAAGGACTCGTGCTGCGAAGCTCGGAGGATGCCTGAAGAGACACTATTCGCGTTCGAGCGTGACATGACGACAGCTGAAGTAGCCGAGTACCTGCGGACCGTTGCGGATCGTCTCGAATCTGGCGAGGAGTTCACGCTGGAGTCTGGCTCCGAGTCGGTGACGCTCACGCCTCCGAGCCGCATCGAGTTCGAGGTCGAGGTCGAACGCGAGACCTCGGACTCCGGCGGGTCGGGAGAGATCGAACTCGAGACCTCGGACTCCGGCGGGTCGGGAGAGATCGAACTCGAGTTCGAACTGGAATGGGACGAAAACGCAGACAGTACTGGCGACCTGACTATCGAATGACTCCGATCGAATAGCCCAGACCCGACATCCACGGGTACTAACCAGCGAGATCGTCTCGATCAGTGCTCCCGGTCCTCCTCGGCGAGCAGTTTCTCCCGGGCTGCGTTGATATTCGAGCGGACGGCATCCTCGGTCACCTCGCGGATTCGGGCCCACTGGCCAATGGTGTAGCGCTCGGCTTCCTCGACGACGACCCAATCGACTGCCTCGTGGACCGAGCAGTCGCCGGCGATCAGCTCAGCAAGTCGCTCGAGAAAGTCCTGCTCCTCCCAGGCGAGTGCGACATCTTCGAACTTGTGAGCGTCCCGATCGTATACAGCGAATAGTTGGACGGCGCCATCGCGCTCCAGATCGGCTCGGACATGCGCCGGGAGTGACTCCAGCGCTGCGTGCGGGAGGGGGTACGCCGGAACGTCGTGCAACGAGGCAACGTCGAAGGGGGTCAAGCCCCGGTGTGAGATGTCGCCGAACTTCATCAGGTAGCCAGTCTCCGCGGCGAGTTGGGTCCGCCCCTCGAGGAGGTGGTCGGCGAGCTCGGGGTAGTCGTCGCGGTCGACCGAGCCAGTCTTGAAGATCGTCACGAAGTCGCGGTCACCGCCGGATCCGGGTTTGACTGCCATGGGAACACACCACGTAGTCAGTTGTCCGTCGTGGTGGGATATGAGTATGTGCCAGCGAGCCCTCGAAGATAGCAGGTCATTCGTTCTCTCGGAGCGTTGCTGCACGGGTGGCTAGCAACTGGAGCACCCACCCTCGTTGCTGATGCTGATTCTCGTGAGCGACGTATGCTCGAACGGTCTCAATGTCGTGCATACAGACGACACCAGCGTGGATCAGCCGCGGGTGGTCGGTCTCGAGGAACTTCTCCGGTGGAAGCTTCTCTCGAATCCCGCCAGTATCTGTGCTCCTCACGGTGCCTCCCCTGGAGGCCCGATTTGCGGGCTCTGTTGGCGTAGAGTTACCCCACAAAGTCGACTGGCCGAGAATCGTGGGGTAACTTGGCTCTTCATGGGGCGCCTCGCTCGTGATCGGGACACGGGTTAGTCCTCGAAGAGGAATCGAATCGAGGCGAAATCGCTCTCAAGCGTCTGCTGGTTCGAATCGTTAGTCGGGAACAGGAGACACAGTTGGTCGGCCCGTGACTCGATCCGTCGAGATGGCCGGTCGTCGACAAAGGCGTCGCTCGCAGGTACCGCCAGTCTGGATCGCGGGATCGAAGAATCGACCCGGAGGCCGTATGCGACCAGCGTTGCCTCTGACCGTGGCGTCTCAGCTGACAAGCCGTCGGTGTCGAACTGCGTCTGTCGAAAATCGTGAGCCGAGCGGCCACAGCGCGTTGATCGGGTCGAAGAACTCGTACGGTTGGGTTGCTGAGTCATTGTAATTGGGGGGCCCATCTGAGGGGTTCCCTCATGCCGTTGGAATCGATAAATTGCTATAGACGGGATTCACCGATCAACCTCTGGAGCATCACAGCGATTTCGTGACGAACACGCCCGAGTTGTCGATGTACGGGCCCTGAATGCTCGCCGTCAGCGCGTCGGGGCGACCTCCCTCGAATCGCCCGCTGATAGTGAACGAGATCGCCCATGGACCCCGACCTGCCGGGTTGTCCGGCGTCCGGCAGGACTCGATCGCTCGAGTCTCGGCGTACACCCGGGCGTGGCGACCGTCGACGACGACCGTCCTGAGCCCGACAGTGTCGCACTCCCACTCGACGTGCCCCCGCCCGCGCACCTCGAAGCGAGTGTCTTCGACACCGATCGAGAGCTGGTCGTCTAGCCGGAGCATACTATCTCGCCGACGTTCCTCAACCACACGAACAGTCACTCCGGTCAGCGCAAGTCCGTCGACGGGGTCCTCGTACGGAGCGTCGTTTGTCGGCGAACTATTGACCGGCCCCTCAGCCTGAAGCGCAGGGATCGGTCCCTCCGGTGTGGACTGTTCGTCGGTGTCAGTCGGACTCGTCGGGGGTGGGTCAGCGGGCGTCGTCGAGACCGGGGTCTCGTCCGTCTCGGTCGTCGTCGAGGACCCGCCTGATGACGGATCACTACTGCGACTCTCGGATGAGCCGAGGAGTTGCATACAGCCAGCGAGCCCGCCGAGTCCGGCAGTCGCAACGGCACTCAGTATACGTCGGCGGGAGCGCCCGGCCCGAGACAGCAACCGGCTCGGCGGGAATGCTTTGCGAGGAGGTCGTGTCGGTTTCGTCATATCGAATCACGCTCGGGAGGGAGCTCCCGTTGAGAGTCAAACGCATGCGTCGGGCCGGTGATCCGAACGGATGTACCCGAAACGATGGCATGTCGCTCTGCGGTTCCATGTGGAACCTCGATGATCCACCGCGCTCGCCCGGTGTAGTGCGTGAGCTCGTCGTCGGGGACTCCGGGTTCGGGGGTCGCCGAGCGGACTGTTGTAACGGTCCCCGAGCCATCGATGAAGACGACGTCGATGGGGTAGTGCATCTCCCGCATCACAATTGCCCGGTCGGCGGCCTCCTGGTCGTAGACAAATAGGAGGCCTGTATCGGCAGGAAGCGACTCAGTCCCGCTCAGGCCCTGGTAGCGCTCGGGGCCGGTGTCGGACACCCAGACATCATAGACCCACAGGGTCTGCCCGCGCTGATTTTCGAAGAACACCCGATGGGATGGCGAGTCCTCGTTGATGACCGACGACTCGATTTCCGGTGAGGACGCTCCAGCGCCGGTGAGAACGGCAGCGATAGCGACAGCGAAGACCGTCGCTCCGACGACCAGTACCGCGACGACCGTTGTTCGGCGCGCAGACACAGAGACGGAGGTTCCGCCTAGATCCTCGCGATCAGACGGGCCAGCAGTCGATACAGAGTGGCTTTTGTCGGCCATCGTCCCGTGATACTAGAACTCGGCCGTACAGGGGCATGAACGTTCAGAGAGTACGCACTGCGTACATCGTTTCGAACTCCCGCTACACACCCCGTGTGCGATATGAATCCGGTGATACCGGAGTTGCTGGCTAATTTAGACACCCCGCGTGCAAGATGAAATCCCGTGAGCTTCTCGGAGCCACCCCCCGTGTGAGAGATGAAACGGTTGATACGTTCGGGGGGACACCCCGTGTGCGATATGAAATCGTGTTTAGCATTGTCAGACAAACATATTCGAAGTGGTAGTTTAGAGAGACATTGGGCCAGGCTCGCGAGGAGCCGAGACACACCCCGTGTGCGAGATGAATTCGCAGACCTCGTCGGGAAGACACCCCGTGTGCGAAATGAAATTCGAGATGCTCGAAAAATATTCTGCTGAAACTAGGTATCGAAGAACTCCTCGATCTGGGCGTTCACCACAGAGCGGATGAGGTCCTCATCGTGACCGGCCTGTTCGAGCCGGAAGTCCTCGCGGAGAGTCTCCGCGACGACCGACGGGTCGTCGACGAACGCGTACTCCTTGTGAACACCACCGCCGTAGCCCCGGCCTCGTTTCTTTGACGTCACGAAGTTGTACGTCTCCGCCTCGTTCATATACCGAAGATAAGAGTCACGGGACTTCTCGTCGGCATCCAGCAGGTCTGTGATGTACTGATACACGCGGTACGCCACAGTACTCGGGACCGTACTTAACGACCGAGTCGAGTAGACCGGGACGATAGCAGTCGCGTACAACGAGAGCTTCTTCTGCGTCGAGAGGCCCTGCATCTGGGTGAGTGTACGGTCGCGCTCGGCCTCCTTCTGCGCGTCCCGGACGTGTTCTTCGCGGATCCGGTCCTCATCGCGACGGTCGGCGATCTCGCCGGCCTTTCGGAAGAGATCGATTGCCTTTCTCGCGTCTCCGTGGTCCTGTGCGGCAAGAGCTGCGCTGAGCGGGATGATACCGTCCTCGAGGACGTCGTCCTGGTATGCGTCCTGCCGACGCTCCAGAATGGATTGGAGTTGGTTTGCGTCATAGTCTGGAAAGACGATGTCTTGCGGATTGAACGAACTCTCCGCTCGGCCATCGAGCTCCTCCATGAATCGAGGATCGTTGGTCAGGGCAGCGACCGAAACGTGGCCTTCAATCCGACCTAGTTGAGATGCACGCGAGAGCTGGTACAGCAGTTTCGAGTAGGCAGGTTCGTCGTTGGGGTCTCGCTGGCGACCAGCAAGCAGATCGATTTCGTCGAGGATGATGATCACGGAGTCGAAGTGGTCGGAGAGGATCTCGTAGAACCGGATGAGCTTCTGGTCGGTCGAGACCCCACTCTCGGGGACGCCCACCTCAACGCCCGCCTGGGCGGCGGCATTCTCGACGAGTCGGTAGACCGCCCGGTCGTGGGACTTGATCGTCTGGCAGTTGATTTTGACCACGCCAAACCGGATGTCCTGCCCTTCAGCGAGTTCGATGACCTGCTCACAGACCGCGTTGATGATGAGCGACTTCCCGGTCCCCGACGGTCCATAGAGCAGCATGTTCGGGGGACGGTTCCCCTGTAGCGTAGGACGGAGGTAGGTGATGGTGTCGTCAAGCTGCTCGTCCCGACCGACGATCCGGTCCTCGTCGATAACTGTGTCCGGGTCGAGCAGGCTCTTGTTCTTGAAAACGGAATTCTGGACGCCTTCCTGGAGACGGCCTTTGATCGACTGAGAGAGAGATTGTTGTCCATCACCGTCGCCGTCGCCCATAGTAGCCTGATATACTGCGTTTTATAAATAAGTGGCGGGGACCGCGTGCGAGATTAACTCCGCCGGGATCAGACGATACAGGCAGTATATCGAGGTTACGTCGTCCTATTCTCGAACCGTGGGCGAAGTCAAATCACCAGACGACACCCCGTGTGCGATATGAAATCTGCTCGGTTAGGTAGATGTCGTAGACCCGACGCACGGTGCGTCGATAGTCGGGTCGATGTCATGGTGACGTGCTCGCGGATGGAACTCACCAAGACCACGAACACGGGAGGTTTCGGCAAGCGTTGGATGACGGTGGTACTCGGCAGGGATGTCGAGAAAGTAGAAGTACAGAGAGATCGGCGGACGGATAACCCCCACACCCCGTGTGCGATATGAATTTCCGTCAGAGGAGGACGTCCTACAGGGCGAGGAAACAGTACCCAACACACGGGAGACGGCCAGAGACGCCACGTATCGACGGGAAGACGCGGAACCACTACAGCTCCAGAACGCGAACACTTGACGGATACTCAACCGAACGATTGGTTCGGTCGTTCTCCATCTAGGTCTATTGCGGCTATGGTTGAAACGCTTGTTACTTGAAGGTTTCCTTCAATAGTAGCTTTTCTCAAATCTACCGTCTTACGGTGTCTCTTTCGTGATTCCCGTGGATGTGGGCGAATCAGCGGCTCTTGTGCCGACACCCCCTCCCCTGTCTGTTCGAGATTTCATATCGCACACGGGGTGTGGGGGTTGCGTCCCCAGTCCTCGTCTGGCGGTCTCCACGACCGTCTAGGTCTTCTTACATTCTCTCACCCATCACGGCCTGTCACGACTACTGTCTCACTCGACAAATTCTGCTACCGTCCTGTGCGACGACGCCGCTTGAGACCTGATGTCTCGACCAGTTCTCCGACTCACCGAGTATTCACGAACGCTTCTTGAGGGGTATAGTGTGGCAGCTACTCCTCGGGTGTGGTAATCCGGAGCTTCCCCGCGACTTCGTACAGCCACCCCGAGTTCAGGAGCTGGTCGATCGCGTACTCCGCGTCATCTGGGTTGTCCGGAAAGTCCTCGTGACCAATCAGCGTATCGCGAGCGCTATCACGTGGAAGTCCCTCGCCGTGGCCACCCTCCGTGATCTCGGACGAGAGGATTTCGTACCCGCGCTCTATCCAGTCGGGCAACGATCGCGGTTCATCCGAAAACATAGCCCCTCACACTCGATCACTCGTGATGCCAATTCGTCCTCTTGTGGTGTTAAACACCCGCAATTTGGCTGACGGACGGCTGACACGCTCTTCCGAGTGGTTGTCCCGGAAATGATCGCTCGTGACCGACGAAGTTGAGTGGTGGGTTACCCCACGATTTTAGAATTATATTCTGTACTGTGGGGTAAATACTGTGCTCAATCGACCGATCACACCGAGATTCCTGTACCGGGCACTATCCTTCGACACTCCCGTCAGGTGAGTGCCTGAGCACGACCCTATCCGGACCAGCTTCGAGAACATCCCCGTCAGGGAAGCGGTACCGTGTGGTCCGCACTTCGAACCCGACTAACTCCTCGTACAGGAACTGGTCACGTTCCTTGACGGTCATCGCGGCAGCTTCGCGGACAACCGCCCGGACGTAATCAGCAATGATTGGCGGGACAACGACTTCGACTTCACTCTCGATGACGTGCTCATCCCGGATTTCGGGGCCACGTTCGAGCAGGGCGTAGTGGTCAAAGAGGCTGGATTGCATATCCAATAGGTCGGACTGGATCGCGTCGAGATCGATGTCGCCGTCGTCTGGAGACTCCTCACCAGATGGAGACATGTGATCTCTTGACGGGGAGACCGATTAATAGCTCCGCTCGCGATGAAAAATTCTCTTGTCCGAGTCCGGCCGGATTCCGAGTGTTTGAAATTTAACTGTCGCTGAGTTACCCCACAGAGACAAATAGGATCGGTTTGTGGGGTAACTTCGTGGCGATCTACGTGCGCAGATCCTCTCGCTGGAGACTCATCGGCGAAGCTACGAGTTGGTCCGAGGCGTGTGACGGCTGGCGATGGCCGGACTTACGAACCGTCGCGCCCGATGCGGGATGTCCAGTCCCCGAGTGACCGGCAGGAAAATCGAGTCGACGCCGCCGGCAACGATCGCGGCGAGCAACTCGTGCTTACACAGTACCCGCCAGGGCCGATCGTGTTTATACGGACACGAGCAGACCAGCCCGTCTGACCAGGGCAACAGCGGATACCGACTGCCACTGGCATACTCACCGACCAGCAGCGGAGCCGGGAGGTCGATTCCGAAGTCGCTCGGCAACGGTGCACACTCGACGGCGCTCGAGGAGAGATCGCGTTCGTGAACAACGAATCGACCGGGGATCTCGTGTTCTCGTGCGATCGTCCGGACGTCAGCCCCGTCGTCGACGACGACCATTCCGACGAATGCGTTGTGCTCAGTAAGTTCGTCGACGTCGGCGCTACGTCCGACCGATGGCGGTAGAAGCGAGCCGTACGAGGAACGCTTGAGGACGTGATAGAAGTTCATCCATGGGATGACCGTCGAGTACCAGCGTTCACGACGTGCTCGTTCTTTCTCGAGGGCAGCAGACGGATCATCAGTTTCCCGGCACATCTGTAACCGGTGAGCGAGAAATGCGGGGACGTCGTCCAACTTTGCTGATGGGTCTGCCTCGACGCGGTCGTAGTACCGCCGTTCCTCGGCGAGAGTTCGTCGACACGATTCCTCCGCGTACAGCAAGCCGAGAGGTTTCGATTGGCCTGCCTCTCGCCACGGGTCAGCCTCGCTGGAATCGGCCGTCCACGGGTTGTACTGGTCGAGGAGTTGTGAGCGGCGAACCGGACCCGCGGTCATGAAATCGAGTCGGATGCGATGTTCGATCGGTTCGATGGTCGGAGGTTCGTCGTCGACGTCGTAGCGGTGCTGCTGATCGGTCTTTGCGAGCGCTCCTGGCGGGAGCGAGAGCGGCGGAAGGCTTCCCCTGCTGGATTGAATTCGTCGTGTCGTCATGGCCTCACTCTCCTGTGGTGGATAAACCGGAAACGAATGTCTACCGAGAGATCCAGTCTGACGGCGCTGTTGAATTTCTCAATAGCTGATGGGTTTGATGATCCTGCTGAATGGGGGGTGTGTATCAATTACGGCCTCAATAGCCCGATTTCTCGAAAACTACTTTTCAACACAAAAGAACGATCGGGTATGGTTCCCGTGAAGACGGCGGTGGCTCTCTGATGGATTTGCTGACCGCGTACAATGGTCTACTCATCCGTGTTGGGCTCTATTTACTCATCTTCTGGCCCACAATCGGGTACTACGTGTACTCAGACGCAGAGAAACGTGAGCTCAGGAATCCGCAACTACGCGGTATCGTGCTGGGGTTCTTGGGCATATTGGGACTCCTAATTCACTTAGGAATGGTTCAACGACAGGACTGACCAGTAAGTCGCCAGCTGAACTCAGCCTCTACGTTCAGAGCGCCGCTTGTTCCAATCTGCAGTAATTTCCAACGAGCCATGCAGATTGTTCTCTCGCCAACTCAGAGCGGACGAGTCACAGTCCGGTCAGAAGACTCGCGAACTGGTCGAGCCGATCGTCGATGGCGTCGACGTCGTAGACCGCCGCCTGTCGTTCATAGTACGGCGCCAGCGCCGATGCATCAGGAGCTAACGTCCCAGGATCACAGTCGGTCGCGATGGTCAACGAGCACACCGGAGCGTAGGATGCCTGGAGCTCGCGCGTGACCGCCTTGACGTCGCTGGGGCGGTCGTCGGTGACGGTGATGATTAGTGGGTCGTCACGCTGTGTCCCGACAACCGTCCGGGCGAGCCCGATTGCTTCGGCTAGCGGTGTCCCACCACCGCAGTCGGTATCGAGCAGCGTCGTCTGGACGTGACGCGACTTGACAGCGAACGGCTTCGCAAGGCGAGCCCGACCGTCAATGAAATCAATAATGGCAACACGAATCCCCAGTTCCTCGGCAGCGACGGCGAGCCGGGCCACCGCCTGTGTTGCAACTTCGATTTTCGGGGGGCTACCGTTGCGCATCGACCCCGACCGATCTAGCACGAGCACGAGGGCGTAGCGTTTCTCGCGGCCAGGCGTCGGAGTTTCACAGACCCGGGGATCGCCGATGGCAAGCCGATGACCGGCGCGAGTATCGTACCGACCAGCGGTCAACCCGCTCCGGGTTCCTCGTTGCCGTTCGAGTGCGAGCTCCTTTTCGAGGACCTGCGCGACGCGGGCGGCACCGTCCTCGACCGTACTCCATTGCCCCGGTGGGACGAGGTCGTCGGTGACTGGGACGAACACGACATCGTCGAGACGCTCCGGTCCGGCACCGTTCCCACCTGTACTCGTCTCGGTTGATGACTCGGTCCCGTCCTCCCGGTGGTCCTCGTCGCCTTGGTGGCGCCGATCGAAGACATCACCGAGGTCGCGAAGCTCTCGCTCGACAGCTTCCCGGTCAACCTGCTCTCGGGCCGCCTCCTGTTTGGCGACCTCTCGGTCGTGTTCGAGCGCCTGCCCGTACTCTGCCGGCGACGGTGCGGCCCGCTCGACGCGCTCGTGAGCTGCCCCCGGCACCGGTTCGCCCGTTGCTGCGGCCTCGACATCTCTATCGCGATGCTCTATCTGTTCATCCGCGCCAGACGGGCCTGGGTCGCCCGACCGGCCGCTCAGGTCGTCAGTCTCCGTCGACTCGGTGGCTGTCGCCCCGATGTCGAACACATCGAGTGATGTCTGGGCCGAATGGCCGTCGGGAGTGGCTCGTCCATCTATAGGATCTGATGGAGACGATGGATCAGTCCTGTCTCCCGAATCGTCTCGGTCTTCGCGAGCGCGCTCGGCAGCCGCCGCGAGTGCGTGGGATCTCGATTGGTGCTCCGCTGGCTCCTCGTCGGGTTCGATGGATGGGTCTCCCCGCGACGCTGAATCGCCGTCCGCTATCGACGGCTCTTGATCACGCTTCTGCTCGTCCCCCTTCAGGTCGACTGGGGTCGATGCGGTATCACCAGTGAAGTCCTCGGTATCCGACTTGGGAGAGCTGACCGTGCCGTCCGTATCCTCTCTGGCGGGATCCGGTGTCACCGCGGGATGGTCGAACACGTCCTGATACGGGTCCGCCGTTGCCTCGCGATCGACCGAGACCCCAGTTGCCTCGGGAGTACTAGCAGGTCCGTCCTCCTGCGGCGAGTGGTCGTGCCCGTCAGTTCCCGAGTCAGCGCCACCGTGGCTCTGCGATTCGCCTGTTGGCTCGACGGCGCTCGCGACGACCGGCTGGAGCGTTGACGTCCAGGTGTCGATGACGCGGCGGGCCCGCTCGACCGAGGCGGTCTTGTCGTGCCTGTGGGTCGCGTCGTCGAGGTCGACACCTCGAATAGCGAGGGCATCAGCAGCGAGCCGAGTCAGCGCATCTCGTACCGACCGAAAGGCGATCTCGTCGGCCTCGGAGACGAACCCGATGCGGTCGTCATCCCCGTCGAGCAGGACCTCGGTGGTGCCGGTCGGGTACACTGTAGCATCGTACAGGTCGGTGGTGACTGCGTCCCAAAACGAGAGGCGTGCCTGCTGACCGTCTCCCAGATCGTCGGGGGTCTGGGAGTGGATCCGGCGGGTGAGTTCGAGCCGGAGTTCGGCAGTGTCGCTGAAGTTTGCGCCGTGGATGGCCTCGTGTTCGATTGCGCCGTCCTCGACGATGTTGATCAGTTCGTGGACGTAGCGATGGTATTCCGGATCGACGTCGGCGTCGAGGAGCGCGACGATCGGGCCTATCGCAGTCTTGAGGATGTGGAGGAGCTCGTGAAAGGCGAGCCCGAACTGGTGGGCGTGGTCGGCGGTGAGCTGGTCGTTCAGCGGCACCCGCTCCAGCGGCGCCGGCGCGGTCGTGATGAGTACCAGAAATTCGGCGTCGACGCCCTCGAGCAACTGCGTGGCCTGTCGCCGTTCGAGGTCGGTCGCGTCGCTGCTGACCAGCGCGTCGACATCGGCAGGCAGGACCGCCGCCGTCTGGACGGCTGGGGTGAGGACGACCTCGACGTCGACGCTGGGCGGGAGGTGGCCCTGTAGGAACGCCCGGAGCCGGTCGGTCCGTCCAGCCGACGCTCGCACTCGGGCGTGGACATCGGGGCTGAAGGTCTCGACGAGGGCGTTCGAGTCGACGGCGGAGTTGGTCTCGGACATGATGAGGAATGGGAGGTATCGAACCTCTCTGCTCTCTTGCAAGCGCTAAATCCGCGAGAGTAGACGACCCTCTCGGCAACGCGGACAGTGACCCCGTGGCCATGGATGTGTGGTGGCTCCGATTTCCGGAGCGAGATGCTCGCTTTGGGAGCGGTCGTACTTTCACTCCACATACACACGATCAGTCGCTCGTCTCTCGGATCCGGTCCGGTAGTCGGTCGAGACAGATCTCGAGGAAGCTCACCGGGGCTTCTACCTCGATGTGTGCCGGCTCCCGGTGCGGGGTGGCCCCGTCGCTCATTTCGCGCTGAAAGTGCGTCGTCCCGAGGTCAGAATGGTCACGGTCCTTGTGCCAGCCCAGACTGACAGTATCGTCGATCCACTGGACGCGCTGGAGGTCCGTCGCTTCACGTGGCCGCCAGACGACTTCGAGTCGGCCCGTGTCTCGCGAGAACGGCTCTTCGAGGAACATCTCGATGTCGACCTCGACGACAACAGCCGTTGGCTTGATCGCGGAGGGTTCGTACCGGACGTTCGACGCCCCAGGGACGTTTTCCAATCGCTCTTTGACTCGACGAAGTCCCTGTCGTCGGGTGTACCCACTGCCGCCCGCGAGAAAGAGGACCATCTATCCTCAGCCTTCCTGGGGGTGACTGTCTGGGGTGTCTCCTGGGTCCGACCCCGCGCCGAGTTCGGCGAGCGACTCGGTGAGCCCGATGGCCAGCCGGATCGCCTCACGCATCTCGACATCGTACTCCCATTCCTCGACGACGTCGAGCCGCTCGCGGCGTTGCTCGGCCGAGAGATCGTCGTCGCCGACCGACTGGCGGAGTTCAGCGAGCGACGCCACGTCGAACTCGCGCTTCCAGCGGTCGATCTCGTCAGCGATGTCTCGGAGTTCCGCGGTGAGTTCTTCCTGCGAGTGTGTTTCCGCGAGGTCGCGGACCTCGTCGAGGAACTGGGTGACAGGATCTGGTTTGTAGCAGGTCCCCTCGGCCGTCTCGACGACCTCGAGATCTCCCTGCTCGGCTATCCGCGAGAGGTACTTCACGGCTGTATCGCGGGACACATTGGCTTCAGTCGCGATCCACCCGGCATTCCGTGGCGTCGTCCGGGTGAGCGCGACGTGTCGGACGCGCTCGGCGGCGTCCATCCCCGCTGGCCAGGCAGGTTGTTTTTCACTCATGAACCGTCCTTCGCGACCTTCGCACTAATAGTTTCTTACCCATACTGATTATATCGTACCCATCAGTCAGCAACGACAGACCTGAGCGGTCGTGGGGTGTCACAGATAATCGTCGAGCGTCTCGTAGGTATCTCCGGGATAGTGGTTTGGCTCAGCAACCGCCCACACCTCGTTCTTCACCGCGGCCTTCGGCGCGGCGCCGTCTTCGATATGCTCGCAGACGATGACAAGGTTCCGCGTCGACAGCGTCGGCCAGTTCTCGTTCTGACGAGTCTGGTGGGCGAACTGGACGACCTTCCTGAGAGTGCCTCTGTCGACGACACTGGAGCCGCTGTTGACCTGGGCGTCCAGCGTGTCGAGTTCGACCTCGACGTCCTGAATGTAGGGCTGCTCCAGCGCCCGGAACCGTCCACGGGTAGCGGAGTTCATCGGTTCGGAATCGCGGTACTCCCGGGTGGGCGGATTCATTGTGATCACGATCCGCGCCGACGGATGGGGCTCGACCAGCTCGCCGTGAGCCTTCACCAGCAACTTCCCCTCGTTGAGCAGGCGATGGAGCGCCATCGCGGCGCCGGCCCGCATCACGGGGAACTCGTTGAGCACCAATACCGACCCGTTTAGAAGTGCCTGCTTGGCGGGCCCGGTCCGGGGCACGATCAGGCCGTCCTCGGTGGGCGTCAGCGGCCCAAACAGGTCCTCGGTGTGGGTCGCCTCGTCACAATCGATGGAGACGTAGCCGCGGTTTGTCTCGTGGCAGAGGTACTTGATCAGGTAGTTCTTTCCCGAGCCGCGCGGCCCGACGAGGCGGACGGGAACCAGCCCTCGGGCGAGTTTCTTCGCGAGCAATTCATCGAGCGGAAGCTGGAGTCGCGGTTCGACTGGGACCGCCGGCGGAACGACGTGCCCGGTGTCGTCGACGGGGAGCGCGTCGTCGCCGGCGTCGGGGTGAGTTGCGGCCTTTGGCACGTCGGGGTGGTCCGGGTCGTCGAGAATGTGGAGGCCGGTCGCCACGGGATCGTCGGCGTTGCGACCGACGGCACTGACGTACTGCGCCTCGAGGGATTCGGGATCGAGGCCCCCAGTTCGGTAGACAGGTTCGCCCACTGGGATGTCGGTGGTCGCGAGGTCGACCACCCGGGCCACACCACGGTCTGTCTCGGCGTCGAGCCGACGCGCGTATCGTCGGGCGGCGGCAGTCGCAAGGCGAGTCCCGACGGGGACGTGCTGGGGTGCCTCCTGGAGGATGGCCGCTGCGCGGCTCTCGGTGAGCGTCCCGGTTAGCCCGGTGAGGTCGTCAGCGCCGGCATCAGCAAGGGAACTGAACGTCTCGTAGCCCGCGTCACGCAACGCCTGCTCGATGCTCTCGGTGACGACGCTGATGACGGTGAAGTCAGGCGTGTCCGCTGCAGCCCCGAAGGCCGCGACAATGATGTCGGGTTCGGGTCCCTGCGGGCTAACCCCGGTGATCGTTCTCGTTCCACCCGCACCTCGCTCCAGCGTGTAGATTCCGGCGTCGGCACCCTCGTCGATGAGGTCAGCGGCGGCCTGCTCGCCGATGTCGACGTAGTCGCTCACCCGGAGGGTGACTCGTTCGAGAGGGATCTGGCCGCCTTCGCGCTGAAGGAGTCGCCGTACAAGATGGCTCAAGACGGCCTGTTCGTCGGGCTGGCTGTCCGCGTCGTCGGTAGTAGTGGATGACATGATACGTTCTGGAGAGGCCGAGTCGAGGCGTACTGACCGCTATTCTCGAGACCTCCGTCGCTCGATTGGAAGCGAGAAATCGGTATGCGTCGCGCCTACGGTTGCTCAAATCAGATGTCGTCCAACTGCTGCTGGACTTGGTCGTGGAGTCGCTGAGCCTCCCGGTCCGAGAGAGCGGCCTCGGTGTCGACGTCGATGCCCGGGATCTCGACGATGTCCTCGAGGGCGTCGCTCAACGTCTGCTGGCCCTCTGCGAGGACCCGTTCGGCAGCGTCTTCGACCTGCCTGTCGTGCTCCTGCATGGCCAGTTGGATCATCATCGCCGGCGTCCGGAGCAATTCGCCAGCCACCTCGAGATACTCCTGGTATGTGTTCGAGGCCCAGGACCCGGTGTACTCCTCCAGCAGCGCGATCAGCAACGACAGCTGGAGGTTGAACACCGTCGGTCGGGACGTGGGATCGGCGAGGCAGGTCGCCCGGTCAGCCGCGACAGCGGCATACGTGTCGGCAATACCCCAGTATCGGTAGCAGTCGGCAGCCGAGAACGGAAGCATCTCGAAATCGTAGGTGATCGCCCGGGCCCGCCGGAGTGTTTCGTCGACATCGACCATTCGCGTCTCGACGTCGTCGTAGATCGACGCCCACCACTCGCTGATGGGTACCCGGTCGTTCGCCCGCTCGTGGTCGGCGTCGGTCGCCTGTCCATAGTGCCGGCGCGTGTACCGCTGGCCCGTATCCGGAACGATCGTTTCGCTATCGGGGAAGTACAGGATCGGCTTCGTCCACAGCGTCTGGGTCCCTCGGAAGTCGTACCCCGTCTCGAAGCCGCCGTACACCAATAGGTCTCCGTCTGAATCCGCCGCTTCGGCCTTCCGAACGCGACTTCCCCCGATGGCATCGATATCGTCCTCGTCGTCGATGTCGACCGCCTCCTCAGGCGGGCTGACGACCTGCTTGAGGCCGGGACAGACGACGAACAGCTTGAGCAGCCCGCCCCAGTCGCGGTAGCTCAGCCAGCCGAATGCCCCGGTCTCACCTCGGCGCCGGAGTGCAGTGATGATCGGCTGGTAGGCTTCTTGCGGATTGATGATCGAGTAGCGGTCGGAGGCGATCTGCCAGCGGAACCGAACGTCGTAGCCCAGTGCACACAGTGCCTTCCGGCGCCGGTCGACGATGTCTTGATGATCCTCGACGGGGACGATCGGCTCGGCGTCGGTCTGGGCGGCCAGCTCGTCTAGCGAGCGTCCGGCAGTCCGTTCGAGCGCATCCGTATCGAGCCCGTGAACCGACTCGATAGCAGTGATGTCGACGGCGCCATCGGTCGCGACGAACTCGTTGGTCGCCCAGAGTTCCCCGGAACTGGCTCGTGGCAGCACCCCGATGGCCTGCTCGAGCGAGGTCACACCGTCGTCTCCACACCAGGCTTCCGGTGAACGCTCGTCGTTTCCGGGGACCGCCTCCGCGTCGCCGTCCGCGAGTCCGGCGAACCGAAGCGTGTATTCTTCGGCGATGAGCGCCGGCACGTGGGCGTGGTCGGCTGCTGGAGTGCCGTCGTTCGTCGCGTCGGTGCTCCGTTCGCGTCGCTGCGTGTGCTGGTCAGTAGCCATGTTTGAGTTTGGGTGAAGAGCGTTCGGCACCGCGGGCGCCAGCTGGGACGACCACTCGACTGCTCTCGAACTCTTCACTCCCTTGTCTGTGAGAAATTCGCGTAACGCCTGACCAGCCAACCACCTCTGGGTGAGGTCCGTGATGCGAACTATCTACTGTAGATTGTCTGGAATCAGTACCGCTGAAAGCTACTGGCTCGGCTGTCCCCAAAGAGTCTGCTGGTCGTCGTCACAACGGGGGATGTATTCCTCACCGCCGAACCACCGGATGAAGACGTCACGGCGGGACCGAAGACGCTCGGCGGTCGTCTCACCGATCTGATCACGGTCGGTGAGCGTTGTCGCGTACAGTACCCACCCGGCGAGGTCGCCCATCGTCTCGAAGTCGTCGGCCAGTGCTCGCTTCGCAGCCGCCGCGGTGAGACCGAGATGGGTCCCGATCCACTGTTTCGAGACCGGTTCGTCAGCTGGGTTGAGCGTCCCGGTGCGGATCTCCTGTAGCCGACGCAGGTTGCTCCGGCGGTTCCCCTTCCTCCACAAGACGTCGTCGTATCGGCGGGCGAGTGCGATCTCTTCGGCGTCGCTCAGCCCGTCGATGTCGGCTGTCTCGATGTCGACGTCCGACGGCGACGGTGCCGTGTTCTCCGGATACTCTCGGTGGGCGAACTTCGTCCGGAGGCCGTCCGCCTTGAGTTCCTGCGACCGGACTGTCCAGGTGTCGCCGGTCAGTTCCCGTTTCACGAAGTTCGTCGCGAACAGATGATAGTCGTCGACGGCGACTTCGAGCCCGAACGTCGGAGCGAGCAGGGCGATTGCCAGCTGGCAGGCGCGGTCGTCATCGGCATCCGCCCCCCAGTCGAACCCGCCCGGCGAGACCGGGTGGACGAACAGGTGCTTGTCGAGGGTGTCGTCGCCGGCGTAGACGAGACAGCCGCCGACGGTTCGCTCGCCGCGATACCGTCGGGCGCGATGCGTGGATCGTCGATAGTTGGTTGACATCGTTGTGGGTGTGGTGTAAATCGGGTACGGCCCCCATCTGGTTCGAGGCAATCAGGTCTCGATCCGCGGCGCGAGCATCCGGGTGATGGTGCCATCGCCGTCGGCGAGTTCGTAGGAGAGGATCAGCGGGAAGTCCTCGCCGAGGTCGAGCGTTACTGGCGTCCCCGCCGGGATCGTCCGGACGAGCTTCTTGCAGTAGTCCAGACTGAACAGTGTGCTCGCCTCCCCGGCAGCGAGGACCTCGATGTCGTCACCGTCGAGTTCGAGCGTGACGGCGTCGGTGTCGCCGTCGGCCTCGATGACGAGTGCGTCGCCGTCGGCTTCCATCCGGATTCGAACGTGATCGGCAACCAGATCGGCTGCCTTCGCCCCTCGCTGGAGGGCATCGCGGTCGACGGTTACCGCTGCGGGCAGGTCGAACTCGGGGAGCGTCGGTTCTGCCCGGATGGTCCTCGAGTTGATGCAGGCCATCGAGTACCGGAGTCCGTCGACCACGACGATCAGCTTCCTCGATTCGGGGTCGAGGAACAGCTGCACGAGGTCGTCTTTACTGGCGAGGCGGACGGGGTCGGCGAGGCGGTCGAGGTTCAGTCCCAGCGTCCCCGGGCTGGCCTCGAAGGCCTCGAACGCCGCTGCCTCGAGTTCGAGATCGTCCATCGCGACGTTCGCGGAGTCGACCACCCGGACAGTCAGCCCGTCCTCGGTAACGCGGATTCGAGCCTCGTCGACGAGTGCCCGCAGCGAGGAGAGGACGGTCTTCAGGTGAGCGGCGTGGATCGTCGCCCGGAACGAGGCCGGCGGCTCGTCGGGGACGCCTTCGGCAGAGGTCGTTTTCTCAGTTGCGTCCTCGTCAGGGGGGTTCGCTGCCGATTCGGGGAGGTCGTTCGGCGTAGACTCACCATCGTCGTCAGCCGGTGCCGGAGGCTCTGTTTCTGGCTGTTCGGGGGTGGGATCGGGCTCGTGGTCCGGTTCGGTATCTGAATCAGTGCTCATTGCAGGTGTGGGGACCAGCCGAGCGAGTCCTGACTGACCGAGTTCAGGCGTTCGCTCGATGACCCCTCGCCCATTTGCATTCGCTAAATAGCAATCTCGAAGCTCTTCGCTACCGTGCCACTATCAGCCGAGACTCACTCTCGGCGGACGGGTGGCAGCCAGTCGCAGTTTGGACAGAACGCCTCGTACACCCCCAGTATCTCTTCGAGCGCCCAGCTCCCGCTGTCGCGGAACAGGACGCCGGCACGGACGATCGTGTGAACGTTTCCGTGACCGCACGCCGGGCAGGGCGCCCCCGGTCTCCAGCCGGCCCGCTCGAGATCGATGACCTGTTCGGAGCTACCGGCTGTACCATCCGCACCCGCCGACGAAGTCATGCGTTCCCTCGCGGGGGCTGGTCGTCTCCCCCGCCGAGAACGGTCTGAATATCGTTCCACCGGGCGCGAACCGTCATCGGGGTGACCTCGGCAGCGTCGGCGAGCGCTGCTTGGGTAACCCGTTCGTCGAGTTCTTGAGCCGCCTGATACACACAGCCTGCGGCGACGCCCACAGGATTGCACCCGTTCGCAATATCAGTGTGTGCCACCTGCCCAGCGAGATCCGCTGCTCGCTGGCGGGTCGTCGCCGAGAGTTCGAGTGCCGAGATGACTCTTGGAACGTACTCTGGAGGCTCCATCGGTACCGTCGGAAGCTCGAGCTCTCGATTGAGTATGCGGTAGGCGTTCTGGACGCGCTCGTGGGCGACGGCCGAGGTCGCACCGACCTCCTCGAGCGTTCGGGGCAGTCCGGTACACCGACACGCAGCGTAGACGCTGGCAGCGGCCATCGCCTCGATCGACCGGCCACGAATCAGGTCCTCGCTGGCGGCGGTCCGGTATAATCGGCAAGCCTGGTCGCGCAGGCTCCGCGGCAGGTCGAGTGCGCTGACAATCCGTCGGACTTCTGAGAAACCGTGAGCAAGGTTCTGTTCGGCCTTACTCGACCAGCGTCCGCGCCGATGTTCGCGCCGGAGCCGGGCGAGTTGTCCCCGCTTTCGCCCCGACAGCGTCGTCCCGTTCGCGTCAGTCCGATCGAAGCCGATCTCGCTCGACAACCCTCTGTCGTGGCGGGTCGGCGTCAGCGCCGGACCGGTTCGCTTGCGTTCGGTGCGCTCTATCTCGTCGAAGGCGCACCACTCCGGACCATGGTCGATCGGACGATCCTCGAGGACGAGTCCGCAGTCGTCACAGACTGTCTCGATACTGTTCGTGTGGACGATGCCGTCGCACTCAGGACAGCCGGTGCTGGACTGGTCGACGGTGGGGACGTCTTCGTCGAACGTCCGCTCGTAGGCGTGTCTCAATGACATGGTTTGGGCGAGGACTCGACACTATCGGTCGACCCCCGCATCCCGTTGTGGGGGGTAAATCAGTCGCGGCTACGCGCGCTCTTCAGAAGCCGACTTTCTCCACCCTCGGTGGTGACGACATTGAACAAGCTGGAGTTACCCCACAGGAGGCGATTTGAGTCTGTGGGGTAACTCTAGCTCGTCGAAAACTCAGCCGAGACGGTTGTGGGGATTATGTGGGAATCACCCGAAAAGCCGCGCCCTGAGTCTTCTAACGGCGATACAACTAAGCGGAGCTAACGAGTGTAGAACGTGAGGCTGACCAGAGCCTCACGAATGGATTGGGTAATCCAATGAAAAGTAGTACCAACTCCGATAAGAAGTTATCGGGAACTCAAGACGAGACGACAGAACCGACCACGACAGATGCGACCGCTCTCACGCGGCCGACCGACACGCCATCCCCAGCCTTCCGGGCCGACCGGGAGTACAGCGAGCGTGGCGGCTCTCTCGACGACCGTTCCGCACTGGTGCGAACGCTCTCGGGATTGCTGCACGCGCTCGTCCGGGACGACACCGAGTCGTCGACGAGCACCGCGACCGACGGGACGGCACCCGAGTCGATGGGATACACCGAACGGACCGCCTCGAAAGGCGAGTACGGCTCCCGAACGGAACCCGTCGACGGCGTCTACGGCCACACCGCTGACGGCGACCCTGTGGTTGCCCCGACTGGGCGACTCGCAGCGAGCCGGATCGACGCCAACTGGACGCCCGGCGACACGCTCTACGACCCCGACAGGGCCGGAGACGTCGCCGCGGCGACCGGAACGAACGCCAGTTTTCTGTTCGCCGAGCAATCCGGTGACCAGCAGACGACGTTCGCGATCACGTACGACCACACGGCGGGCCCGACGCTCGTCGACCCGAGTGGTGAGCGTATGATCGGCGTTGCGAGTGGCCTCGAGCCGACGATGCCCCGGACGGCACCCGCGACGACGCAGGAGCCTGCTCGGAGCCGACTCGTCTCGGTGCGACCCCCTCACGCTCGGTCACTGGACGGAGACAGCGGTATCGATCACGAGCTGCTGGAGACGCTGCCGGCTGCCGAACAGGCACGCCTGCGCCGACTCCGCGCACTCGACATCCCGACTGACCCGACACCCGAGGACACCACCGAGGGTGTTCCGACGGCCGAACTGGAGGTGCAGACGCCCAATGGGCGACTCACCCCGCTCGGCGAGCTGTTCGCAGAACCCGAGCAGTTCGCGCGGAGTTCACTCGAATCGATCGAGTACTCCCTCGCTGTCGCAGCCGAGATGCGCCGGGTGACCGACGGTATCCTGACTGCCCGGACCGATCCGGATATCCAGCCAGGCGCTGTCGAACTCGTGGGCCATGCGAAGTGGCTGGCCAACCGGTACGACGAGTACGCATCGATGCGTCCGTCGCCGGCCCAGCTCGCCGAGGCTCGTGCCGACCGCGCAGCTGCGGCGTATCGCGAGCGAATCCGACCGCTCGTCGACCTCGACCCTACCCAGCACGACCAGGTCTCCCGAATGGTGGACCGACTGCTGAGCGACGAGTTCGACCGCGTCGCCGAGATTCGCAAATCCCGACTCACGCTTGGTATCAACCTCGCGAAGCGGCTCCACAACGGCGCCGAGCCGACGCAGGCGCTGCTTCGTCAGGCCGACGCCGAGGCGACCGACCCACGGAACGTCCTGACGGTCGGCAACGTCCGGTATACGTCCGTGAAATCGACGCGAGGACGATTCTCGACGCAGGGGACGGTCCTCCGGTTGTTCGAGGATACCCATCCCGCAATCAAGCAGGCTGGCCTGCTGAGCGACGATACCGGCGTCATCAAGTTCGCCATCTGGAAGAAGAGCGAGTGGGACGAGACGCGTCCAACGCCCGACCCAACCGATGACGGCCGGACGCTGATTCGTTCACACCGCCATCCAGCGCTGCGCGAAGGCGATGTCGTTCGGTGTGAGGATGTCGTGAAGCGGTGGTACAACGGCGACCCGACGTTCGAAACGCGCCGGGACAGTACCCTGACCATCGTCGAGCGACCGATGACCGACCAGCGCGACCGCACGAGTGGTGATCGGTGATGTCTGACGACTGAGTAGACCTGTAGCGACCCGTAGCACAGCGAGTCTCCATCTCGAGACTCAGACCCCTAACCACCCCTTTCGATGATCCAACGACTGAAACACGATCGTGAGTAGGTAGTGTAGCATTCCGATCTGCTAGGCCCCACTCCCGCACGAATCAGCCGGATATATCCGCAGTCCAGCAGAATACGTACCGATGGACTCGTCCACGCCGCTCTGTCTATTCACGGGTCGCGTCGAGCGCCGAGATGAAGAGTATGTCCTCACAATTCCAGAGCAGGAAGTTGAACTCGGCACGCTCGAGACCGGCGAGACATACCGGGTCGGCGTCTACCCCGGTATATCGACATCCACAACGACTACCGACGACCGACACGCAACGAGGAGTGACCGGGGCACATCGAACACTCGGTCAGATGGAGAGCAGGCGCCCTCGACCACGACGCGCGATTCGTTGCGATCGGCATCGCCAAATACGGCGAGTCCCCCAACATCGACTGACCGGACGCCGGACCAGCCGCCGGTGACCGAAGGGGAGACCCTCCGCGTCCAGATCGAGGACGTCGGCGACCAGGGGGACGGCCTCGCTCGTGTGGGCCCGGGCTACGTGGTGTTCGTTCCCGATACCGAGGTCGGCCAGCAGCCGCTCGTCCGGGTCACGACCGTTCGCGAGAACGTTGCCTTCGCGGAGGTCGTCGAACAGTAGTCACCGAGCGACGACTCTCACCCCGGCGACTCGACGAGCGTGAGTGGGGTATCCGGGACATGCGGGCCGATTTCGCGCTGGCCGATGATGCCACTCTCTTCTGGACAACTAGCCCGGACCTCGACGGTCAGTAGCAGGCCGACGAGCGCCCGGCCTGAGACGACCGTCGCGACGTCTATCTCGGTCTCACAGCCACGACAGCAGGCTGACTGGACCGAGATATTGGCGTTTCGGATCAGGTCGCCGGCCTTGGCGACACGCTTGCCGAGTTCAGCGACGGCGATGTTGATCGCGTCCTGTGCGGAGGCGACGTTGTGGACGATCCACGGGACCGAGAAGGTGATTTCGTACCAGTTTGTGTCGGGTGTGGTGGTCATTGGTTGTCTCTGGGGTTGGGCGGCTGCACGTCGTCGCTGTTCAGGAACTGGAGCGCGTCCGTCTCTGAGAACCAGCCGGTTCGATTCTCTGAGGTATCCCCGGATGTCCCTGAATTTCCCCGTTTCAGCTACACGTGATGTTCCATGGAGCGAGAGAATATGTACTCATCTGTGGTGTGAACTATACGCTGACTGTGGGGAACGTCGTGCTACGGAATCGACGCAATTGCCCTCCCGCTCGTTTGTCCCTGCGAAAATCGCTCGGCTCCGTCTGGCACCAGCTCGTTCGTTGGCAGCAGTTACCCCACGACGGTCCTGCTGAGTGAATTTGTGGGGTAACTATTGGAACGCGGCTACGGGCTGACGTCCTCCAGTCCCAGCTCTGCCGCTGCATCGGTGACCGCCTGCTCGATCCGGCCGAACTCATCACCGTACTGTTCGGACGCTACATCCGCTCGTCCCGCGCCGCGCTCGAACGCCGCGATCCGCGTGCCGGTGTGTTCGATCGCCTCAACGAGCCACGCCTCCCGAGTGGCCTCGTCGACGGTCGCGATCGACTCCGGCTCAATGGCGACGTTCACGCGATCGCCCGCTTCGTAGGGCCGAAGCTTGCCAACCACGGCGACGTACGACGGCGTGTCCGCCTGCTGGAGGAACTGCATCGCCTCTGGCTGGTACTGACCCGCGTAGACGAACACAGGCTCAGAGCCAGCGTACACGCGGCCACGCCAGTACTCGCCGTTCGACCCAACATCCTGCGCCTCGGTGAGCGCACCAACGATCAGGACGCGGTTCACCGCGACGCCGGTGGGCGAGAGGCTGAGTACAGGCGCCCGCTCCTCGTCGGACTCTTGGAAGGTGTGCGTCGAGGCGTTGATCTCCTGAGCGAGCATCCGTTGAGCCGGCTGGCGGCCCGTCACCGCGGGCTCGAGCGTCTCGTCACTGAGGTCCTCGTCGGCGGGCCCCTCGGCCACGTCGTCGACGAGGAAGTACTCGCCCACTACCGGGCCGGTCAGCTGATACCGCCGGCCGAGCACCCGCTCGGTAAGTGCGTCGACGACGACCCCGGTGTCGAGCGCGTCCATGGCCATTGCTTGTGCGTCTGCCATCGACAGCCCCGAAACCGCGACGGTCGCCTCGGCGTCGAAAATCGCGTTGATCGACCGGTGGCCGTCGTCGACGACGGCCTTGATCCGGAGGTCGAACTCGCCCTCCACAGCGCCGTGTTCGCCACACCGCCCGCCCGAGAGGACCCGGGTACAGTCCGCCTCGGGACAGCGCTTGATCAGTCCCGAGCCCTCCTGGACGGCGACGACCGTCCCGCCGACGGTAACGCCCTCGGCAGCCGCGCTAACCGTCTCCTCACTGGGCTTGACGACGGTCGCCGAGTTCAGGCTCACCGAATAGCGGCCTTGGTACTCGTCGGTGACCACGTTCTGGAACCGGTACGTCTCGCCCTCGACCAGCTCAGGAAGGCCAGCACTCTCCCACTTCACGAACTTGAGCCGCCCAGATTCGTCACCAAGCAGCCCGACCTGGGCGATTTTCTCACTGCGCGGTTCCCAGAGCTGGACGACCTCGGCGATGATGTCGATCCACTGGTCGGCTTCGTCGACGTCCCCGAGCATCGCACGCTCGAAGCTCGATCCCGTGGAGTATCCGGCTAGTTTGGCGAGCTCAGTCGGGAGATCTGCCCGCTCGAGGCCAGCCTCATGTACGACTCCTCGGACAACGGTCCGCACGGCCTCGTCCATCGGGACGCGGTGCGCGACCAACTCGTCGAGACACTGTTCGATCGCCTGTCGGGTGACGCCTGCCCCGACAGCCGGGCCGTCATCTGCGGCCGTCTTGATCGCGTCAAGATGGCTGGTGATGGTTTCCGCTCGGTCCTGCAGCTCGGTCGTGGTTGTCTGTGACATCTCGATGTTCTCCGAGGACGCTCGACGCGCCGTCGCGCCCCTCGACGCCGTGTTGAGGGCTACGCTACGCCTCTCTGAGCCTCCTCACTCCATTGCTATTGATAAAGGCCGGACGGCAGGCTGGACCTGCTGGCGGGTGACGCGCCCTCCCGCCACTCCCTGTCGCGGCTCCAGTCTCGGGCGACGACGTCCGCGTTCTCATGACAATCGCCGCCAGAGCCAGCGCCCAATCCGCGATCCGCGGGTATGATCGGGCGACTTCTCATCTTCCTGCACTGATTCGGGGGGGTCGGGTACTTGCTCGGCGGCCTCAGTATCGTCCCGATCCCGGTGTGGCTTCTCCTCGCGATCAAGATCTCCATCTGGTGGTGTTGCTGGTTCCCCTCGCGGCTCGATATCGCGCAGGTCGGGGTCGGTCTGGAACGGCTCGGCCTCTCTGGGCGGAGCCGAGTCATCGGACTGGAGATCGAGCGCGATCCGGTACCACCGGAGCTGGGTCTCAAGGTCCGCGATCCGCTGCTCGTATGCGTCGAGCTGCTTCTGCTGGCGCTTCACCTTGGTCGCTAGCCGCTGTGCGTCCTCGATCGCACCCATGTCGATTGACGGCGCCGACGTGTCCGTTGACTCGTTCGGAGAACGACCCTGACCCGTCCCGTGTGTCGGCAAGGATGGATCGGTTCGTTCGCCTGCAGGCTCTGCTGTCGGCCACTGGTCGCCTTCGTCGTCCTTTTCGGAGTCCGCCGCTGGTGGACTGTAGTAGTCATCAAGCTTCAAGAGCGTCCGAGCGACGCAGACAGCGCCGTAGGCCGCCCCGTTGCCGTAGTGCTGTCGGTCCCATTTCTCTCGGTAGAGCCCCGAGTCCCGGAACAGACGGTCCATCCGCTTGGGGTCGCCGCCGGTCCAGAACCCCAGAAAGAAGCACAGGCCCATATCGGCCTCCGACTGCGACGGATACCGGCTTTCTCGCCCGCTCCACAGCGAGGTGTCGCCGTCCAGAAGTCCTTGGATGGTATCGCCGCTCTTCGAGCCCATCGCCCGCCTGAGCAGCTCCGAATCCGGGAGGTCCACCCCCGGCCCCCTGATCTCGTCGATGTTCCGGGGCACGGGGTCGGGAATCTCGTTGGGCGACAGCCCGTGTAGCGCTGCCTCGAGAGCAGGGTCGTCAACCGCCGGCGGGTCCCGGCCGAATTTCCGGCGCAGCCCGGAATTCGGCCCTACCGGTTGGGTCGGTGTGTCGTCGTCTCCAACCCCAGCGACGCCGTTTGATGCCGCGTGGGCCGTTGCCTCGGTCAGCGTGGTCGCCTCATCCTCACCAGCGGTCTGGACGAACTCGTGATGCACAGCGAGGAGGGCGTCCTGCCGGCGAGCGAGTTCTGCGGGAGTCCCAGGGAGGTGCGCGCCGGTCACGGTGAAAAACCGGTCCCGGTCGTACATCTCGACGTCACCACGACGGTTCCGCCCTGGAGGGAGTTCTCCGTCGACGAGGACGTGGATGCCTGTCCCTGAGGGTGAGATCTCGGTGTACGAATCGAGGCGGTCGATGATGTCGGTGGCCCACGGCTCCAATTCCTCGCTGTCGGGGTCCCGACAGTTGTCCAGGTCGACGCCGACGATCCCCGCCTCGGGGTCGAACACGAACCCGACCCCGTCAGTTCGGGAGGTCCTTTCGCGGTGATACGTCAGTGCGGTCTCGAAATCTCGCCACGTCTCGGGGTCGGTTGCACTCGCGAACGGGGTGCCACTGGTCCGGTAGGGCTTGATCGGGACCTTCGTCGGCTTGCCGTCGCGGTCATCCTCGCGCCAGCAGATCCACTGCTCGCACGCCCTGATCCTGTCAGGAATTACACCGTCATCAATGGTATTCAGTGACATAGCTGTAATGGGGATATCATCGACTCTCTCTCCACCCCGTTGACCAGCTCGCGAAACGGCTGATTCTCCGGTGTTCTTCCTCGGTGCGCCCACCCGCCGGATGGACTAGTGCAAAGCGTGTGACGGCGACAGGGTAGAGCGGATTCGCGCACGTATCCCATACCGTCCCTAAGCCAGTCTTTCGGCGAACTAGTCCACCAGCGCCCCAGGTCGTTCTATCGGCGCTCTCGAGCGCGCTCAGGGCGCCGCAACTAGTCAATCGCCTCATCCTCCGATTTGGTGGTGAATTCCCGCACAGCTTCGATGATATCGCTCCCGCTATGGATCTGCCACTCACCGTGCTCGCCGAAGACCCTCTCGGCAATACGTGTGTGATTCTGGAGTGATTTCGCCGGCACCGTTTCCACCCGGCCGGCGTCGTGGAGCGCCCGGACGAGATCGTGGGTGACGTCGATATCTTTCGCCACCCAGTGTTTGGTGACACCGTCGTACTGCGCGAAGTCGTCGTAGTGCTTGACCACCCGTTCGGGCTTGACAGCCGTGATGACCTCCCCGATGGCAGTGAGGTTTCGCTGGCCGCCCGGAAGGTCGATGAACCCAGCCACATCGAACACCATTCCGCCGCCCATCGGCTCGTAATATTTCTCGACATGTTGGCTCTCTGTTTGCGCGAGATACCGGGCGAAACACTCGGTGAACACCTTGTGGTGAACTTTCTCGTGGAGGTCACCGTAGTCACGACCGGTGTACAGCTTCCGGTCGACCGCGTGCTGGCCCTTCTCGGTGACGTAGTAGTACTTCCGCGTCCCGACGTAGGGGTTCTCCAGATAGCCGCGCTCGACCAGTTTGTCCTCGTCGATATCGCTTCCCGAGCGGTTCCGGACGGTGGTCATCGACTCGGTGAGCTCGTAGCCGTCGAGTTCGCCGTTGAGTGCCGCGATGACGTTCCGAAGGAACCGGCGCTCGTGGTCGGTCAGGTCCGCTTCGGACATGTTCTCGCCGGCAGCGCCCGACGAGGTGTCGTCGTTGGAATCCGCAGAGTCGCTGCGAGAGGAGTTCTGCTCAGGTGACTCTCCGTGGTCGGATCGATCAGCCGCCTCGTCAGTGGGTCTGTCCGTGGCATCCGCTGTGGACGTCGTGCCGGTTCCCAGAACGGTTCCGTACTGGTTCGACGCTCCACCGGGCCGGGACTGTCCCTCGTCGGCTGTCGTCTGCTGTGTGCCGCTCTCACTGGGTACGGATCCACCGCCAGGATTCTCGCGCTCTTGGTCGGGGTCGGTATCGGTTGCCGCTGTGGCGTGTTCGACCGCAGCGGGTGCATCCGCATCTCCGCCTCCGGTGTTCGTGACACCGGCCCCCCACCGGGCGGCCCGTTGAGCGGCGTCGGGTGGACAGTTCACGCCCGGCAGCAGGCAGTACGTGAACCGAGTCCGCGACCACTGGAGGTGGTCCGCTTCCTGAAACGTCTGTCCTGGACTGTCTGGATCATCGGGGTCTGGGCGGTGCGTCCCGGCGTCCACAGGGTCGTCGCTGTCGCTGTGGCCCGGCGGGATCGGGAGCGGTTTCAGCGTCACCAGCTCCGGCGTGTCAGTCATGAACCCCGTGTCCGGCAGTTGTGCGAGCCACTCCCCACGGGGGAGCGAGGCGATCCGATTGGCCAGCGCCTCGGCATCGAGGTCCTCGTGGAACAGCGTGGTCGCGAGTTCGTCGTCGAT
>Ga0207718_100151_pt1 | contig 84383 bp, 78 predicted proteins | sample A23M2SouthBayCA_FD_187749 | JGI IMG/M metagenome (GOLD analysis project Ga0207718, IMG submission 187749) | Aerobic enrichment media microbial communities from Eden Landing Ponds, California, USA - A23 M2 (SPAdes) | ecosystem: Environmental > Aquatic > Marine > Unclassified | place: Emeryville...
TCTGTGGACGCCGACGTGGTCGTGGTGCCCGTCGTCGTTGCGCCCGGAGTTGTACGTGTACTCGTCGCGCAGGTCCTCGCCGGCGGTCTGGAGCTCGAAGTCGACGTAGTCGTCTTGCAGGACGCGCCGGATCTTCTCGGTCCCCCACTCGTCGGTGAGGAACTTCATCCGGGCGTTGTACCGGTCCTCGCGGTCGCCGTGGTCGTTGAACAGCGCCGAGATGCCGCCCGCGACCGCGTCGGCGTCCTCCGGCGGGACGAACACGTCGAGGCTCCGGGCCAGCCGCGGCTCGTTGCGCGAGAGGCCGCCGCCGACGCGGACGTTGAATCCCTTGACGCCGTCCTTCTCGGCCGGCTCGAACGCCAGATCGTTGATGTCGCCCTGTCCGCAGCCCTCCTCGCAGCCGGTGACGCTCACCTTCCACTTGCGCGGGAGGTTCGCGTGGTCGTCGTTGCCCGTGAACGTCTCGTTGAGGTCCATCGCGACGGGCAGCGCGTCGACGAACTCCGCGGAGTCCTTGCCCGCGACGGGACAGCCCACGATGTTGCGCCAGGAGTCGCCGCACGCCTGTTGGGTCGACAGGCCGTTCGCCTCCAGTTTCTCGAAGATATCGGGGATGTCCTCCAGCCGGATCCAGTGGAGCTGGATCGACTGGCGGGTCGTCCAGTCGACGTACGCGTCGCCGAACTCGGGGTTCTCGGCGGGGCCGCGGGCGTACTCGTCGGCGATCTCGGCGACGACCTCGACCTGCCCCGGCTTCAGCACGCCGTTGGGCGTCCCGATCCGCATCATGAAGTAGCTCTCCTGCCCGTTCCGCTGGTGGTACAGCCCCCACCACTTGAAGCGCTCGAACCAGGCGTCGTGTTCGTCCGCCGGGATCGACTCCCACCCCTCCTCGGCGAACTCCAACAGGTGCTCCCTGATCTCGTTGCCGTACACCTCCGATTTCCAGTTTTCGACGTCCGTCGGCATTCGTGGGCGAACACAGTCCCCCCACGTACCTAACCCGCGTCCCCGCGTCAATCCTCCCCGACGCTGCCGGGAACCGGCAACGCTTGCGACGGCGACGGCGCGCCGAGGCCGGCGCCCGGGAACCGGACCGCCTCCCCCGCCAGCGACCGGAACTCCCCGTCGACGACGCGGCCGACCGGGATCGTCCGGACCGTCGCGTCGGCGCCACAGCGGATGCACTGGCCGTACACGTCGGCCGTCACGGTTCGACCGTCGGCGCCGACGGCGGTGAACCCCTCGACGACGAAGTCCGCGAGGTCGTCCGGGCAGGCGCACACGTCGCCGCCGACGCGCCACAGTTCGCTGACGCTGACGCGACGCTCGTCGTCCACCGAGACCCACGCGCCGTCGTCGAGCACCCTGATGGCGACGCTCACAGCCGGATCCTGCCCCGCCACGACCATACTCCCGTCGTCGGGCGCAACGGGCGACGGTTCCGGTGACGCCGACGGAGTGGCGGATCGCCGGCCGTCGACCGGATCGCTTCGATCCCGGCGTTCCGGATAGCGGCAACGCCGACCTCGATCGGGGAGCGTCGGTCACGCTTGACCCTGCGGCGCGGCTTATGGGAGTACGGGACGTGTACGGTAGTGATGGCAGAACAGACGACTGACGATCGATACGGCGACGAGGAAGTCGACACCTCTCATCTCGACGATCTCGAGGACGGCTGCGGCTGTGCGGAGGTGTGGGAGCACCTCTCGGAGGACGAGGAGGGCGACCCCGAGAGAGCCGAGTAACGCGACCGCGATCTTCTGTTACTCGCGCCGCGGAGTTCCGGGCCGACGGCTCGTGGCACCGATCAGACGAGAGCGCGAAGGCGGGGCTTGTCGTCGATCTCCGCGAGAACTGAGTCCGTCGGTAGCGCGACCGCTCCACGGTCGAGGCGTCCGCGAGAAGACTGCCGGGGGTGGGCTCCGAACCCACGATCTCCGCATGGCCCAGGTACGAGGCTCGGCGGGCCCCGTTGGGGCGGAGGCTTCCAAGGCGTTCCGCACCGAATCTCGAAACCCTATGAGTGCGGCGCTATGTCCAGCTAAGCCACCCCGGCTCACGTCATCGTCGGGCGGTCGCACTCTTGAAGCTTCCCATCGCGAACCGGTGCGACATACCGGAACACACCGCGTGCCGGTGTACCGTCGGGCAGTTTCGACCGGCGCGGCGTCTCCCCGCCGTGTACCGACTCCGAATCAGGACCGCCGTACCCACCGGGTTTAAGCCGTGGGGCGGGCGAAACGCTGGTATGAGTTTGCCGGAACTGGTCCGGGGGGAGCTGGGCGGGGAGGACCCCGTCGCGCGCGTCCACCTCGGCGGGGACGACGAGTTGTTCGTCACCCCGACTCGCACGCTGATCTATCGCGCGGAAGGGCTGCTCTCCGACGAGTCAACCGAGGAACTGCCCCACGACGCCGAGCGCGTCGCCGTCTCCGAGTCGCGTCGGAAGGCGAAGTTCACCCTCGAGTACGGCCTCGACGGCGAGCGCAGCTTCTCGGTGCCGCGCGGCTCCCTCGACGAAGTCCTCCACCCCGTGCTCGCGGGCGTCCTCTCGGCCGCCGGGATCACCGAGCCCGGCGAGACCGTCGAGCGCACCTTCCGCTTCTCCGAGCTCACCCTCGTGGTCACGTCCGCCCGGATTGTCAAGCACGTCGGCGCCGCCGTCTGGGACGACGACTACGAGGAGTTCCACTACGACGACGTGACCGACCTCACCTTCGAGGAGGGGAGCGTCGCCACCACGCTGGTGCTCACCGCGAACGGGCGGCAAGAGCGGTTCAAGGCGCCCAGCGACAGCGCCCGGGCGATCAAGGAGCGGCTGACGAACGCGCTGTTGGCCCACTACGACGTCGGGTCCTTGGAGGAGTTCCGCGCGCTCGCGGCGGCCGCCGCCGGCGAGGACGACGCCGACGATCCAGTCGATCGGACGGACTTCGGCGGCGGCCCCGACCCGCTGTCGGCCGAACCGGAGGCGGTCGACACCGACGCCGGCACCCGCGAGGAGCCGCTCGCCGACGACGGGCGGACCGACGCGACCGACGCCGACGCGGCCGGCGGGAGTGCGGCCGCAGACGCCGGGACGAGCGCGCCATCGGGAACAGCCGGCGCCGCGGGGACGTCCGGCGCGACGGAGCTGTACAGGGAGGACGACTCGGTCGAGGCGGACGAGCGAGCAGTCGGCGCCGACGCGGGCGACGGCTTCGGCGACACCGGCTTCGAACCCGCCGAGCCCACCGACGACGTTGCCGAGGAGGTCGCGGCCCTCCGGGCCCTCGTCGAGCGGCAGGGCGAACAGATCGAACGCCAGACCGAGCTGGTCGAGCAACTGATCGAGGAGCTTCGCCGCGGTCGCTGACGCGGCCGCTTCCCTCCCCGGGCCGTCACGAATCCCGTCCGGTCACCTTCCGAATACACGAGGAGCCGAACGGGCCGAGCTCGCCGGCGTCGAGCCGGACGAAGTGACCCGTCGTGATCCCCGTCCCGCAGCGGCGACACGAGAAGTCGCCCTCCCGACGGACGACCTGCGAGTCGAACCGGACGAATCCCGAGCCGTGAACGCGAACGATCGCGTCCTCGCGCTCGATGACCCCGCGGCGTTCGGCCTCGTCGAGCACCGCACGGGTGACCGCCGGGCTCGTCGTCACGGTCTCCAGCCGGTCGATCAGCTCGGGGAGCGGAAGCTCGTCGTCCTCGAGGTGCTCCAGCAGTTCCACCCCGAGCGCGACCGTCTCCTCACGGGTTCGCGCCGGCGCGTCGTCGCCCGGTGTCACGTCGGCCGCGGTTCGTCGCGGGCGCTGTTAAGCGTCCCGGGTGTCCGGAACCCGACACGGGGAACGAGGAGGCACCCCGGCGGCGTCCGGCGGTGGTCGACCCACAACCGGGCCCCTTATTCGCGTGACGACCCCAATGCGGGCGTGAATCGTCGCGCGCTCGTCGGCGGCCTCGTCGCCGCCGCGGTGGTGGTCGCGGTCGTCTTCGCCTCCCCGGGCGCGGTGCTCGACCGCCTCGCGTGGGTCACCGTCGAGCCGAGCAGACTCGTCGCGGTGCTCGTGGCGTTAGCGGTCGTTCGTCCGCTGCTCGCGTGGCCGGTGACGCTGTTGGCTGTCGTCGCCGGCTACGGGTTCGGGCTGTCCGCGATCCCCCTGTCGCTCGGTGTGATGGTGCTGACGTCGATCCCGCCGTACCTGTTCGCCCGCCGCGGGCGCGACGGGGGCGACGCGCTCGCCGGCGTCGACCGGATCTCGACGACCGTCAGCGACCTCCTCGACCGCGCCGTCGGCGCCGGCGAGCGTGCCGTCTCCGTCGCCGGGGGAACCCGGTCGGTTGCGGCCTCCCGGCTCCTGCCCTTCCCCTCCGACGCCGTCTCCGTCGCCGCCGGCCTCGCGGGCGTCCGCGCCGGCCCGTTCGTCCTCGGGAGCGCGATCGGGGAGCTCCCGTGGGCCGTCGCCGGCACCGTCGCGGGCGCCTCCGCCGGGCGCGTCGCCGAGGTGGGACTCGACGGCGTGCTCGACCCGTGGTTGATCGGCGCGGCGGCGCTCGGCGGGCTCCTCCTCCTCGCTGGACCGGCGTATCGGCACTATCGTTCGGCGTCCGTCTGATCGACGCCGTCGGTCCGGCCCGATCCGGAATCGTCCGGTTCCCGAGCCAGCAGTATCGCGTCAGTCCCGTCGTCGTAGAAGTCGGGACGCCGTGCAGTCGGGCGGAACCCGAGCGACTCGTACAGGCGCCTCGCGGCGTCGTTGTCGGCGGCGACGAGGAGGGTGACGCGACCGTGGGCGCCCGTGAGGAGTCGTCGGAGCAGTCGGGTGGCCCGCCCTTCCCGCCTGTGGGCGGGGTGGACGACGAGTTCGGCGACGTGAACGCCGTCGCCGGCAACCGGGAGCAGGTACCCGACGACCGCGCCGTCGGTCGTCTCGTCGACGAGCACGTCGCCGGTTCGCAGGCCGTGGGAGCGCAGCGTCGGGCTCGGCTCCCGAAGCAGTCGTTGAAGCGTTCGAACCGCCGACTCGTCGGCCGGCCGTCCGTGTCGGACCGTCACAGCGGCGGGAGCGGCAAGGACGCCGGGAACGGCGGCGCCTGGAGCACGATCGTCGCGACCGACGCGAGCGAGTCGACGAGCGCCCCGAGCGTCGCCGGCGACGGCGGCGTCGCGGCGCCGGCGACGACCGAGAGAACGACGGCCGCGAGCGCGCCCGACAGCGTCGCGAGCGTGTTCACCGTCTGGTTGCCGATCCGGTCTCCCTCGACGGTCGCGCCGAGCAGGCTGTCGACGGTCATGCCGACGAACCCGGCGCCGGTGACGGCGGTGGCTACGGGAACCGCGACCGGTGCGCCCGCGGCCGCCGAGCCCGCGAGGCCGCCCGTCGACGCGGAGCCGCCCAGCGGCATCGCCAGCGCCGCGAGCGCGGCGACCAGTCCGGCGCCGGCGACGCCCGCCACCTCTCCCTGCCAGGTGATCGCCCCGTCGGTGCCGGGGTCGACCGGCCGTAGCGTCGTCACCAGCCGCGGCGCGTCGAACAGCCCGCCGAACTCCGAGGAGAGCGTGTCGGCCATCGCCGCCGCGACCGACCCGGCGAACGCGAACGCGATCAGCGTCGGCACGGTGGTATCCGGGACGACCGCCCTCGCGGCCGCGAACACGATCACCGAACACAGCGCGACCCCGGCGTTGCCGAGGACGTTACCGGCGCCGCGAGCGCCGTCGTTGCCCTCGGCGACGCCGCGGGTGTCCTTCTCCTCGAACCGGAACTTCGCGGCGAGCCCGCCGATGGCGAAAAACGAGATGATCACGACGAACCAGCCGATCCCGCCGAGCACGACGGTCGCGAACCCCAGCAGCACGCCCGTCAACATCCCCGAGACTGACGCGGTCTCGAGTACGTACGAGACGACACCGAGTCCGACGGTGAACGCGAGGCCGGCGGCCACGATCGTCGGCGTGACGACGACCCCGCCGGCGGCCACGAGCGCCGACAGCAGCCACAGGAGGAACCCGACCGACACGACCACGATCGGGTCGTCGCGGGGGAACAGCACCGAGCGGAGGAGCGCGGCAACCAGTGCGGCGGTCGCCGCGAGGAACACGTACATCGGAAGCGCCGTGACGGCGAACGAGTCGGCGGCGACGGCGACGGCCGCCTGCCCGAGCGTCGCGGCCGCGAACGCCGTGACCGTGAACGCGGTCGTCGTGGCGAACTCGTCGCTCGTGGACTCCCGGACGAACTCGCGCCCGAGGACGCCGTACGCCAGCGTGAGGACGCTCGCGGCGTACACGGTGACCGGCATCGGCGCCTGCGGGAGTGCGGTCAACACGCCGAGCGCGGTCGCCGCGAGCGCGAACCCCGCCAGGCCGTTGAGCCTGCGATCCTCGTGGTCGCCCGGCCGGGCGAACAGCTCGAAGAACCGACCCTCGTTGACGACGAACGCCGCGAGGACGGCGACGACGGCGAACGGCGCGGCGGCGGCCGGTCCCAGCGCCGGCGCGGCCAACACCGCCGAGGCGACGACGGCGAACGCCCCCGCGCGTCGGAGTCGGTGTCTCACGGCCGAGGGTACCCCCGACGCACACTTAACGGTCCCGGGACGGCGGCTCGCGGTCCCGGAGCGGCGGTCCAGAGGCGAGAGCGGTAACGCTTTCGGGCGCCCGTCCGATCGTTCGAGCCAGCAGTGGGACTCTACGACGCGTACCTCGGCGTTCGCCACCGCCGCAACCCCGGCGACCCGCCCGCCCACATCGCGCTCGTCATCGCCGAGCGCGACCTGCTCGAACAGGGCGCCTACGACACGCTGGAGTCGTTTCTCGGGTGGGCGTTCGAGTACGGCGCCGAGCGCGTCACCGTCTCCGTCTCGGTGCTCGACGAGGCGGTCGTCGACACGCTCGCGCGCGAGCTCGCCGGCGTCGACGCGCCCCGCTCGATCGCGGTGCGTACGCCCGAGGACACCGAGCGCGCGGACGCCCCGATCCGGGTGAACATCGGCCTCGGCGGCAAGCGCGAGTTCGCCGCGGCCGTCCGCGACATCGCCGAGACCGTCGAGACCGGCGCGCTCGACCCCGACGAGGTCGCGGAGGCCGACATCGAGGAACGGCTCGTCTTCCCGGAGGAGCCGGACCTCGTCATCAAGACGGGCGCCGAGCGGCTCTCCGACTTCCTCATCTGGCAGTCGGTCTACTCGGAGCTGTACTTCACCGACGTGAACTGGCGCGACTTCCGGAAACGGGACTACCTCCGGGCGGTGTTGGACTACCAGAACCGGCAGCGGCGGTTCGGAAAATAACCAGTCGTCTGACCCGCGTGCGTGGGTCGATCAGTCGGCCGTCTCGCCTGCGGCGCCGGTTTCGAGTGCCTCGTTCAGTTCCTCGTCGGTCGCCTCGCCCGGGAGCCGCTCGCGCAGGCGGGCGGCGACCGCGCGAGCCTCGTCCAGTTCGACGGCCGCGAGCGACCGCACGAGCGCGGCGGCCCGCTCCGCCCGAGTGCGGCGCCACGACTCCTCGCGCGCCTCGTAGGTTCGGATGGAGCGCAGGAAGTCGACCTTCGAGAACTCCGGCCAGTACGGCGAGCAGAAGTACGCCGCCGCCTCGTTGCCGTTGGCGTGCCACGGCAGGAAGTTCGAGGTGCGCTCGTCGCCGCCGGTCCGGATGATGAGATCCACGTCGCGGACGGGCCGGCGGTACAGCCGCGACTCCACCTCGGCGACGCCCACGTCGTCGGCCGTCAGGTCGCCGTCGGCCACGTCGCGGGCGACCGCTCGGACCGCCCCGAGCAGCTCGTTGCGGCCGCCGTACGCCAGCGCGATGTTGAGCGTGAAGTCGTCGTAGCCGGCGGTGCGCGACTCGGCGTACTCGACGGCGTCGCGGACGCGCTCGGGGAGCCGCTCCACGTCGCCGAGCGCGCGGATGCACACGCCCTGCTCGTGGACGCGGTCGGCGTCGGCGAACTCCCGGAGCTTGTCCTCGAGCAGGTCGAACAGCGGGTCCAGTTCGTCGTCCGGTCGGTCGAAGTTCTCCGTCGAGAAGGCGTACAGCGTGAGCTCCTCGACGCCGAGGTCGCCACACCAGTCGAGCACCCGCTCGGTCGTGTCGGCGCCCGCGCGGTGGCCGTCGGGCGCGTCGTCGCCGCGACTGCGGGCGTACCGGCGGTTCCCGTCCTGGATGATCGCGACGTGGTCCGGTCCGTCGCCGATCTCCCGACGCAGCACGCGCTCATAGGTGCTGTCGAACAGCGCTTCGAGACGCGAGCGCAGGGTCACTACCGAACGTGTGTCGGTCAAGGGATATGTGTCTTGCGAGGAGCGGGACGACGCACGGATGACGCGCGGACGGCACGCGACCGACGCGCGGCGTCAGTCGCCCTCCCCCTCGCCGTCCGTCGCCGCCGGCGCGTCGGCGGATCCGGCCACGTCGCCCGCGACGGACTCCAGCACCTCCACCTCGCCGGTGAGCTGCCTGTGGACGTACGGCATGTCGATCCCCTCCTCGTCGAAGCGCTCCTTCACCGCCTGCACGTACTCCGAGCGGACGCGCACGAAGTCGCCGCGGTCGGGCTCGTCGATCCAGAAGCGGCTCTGGAGCCCGACCGCCGAGTCGCCCAACTCGGCGACGCGCACCGAGGGGGCCGGGTCCGCGAGGATGCCGTCGACGCCCTCGGCCTCCTCGAGGATGCAGTCGGTCGCGTGGTCGATGTCGTCGTCGTAGCCGATGCCGAAGACGAACTTCTGACGCAGCGTGTCGTAGGCGACGGGGTTGGTGATCGCGTTGTTCGCGAGTTCGCCGTTCGGGACGGTGACGCGCTCGTTGTCGAAGGTGCGGACACGGGAGACGCGCAGGTCGATGTCCTCGACGCGTCCGCTGTTGTCGTTCCACTCGATCCAGTCGCCCACCTCGAACGGCTTGTCCTTGATGATGAACACGCCGGCGACGAAGTTGCCGATGAGGTCCTGCGCGGCGAAGCCGATGGCCAGCGCGAACGCCCCGCCCAGCGTCGCCACCGCGGTGAGGAACCGCGGGAAGCCGGCGGCCATGAACCCGATCGAGATCGCGAGCACCACCACCAGCGCGGCCAGTACGCTGTCCGCGAGGCTGAGCACGGTGCGGTCGAAGCCGCGACGGTCCAACACCCGGCGGGCGAGCGGGAGCAGGATCAGCTTGCCGAGGAGATAGGTGAGCGCGAACCCGAGGACGAAACCGATCACGTTCGTCGCGTAGCCACCGAGTCGGGCGACGACCGCCCCGGTGTCGATCTGCAGAGCGAGCGCCGCGACCGTGGATGTCACGCCGTACATGTACGGATTCCGGCTTGGTCGGACGAGTGAAGAATCTGCTGGCGTCGGCGGCGCTCGCGCGGGTCCCGTCGCCGACGTTCGCCCGGATCGCGTCGTCGGCCCGGGCCGGCGCGGCTCCCCTCCAGCGTGCGGCTCACACCGACAGCGGCGCGTCGCGACGGGCGACGCCGCGAAAGCGCTCCCCGTGAACGGTCTCCTCGGCGAGCGCCGCGGGGATCCGGCCGTGAAGCCAGCCGCCCGGAGCGGGGTCGCCGTCGAAGCCGGCGTGGCGACGTTCCTCGGGCAGGAAGCGCTCGTGGGTCGGGAGCCGTTCGTGCAGCGGGACGCCGCCCGAGTCCGCGACCTCGCGGAGCTCGTCGAGGGCGGGCCACGCGTACTCCGGGTTGATGTAGTCGTCCGTCACGGGCGAGACGCCGCCGAGGTCGTCGACGCCGCAGTCGAGCAGGTCGCCGACGGGCGCGAGGTTCGGCGGCGACTGCACCGACACCTCCGCCGGCAACGCGGCGCGGGCCATCGCCGTCACCCGCCGCATGGTCTCGGTCGAGGGGCCCTCGAAGTCGGACCGCTCGTTGGGCGTCACGGGCTGGACGATCACCTCCTGCACGTGGTCGTATCGCTCGTGGAGCGCGCGGATCGCCAGCAGCGACTCGGCGCGGTCGCGCCAGCCCTCGCCGATCCCGACGAGGATGCCCGTCGTGAACGGCACTCGCGCCTCCCCCGCGGCGCGGACCGTGTTCAGTCGCTGGCCGGGCGTCTTCCGCCTGCTCCCGGCGTGGGCGTCCACATCGGCGGTCGTCTCCAGCATCACGCCCATCGAGGCGTTCACCTCGCGCAGGCGACGGAACTCAGCCTCGGTCAGGTCGCCGGGGTTCGAGTGGGGGAGCAGTCCCTCCTCCAGGGCGATCTCGCAGGCGCGCTCGTGGTAGTCGACGATCGAGTCGTATCCCCACTCCGCCAGCTGCTCGTGGATACCCGTGTAGCGGTCGTCCGGCTTGTCGCCGAAGGTGAACAGCGCCTCCGTGCAGCCGGCGTCGGCGCCGACGCGACACCGCTCGCGTACCTCCTCGGGCGACAGCAGGCTCGCCTCGCCGGGCACGTCGTAGTAGGTGCAGTACGTGCAGGTGTACCGGCAGGCGGTCGTCAGCGGGACGAACACGTTCCGGGCGAACGTGAGCTCCGGCGCAGCCGACACGTCCTCGGGCGTGACCGACAGCAGGCGCTCGACCTCGCGGTCGGCGACCTCGACGTCGATGCCGTACTCCTCGGCCCCGGGGAACACGCCGGGAACTCTCCGACCGAGGGGCAAAAACGAGTCGGTCGTGGCGAGGGCGACGGGAATGGACGGGGAGAGAGAACCGGCGCGGCGACGAGCCGAACCGAATCACACGCCAGCACCGACTTCCATGGGTCGATCCACGGCTCGGATCGGTCACCGCCCACGAGCGCGGCTTCCGCCACCACAACCGATACCCCGCGTGCGGCCGAGTGAGCGAGCGATGACCGACATCGACACCACCGACGTCGAGGGCCCCCACGGCGGCCAGCCCGTTCGCCACGCCGGCGCCGATCTCGACGAGGCGACGGCGGCGGTCGTGATGGTCCACGGCCGCGGCGCGACCGCCCGCAGCATCCTCGGGATGGCCGGCGAGTTCGGCACCGACGACGTGGCGTACCTCGCCCCGTCGGCCAGCCGCAACACCTGGTACCCCCACTCGTTCATGGAGGAGACGAGCAGGAACCAGCCGCATCTCGACTCCGCGCTCGACTTCGTCGGCGGCGTCGTCGACGCGGTCGCCGACGCCGTCGGCCACGAGCGCGTGCTCCTGCTCGGCTTCTCGCAGGGCGCGTGCCTCTCCTCGGAGTGGGTCGCGCGCAACGCCCGCAAGTACGGCGGCCTCGTCGGCTTCTCCGGCGGACTGATCGGCCCCGAAGGGACGCCCCGCGAGTACGACGGCGACCTCGACGGCACGCCGGTCTTCCTCGGCTGCTCGGACGTGGACCCGCACATCCCGCTGGAGCGCGTGAAGGAGACGACCGAGGTGCTCTCGGGTCTGGGCGCCGAGGTCGACGAGCGCATCTACGAGGGGATGGGCCACGGCGTCAACGAGGACGAACTCGCCGCCGCGAAGGGGATGGTGGCGGGCCTCGAACTCGACGGGGAGTAGCGACTGCCCGAAACGAGCTCGTCGGGCGGCAGCCCCTATTTTCGCGCTCGTTCGACCGACACCCGCCCGTCGCCGGCGTCGAGTCCGAATCCAGCGTCCCGGAGCCAGTCGCGGGCGGCGCCGTCGCCCGCCAGCAGCACCTCCGTCAGATCCGCGCGCTCGTCGATATCGGTCGCCAACCGCCGGGAGTCCACCTCGCGGACGCTCGCGTCGATATCGCGAGCCACACGCAGGTGGTCGAGGTACGACGCGCCGTGGTAGTCGACCCGGAACTCGGGATGCCGAACGAGCAGCGCGTTCGTTCCGCCGCCGCGACCCGGCGCGATGGCCACGTCGGCGTCCCCGTCGCCGTCACCCCAGTCGCCGTCACCACCGCTGGCACCGACGCTCCCTCGCAGGCGCGCGAGCGCTCGCGGCGTCGCCAGCGCCAGATCGGCCATCACGACCGCCAGCGGCGAACCGGGGCCGGGGCCGTGCGCGTCGAGCGCGGCGTTCACCGCCTCGGTGAGCGGCCGGTCGTCGACCGTCTCGGGCACGTCGCGGCCGGTGGGCTCGGTGGTGAGCAGTCGCGGTGTGAACCCCGCCCCGTCGAGCGCCGCGAGCACGTCCGACAGCATGGCCTCGGCGAACGCGCGTCGCTCCTCGGGATCGAGCGTGTCCGAGAGCCGGGTCTTCGGGCGATCGGGAGAGAACGGAACGAGCGCGTCGACGGTGTCTGGCACGAGGAAAAGCGAGCGAACGGCGTCAGCCGAGTTTGTCGTAGCCGTCCCCGCGGTTCCGCAGGAACAACACGACGCCGCCGGCGACGACGCCGAGCACGACCAGTCCGGCGACACCGTACATGATGAGTTGGGTGCGCTGCTGGCTGTTCTCGGACTGGTTCGCCTCGGTTTCGGCACGCTCGGCCAGCGTGATCGCGTTGTCGAAGTTGCCGGCCTCGTAGGCGTTCACCGCGCTGGCGAACGACCCCTCGGCGGTGTCGGGGTTGCCGGCGGCGTCGATCGCCGTCCGGGCCGACTCCATCGCCTCGCGCGCCTCACGGCTCTCGCTCGTGTAGTGGGTCGCCGACTGGTTCGTCACCTCGTTCGAGGTGCCGCCCTCCCGAGTCTGGTCGAGCGCGAGCAGCGTGAACGACTGCTGCGGGTCGTAGCTGTACGCCTCGACCGCGGGGACGGTTCCGGTCACCCGGACGCGGACCTCGGAGGTCCCCTCGTCGATGTCGACGGTCGCCCCCGAGAAGTTCTGCCCGTCGTACGACTCCTGGCGTACCTGATTGTCGGCCTGGTTCAGGAACGTCACCGTCCAGGTGACGTCCTGCAGCCCGGTCTGTCCGGCGAGCTGCCACGTCTCGTAGGTGTCGTACAGCTCCGTCAGCGTCACCGTCGCCGTCACCTGCGAGTCCACCTCGCCGCTGTCGGGCACGTCGGTCTCCTGAACGGACACCGCCGCCGCCGGCGCCGCCGCCGCGAACAGAAGGGCGAGAACCGCGAGGACCGCAGTGAGCTCAGAACAGCGACTCAAGTTCGTCCTCGTCATCGCTGATGAGGGTGTCGAGGTTGTCCTGGCTCTCCTGTTGGATGTCGTCGATGTTGTCCTGGGCCTCGATGGCGACCTGCTGGAGCTCCTTGATCCGCGGGACGTTCGTGACGCCCGACAGCAGGATCACGCTCGCGACGAAGCCCGAGCCGCTGACGGGGTAGTCGCCCCCGCGGACCTCCATCGAGCCGGTCTGCTCTTCGAGCCACTTGCGACCGCGCTCGATCCCCTTGCGGTTGAGATGCTGGGGCGGACCGGCCATCACGAGCAGCGCGCGCTCGGTCCCCTCGATCTCACACGGAAGCGTGAGTCGACCCAGCGCCGCCTTGCGCACGAGCGAGGTGATCCGGTTGGTCGTGTGGGCGGTGTCGAGATCGTCGTCGCCCGCGTCGCCGGTGAGCCGCGACAGCAGCCCGCCGCCGCCGGCGCTCTCCTCGACCTCCTCGCTGGCGTAGCCGACGGTGGAAACACCGCCGCCCGCGAGCGTGTTGATGATCTCCGAGGAGTCGACGACGGACTCGGCGACCTCCTGTCCCTGGTCGATCTCCCCCGCGCCGAACAGGATGCCGAACCGCTTGACGATCTCCTCGTTGATCTCGTCGTAGCCGCCGGAGACGGACTCCCCGGTCTTGCGCCACGCGTCGTTGTCGAACACCATGAGGTTGTCCACCTCGCGGACGAACGTCTGGAACGAGCGCGCGGCGTTGAGCGTGTAGATACCCCCCTCGTCGGAGCCGGGCAGCACGCCCAGCCCGTAGACGGGCTCCGTGTAGATGCGCTTCAGGTGCTTCGCGAGCACCGGCGCGCCCCCGGATCCGGTGCCGCCGCCGAGCCCGGCGATGACGAGGAACGCGTCGACCTCGTGGACCGGGATCGAGTCGATGGCTCCCTGCACCTCGTCGATGTCCTCCTCGGCGACCTCCGCGCCGAGTTCGTTGTCCGCGCCGACGCCGTGGCCCTTGACGCGGGACTGTCCGATGAGTACCCGCTGGTCCTTCGGGATCTCCTCGAGGCCCATGAGGTCCGCCTTGGCCGTGTTGACCGCGACCGCCGCCCGCACGATGTCACTGCCCGTGCGCTGGTCGTATTGGACGAACTTGTCGACGATTTTTCCCCCCGCCTGACCGAATCCGATTAGTGCCAGTTTCATACGTCTCCCCTCCTCATTAAGCCTGATTCAGAGAGACAACGGTCATAAACCTTCTGATGGGGCTATCACTGACGAGAGACTGATCGACGATCTGACGGTCGGAGATCGCAGTACTGGAACGGGATCGCCGAATCGTGAGAGCGGAAACAGATCCGCGAAACGGGACTATCGTATGACACATTTATTTATTCCGGCCGGGCGGTCCCGAGCGGAGACGCGTTCGGCCGAACGACCGCTGAACTGGGTCTTGCGCGCGGACCGCCGACCGACTCGAACCGGTCAGGCGGCGGCAGTCGCGTCCGCCTCGTCCGTGGTTGTCGCGCCGCGCAGGTACTCGTCGAACGTCTTGAGGTCGGCCTCAGCGACGCCGAACGCGCCGACGTCGTTCTCGGAGACGACGTTGTCGAACTGCAGCGATCGGTACTGATCGCGTCCCATGGGGAAGCCAACCGACCCCAGCACGGAGAGCCCGACCTTCGCCAGCCCCATCGGGAGCGGGACGACGGTGATCGATCGACCCTCCGACTCGAACACCATCTCGGAGATCTCCCGGAGCGTGAGCACGTCGGGGCCGCCGAACTCGTACGTCTGGTCGGCGTGCGCAGCGTCGACGACGGCGTCGGCGAGCATCGGAACGAGGTCGCCGACCCAGATCGGCTGGAAGCGGTTCCGACCGCCGCCGGGGAGCGGGTACACCGGAACGCCGGGCGCGAAGATCTCCTTCAGTCGCTTCGTGAAGTAGACGAACTCGCCGCCGTCGCCGAAGACGACCGACGGGCGCGCGATCACGTGCTCGATCTCGCTCTCGCGAACGGCCTCCTCCGCACGCCCCTTCGCGCGGATGTAGTGGGTCGTCCCGTCCGGGTCCGCACCGAGCGCGGACATCTGGACGAACCGGTCGACGCCGGCGTCCTCGGCGGCCGCGACGAGGTTCTCCGTCCCCCGGAGATGGATCCGCTCGTGCAGTTCGTCGCCGCCGTCGGGCTTGAACAGCGGCGACAGCGCGACGAGGTTCACGACCGCGTCGGCGTCCTCGACGGGACCCGCGAGCGAGTCGCGGTCGGTCACGTCACCGGCTTTGGTGACGACCCCGTCCGGGAGTCCCGCGCCGGTCGGGTCGCGGGCGATCGCCACGACGTCGTGCCCGCGCTGGTCGAGTTCCGTACAGAGATGCGTCCCGATGAAGCCGGTGCCGCCGGCGACGACTACGCGCATGCACTCACACAAGGGCGGAACCAACCTAAAGGTGCGGTCGCCGGCGGGGTGATCGCGCCTCGGACTGCCCCGACGTACCGCCGGGTGTCGTCAGCCGTCGCCGCGCGACCGCCGGCGTCGCTGACTGTGGGATCGTGGCCGCGAGCGGCGCCCTCGCGGACGGGAGCGAGTCGCGACGAGGACAGGGAGCGACGGCTCCGAAACGGTTTTCCACGGGCCTGCCGCACCCACAGTATGCCGACTGAACAAACAGGATACGACCCGTCGCTGGGTCGCAAGTTCATTTTCGTCACGGGCGGGGTGATGTCCGGCCTGGGGAAGGGGATCACCGCCGCCTCGACGGGGCGGCTGCTGGCCAACGCCGGCTTCGACGTGACCGCCGTCAAGATCGACCCGTATCTGAACGTCGACGCGGGGACGATGAACCCCTACCAGCACGGCGAGGTGTACGTGCTGAAGGACGGGGGCGAGGTCGACCTCGACCTGGGGAACTACGAACGGTTCCTCGGGGTGGACATGACCTCCGATCACAACGTCACGACGGGGAAGACGTACCAGCACGTCATCGAGAAGGAGCGCGCCGGCGACTACCTCGGGAAGACGGTGCAGGTCATCCCGCACGTCACCGACGACATCAAGCGGCGAATCCGCGAGGCCGCCGAGGGAACCGACGTGTGTCTCGTCGAGATCGGCGGCACCGTCGGCGACATCGAGGGGATGCCCTACCTCGAAGCGCTGCGGCAGTTCGCACACGAGGAGGACGACGAGGACATCCTCTTCACCCACGTCACGCTCGTCCCGTACTCGAAGAACGGCGAGCAGAAGACCAAACCAACCCAGCACTCGGTGAAGGAGCTTCGGTCGATCGGGCTCCAGCCTGACATCCTCGTGGGCCGTGCGGACGACGAACTGGAGCCGTCCACGAAGGAGAAGATCGGCCTCTTCTGCGACGTGCCGACGGAAGCCGTCTTCTCGAACCCCGACGTGGAGGACGTGTACCACGTGCCGCTGACTGTCGAGGAGGAGGGGCTCGATCAGTACGTGATGGAGCGGCTCGGCCTCGCCGAGGAGGCGCTTCCGCCCGCCGAGCGCGAGAACACCTGGCGCGACCTCGTCACGCGCGAGCGCACCGGCGAGATCGACGTCGCGCTCGTCGGGAAGTACGACCTGGAGGACGCGTACATGAGCGTCCACGAGGCGCTCAAACACGCCGGACTGGAACACGGCGTCGACGTGAACGTCGTCTGGGTCGACGCCGACGAGGCCGACGGCGACCACCGAGAGCGCCTGGAGTCGGCCGACGGCGTCGTCGTCCCCGGCGGCTTCGGCTCCCGCGGCACCGAGGGGAAAGTCGAGGCCGTGCGCTACGCCCGCGAGCACGACGTGCCGTTCCTCGGCCTGTGTCTCGGCTTCCAGATGGCCGTCGTCGAGCACGCGCGCAACGTCCTCGGGTGGGACGACGCCGACTCCGCGGAGTTCGAGCCCGAGACCCCGTACCCCGTCATCGACCTCCTGCCCGACCAGCACGACGAGGAGGACATGGGCGGCACGATGCGACTGGGCGCCCACGAGACGGAGATCGCGCCGGGAACGCTCGCCGAGCGGATCTACGGCGACACCTCCTGTACGGAGCGCCACCGCCACCGCTACGAGGTGAACCCCAACTACATCGAGGAGTTGGAGACCGACGGACTCGTGTTCTCGGGGCACGCCGGACCGCGCATGGAGGTCCTCGAACGCGACGATCATCCGTACTTCGTCGGCACGCAGTTCCACCCCGAGTTCCGCTCGCGACCCGACCGCGCGTCGCCGCCGTTCGTCGGCCTGCTCGATGCGGTGCTCGACGAGACTGACCCCCACGGCGACGAGTCGACGGACGACCGCGACGCCGTCGCCGACGAGGAGGTGACCGCCTGATGGTGAACGTCGAGGAGTTCATCGACGAGGCGACCACCGAGATCCGGGACGCCGTCGGCGACGCGAACGCGATCATCGCCCTCTCCGGCGGCGTCGACTCGTCGGTCGCGGCCGCGCTCGCGTACCGCGCCATCGGCGAGCAGCTCACCCCGGTGTACGTCGACACCGGGCTGATGCGCAAGGGGGAGACGGACCAGATCCGCGAGACGTTCTCCTTCATGGAGTCGCTGGAAGTCGTCGAGGCGCAAGACCGCTTCCTCGACGCGCTCTCGGGCGTCACCGACCCCGAGGAGAAGCGCCACGTCATCGGCGAGCAGTTCATCCGGGAGTTCGAGCGCGAGGCGAACGAGACGGACGCCGAGTACCTCGTGCAGGGGACGATCTACCCCGACCGCATCGAGAGCGAGGGGAACATCAAATCCCACCACAACGTCGGCGGGCTGCCCGACGTGGTCGACTTCGAGGGCATCGTCGAGCCGGTGCGCGACCTCTACAAGGACGAGGTTCGGGAGGTCGCCCGCGCGCTCGATCTGGAGGCCGTCATCTCCGAGCGCATGCCGTTCCCCGGCCCCGGCCTCGCCGTCCGCATCATCGGCGAGATCACCGAGGAGAAGCTGGAGGTGGCCCGCGAGTCGTGCCACATCGTCGAGGAGGAGGTCGCAGAACACGAGCCGTGGCAGGCGTTCGCCGCCGTCATCGGCAAGGCGACCGGCGTGAAAGGCGACAACCGCGTCCACGGCTGGGTCGTCTCCGTGCGCTCGGTGGAGTCGCGCGACGGCATGACCGCGCGGGCGCAGAACCTCCCGTGGGAGACGCTGCAGCGGATCCAGTCGCGGATCACCGGAGAGAAGGACAACGTGGCGCGCGTCGTGTACGACGTGACGCACAAGCCGCCGGCGACGATCGAGTACGAGTAACCGGATCGCGGTTCCGGATCCGCCCGCCCGTTCAGCCGCCTCGACACCCTCCAAGGCTGACCCCGCCGAGTCCGATCGAACAGTCTCGACGAACGGAACGGATCGCCGCGGATCGACGAGACACGAAGCTTATCCCGCCCAGCCGACTCGACTCGACAATGACAGAGCTCTCCGCCGTCGTCGCCGGCCCCGATTCGGAAAACCTCGGCGACGAACTCGAATCGCTCGACGTGGCGGTTTCTCGAATCGAGGGGCCCGTCACCGGCGACAGCCTCGAAGCCGCCGGCATCGACGACGCGGCGCTGTTCGTCCTCACCGACACCGCGGAGGCGACGGGGATCGCCGTCGCGAAGGAGCGCAACCCCGACGTGCGGGCAGTCGTCTACGCGACCGAGTCGCTGCCGGAGTTCGCGAAGGGGCAGACCGATCTGGCGGTCGATCCGGATCTCCTCTCTGCCGATGTCGTCGCCGACGAACTCGTCGCCGGCGCGTGAGCCGCGCCGCGACGGGGAACGGCGGGCGGTCCGTGCCGGGCCGCCGAATGATTGCACACACGCCGGCGAAGAATAAACACCCGTCGAAAGACCCTTAATCGGACTTAATTCGGCTTTACAGGACTTCAAAACCCAGAACTCGGGTTCGCCGTTTGCCCCCTTCTTTACCACGGGGCGACAGGCGACAGTCGTGATGAACGCGACAAAGCTGCTCGCGGTCGCCCTGGCGACGCTCCTCGTGAGCGCCGGCGTGGGCGCTGCCGCGACGAGTACCGGAACAGGGCCGACGGTCGCCGCGACCGACGCGTCCGTCGACGAGTACGAGACGGACGCCGCGTACGACAACGGAACGGTGACGCTCACCGTGACCGCGAACGGGAGCGGCGTCGAGGGGCTGTCGATGCTCCGTAACGACACGTCCGTCGGCACTACCGACGCGGACGGCTCGGTCGCGTTCGACGTGAACGACTCCGAGACCGAGGAGGTCGTGCTCGACGTGACCGGCGAGAACGTCTCCGGCGAGATCGTGCTCGCGTTCGAGAACGACTCCGTGAGCGTCTCGGGGGCCCAGTTCACGGCCGAGATCGACGAGGAGGAGAACGAGACTGACGAGAACGAGACCGACCGCCGCGGTCCCGCGATCGGCCTGCCCGCCGACGCCTCGGACAACGCGAAGAACGTGCTCTCGGCCATCAACGCGTACCTCGCGGGCGACACGAACGCCTCGACGCTCGGTGAGGCCGTCAGCTCGGTCGCCGGGAACGCCGACGGCGAGCGCGGTCCGCCCGCCGATGTCGGCCCCGACGGCGACGACGAAAACGAGACTGACGACGACCGGCGCGGCCCGCCCGAGGACGTCGGACCGAACGCCGACGACGACGATGACGAGAACGAGACCGACGAGGATCGCCGTGGTCCGCCCGAGGATGTCGGACCGAACGACGACGAGGACGACGACGATGACGGCGAAGAGGACGACGACGATGACGACGATGCCCGCGGCAACAACGGCAACGGGAACAGCAACGGGAACGGCAACGACCGATAAGCGGGAGTCTCCGATCACGCTGCGGTGATCGGCGACCGATCGACGCGCTCTGCGCCGAGCGCGTTCGCAACGACGAGCGCGCGGACGAGCGGTTCCTTCGGGGACCGCCTGCCGCGCGGTCGCGCGCCGTCGCCGGCGCGTGCGCCGGCACGACTGACACACGCGACTGGGGGTCCCCGTACCCCCGGACCGAGATGAGAGAGGCACGACGGGACGGCCGACGACCGGGTCGACCTCGCCGGGTCGACCGCGGTCGAATCGCCGATCTGCGGCGGCGCCGCGCCGCCATCGAACGGAATGGGACGGAACAGGACGGTTCCTCGCGAGCGCGGCGTCGCCCGGGAGCGTTCCGCCACCGTGCGCTCCAGATCGCTTTTACCGCGCGACGGAAACGGACTTCCATGGCACTCGATCTCCTCGCGGACGCGCTCGACGACCTCGACCCCGACGAGGGAGCCGTCGAGACCGCCGAACTCGTCGTCAGCGACGACGTGCTCGTGAAACTGTTCGCGCTCGGTCCCGGCGCCGAACTCGACCCGCACGAGCACGCCGACAGCACGAACGTCTTCCACGTGCTCGACGGCGAGGTGACGGTCGTCCGCGACGACGAGGCGGAGGCGGTCGCCGCGCCGGGGGTCGTGCTGCACGAGCGCGGCGACGTCCACGGCGCGCGAAACGAGACGGACGAGGTGGTCGCGTTCACCGCGAGCCTCTGTCCGCTCCCCGGAAGCGGCTGATCGGCCGGAGGGACACGTCCACCGCTCGCGACCACGGCCGTTGTCCTCGAGCGCCCCCGGGTGCAGTGAGTCGTAGTTGGCGTCGTGTACGCCGGTCTTGATACCGACGAGCGGCGCAGTCGCTAGCGCAACGGAGACTGCCGAAAACAGCGTCGGCGGCGTTACTCGATGAGAACGGCGTTGACCTGGCCCGTCTGGCCCGGTCGAGAGGTGACGCGCGCCTCGCCCTCACTGGTGGTGATGACGGCGCCCTTCGTGATGATGTTCCGGCGGACGTAGTTCACGTTCGAGGGGTTCTCCTCGACGTTCTCGATCTCGGCCTCGACGGTCTCGCCGCCGGTGGCGACCTGCGCGACGTCCGTCGAGAGCGCGCGGGTCTTCTCGTTCGTTCCGCGCGAGTCGATGACACGGAACCGCGGCTCGCCGACGGTCGTCTCGGCGGGCTCGCGGCCGAGCTCGTGTCGCTTCTTGTTGCTGGAGGGGCGTCGAAGGCCGCCGGTCCGCTTCCGCTTCCTGCGTCCGCTCTGGTCTTTCATAGCAGGTGAAACCCCGTGCGGCTACTTGAATCGCTCGAATCGAACCTCACGGCCCCTCGCGACCGTTCGCTACCGTTCGTCGGCGTCCTCGACGCCGGCGTCGGTTATCCTGAATCGGGCGGACTCGCCGGCGGCCTGCGACCGATGCTTCTCCAGCGTCGCCCGACGGTTCCCCCCGCGAAAGCGCTCCAGACGGAGGATCACGCCGGTCCAGTGTTCCAAGGTGTTGCCGCCGAGCGGCCGGTCGCGGTCGGCGTCGGGGTCGGCGAACACTTGGTTCGTGATCAGCACCGCGAGGTCGTGCTTGCGCGCCAGCGACAGCAGGTGGGTGACGTGGCGCGCGACCTCGCGCACGGACTCGCCGCCGCGGGAGTCCTCCGTGCGCTCCAGCCGGTAGAACCCGGTCGCGGAGTCGAGGACGATCAGGTCGACGCCGTCGGCCAGTTCCGAGGCGTCCTTCACCGCCTCTCCTTGCTCCTCGAAGCTCATTGCCTCGCTCACGACGAGTCGGCCGGCGACCTGCTCGACCGGTTCGTCCGATCGGGCCTCCGCGATGTCACGAAACCGAGCCATCGAGAGGTCCTCGGTGTCGATATAGAGGACCGACCCGCCGTCGGCGGCGACCTCGACGGCCGCCGTCAGCGCGAGGTTCGTCTTCCCCGACGCCGGCGGGCCGTACAGTTGGGTGACGACGCCGCGCTCGATGCCGCCGCCCAGGAGGTCGTCGACGGCGTCACTGCCGGTCGTGAGGAACTCGGACACGGGCAGTCGTGGGTCGTCACCACGCAAAAACCTCCCGAGTGCGGGGCGGGTCCCGATCAGTCGTCGCCTGCGGGTCTACCGGGATCGGAGACGTACTCGAAGCCGTCGCCGTCCGTCATCGCGACGCCGGGATCGCCCGCGTCGTCGTCGACGACGGGGGCCTCCTCGCCCGCCGCGAGACCCTCGTCGGCGGTCCCAACGACGCCCCCGTCGTCCGCCTCCTCGGAGACGTCGAAGCGACCGACGAGTTCACGGAGTTCCTCGACGCGGGCCGAGAGCGTCTCGGCGGACTCGCTCACCTCGGAGACGGCGGCCGTCTGCTCCTCCGCCGAGGCGGCGGCGCTGTCGACGTCGGCGCTGGTGCGCTCGCCGATCTCGGCCACCTCCTCGGCCATCGTCACGACCTCCTCGGTGGTCGCCGCCTGGTCGTCGGTGGCCGCGTCGATCGACTCGACGCCGTCGTTCGCGTCGTCGATCCGCTCGCCGACCGTCTCCACGGCGTCGAGCGCCTCCTCGACGACCTCGACGCCGTCGTCGACGACGTCCTCGGTCGCCGCCATGTCGTCGGCGGCCGCCGCCGACGCCTCCTGCAGCGTCTCGATCCGGGCGGCGATCTCGTCGGTCGCGTCGCTCGTCTCCTCCGCGAGCGTCTTCACCTCGTCGGCGACGACCGCGAAGCCGTCCCCCTCCTCGCCGGCCCGCGCCGCCTCGATCGACGCGTTGAGCGCAAGGAGGTTCGTCTGCTCGGCGATCCCGTCGATGAGGTCGACGACCTCGGTGATCTCGGCCATCTCGTCGGCGACCCGGTCGACCTCGTCGGCGGTCCGGTCGGTTCGGTCCGCAACCGCGGTGAACGCGTCGAGGGCGTTCTCGGCGGCGTCGCCCGCCTCGTCGGCGCTGTCGGCGGCCTCCGCCGACAGGGAGGACACGTCGGCGGCGGTCGCGGCGATCTCCTCGACGGTGGCGGAGAGGCCGCCCATCTCGCCGCTGACCTCGCTCAGTCGCTCGGCCTGCTCGTCGCTGGCGCCGGAAACGTCGGTCATGGCGCGGCTGACCGAGGCGCTCGCGTCCTCGATCTGGTCTGCACCGGCGGCGACGGCCGCGGCGCGCTCGTCGGCCTCGTCGGCGAACGCGCGGACGGTGCCGACGGTGTCCTCGAGATCGTCGACCATGCGGTTGAACGCGCTGGCGATCTCTTCGAGCGCCTCGTTGTCGGCGTCCTCGTCGAGTCTGACCGTGAGGTCGCCGTCGGCACACCGCGCCATCGCGTCGCCGTACTCGTTCGCGCGGCGCTCCAAGGAATCGGCCAGCGCCTCCGCCTCCGCTTTCGCGTCGGCGGCCCGTTCGCGTTCGGTTCGCGCCTGTTCGATCCGGTCGGACAGGTCGTCGCGCATGTCGCCGAAGGAGCCGTACAGCGTGCCGATCTCGTCGACCCGATCCGTCGAGACGGACACGTCGAGGTCGCCGGAACCGAGCGATCGGGCGCGGTCGCTGAGGTCGTCGAGCGCGTCGCCCGTCGGCTTGGCGATGAGCACGCCCGCGACCACGAACCCGGCGAGGGCGGTGGCGACCAGCAGGAGGATGTTCTGTCGGACGCCGTCTGCGACCGCGTACGCGCCGTCGGCCGGGACGTGCACGGCCATCACCCACGAGGTACCCGGGACGCGGGCGTACGAGACGACGAGGTCGCGGTTCAGCGATTCCTCGATCGTCGCGTCCTCGGTGACGACGTCGTTCCCGTCGAGCGCGCGCTGGAACGTGTCGCCGGTGGCGCCGAGGTACGACTGGCTGATCGCGTCGGGGTCGTCCGCCATCAACACGATGCCGTTGCGGTCGACGACGCGAACGAACCCGCCCTCGACGGGCGTCGAAAAGCCCTCCCCGATTGCCCCAGTGTCGGCGACGAGTACCACCGCGCGATCGGGCGCGGAGGGGACCGCGCTGACGAACCCGATCATCGGCCCGTCGTTCGTCCGGTACACCGACGACGTGGCCGTCCGGTCGGCGGAGGCGGGGGTCACCGCCGGCGCCCACGCCAGCGACGCCTCCGCGAGCGACGCGTCCTCGATGTCCGGGTCGCTGGACGCGAGCACGGTCCCTTCGTCCGTGTCGACGTAGTGGATCGCGTGCACGTCGTTCGGAAGGGCACGGAGCTCCGTGGTGAACACCGGCCGGAGCTTCGCGATGTTCCCCTCGCGAACGTCCTGGTACTCCGAGATCATACGCACGGCCGTGCCCCGCTGGCTCAACCACTCGGAGAGCCCGTCGGCCTCGGACGTCGTCACCGTCGTCAGGTCGTTCCGGACGTTCTCCTGAAGGTCCGCAGTCGTCGAGGAGACAGCGAACGCGCCGACTCCCCCCGTCGCGAGGATCAACACGAACAGCACCGTCGCGAACTTGCGAACGATCCCGCGACGTATCACGTCCGGAACCAGTCGGGCACCTATCGAGCGCTCAGAACCGCCGGTCATAGTATTTCGACCTTCTCGATCCCACGGTTAACAGTAGCTCCCCAAGTATCACACTGGAGAACCAGCTGTCGAGCGGGGGACGGCGACACCGTCAAGCCGCCGAGCGCCCTACTCGGGGGCGAGTGATCGTAGTCGTCACCGACGATTTCGCCCTGTATCACGCCGCGGTCACGGAGCTCCGGGAGCGGGGCGCGACGTTCACCACCCGCGAGCCCGACGCCGACCTCCCCGAGCGCGCGGCGGTCGTCATCTCGGCGCCGCACGACGGCCTCAGCTTCCGCGACGAGTCGGTCGAGCACGTGACCACGACCGCCGACCGCGTCCGCGACGGCGTCGAGGAGGCGCTCGGCGGGCTCCGCGGGGGCGACGGTCGAACCGTCGTCGGCGTCGATCCCGGCGAACAGCCGGGTATCGCGGTGCTGTCGGGGGAGACCGTGGTCGCCGCGTACCACGTTCCGCTGGCCGACGCCGCCGACACCGTCCTCGCCGAGATCGACGACGAGCCGGACGCGCTGGTGCGCGTGGGGGATGGGGACCGCCTCCGGAGCGCACGGATCGTGAACGAACTAGAGAACGTCTCGGTCGAACTCGTCGACGAGTCGGGGACGACGCCGACGCTCGGCCGCGGCGCCGGCGGGAAAGGGATGGCGGACGTGCTCGCTGCCGTCAACATCGCCCGCATGGACGGGGAGCCCGTCGAGACGCGCGCGGTCGAGCCGACGGCGGGCGAGATCCAACGGATCAAGAACGAGTCACGCGACCGTTCGGCGGGCGACCTCACCGTGAGCGAGGAACTGGCCCGCAAGGTCGCCCTCGGCGAGCTGACGGTCGCGGAGGCCATCGCCGAACAGCGCGACGGCTGACCGCCGTCGAGCGGCGTGTCCGGTGACCGTCGGCGGAAGAAACTGAGGCGGGAAGCCGGCTCAATCTCGACCGACGAACACGGTCTTCACCCGCACACTACACGCCGGGCAGCACAGCGTCTGCCACGCGTCGGGGTCGAGACCGCCCATCGTCTCAGTTCGCGTCGCCTCCGCCGCCCCGAACTCCGCCCCGCAGTTGTCGCAGGTGTAGCGGTTCTCGTCGCTCATCACTCCGAGCGGTCGTCTCCCGACCGTGTCGCTGCCGCGGACGCGTCGTCTTCCCGCCGCTCGCCGTCCAGCCGCTCGCGTACGATCGCCTCCGCGCGCCGGAGCACCTCGCGCACCGGGACCCCGGCCTCGCGCGCGGCGACCGCTGCGTCGTCGTACTCGGCGCTCACGTCGTACACCTCGCCGTCGCCGTCGCTGGCGATCTTCACCGGGATCTCGTGGGCGGTGCCGCCCTTCTCGAGCGCGAGTTCGACCGTCTCGAAGCGCCGGTCGGCGATCCACCGATGGCTGGCTCCGCCCTCGCGGACGCCGAGCGAGCCGGTCTCCTCGGCGAGTCGGCGGGCGACGCGGTCGGCGTCCTCGGGCTTGCAGATCACCTTCACGAGGTGGCCGGGGCGAGACTTCTTCATCGTGGCCGGGAGGATCGACACGTCGCGGGCGCCGGCGTCGGCGAGCGTCCCTTGCAGGCCGCCGAGCACCTCCGGCGCCGCGTCGTCGAGGTTCGTCTCCAGCACGGCCACGTCGTCGCGGGCGAGTCCGCCGCGCTCGGCCTCGCCGACGACGGCCCGGAGCACGTTCGGTCGGTCGGGGAACGTCCACCCCCCGGCGCCGTACCCCGACGCCGCGACCCGCAGCGACGGGAGGCGCTCGACGCCCTCCGCGTAGTGCGCGAGGATCGCCGCGCCCGTGGGCGTGAGCAACTCGGCGTCGACGGGACCGCCGCGCAGCGACCAGTCGGCGCGCTCCGCGATCTCGACGACGGCGGGCACCGGAACCGGGTAGACGCCGTGGCTGAAGTCGACCTCGCCGCCGCCCGTCGAGAGCGGGGTCGTCACGACGCGGTCGGGATCGAGGTCGTCGAACAGCAGGCACGCGCCGACCACGTCCGCGATCGCGTCGTCGGCGCCGACCTCGTGGAAGTGCGTCCCCTCCAAGTCGGTGCCGTGGACCGACGACTCCGCCTCCCCGAGGATCTCGAACGTCGCGAGCGCGTCCGTCCGGACCGACTCCGCGATATCCATCCCCTCGACGACCTCGATGACCTCGGCGTACGTGCGCTGCGGGCCGTGTCCCTCCGCGTTATGCTCGTGATCGTGGCTGTGGTCGTGATCGTGGCTGTGGTCGCGCGTGGATCCGGCGTCGCTGCCGAGGTGACGAACCCGAGCGCGGGTGCTCGCGATGCCGTTCCGCTCGGTCGCTTCGAACTCGTAGCGGACCGGCAGCGCGTCTTCCACGGGCGCGAGCGCGTCCGGGTCGGCCCCGGCGGCGGCGAGCGCGCCGAGGATCATGTCTCCGGCGGCGCCCATCCGGCCGTCAAAGGCGATCGTTCGCATGATCGACCGATCGCCCCCCGGCGTGAAGTCGCTACCGCCACGGCGTCGGGACGGACCCGACGACCACGCACTCGACCCGTCGATCGCGTCCCCGAATCGGTCGCCGTCGGCGGTGGTGTTTTCAGTCCGGGCCCCGTATCGTGCGATTGATTAGCACGTCCTGCGTCCCCGACGCTGGCCCGGAATTCCCGCGTTCCGGCGCCACGGTACGCAACGGAGGGCTTAACAGCCGTCCGGACGGACGTACTTGGAACGAACACCAGTCAACCCATCATGAATGAAGTCCAACTCGAAGTCGCGAAGGCGTACCCGAACGACTCCGGCCGGGGGATCGCCCGCCTCGACCCGGACACCCTGCTGCACCTGAAGCTCTCTCCGGGCGACATCATCGAGATCGAGGGGGCCGAGACCACCGCCGCGAAGGTGTGGCGCGCCGACCGGCAGGACTGGAACACGGACACCGTCCGCATCGACGGGTTCACGCGCCAGAACGCCGACGTCGGCATCGGCGAACGCGTCACGATCCGGAAGGCCGAGGCGAAGAAGGCCGAGAAACTGACGCTCGCGCCGCCGGAGGAGGCGTCGGTGCAGTTCGGCTCCGACGCCGCCGGCATGGTGAAACGCCAGATCCTCAAGCGCCCGGTCGTCGAGCGCGACATCGTCCCCGTGATGTCGAGCACGAACCACCCGTTCATGCGCTCGCCGGGGCAGGCGATCCCGCTCATCGCCGTCGACACCGAGCCCGACGGCGTCTGTCTCATCACCGAGGACACCGACGTCGAACTGCGCGAGGAGCCCATCTCCGGGTTCGAGAAGACCGGCGGCGGCATCACCTACGAGGACATCGGCGGGCTCCAACAGGAGATCCAGCGCGTCCGCGAGATGGTCGAGTTGCCGATGAAACACCCCCAGATCTTCAAGAAGCTGGGGATCGAGCCCCCGCAGGGCGTCCTCCTGCACGGCCCGCCGGGCACCGGGAAGACGCTGCTGGCGAAGGCCGTCGCCAACGAGACCTCCGCGAGCTTCTTCTCGATCGCCGGCCCCGAGATCATCTCGAAGTACTACGGGGAGTCCGAGCAACAGCTCCGGGAGATCTTCGAGGACGCCAAGGACGAGTCGCCCTCGATCATCTTCATCGACGAGCTGGACTCCATCGCGCCCAAGCGCGAGGACGTGACCGGCGAGGTCGAGCGGCGCGTCGTCGCCCAACTGCTGACGATGATGGACGGGCTGGAGACGCGCGGACAGGTGATCGTCATCGCGGCGACGAACCGCGTCGACTCGGTCGACCCCGCGCTCCGGCGACCCGGTCGCTTCGACCGCGAGATCGAGATCGGCGTCCCGGACGAGGTCGGCCGCAAGGAGATCCTCCAGATCCACACCCGCGGCATGCCGCTGTCGGACGACGTCGGCCTCGACCGCCTGGCCGACGAGACCCACGGCTTCGTCGGCGCCGACATCGAGAGCCTCACCAAGGAGGCGGCGATGAAGGCGCTGCGGCGCTACCTCCCGGAGATCGACCTCGACGAGGAGGACATCCCGCCGAGCCTCATCGACCGGATGATCGTCAAGCGCGACGACTTCGCCAGCGCGCTCGCGGAGGTGGAGCCATCGGCGATGCGGGAGGTGCTCGTCGAACTCCCGAAGGTCACGTGGGAGGACGTCGGCGGCCTCGACGAGGCCCAACAGCAGGTGAAGGAGGCCGTCGAGTGGCCGTTGCGGACGCCCGAGAAGTTCGAGCGGATGGGCGTCGAGGCCCCGAAAGGGGTGCTGCTGTACGGACCGCCCGGCACCGGGAAGACCCTGATGGCGAAGGCCGTCGCCAACGAGACGAACGCGAACTTCATCTCGGTGCGCGGACCGCAGCTGCTGTCGAAGTGGGTCGGCGAGTCCGAGAAGGCCATCCGGCAGACGTTCCGGAAGGCCCGGCAGGTGGCCCCGACGGTCATCTTCTTCGACGAACTCGACTCGCTCGCACCCAGCAGGGGTCAGGACATGGGGAACAACGTCTCCGAGCGCGTCGTCAACCAGCTCCTGACTGAACTCGACGGTCTCGAGGAGATGGAGAACGTGATGGTGATCGGGGCGACGAACCGGCCGGACATGATCGACCCGGCGCTCATCCGCTCGGGCCGGTTCGACCGGCTCGTGATGATCGGCCAGCCCGACGAGGAGGGGCGCGAGCAGATCCTCAAGATCCACACCGCCGACACGCCGCTGAGCGCCGACGTGAGCCTGCGCGAGCTCGCCGAGCGCACGGACGGCTACGTCGGATCCGATCTGGAGTCGATCGGCCGTGAGGCCGCTATCCAAGCGCTGCGCGAGGACGACGACGCCGAGGAGGTCAACATGCGCCACTTCGAGCAGGCGATGGAGTCGGTCCGACCGACCATCTCCGACGAGATCATGAGCTACTACGCCGACATCGAAGAACAGTTCAAGGGCGGCGGCACCGACAGCCTCCGCTCGGACCGGGGCGGGCGGGTCGGCTTCCAGTGAACCTCGGTTAACGGGGCCTCACGCGCCTTCGGAAGGCCCGCTTCGCTCCTCTTCCGTGCGCTCGTTCGCTTCGCTCACGAGAACTTCGGCGCGCTCGAACCCCGTCAACACCCGTTCATGTCGTCGGATTCCGACTGCTGACGGGAGATGTTCGGTTTCCCGCACCTTCCGTAAGTGTCAGTGGGAGACTATTCCGGTCGGGCGAGTTCGACGTGAAACTCGGTCCCCGTCGGGGTGTTCTCTGTGGCCTCGATCTCCCCGCCATACTGTTCGAGCAGCGTTTTCACGAGATAGAGGCCCATCCCGGTCCCTGAACTGTCGATCCCTTTCTGGCCCTGTTCGAACAGGGACTTCCTCAGTTCGCGGGGGATCCCCGGACCGTTATCCGCGATGTGAACCAGCACCGTCTCGTTCCGCAGTGCCGTCCGGATCTCGACGACGGGCACGTCCTTGTCGTTGTGCTGTACAGCGTTATTCAGCAGATTGCGGAAGACGGACGAAAGCATCCCGTTCGCTAGCACTTCGACGTTCGGGACCTCGTCAACGATCGTGAACTCCGCTCGTGGGAAGAATTCGCGTCGCAGGTCGAGCTCGTGTTCGAGGATCGCACGGAGCGAAACCGGTCTGAGTTCCATCTCTGCGCCACTCCCGATGGTCTCGGCGTACTCCCGAGCGATCTCGGTGAGCTCCACGACGTGGTTCGCGGCCGACAGCATCTTCTCTAGCAGGTCGCCTCCGTCATCGACGTGTGGTTCGAGGAGTTCTCCCCACCCAAGCAGGATGCCCATGTCGTTACGGATGTCGTGTCGGAGCACCCGGTTGAGCGCCTCGAACTCCTGCTCACGGCGCTTTTGATCCGTGATGTCCGTACAGATGCCGACGACCCGCTGTAGCGTTCCGTCGTCGTCTCGGATAGGGATCTGCCGCGTGTGGACCCACCGTATCGTTCCGTCCGGATGGACGGATCGGGCCTCGTACGATTCCTCGGAGACCTGCGAATTGGCCGTCTCCATGTACGACACGATCTGTTCGAGATCGTCCGGATGAATTCGATCGAGCAGTTTGGACGGGTCATCCGCTATCGTCTCGGCGGAAACACCCCAGATCCCCTCGGCACCGGCACTGACGTATTCGAACTCGCCAGGGCCAGAGACGATCCAGATCGCGATGCCGTCGAGATAGTCGATCAGCGAACGGAAATCCGGCTCCGCCGATCCGGTCATGTGATATTGTATCTTCCTCACAACATCAAAAACCCACCGGCGAGAAGAGGGTCGTCCTAGTAGATGAGCTCGTCGTCGTTCTCGACCATGTACAGGGTCCGAGCGGCGATGTTGACCGCGTGGTCGCCGACGCGTTCGAGGTCGCGGATCGTGAGCAGGAGCCGAGAGACGTCCGTCATCATGTCGTCGATGTCCTCCTCGGTGACACCCTCCCGTTCGAGGAGTTCCCGCATGACTGCGGCGCTCGCGTCCTCACACAGCTTGTCGACGTCGTCGTCGTCCGTGGCGACCGCGTAACACGCCTCGGAGTCCTCCTCGGCGTAGGCTGTCATGGCGTCGTCGAGCATCTCCAGGGTCGCCTCGCCGATTCGCTGGACGTCCACGTCGGGGAACACGTCGCGCTCGGCCTGGAGGCTGTACTCGCCGAGGTTGGTCGCGAGGTCGCCGATGCGCTCGAGGTCGGTGATGATCTTGAACGTCGCCGCGATGAACCGCAGGTCGCCCGCGACCGGCTGCTGGAGCGCGAGGAGGTCGACGCAGTCCTGCTCCAGTTCGAGATACAGTTGGTTCACCTCGGCGTCCTCGTCGATGACCCGCTGCGCGAGCTCCTCGTCTTTCGTATCGAGGGCGTCCATCCCCATACGCAGGCGCTCGGCGACGATCTCGCTCATGTAGAGCACGTCCTCGCGGAGCTCCTCGAGGCGTTCCTGATACTGTTTCCGTGGCATACTCACGACTCCCTCGGCGCGGGTCGTAAGAGTTTGTGTTCGTGCGCTGGTTCGTGTACAGAGCTCACCCTAACGCTCCTGAGCGGTTCCGAGCGGTCCCGAGCGCGATCCCCGCCGTCCGGGTCCGTGTCGATCTGTCGCCGCCGACGTTATTCCGGCGTCGCCCCTACGATCGCCGTGTTCCGTCGATCGTTCCTGCTCGCTGGTGCCGCTGCGCTCGCCGGCTGTTCGTCTCCGGGGAGCGATGCCGGCGGTCGAACGGTCAACCCCGCGTTACGGTCGACGCCGACGGCCTCGCCCACCCCGACGCCTGAGCCGACCGCCTACGGCGCCGGCGACGCCGACGCGCTCGACCGCCCCCGCTCGGTGGTCGTCTCGAACCGACTCGTCAGATCCGAGTGGGTCACGCTCCGGATCACGGAGGGCGAAACGGACGTACTCGCTCGGACGGTCCGTGTTCCTCCGGCCGGCCGAACCGTCCTCGCCGACGTGCTGGGTATCGCGCGCCCGTACACCGTGTCCGTGCGGACCGCCGACAACCGCCGGCGGACGATCGACTGGGCTCCCGGTCCGGGCGGCGACGACCTGGGGATCGACCTCGACGGCGGCGTGAGCGTCCGCGACGTCTACCCGCCGTCGGCGGCGCCGTCGTTCGTCGAGGGGTCGACCGGCGGGCTCGTCGCGTCCTCGAGCGGGACCGCCGCGGCCGTGCTCGTCGTCGACGCGCCGACCGAGGGCGGGCGCCTCCGGGTCACCGCCTCGGACGGCGGCGGCGCCGCGGGCGTCGACCTCCGCGTGCCGCCCGCGTCACGCGTCCCGGTCCCGCTGTCGGTGCCGCAGGGGCGGATCTCCGTCTCCGTCGAGACGGACGCGGGCGACGACCGCCGCGGCTGGCGCCCGCTGGAGGACGGTCCGCTGTACTGTCTGCTCGGGGAGTCGCCGCGACTGGTGTGTGACCTGCTGGTGCGCGACGTGCTCGTCGAGAACGCCACCGATTCCGACGCCGTCGTCGACGTCGCCGTCGACGCCGACGGGGAGCAGGTGCTCGACCGGACCGTCTACCCGACCGCGAACGCGACCGTTCGGGTAGGGACGGCCGTCCCGCCCGCCGGGGCGTTCACCGTCAGGGCGACCCGCGGCGACGGGGGAGAGACGGTCCGGCGGTCGTTCGCGCGCTGTCCCGCCCGCGGGCCGCTCGTCGTCCGCCTCGGGAACGACGACGGCGGCATCGAGATCGGAGCGCGAGCCGTCGATGGCGTCGCTGAACGGCGTGAACGTCGGAGAACCGGGTGACCGGTGGCGGAAAACGGACGACACAGAACGGGCGAGGAACCGCATCCGGCCGGAGAACCGAACCGGACGTGTTACCCGAACTTGCCGGTGATGTAGTCCTCGACGCGCTGGGAGTCGGGGTTCTCGAAGATCTTGTCGGTGTCGTCGAACTCGACCAGCTCGCCGCCGGTGAGGAACACCGCGGTCTTGTCCGAGATACGGGCCGCCTGCTGCATGTTGTGGGTGACGATGACGACCGTGTACTCCTCGGCGAGGTCGTCGATGAGGTCCTCGATCTTCGAGGTCGCGACGGGGTCAAGCGCCGAGGCCGGCTCGTCCATCAGGATGACTTCCGGGTCGGGCGCGATGGCCCGTGCGATACACAGGCGCTGCTGTTGCCCGCCCGAGAGGTCCAGTCCCGACTCGTCGAGTTGGTCCTTCACCTCGTCCCACAGCGCCGCGCGCTTGAGCGACTCCTCGACGATCTGGTCGTAGTCGCCCTCCTTGTTCTGGATGTCCAGCCCGTAGGCGACGTTGTCGTAGATCGACTTGGGGAACGGGTTCGGCTTCTGAAACACCATTCCGACCCGACGGCGGAGCGCGACGGGGTCCACGTCGTCGTCGTAGACGTTCTTCCCACGGAGGAAGAGATCGCCCTCGACTCTGGCGGCGTCGATCATGTCGTTCATCCGGTTGATGCATCGGAGGAAGGTCGACTTTCCACAACCCGATGGGCCGATCATCGCGGTGACGCGGTTCTCGGGGATCTCCATCGAGATGTCGTTGAGCGCGCGGGTGTCGTTGTAGTAGACGCTCACGTCGCGCGCCTCGACGAGCGTCTTCGCCTCGCCGTTGGTGGCGCTGGCGCTCACGCTCTCGCTGACGTCCGTCTGGATCGACATCTCCGTCGACGGATCGCTCGTCGTCGTTTCGCCGCCGTCGGGCTCGATTCCGTCGTCCGCCGGTCCGTGTCGATCAGTCATGATTATGGATTACTGCTCACTCTGATACCTGTTTCGCAGGACGATCGCGATCGAGTTCATCGCCAGCAGGACGCTGACGAGCACCACCACGCCCGCCGGGACGGCCTTGGTGTAGAAGTCCTCGCTCGCGAAGAGGCTCGACCACGCGAACACCTGCAGCGGCATGGCGCTGACCTTCGAGGAGAACCCAGTTGGCAGCGAGAACAGGACGCTCGGCGCTCCGATCATGATGAGCGGAGCGGTCTCGCCGATCGCCCGACCCAGCGCGAGGATCGTCCCGGTGAGGATCCCCGGGAACGCCCGCGGGAGCACGACCCGTCGGACCGTCTGCCACTTCGTCGCCCCCATCCCGTAGGACGCCTGCCGCATCTCGTTGGGGACGCTCCGGATCGCCTCCCGCGAGGAGATGATGACGATCGGGAGGATGAGCAGCGCCAGCGTCGCGCCGCCGATGAGGACGGTCCCCGTCGACCGTCCGAGGTACGTGACGAACACGCCCAGTCCGAGCAGTCCGTACACGACCGAGGGCACGCCGGCGAGATTCGAGATGTTCACGTCGATGATCCGGGTGAACCGGTTGTCGGGGGCGTACTCCTCGAGATACACCGCCGCGCCGACTCCGAGCGGGAACGACAGGAGCGCGACCGTGACCATCAGCAGGATGGAGCCGCCGATCGCGGGGTACAGCCCGGCGTTGACCGCGGTCCGACTGTGCGCGCTCGTGAGGAACTGCCAGTCGACCCACGACTGCGGACCGGCGAACCCGAGGGCACCGACCGCGACTTCGCCGACGAGGGCGCCGCCGATGACGACCGCCGGCACGAGCAGTCCGATGCGGTGACCGGGACGCGAGACCGCGGTACCCGCCGCGTACGCGACCGTCGGGACGCCGGCGATCGAGGCGAGCACCACCGCGGGGACCGGCGTGACGCCCACCGCGGGGCCGATCGCGCCGGCGGCGCCGATCGCCGCCAGCGCGCCGACCCCCGCGAACAGGCCGGCCCGCCGGTCTCGAATTCGAGCGGCGTACACGCCAACGAGGGCGGCGACGCCGAGGCCGAGCGTCGCGGTGAGCGACATCCAATCGAGCGGGATCGTCGGGATCGACTGGACCAGCGCGGGCACCCCGGGAACGATCGTGGGGACTCCGGCGACCGCGCCGACGGGGCCGGGGACGCCGAACAGCGCGGCGTAGAACGCGAGCGTCGTCGCCCCCACCCGTGTGAAAAACGGGATCTTCCGTGCCCGTCGCTGCAGTGCGAGCACGACCGCAAACGGGAGCACGAGTCCGATCGCGTACGCGAGGAAGACGAACGGGGAGAGGATGTCGACGAAGATCATCCCGACGCCGCCGGCGAACATGAGCGTCACGACGGTCATCCCGACGGTCGTGGCGCCGAATCGGAGCGCGTCCGTGTCGCGTCGATAGAGGTACGCGCCGACTCCGAGCGTCGGGGCCACGAGCGTCACGAAGAACGTCAGATGCCAGCCGGGGTCGGCGGTCAGCGGCTGGATGGCGTCGTTGGCGACGTACACCAACAGCGCGCCGAGCACGACGAGTCCGAACAGCGTCGCCGCCAGCAGGACGTACCGGAAGATGGCCCCGACGGTCTTGTTTACCGTTCCGAAGCTCTCGATGTCGCCGGTGCGTGTGTCAGTCGCCATCTCAGTACTCCTCCCGGTACCGCTGTGCGATCAGGTCGCTGATAACGTTCATTGCGAGAGTAATGACGAAGAGGGTCAGCCCGATGGCGAAGAGGCTCCGGTAGGCGAGCCCCCCGCCGGTGATGTCCCCGAGTAGGAGTTGGACCATCGCCGCGGTCATGGGGAGCGCGCCCTCCTGGTACGCCGTCGGGTCGATCGGATTCAGGAACTGCGCCTGTGAGCCCGCGGCGACGGTGACGGCCATCGTCTCGCCGATGGCCCGCGAGAGCGCGAGGATGAACGACGAGAAGATGCCCGACAGCGCCGCCGGGACGACGATGCCGGTCGACACGTCGAACTTGGTCGCGCCCATCCCGTAGCCAGCCTGCCGGAGTTCGTCGGGGACCGCGGACATCGCGTCCTCGCTGATCGACGCGACCATCGGAATGATCATGATGCCGACGACGATGCTCGCCGAGAGGAGGTTGAACGTCCCCGTCCCCGGGAGGACGGTCTGGATGGCGGGCGTGATGTAGATAAGCGCGAAGAAGCCGTAGACGACCGTCGGGATGCCGGCGAGCACCTCCAGCGCCGGCTTCAGGAAGGCGCGGTGGCGCGGAGCGGCGTACTCGCTGAGATAGATGGCCGTCGCGACCCCCAACGGGAGCGCGATGATCGCCGAACCGATCGTGATCATCAGCGTCGCGGAGACGAGCGCGAGCACGCCGAACTTCCGGTTCCCGATCTCCCAGGTCGTCCCGGTGAGGAAGTCGACGACGGAGGCCGTCGGTCCCTGAACGCCCATCAACGGCGCGGTGATCGAGAAGAACTTGGCCGCCTCGGTGACGAGGAGAACGACGATGCTCACTGTGGTGACGATCGAGAGCACCGCACACACGAAGAAGAACGACCGCGTCAGCAGCTCCGCGGGCGCGTTCTGCGTGTTCCGAGTGAGGTCGTCCACGATGTCGTCGGTGCTCATTCGAGTTGTGGGTGGCGTGGGGGAGTGAAAATTTCTCCGTTCTTAGGTCCGTCGAACGGGTGACAGGTGCATCGAGTCGGAACGCCGGGTTAGGCGTTGTTGGCTTCCTCGATGGCGGTCTCGAGTTTGTCCAGCTGCTCGGCCTGTTGGTCGTCTGTGAGCGGGACGTAGCCGACGTCGTTGGCGACGACCTCCTGGTTGGTCGTGTTCTCGACGAAGTACCGGGCGAACTCTGCGACGTGCTCCTCGGCGAGCGAGGACTTCGCGGGGTAGGTGAATAGCGGGCGCGCCAGCGGGGTGTATTCGCCGGACTTGGCGGTCTCCAGCGACGGCTCGACGGGGCCGTCGCCGTCGTCGACGGCGACCGCCTTCACCGAGTCGCTGTTCTGGCTGTAGTAGGCGAATCCGAGGTAACCGATGGCGTACTCCGAACCCTGGACGCCCTGCATGATCGTGCGGTCCTGCTCGGTCGCGGAGTAGTCCTGGCGGTGGCCCGGACCCTCCTCGCCGATGATCGCCTCGATGAAGTAGTCGTAGGTCCCTGAGGCGTCGGAAGGGCCGAACAGCTCGATCTCCTCGTCGGGCCAGTCGGCGTTGACCTCGCTCCACGTCTCAGGCTGCTCCTCGGCCGACCAGATCGTATTCAGCTCCTCAACAGTCATCGAGTCGAGGAAGTCGGCGTCGTTGTTGACGATGACCGTCAGGGCGTCCGTCGCGACCGTCAGCTCGACGGGCTCGACGCCATTCTCCTCACACTGCTGCATCTCCTCCTCCTTGATCGGCCGGGAGGCGTTGTTGAAGTCCGTCTCGCCGGGGCAGAAGAAGTTCGCGAACCCGCCGCCCGAACCCGTCGACTGGACGTTGATGTTCACCTCGGAGTGCTCCTGCTGGAACGTCTCGGCGAACGCCGTCGCGAGCGGGAACACGGTCGAGGAGCCGGCGATGTCGATCGTCCCCGACAGCTGGTCCGAGCCGCCGTCGGAGCCACCCGAATCTCCGCCGGAACCGCCCGAGTTCGGGTTGCTCGTACAGCCGGCCAAGCCGAGGACGCCGGCCGTTCCCGCAGCAGTCACAAACGCACGCCGCGTCGCGGATTCGGATTGATCCGTCATCACCCGATCGGAGCCGGGAGGTACGTAAGTACCCTACTATGAGAAATATATAGCCGTAGTGTGAGAACGTGTGTGTATCTCCCCCGAGTGTGGTTTGGACAACTCATTTCGTAGAATTCGCCGTAGTTGGCGGTTCGGAAACTACATTAGACGATCAAGAGTTCTACCGAGATCACGATCGAGCGTTCCAGAACCGCTGGGATCTCCCGTCAACCGGTGGTCGTTTGAGGCCGATATATAGAACACCGGTGGATTTAATCCCCCGACGACCACACGCCAGAGCAATGGTCGAGACACGGAAGGTGCAGGTGACAGGCGGGTCGACGTACACCGTGTCCATTCCGAAGGAGTGGGCGACGGACAACGGCGTCAGCGCGGGCACGGAAGTGGAGTTCTATCCCGAGGGCGACTCCCTGTTTCTCACCCCGGTGAGCGAGGAGGGGCGCACGGAGGGAACCCTCGACATCGGCGAGCTGGAGGGGGATCAGCTCACGCGTGCGGTGATGACGATGTACGTCTCCGGGTTCGACATCATCGCGCTGGAGGCGCCCCGGATCACCAACGACCAGCGGCGCACCATCCGCGACTCCGTCCAGAGCCTCGTCGGGTTGGAGGTGCTCGAGGAGACGCGCGACCGCGTCGTCATCCGCGATCTGCTCGACTCCTCGGAGCTGTCGATCCACAACGCGGTGACGCGAATGCGGCTCATCGCCGTCTCCATGCTGGAGGACGCGGTGGACGCGCTCACCACCGGCGACGAGGACATGGCGCTGGACGTGATCCAGCGCGACGACGACGTCGACCGCCTGTACATGGTCGTCTCGCGCATCTTCCGGGCGACGCTTCGGACCCCGAAGGCCGCCGAGGACATCGGCCTCTCGCGGGAGGTGTGCTTCGACTACCACTCCAGCGCGCGCCAGCTCGAACGCGTCGCCGACCACGCGACGAAGATCGCCCACCTCACCTTGGAACTGCTGGGGAGCGAGGAGGCCGACGCCGTCGGCGGCGAGGTCCCGGCCCCGGAGAACGGCGTCGACGAGGTGCTCCCGGCGGAGTTCAACGAGGCGCTGCAGGCGCTCGACGAGGACGCGCGCGAGGTCGTCGACCGCGCGATGGAGGCGCTGTTCGCCGACGACAGCGCCGAGGCGACGGAGCTGGCCAACGAGGCCCGCGGCGCCGTCCTCGGCGTCGACCAGCGCGCGAGAGAGATCGACGAGCTACTCAGGGAACTCGACCCTGCCCGCGCGCAGCTGCTGGGGCTCATCGTCGACTCGGTGTCGCGGTCGGCCGACTACGGCGGCAACATCGCCGAGACCGCCCTCCAGAAGGCCGCGCCGACGCCGTAACCGGCGCGCGTTTCCGCCCTCCCCTCCCGTCGTCGCGCGGTTCCGCTCGTCCTCCCGCGGTTCCACCGCTTATCGATCGTAGCCGGCGAGCGCATCGAACACGTCGTCGCCGTCGGCGATCGCCTCGCGCAGTCGCTGCACGCCGGGCTTGTCGACGCGTGCGGGGTTCGCGTGGACCCGGACCGGCTCGGTTCCGAGCGAGACGAAACCCGTTTCGAGCCGTTCGGCCGTCGCCCGAAGCCCCAGTCCCGCGTCCGCGTCGCCCGCGAGCACGCGCCGCGCGGGCGATTCGTGGGCACGAACCGCGCGGTCGAAGCCGTCGATCGCCTCGGTGACCTCCCGGCGGGTCGTCCCGCGCTCGTCGGCCAGGTCGGCGAGCGCGGTCGCGATCGTCGTCCGCAGGCCGGCGTTCGAGTCCCGGTTCACGAACCGAAGGTCGCGGTCCACCAGATCCGCCAGCCCGCCCACGTCGTCCGGGTTGCCGGCGGGCACGATCAGCCCCCACTCGCGGGTCCACTCGCCGACGAGTTCCGTCGGAACCGGGTCGCCGTCGCCGGTCGGGTCGGGCGACGCGACCGGATCGCGACCGGGCTCGCCGGCGACGACCGCGGCGTCGGGGACGCCGTCGCGGAGGCGACGGAGCCCCTCTCGCGAGCCGAGCGCGAGGTGCCGCGGGCGGTCGACGCGGTCGAGCAGCCGCGAGAGCGCGGGGTCGTCCTCGCCGACGGCGAACAGCGTCGGCGCGCGCACGTCCGGCGAGAACAGCTGCACCTCGACGGACTCGCCCGCCGCGAGGTACTCGGTGTCGGGGTCGACGACGACGACGCCGTCGGCCTCGACGAGGCTCGTCGTCGCGCCCGATCCCTTGTCGACGGGGTACACGAGCGTCTCGCCGTCGCCGGCTCCGCCGGTTTCACCGGCTGCGGTCGGACCCGCCGGCCCGGTCTCCACGAGGCCGGCCGGCATCAGCCGCATCCGGCCCTCCGAGTAGCGCTCCTCGACGGCCATCCGGCCGGTCACGGTGGCGGTCCGCGGCTCCGGCTTTCCCGCCGCCTCGCGCACCGCGGGGGCGACGAAGGTGCGGAAGATGGTCAGCGCCGAAACGGGATAGCCCGGGAGACCGACGTACGCCGAGTCCGCCACGCGTCCGACGAGCATCGGCTTGCCGGGCTTGACCGAGACGCCGTGGAGCAGGAGGTCGCCGCGCTCCTCGATCACCCGATAGATCACGTCGACCGCCGAGGCCGAGGTCGAGCCCGACGAGAGCACCAGATCGCACTCCTCGCTGGCCTCGACGAGCAGGCGCTCCATCTCGTCGTAGTCGTCGCCGGCGTGGGGGTAGAGGACCGCCTCGCCGCCGGCCTCCTCGACGCCCGCGGCGATCGTGTAGCTGTTCACGTCGTATATCTGCCCGCGCTCGCTGTGCAGGTCACCGCCGGGCCGGACGAGTTCGTCGCCGGTGGAGACGATCCCGACGGTCGGCGTGCCGCGCACGGGCACCTCGTCGACGCCCAGCGCCGACAGCAAGCCGATCTCGCGAGGGGTGATCTCCGTTCCCGGGCCGAGCGCCCGGCCCCCGGCGGCGATGTCGGCGCCCGCGAACATCACGTGATCCCCGGGGGCCACGGACGTGCGGATCTCGATCGCGTCCGCGTCGCTGTCGTCACCGCTCCCGCCCCCGCCGACGACCTCGCTGGTCCGCTCGACCATCACCACCGCGTCGGCGCCGTCGGGCATCACCGCGCCCGTGGATATCTCCGCGCAGGTGCCCGACTCGACCGTCACGTCGGGTTCGGCGCCGGCGTGAACTGCGCCCGCCAGCTCCAGCGTCGCGGGGTCGACCTCGTCGGCGCCGAAGGTGTCGCGCGCGCGGACCGCGTAGCCGTCCATCGACGCGCGGTCGAACCCCGGCACGTCCAACTCGGCGTCGATCCGCTCGGCGAGCACGCGGCCGCGCGCCTCGCGAAGCGGGACCGTCTCCGGGTCCGGCGCCAGACCCAGCGAGGCGATGGCCTCGTGGGCCTCCTCGGGCTCCGCGAGGTCGCGGAACTCGCGACGGTCGCTCATTCGTTCACCTCCCACAGCTCCACGCCGACGGCCTCGCCGGCGTCGAGCCCCTCGCGCGACTCGGGGACGACGACCCACCCGTCGGCCAGCGCGACCGACGAGAGCATCCCCGACCCGGAGGCGCGCGTCGGGGTGGCCTCGAACGCGGGTCCGTCGCCGTCGCCCGCCCCGTCGGTGTCGGCCCCGCGCCCGTCGACCGGGTCCAGGGTCACCCGCGCGAACGTCCGCACGCCGGGCTCGGAGGACACCTTCCGGGTCAGCGTCGCCCGCCGCGTCGGGTGCGGGTCGTGCGGGAGCGAGCCGACCTCGCGGATCGCCGGCCGGAGGAACTGCACGGCGTTGACGATGCACGCGACCGGGTAGCCCGGCAGCATGATCACCGGCGTCTCCTCGACGACCCCCAGCGCGACGGGGTGGCCCGGCTTGAGGGCGACGCCGTGGACCAGCACCTCGCCGATCTCGTCGATCACCTCGGGGATCAGGTCCCGCTCGCCGACGGAGGAGCCGCCGGTGGTGACGATAACGTCGTGGTCGAGGTCGCGCTCGACCGCCCCGCGAAGCGCGGCCTCGTCGTCGGTGACGATGTCGCGGTAGGTGGCGTCGCCGCCCCACCGCTCGGCGAGTCGGGAGACGGTGAGCCCGTTCGTCTCGATCACCTCGCCGGGATCGGGGTCGGCCTGCACCAGTTCCTCGCCGGTCGGGATCACCGAGACCCGGGGACGCTCGGCCACCTCGACCTCGTCCATCCCGACGGACTTCAGGAGGCCGAGGTCGGACGGTCGGAGGCGGTGAGGCGGTTCGTACAGCGTCTGCCCCTCGGCGACGTCCTCCCCGGTCGGGCCGACGTTCTCGCCCTCGGCGACCGCGTCGAACACCTCGACCTCCTCGCCGATCTCGGTGACCTGCTCGATCATGACCACCGCGTCCGCGCCCGGCGGCAGTTCGCTCCCGGTGTGGACGCGGACGGCACCCTCCGGGCCGACCTCCCCCTCCTCGGTGAACAGCACCGACGGCGAGCGCTGGGAGGCGCCGAACGTGTCCGCCGCGCGGACGGCCCACCCGTCCATCGCGGCGCGGTCGTACCCCGGTACCGGCGTCGGCGCCGTCGTCGCGTCGGCGACGGCCCGCCCGTCGGCGGCCGTCAGCGGCACCGTCTCCGTCCGGCCGTGCGGGGCGGCGGCCGCGAGGAGGCGCTCGCGCGCGTCGGCGACCCGGGTCCGATCCTTGAACCCGGCGCGTGTGCGGTCGTAACTCATACCCTACCCTTGCGGGTCCGGAGTAAAAAGGCCGCCAGTCGTCGGAGCGGTGTCAGCTGCGGAACCGCATCAAGTGTCTCGATCGGGTCTCGACCGCTCGTCACGGGTTACCAGCCGCCGGAGGCGACTGCCGACCGCTCGAACCGCCGCAACCGGGCGAACCGCCGGCGCCGCGTCCTCGTGCAGGTCCGGCGGTACCGACGCCTCGACGGACACCACGGCAGCGTCCGGTTCGACCCGCACCGGAACCCCAGTTGCGCCCATCGCCGCGGCCGCGGGGTCGGCCGCGTCCGCTCCGTCCGTGTCCTCGCTCCCGTCTCCCATACGCGAGTGAACCGGCCGCGCGTACAAAAGCACGTGGGAGACAGTCACACACAGAGGTACCGCCGCCACCGCGGCATTTTTCGACGCGCCGCTCCTTGGTCCGTCCATGTCGAAGCTACGCGAGGCGCTCCAGGATCTCCCCGAGCCGGTGTTCGCCGACCTGTTGGAGGACGACGACTCGTATCTCCTCGTGATCGACCTACCCGGTGCGAGCGCGGAAACCACCGACATCAGCCTCGAGCGGGGCCGACTACACGTCGAGGCCCGGCGTGAGAAGGCGCCCGATCACGAGTTCAGCTACGTCGAGGAGGACCGCCCGCTGTTCCTCGACGCCGAGATCCCGCTGCCGCCGGATGCGACCCACGAGGAGAGCGAGGCGGAGATGGAGCGGGGCGTGCTCTCGGTTCTGCTCCCCAAGCGAGTCGCCGCTCCCGAACACCAGATCACCGTCACGGACGCGGACGCGTAACCCGGGTGGTGACGCTGGTCTCACTGCGTGCGTACCGACGGTTCCCCCTCGTCGTCTATCGGTTCCTGCCGCTGATCTGGGCGCTCCTTCGCGACCGGAAGCGGTTCGTCATCGTGGGCGGGTCCCGCGAGGTGACCCGTGAGATGCGGCTTCGGCGGGCGGAGGTGCTGCTCGATACGCTGCTCACCCTCGGGCCGACGTTCATCAAGCTCGGGCAGATCCTCTCGACCCGTCCCGACGTGCTCCCCACGGAGTACATCGAGGTGTTGTCCTCGCTACAGGACGACGTGCCGCCGGCGCCGTGGGCGGAGTCACGGCTCGTCATCGAGGACGAACTCGGCCCCGTCGAGGAGGTGTTCGACGAGTTCGACACCGAGCCCATCTCGGGCGCCAGCCTCGGGCAGGTGTACGTCGCCACCTACGACGGACAGGAGGTCGCGGTGAAGGTCCGCCGACCGGGGATCGAGGAACTGGTCGAGGCCGACCTCCGGATCATCAAGTGGTCGCTGCCGCTGCTCTCGCGGTTCGTCGGGCAGGGGCAGGCGTTCTCGCTCGACAACCTCGCCGAGGAGTTCGACAAGACGATCCATCAGGAGATGGACTACTCGCGCGAGCAGCGCGTGCTCCGGGAGATCCGGGCGAACTTCGAGGACAGCGAGCGGATCGTGATCCCCGAGCCCGTCGCCGCCGCGTCCGGGCCGCGCGTGCTCACGATGGAGTACCTGCCCGGGACGAAGATCTCCGACACCGCCGCGCTCGACGCGATGGGGATCGACCGCACCGAGTTGGCGACGACCCTCCAGCGCGCCTACCTCCAGATGATCGCCGAGGACGGCGTCTTCCACGCCGACCCCCATCCGGGCAACCTCTCGGTCACCCCGGAGGGACAGATCATCTTCTACGACTTCGGGATGTCGGGCCGCGTCGACCCGTTCATCCAGGAGAAGATCATCGACTTCTACATCGCCGTCGCGAACCAGGACATCGGCGCGATCCTCGACGCGCTCGTCGAGATGGGAACGTTGTCGCCGGAGGCGGACCGGCAGGTGATGGCCGACGTGATGGAGTTGGCCATCGCGGACGTGCGCGGCGAGGACATCGAGCAGTACCGCGTTCAGCAGGTGATCGAGCAGGTGGAGTCGACGATCTACGACTTCCCGCTGCGGCTGCCGCAGAACATGGCGCTCGTGCTCCGGGTGGCGACGGTCGTCGAGGGGGTCTGCGTCACCCTCGACCCGAACTTCGACTTCATCGAGGTCGCCACCGAGTACCTCTCCGAGGAGGGGTATCTGGAGGACACGGCCCGGCGGCTCGCGAGCGAGGCCGCCGATCAGACGCGCGACACCGCGCGCGCGCTGTTCACGGTGCCGCCGAAGCTCGACGACGTGCTCGACACCGTCAACCGGGAGGACCTCGCGGTCAACGTCACGCTGGAGGACGACAACCACGTGCTCGACCGGCTCGCCCAGCGGATCGCCTACTCCGTGCTCACGGCGGTCGGCGGGCTCTCCGCGGCGATCATCTACTCCTTCGGGTCGACCATGCTCGACGTGTACCTCTCGATCGGGATCGTCGTTGCTACGCTACCGATGGTGTTCTTCCTGTACCGCTCGTTCACGAAGGACAAGCGCGGGATCAGGGCCCAGCCGCAGTTCACCCGGCAGAGCATGCGGGAGCGGCAGTCCGCGGAGGGCGGCGACGACTCGGGCGCCGCCGGCGCGATGATGCCCGGTGCGGTGAATCAGGCCGGCGGCGCCGACGGCGGTGCCGGAACCGACGCGGCCGGCGACGGCCGGCGACGCGACCGCGACGACGACCGCCGCGGCTGGGACGACGGCGGCGGCGTCTCGATCGGCGTCGACGACGAACGGACGGAGTAGTCGTCCCGCTCCCCCGTCCGGTCCGCACGCGACCCGTTCAGGAGAGCTCCGCGAGGATCGTGTCGGCGACTTTCACCGGCTGTTCGTGTTGGACCCAGTGGGTCGCCTCGTGGATATTCGTGATCCGACCGTCGGCGCAGTACTCGACGGAGTCGTACGCCATGCGGTGCTTGAGGAACTGGTCGTGGACCCCCCAGATCAGTCGGGTGGGAACGGTGACTTCGTCGGTCTCGGGGGTCGGACGGCGACGGGCGGTCGCGCGATACCAGTTCAGCATCGCGGTGAACGCGCCCTCGCGGCGCCACGCGGCGCGGTAGCGGTCGAAGTCGGCCGTGGAGAACGTGCCCGGCATCGACGACTCGCGCATCATCCGCACCGGGAGGCGCCAGTTCGCCGCCCGCGTCAGCGCCTCCGGCACCTTCGGGACCTGAAAGAACAGCGCGTAGCTCGACCGGAGAAGCTGGATCGGGTCCCCGGACAGGGTCCGTCGGATCACGGTCGGGTGGGGGGCGTTGACGGCGACGAACGACGACAGCCGCTCGGGGGAGTGCAGCGCCGTCCACCAGCCGACGACGCCGCCCCAGTCGTGGCCGACGAGCGCGGCCGTCTCACGGTCGTACGCGTCGATGAGGCCGGTCACGTCGGCCGAGAGCGCCTCGATCCGGTAGTCGCGGACGCGACCGGGCCGCTCGCTGCGGTTGTAGCCACGCTGGTCCGGGACGACGACCCGATACCCCTCGTTGACGAGCGGGCGGATCTGATCGCGCCAGCCGTACCAGAACTCGGGAAAGCCGTGGAGCAGCAGGACCAGTTCGCCGTCGTCGGGGCCGGCCTCGACGACGTGGAACGTCCGGCCGTTCGACTCGACGAACGTCGACTCGCCCGGGACGTCCGGCGGGAGCGTCTCCGGGTCGGCGGCCGCGCTGAGCGAGGTCGTCATGTCGGTCGACCGTACGCGCTCGGCGGGCCAAAACGTACCGGCCGGAGGCGGTCGCGATCCGGCGGTCACTCCCCGCCGGCGACGAGGCTCCACACCGCCGTCACGCCCAGCAGCAGCGCCGGGAGAAACGGGAGCACGAGCATCGCCGCGAGAAACCGGAAACCGAGTTCCCCCGGCGCGGTCGGGCGAACGTAGATGATCCCGGGGACGACGAGGAACGCGATAACGACGACGGCCACGAGCACCCAGCCGGCGCGTCCGAGACCGTCGTCGTCCGCGTCGGTGGGGGGCTCGTCCTCCGCGTCGGCGTCGTCGACGCGTTCGTACCCGTCGCCGGTGTTGACGACGCGGCGGTCGCCCGCGTTCGAACCCTCAGAGCTCACTGTCCGGTCTAACCACCACCTTGCCAAAGCCTTCTCGGTCTTCGATCATCTCGTGTGCGCGGGCGGCCTCGCTCATGGGAAGCGTCTCGCGGATCCGCGGCTCGAAGGTGCCGTCCCAGACGAGTTCGAGCACGTCGTCGACCTCGCCGGGCGTCGCCATCGTGGAGCCGATCACCTTCAGCTGGTTCCAGAAGATGCGGTTGATGTCCGTCTCGGGTCGGCCGCCGGTCGTTGCCCCGCAGGTGACGATCCGGCCGCCCTTGGCGAGGCTCTTCAGCGAGTCGTGCCACGTCGCCGCGCCGATGTGGTCGACGACCATGTCGACGCCGCGTCGGCCGGTGTGCTCGCGGATCTCGCTCGCGAAGTCGTCCTGCTCGTAGTTGATGACGTGGTCGGCGCCCAACTCCTCGGCGTACCCCAGCTTCTCCTCGGTGGAGGCGGTCGCGTACACCTCCGCGCCCACGTAGTCGGCGATCTGGACGGCCGCGTGACCGACGCCGCCGGAGGCACCGAGCACGAGCACGGACTCGCTGGGGCCGAGTTCCCCCTGCGACAGCAGCATCCGCCAGGCGGTCTGGAAGACGAGCGAGGCCGAGCCGGCGACCTCCCAGTCGACGTGTTCGGGGACGGGGACGAGGTTGTCCTGCGGGACGGCCGCCAGCTCCGAGTGGACGCCGCGTTGGTGCTCGCCGATGATCGAGAAGCGGACGCACTGCGACTCCTCGCCGTGGCGACAGAACTCACACTCTCCGCAGGAGACACCCGCGGAGACGGCGACGCGGTCGCCCGGCTCGAACCGGGTGACACCCTCGCCGATCTCAGTGACGACGCCCGCCGCGTCGGAACCCGGGATGTGCGGCATCTCCAGGTCGACCCCCGGCAGCCCCTTTCGGGTCCAGATGTCGAGGTGGTTGAGCGCGCCCGCCTTCACGTCGATGATCACCTCCTCCCGAGCGGGCTCGGGGTCCGGGAAGTCGCCGTACTCGATCACGTCGCGGTCGCCGTGCTCCGAGAACTGGACTGCCTTCATGCGTGTTCCCACCTGCCACGCGGGGGGAGTAAACCCTTCCCCAATCGGCGAGCCGGAACGGGTCGGTGAGCCAATAAGTATAAGTTCGAGTGTAAAGTCTCCTTTACTGTAAAGCGAGCTTTACAGCTCGCGGAGCCACACGATGTCCGACACGATATCCACTCGACTGACGGGATGGACGGGAGAACGGTTCGACGCGACGCCGGCGGGTGAGTACCGATGACCGAGACGGGTCACAGGTCCGGAGGCGGATCCGGCGAGACGCCGACGGTCTCCACCCGTCGGCGCTACCGGCGGCTGCTGTTCGGGTCGGTCGGCGTCGGCGTGGTCGCGAACGTCGCGCTCAGGCTCCTCTCGTACCCCGTCGCGGCCGAGGCGGCCTACTGGGTCGGGATCGTCGGCTTCCTCGCCGTGTGGCAGTTCAGCCCCGTGACGCTGTTCGACGAACGCGACGCCGAACTGGAGCGCCGTGCGAGCACCGTCACGCTGGTCGTGGCCGCGGTCGTCCTCGTGCTCGGCGCCTCCGGCGCGCGAACGTTGGGCGCGCTCGGGATCTACGATGCGCCGCCGTTCGTCGGCGGCGTGTTGTACGGCTACGTCGGGCTGTTCGTCGTGTTCGCGGTCGCATACGGGTGGATCAGCGGGACACGATGAACAACGACGTGCGCGCCCGCCGCGAGGAGCGAGGGCTGAGCCAGGGGGGGTTGGCCGAGGAGGTCGGCGTCACCCGCCAGACGATCAACAGCATCGAGCGCGGGCGCTACGACCCGTCGCTGGAGTTGGCGTTCACGCTCGCGGCGTTCTTCGAGTGCCGGATCGAGGACTTGTTCGACCCGGACGGCGACGACGCGATGTAAGGCTGCTACCACAAAGCCCATCCTTGAGCCCCATCGAGCGTCGCCAATGGATCGGTCCCGCCTCCTCGCCGCCCTCCGCGTCGGAGTCGTCACCGTCGGTCTCGCCGGGTTCGTCGCCGTCGCGACGTTCGTCTTCGACCTCCCGCCGCCGCCCGAGACGGGGGACGGCGTCCCGTCGGGGTTCGCGTTCGCGTTCGCGCTGCTCGGGACCGCCGCCGCCGGCGTCGTGACCGTCGTCGGCTACGGCCTCCCGGCGGGCGACGGTCGGCTCCGCGTGGGCCCCCTCGCCGACCGGTCGAGCACGTATCGGCTCGTCGTCGGCGGGGCGGCCGCCGCGGTGCTCAGCCTCGGGTTCGCGTTCGGCCTCGCGTTTCTCACCTCGGGGATGGTCTCCGTCGCCGTGTGGATCGTCGGCGTCGGGCTCCTCGTGGGTGGGCTCGTCGCCGGGGCGCTCGGCGGCCTCGCCGTCGGCGCTCGGCTCGTCGCCGACGCCGTCACGGGCGAGTAACCCGCGGTCCCTGGGTTGAAGCGCCCGCGGCCGGTAGGCGTCGCTATGAGCGATAGTCACGATCACGAGGACGCGCACGACCACGGCCATGACCACGGCGACGACCACCGCCACGAACCCGACGGGCACGGCGACAGCCACGAGACCGGAGGGACCAACGCCCACGACGACCACGAGCACCATTCCCACGACGTCGAACACCTCGGATACGCGGTCGTCACGGTCTCCTCGTCGCGAGGGCACGAGGACGACGCCGCCGGCGACGCCATCGAGTCGGCCGTCGAGGCGGCCGGCGACGAGGTGGTCGTCCGCGAGGTCATCGACGACGACTTCGACGGCGTGCAGGGGACCGTCGATCGGCTCGTCGACCGCGACGACGTCGACTGCGTCGTGACGACCGGCGGCACGGGCGTCACCCCGGACGACGTGACCGTCGAGGCGGTGACGCCGTTGCTCGACAAGGAGCTTCCGGGGTTCGGGGAACTGTTCCGGTCGATGAGCCGCGATGAGATCGGGACGATGGTTGTCGGGACTCGCACGACTGCCGGCGTCGCCGGCGGCGTCCCCGTGTTCTGTCTCCCCGGGAGCGAGAACGCCGCGCGGCTCGGGAGCGAGGAGATCATCGTGGAGGAGGCGGGACACCTCGCGGGGTTAGCGGGACGCGAGTGAGGGAGCATCGCGACCGAACGAGCGTCTCGAACCGACGGCGGAGCGGTCTCCGTGCCGCTCCGCCCACAGTAGCGGCGGGACGGGAGCAGGGAGACCGCGAGGTGAACCGGGAGCGCAGCGACCCGTGAGCAACGCGACCCGCGAGCGAAGTACTACGACCGCACGGGCGGTTCGAACACGGCGGGGCGGGAGATCCCGGCGACGGCAACGCCGAGCGGCGTCGGTGGCGACGGCAGGGCGATGGGAGCCGCGCCGCTGTCGCGGCGTGGAGGGCCGAACAGTCGGAGACCGTGATTCGGGGCGGTTCACCCTACCGGAGCGCCCGGTATTACTTCACCGTCCGGTGATCCTCCCACCGTCCGGTGATCTTCCCACCGTCCGGTGAACAGTCCGGTAAGCGGAACACACAACAGCCGCCCGTCCGTTGTGCCGATGAATGACGGCCGCTGACGCCGCGGAGGTCGCGAGCGTGCTCGCGAAGCGTCGCGACGTCCTCGCGGCCCTGTGCGACGGCCCCGTCCGGAAACGGCGGCTCGTCGACGAGTTGGGCGTGCCACGGACGACGCTCGATCGCGGCGTGCGCGAACTCGTCGACGCGGGGCTGGCCGAGCGTGTCGACGGCGGCGTCCGTGCGACCGCCGTCGGCACGCGCGCGCTGTCCGAGCGCGACCGTTATCGGGCGCGCCTCGACGGCCTCGAGCGGGGCGAGCCGCTGTTCGAGGCGCTCCCCGACGACACCGAGCTCGACGCACAGTTTCTCGCCGGCGCGTCCGTGTGTCGGCCGGACCCCAGCCTCCCCGACGGCGTCGTCGAGCGGCTGTTCGAGTCGGTCCGGGCGGCCGACGAGGTGTACGGCGTCGCGCCGGCCGCGCTGTCGGGCCACCTCGACACGTTCGACGCGGAGGCGACCGCCGGCGGCGCGGTGCCGAAGATGGTCGTCACGCCCGCGGTGCTCGAGCACCTGATCGAACACCGGCCGGAGCGGTTCGCCGCCGACCTCCGGGAGGGGGCAGTCGAGTTCCTCTGTGCGCCCGTGGAGATCGCCTTCGGCGTGTGGATCGCCGCACACGACGACCGCGACGACGAGGCCGGGATCGTCGCCTACACCGACACCGGCGTCGGCGGCGTGGCGGTCAACGACGACCCGGGCGCCGTGGACTGGGCTCGCGAGCGCTTCGATCGGGCCCGTTCGAACGCCGAACCGGTGACGCCCGAGACGGTGCTCGACGGCTGAGGAGACCGGCAGAAGGCCCCTCGAGACGCCGAGTAAGCGCTGGATCCACGGTTACTGGGGGTTCACGCGAGCGCGCCGCACACCGCGGGGAACATGGACGCCTTTTTGACCGCGACGGGCCGAGTATCGTTATGTTGCTAACGGTCTCCGGCCCGCCGGGGAGCGGGAAGAGCACCACCGCCGCCGCGCTCGCGGAGGCGTTCGACCTCGAACACGTCTCCGGCGGCGACATCTTTCGGGAACTCGCCGCCGAGCGTGACATGACGCCCGTCGAGTTCAACGAGCTCGCCGAGGAGGACGATCAGATCGACCGCGACCTCGACCGTCGCCTGCGCACCGTCGCCGTCGAGCGCGACGACGTGCTGTTGGAATCGCGCCTCGCCGGGTGGCTCGCCGGCGATCACGCGGACCTGCGCATCTGGCTCGACGCGCCCCTCGACGTCCGCTGTGAGCGGATCGTCGACCGCGAGGGGAAGCCGCTGGATCAGGTGATCGAGGAGACCCGTCGCCGCGAGAGCAGCGAGGCGAAGCGCTACCGCGAGTACTACAACATCCACATCGACGACCTGAGCATCTACGACCTGGTGTACAACACCGCCCGCTGGTCGCCGGAGGGGATGCTCGGAATGCTCACGACCGCCATCGATTCGTACGACCCCGACACCGACGAGGGGAAGATCCCCGTCGAGGGCGTCGACTACGACTTCTGATCATGCGCCCGGCGCCCGAACAGCGATCGGTCGACGACCTGCGCGCGTTCGGCGTCGTCAACCTCGACAAGCCCCCGGGGCCGTCGGCCCACCAGGTCGCCGGCTGGGTCCGCGATATCCTCGACGTCGACCGCGCCGCCCACTCGGGCACGCTCGACCCGAAGGTGACCGGCTGTCTGCCGACCCTGACGGGCGACGCGACCCGGATGGCACAGGTGTTCCTCGAGGGCGCCAAGGAGTACGTCGCCGTGCTGGAACTCCACGGCACGGCCCCGACCGACCTCGACCGCGTCGTCGGCGAGTTCGAGGGCGAGGTGTACCAGAAGCCGCCGCGCAAGTCCGCGGTCAAGCGGAAACTGCGCACCCGCGAGGTGTACGACCTCGACGTGCTCGATCGGACGGACCGGCAACTCCTCCTCCGCGTCCGCTGTGAGTCCGGGACGTACATCCGAAAGCTGTGTCACGACATCGGGCTCGCGCTCGGTACCGGCGGCCACATGGGCCACCTCCGACGCACCGCGACCGACCCGTTCGACGACCGCGACCTCCACACCCTACACGACCTCGTCGACGGCGTCGCCTTCGCGGAAAGCGAGAACGCCGCGGACGGAGAGCCGGACGAGTCGCTGTTCCGGGAGGTACTTCGCCCGGCAGAGGAGGCGCTGACCGGGCTCCCGTCGCTCACGGTCGCCGAGTCGGCGGCCCGCGAGATCGCGAACGGCGCGCCGGTGTACGCGCCCGGCGTGGTCGCGACCGGCGCGGTCGGTGCGGGCGACCCCGGCGAGGGCGACCTGCTCGCGTGCTACACGCCGAACGGCTCGGCGGTGTGTCTCGGGACGCTCGTCGGCGACCCCGACGCGGAGTCCGGGGAGGTCGTCGAGTTGGAACGCGTGCTGGTCTGAACGCGCCCGCACCGACTGCCGGTGCTCGGGGATTTTTCGCCCGGGGGGAGCCAGATACGGGCGTGAACGACGTACTCGATGTCGGTTCGGCGAGCGCTGCCCCGGGCGAGCGTGCGGACGGCTGGCTCCATGCGACCGACCTCCCGACCGGTGGAAGCGAACGACTCCCCGTCACCGTGATCAACGGCGACGCCGACGGCCCCGTGCTCTGGGTCACCGGCGGCGTGCACGGCGACGAGGCGACCGGCGTCGCCGTCGCACAGGACGCGGCCGCGACGTTCACCGACGCGGTCGGAGCGGAGGACCTCGCTGGCGCGGTCGTCGTCGTTCCCGTCGTCAACCCCGCGGGCCTGCGGCGGACCGAGCGCACCTCCTACTACGGCGGCGACGACCCGAACCGCTACTTCCCGGACATCGAACGCGAGACCTCCCGCCCGCCCGAGACCCAGGAGCGCATCGACACCCGACTGTTCGAGGCGCTGAGCGACTCCGCGGATCTGCTCGTCGACTGCCACACCGCGCAGATCGGGTCGATGCCGTTCACCATCCGCGACCGAGTGCTGTACGGCGAGGAGCGGACCGAGGCGGAGGCCGAAGACGTGGCGGCCGGTCTGGATCGCCTCGCGACCGCGCTCGGGCTGCCGGTCCTCACCGAGTACCCCGCCGAGGAGTACGTCGAGCAGTCGCTCCAGCGTTCGACCGCCGGCGCGGCGCTCAACACCGACGGCATCCCCGCCGTCACCGTCGAGTTGGGCGGCCACAGCGTCGTCGAGGAGGACGCCCGCGCGGCCGGCGTCGCCGGGATCGTCGCCGTTGCGATCGAGTTCGGACTGCTTGACGCGAGGCCCGCGGGAGTCGTCGAGGCGGGCGCAGGCGTCCCGGACGCGCCGGTCGAGTACCCAGTCCGGCGGTTCGTCGGTCCACGTGTCGAGGAGGCGGGCCTGCTGCGTCACCGCGTCGCCGTCGGCGAGGCGGTGGAGGCGGGCGACGCCGTTGCCGACGTGGTGACGCCCCACGGTGACGTCGTCGAAACAATCGAAAGCGAGCACGACGGCTACGTGATCGGTCGCGCCGAGGGCGTGGCCGTCTACGAGGGACAACCGGTGGTAAGCATGGCCGTCCGCGACGACGGTGATCTGGTCGCTCCAAGAGATCAGGACGACGCGGACGAGTGAGCAGCCCCGGGGTGCCGTGCGATCGCACGACGACGCGTCCTCGATGAAACGAAGCGCTTAACCCCGACGCTCGTTTCTACCCGATTGCGGGACCGTAGGGTAGTGGTATCCTCTGCGGATGGGGTCCGTAGGACCTGAGTTCGAATCTCGGCGGTCCCACTTCTGTTCCGACGCGATCCATCCGGAGCAGCCGCTCCGTTCGTTCACCTCACGCGCGGTGACCTGACGGACGTTTTAATCCCGATCAGCGCCATGAGATCACATGGCAATCGCCCGCCACGGGCGCGGCCCGACGGCCGTCGCGCGAGCGTACGCCTCGCAGGTCCACCCCGTGTTCATGCTCCCACCGGTAGCGACGGCGCTGTTCGGGGCGGCGCTGTCGGGGCCATTCGAACCGTCTATCGCGCTGATGTACGCCGCCGCTGCGTTCTTCGCCGTCTACACCGCCCACGTGAAGGACGGGTACATCGACTACCACCGCCGCGGCGAGGACGACGATCACCCGATGACGGAACGCGGCTGTCGCCTCGGCCTCGCAGGTGCGACGGTGGGGTTTCTCGCGTGCCTCGCGGGCCTCGTCCTGGCGTCGACCCCGCTGGCCGTCGCACTTGCCGCGCCGATGTGGGCGATCGGCTACCTCCACGCCCCGCAGTTCGACACCAATCCGGTGACGACGACCCTCGGCTACCCGGCCGGTATCGCGCTGTGTCTCCTCGGCGGCTACGCCGCACAGACGGGAACGCTCGCGGTCGCGCCGCTGGCGCTGGCGTCCGTGCTCGTCGTCACGCTCGCGGGCGTGAAGATCGTCGACGACACCCAGGATTACGACTACGACCGGTCGATCGACAAGCGGACCGTGGCGGTCGCAGTCGGTCCCCAGCGCGCCAGACGCCTCGCGATCGCGGCCCTCGGCGCCGGGCTGTTCGCGGTCGTCCCGTTGACCCTCTCCGGCGTGCTCCCGCCGAGCGCGCCCGCCGCGAGCCTCGCGTTCGGCGCAGTCGGCGCCGTCGCAGCGCGGAAGGACGCGACGACTGCGACGATGCTGCTCGTTCGGGGTGCGTACCTCTTTCTCGCAGGGCTGCTCGTGGCCGTCTTCTTCAGGCCGCTCGCGGCCACGGGCGTCACGCTCCCCGACGTGACCGCGCTCGGGCCGTACACCTACCTCGCGACGGAAGCGCTGTTCGGCGCGGCGGCGGCGACGCTGCTCGTTCGCGCCGGACGGGCGGCGCTGTGGCGGGCCGCCCGTACCGTTGCCGCCGTCTACCCCGTGGCGTACGTCTGGGACTGGTACACGTTGGAGGTGGGCGTGTTCTCCATCCCGATGCGGACGGGGATCGAGGTGCTCGCCATCCCGCTGGAGGAACACCTGTTCATGCTCGTCGTGCCGGCGCTGGTGCTCGGGGTCCACGAGACGGTGAACCCGCGCCCGGAGGAGGCGAACGCGGATCGCGGTACGGACGCGATCGCCGGCGACGAGGACGGGACCTCGGACCCCGACGGGACCGAGCGATGAGCGCTCCGGCGGGCCCCGACACCGCCCGAGGGTGAACGTTCCGGCGGAGCAGGTCGAAGTCCGGCGATACGGTCCCCGCGGTTCACTCGCCGGGGCCCGAATCCCGTCGGGTTCCCTTCGCCGTCACGAGCAGCGGGAGGTCGTGCCCCTCGAAGCGCCAGCGGCCCTCGTCGTCCTCGACCATCGATTCGGACCGTTGAATCGGCGAGAACGGATGCTCGTGGACGAACCGGATATCGATCCCCGCGTCGACGAGCGCCGTCAGGACCTCCCCCAGCCCGTGGGTCCACTTGTGGGTGTCGCCGTCGGCTATCGGCTCGTCGGTCGAGAAGTACGGACGTTCGACCGCGATGCCGTCGTCGTCGCCAGCACCGTCACCGTCGCCGGCGGCGACGCTCAGGTCGTCCGAGAGCGCGGTCGCGATCGGGTGGTGTTCCGCGAGGTGGACGGTTCCGCCCGGCGCCAGCGACCCGGCGACGACCTCGGCCCACCGGTCGAGGTCTGGGAGCCAACACAGCACGCCGAAGTTGCTGACGACGGTGTCGTATCCGCCATCGGGCGATTCCGGGAGCGCCTCGGGGAGGTCGTACACGTTCGCGCGGACGAACGTCGCGTCGTCGGCGAGACCCGCCGCCGCCGCGAGTTCGCGGGCCACCCGGACGCTCTCGCCGGAAATGTCCACGCCGGTCACCGTCGCTCCCGCCCGTGCCCACGACAGCGTCCGGGTGCCGATCGAGCACTGCAGGTCCAGCAGGCGGTCGCCGGTCACGTCGCCCACCTCCCGGCGCTGGACCGGGAGCAGCGCCGACTCCCCGTCGAGGAACGCCTCGATCTCGGCGGTGCCGTCGGCGACCGACACCGGTTCGACCATCCGCTCCCAGTGCTCACGGTTCGCCTCGAATCGCGCCGACAGGTCCGCGGGCGAGACGCCGGCGCCGCCGGACCCGTCGTCGCTCCGCTCGTCGCCGCCGTCGCTCATACGCCGGAGCTGTCGCCGGCACGGCACTTGGGCGTTCCGCGACCCCCGGTGCCGGTCGAGCCGCTACACGCCGATCGGGCCGGGCGACGGGTCGGAAGGACCCGCCGGCGTCGGCTCAGTCGCGCTTCGCTTTCGGGTTCGTGACGGCGCCGTTGGCGGCGCTGCCGAAGTCGCGGGCGAACTTCGCGAACACGCCGCCCGCGTACTGCGGCTCCGGTGCCCCGTACTCGGCCGCGCGCGCCGCCAGTTCCTCGTCGCTCAGGTCGACCGAGAGGTCGCGCTCGGGGATGTCCACGGTCACCGTATCGCCGTCCTCGACGAGGCCGATCGGGCCGCCCTCGACGGCCTCGGGGGCGACGTGGCCGACCATCGGCCCGCGAGTCGCGCCCGAGAAGCGCCCGTCGGTGAGCAGGGCCACGTCGTCCTCGTGGCCCGCGCCGACGACGGCGGCGGTGACGCCGAGCATCTCGCGCATCCCGGGGCCGCCGCGGGGCCCCTCGTTGCGGATGACGATCACGTCGCCGGACTCGATCGCGCCGGACTGGACGTACTCCATGGCGTCCTCCTCGGCCTCGAACACGCGAGCGGGGCCCTCGTGGTGGAACGCGTCGTCGCCGGTGACCTTCAGCACTGCACCGTCGGGTGCGAGGTTCCCGGTCAGGACCTTGATCGCCCCCTCCTCGCTGTACGGCTCGTCGACGCTGTACAGGAAGTCCGCCTCGATGTCGTCGTCCGCGGGGAGGTGCCCCTCGGCTTCGAGGTGGGCGATCTCCTCGGCCATCGTCCGCCCGGTGACGGTCGCGGCGTCGCCGTGCATGTAGCCGCCCTCGATCAGCCGGCGGATCACGACCGGCACGCCGCCGATCTCGTCGAGGTCCTGCATGACGCGCGTGCCGCCGGGCTGGAGGTTCGCGATCTTCGGCGTGCGCCGGGAGATCTCGTCGAACTCGGTGATGTCGAGGGGAACGTCGGCCTCCGCCGCCAACGCGAGCAGGTGGAGCACCGCGTTGGTCGACCCGCCCATCGCCACCTGCACCGCGATGGCGTTCTCGAACGACTCCTTGCTCAGGATGTCCGAGGGGCGACGGTCCTCGCGGACGCACTCCAGGGCGAGTTCGCCCGCACGTCGGGCGGTGTCGTAGCGTTCCGTCGACTCGGCCATCGGCGACGCCGAGCCCAGCGGCGCCATTCCGAGCGCCTCCGAGATGCTCGCCATCGTGTTCGCGGTGAACATTCCGCCGCACGAGCCCGCGCCGGGGCAGGCGTGGCGCTCCATCTCGTCGAGTTCGTCGGCGCTCATGTCGCCCTCCGCGTAGGTGCCGACGCCCTCGAAGACGTTCTGGACGGTGATGTCGCGGCCGGCGTGCTCGCCCGGCTTGATCGACCCGCCGTACAGGAACACCGAGGGGAGGTCGGTTCTGATGGAGGCCATCAACATCCCCGGGAGGTTCTTGTCGCAGCCGGCGACGGTGACGAGGGCGTCCATGCGCTCGCCGAAGGAGACCAACTCGACGGAGTCGGCGATCACCTCGCGGGAGACGAGGCTCGCCTTCATCCCCTCGGTCCCCATCGAGATGGCGTCGGAGATGGTGACCGTGCCGAACTCGATGGGCATCCCCTCGGCCTCCTCGATGCCCTCGCGGGCGGCGTCGGCCACGTCGTCGAGGTGGACGTTGCACGGCGTGATGTCGGCGGCGGGGTTCGGGATGCCGACCATCGGGGAGGAGAGGTCCTGATCGTCGTAGCCCATCGCGCGGAACATCGCGCGGTGGGGCGCTCGCTCGGCTCCGGCGGTCACCTCGCGGCTCCGGAGGGACTCGTCTTTCTCGCCGGCGAACGCGTCGGCATCGTCGCCCTCGTGGTCGCGCTCGGGCGGCTGGTGTTCGCTCATACCTCGGGGTCGGCGTCCGTCCTGATAAACTGCCGCACACGGACAGATGTTGCTGTCGACCACGTGGTCACCGCGTCGAGGCCGACGAACCGGTTCGCCGGGGACGCGGGCGGGGACGGCGATCGTGCGAGGACGGTACGCTTAACACTCTCTCGTCAGTGGGATGGTGTATCCGTCACGGTCGTGCTCGCCGGCCGCGCTTCGGAGGCGTGCGGCCGGCGGCGCGCCGGACCGAACACACATGACCGTGCTCACTTACGTCGTTCCCTTGCTCGTACTCGGCGGTGCCGCGTCCGTGGGCGTGCTGCTGCTCGTGTTGTGGCGACGGCCGGTAACGCTCGGGGGCCCGGAGATAGTCGGCTTCCTCGGACTGGCCGTCGGGGCGACGGTGTGGTCGTGGTCGTACGCGCTCCAACTGCGGGCATCCACCCTGCCGACGATCCTCGCGTACAACGATCTCCTGTGGATCGGCACGGGCATCGTCGGCGCGTCGTGGCCGGTCTTCGCGTTCGCGGTCGCCGGCGACGATCGGTGGCTCACGCGACGGCGGCTCCCGATCGTCTCCGGCGTTCCCCTGCTGTTTTCGCTGCTCGCGATCTCGAACCCGGCACACGGGCTGATATACGCCGACGTGTCGCTCGTGACGGGCGAGGCCGTCCGGTCGTCGGTGACTCCGGGAGTCGGATTCGGGCTGTTCCTGGTGTGGTCGTTCGTGGTGAACACGTACGTCCTCTGGCGGCTCGCGCGCAGCTACCGGCGGTCGACGGGCGGCGCGCGCTCGCGTAGGCTCGCGGTCTTCGGGGCGGGCCTGTTGCCGATGCTCGCCGGTATCACGAGCATCGCCGTCCGCCCGGTCGGCGACCCGCCGATCGATTTCACGCCCGTCATGTTCGCGGTGACGACGGTGCTCACCGGGGTCGCGATCACCCGGTATCGGCTTCTCGACTCGATCGCGGTCGCACAGGATCACATCGTCACGCACCTCTCGGATCCCGTGGTCGTCGTCGACGGGGACGGGACGGTGCGGGCGGCGAACGAGGCGGCCGACCGCCTGTTCGAGACCGGCGAGGCGATCGGGCGGCCGGTCGAGGAGGTGTTCCGGTCACAGCCCGAACTCGTCGAAGCGGTCGGTCGGTGTCAGCGTCACGGGACCACCGAGGTGACCGTGTCGCTGGACGTGACCGAGCCGTCCGGGTCGACCGGGGACACCGAGCGCGGTGTCTCGCTCGACACCGGCGAGGCGACCGCGTCCGTTCGCCGGACGTTCACCACGTCGGTCGGCGCGCTCGAACGGACGAACGCGACCGTGCTCGTGTTCAGGGACATCACCGAGCGCCGGGCCGCCGAGCGACGCGTCGAGGTGCTCAACCGGGTGTTGCGACACGACCTCCGGAACGACATCTCGGTGATCGACGGGTATCTGCGTCTGCTCCGTGAGGAACTCGGCGACTGTGACTCGGCGGCGGTGACGGACGCGCTGGACGTGCTGTCCGCCCGAACCGACGGGATGACCGAGGTCACCGAGCAGGCCGCGCTCGCCGAGAGCCTCGCGGACGGCGACCCCGACGTTCGGGAGTTCGACCTGGCGGCGGTGGTCCGGCGGCGCCTGGACCAGGCTCGAACCGAACACCCCGAGGTGCGCCTCGACGCGACGGTTCCCGAGTCCGCGGTCACGATCGCGGCCGTCTCGGTGCTCCCGTCCGCGGTCGACAACCTGATCGAGAACGCGATCGAGCACTCGGACAGGGAGCGCCCGCGGCTCTCGGTGACCCTCGACGGCGACGCGGGCGACGGCGTCGCCGAACTGCGCGTCGCCGACGACGGCCCCGGCCTCCCGGCCGACGACCGGGCCGTCCTCGTGGACGAGGAACCGTCGCTCGACGACGCCAACGGGCTCGGGCTGTGGCTGATCAACCGGATCGTCCGAACGTCCGGCGGGTCGGTGAGCGTCGAGGACGCGACGGAGGGGACGGCGATCACCGTGCGGCTTCCCCTCGTCGACCCGTCACGGGGGTCGCCGTCGGAGCGCTCGTCGGTGCGGCCGACCTGAATCGGGGAGAACCACGGCGCGTACCGGTCCGCACGGAGCCGGAACGCTGCCGCACGCGGACAGCTGCGGCTTGCTCGGAGAGGAGATCGATCTGGGGCCGCGCGCGGCTCAGTCGTCAGCCTCGGCCGACGACGCTGCGGCCGGCCCCGGGCCCGCCCCGTGGCGCGGCGAGTGGTGGGGCCACACGCGCCGGAGGTGCCCGCGGATCGCGCCGTCGACGAACGCCTCGTTGTCGAGGTTCGACGCGTGGCCCGCGTCCGGGACGACGAGCAGGGTCGCGTGCGCGATCAACGACGCGAGACCCCGCGTCTGCCGCCGGATGAACCCCGCGTCGTGCTCGCCGTACAGCGCCAGCGTCGGCACGTCGATGGCGCTGAGGTCCACCGCCGTTCGGTCGAACGTCGCGAGCGCGCGGATCACCTTCGCGAACTCCGCGGTCGACATCGTCGGCCCCCGCGCGCGAATCGCCTCGATCCGGTCGTAGTCGCCGGCGACGCCCGCGTCGGAGACCCGCTGTTGGAGCCACACCATCGACCGTTCGACCCGCTCGTACCCGACCAGCCGTGCCGGCGGGATCGTCGCCCGGAGCAGCTGTCGCTGTAGCCGTTCGCCGAGCGTGAGCGGAACCGGGCCGAACGTGTCCGCGAGCACCAGCCCCGAGAGGCGATCTGGGTACCGCGCCGCGAACGTCATCGCGATACAGCCGCCCATCGAGAGCCCGCAGACCACGGGACGGTCGAGGTCGAGCGCGTCGAGCAGCGCCGCCAAGTCGTCGGCGAACAGGTCGATCGAGTACGGCTCGCGCTCGGAGCCGCCGGTGCGGCCGTGGCCGCGCACGTCGTACGCGACGACCGTGTACTCGTCGGCGAGCGCCTCCACCTGCGGTTCCCACTGCGTGTGGTCGACGACCGCACCGTGGACGAACACGACCGGCGGGCCGTCGCCGCGGCGCTCGTAGTACGTCTCGATGTCGGTCGTCTCGACGGTGGGCATGTCCGATCGAGACGCGCCCGAGGAGAATAGCGATTGCTCGACTTCCGGCGGCGCGCAAAAGAGGGGGCCGCGATCGCGGTCGGTCGCCGCTCGGCTCAGTCCCGGCTCAGCACTCCGACCAGCCGCAACTCTCGCAGGTTTTGCAGCCCTCCGAGTAGTACAGCGTCATGCTGCCGCAGTCGGGACACTCGGGCGACTCGCCGTTGGCGATGAGTTCGTCCACGGCGTCCGTGGTCTCCTCGACGTCGCCGGCGTCCTCCGGGCCGGGCGCGCCGGCGTCGACGGGTGACTCAACCGCCGTGCCGCCGTCCGACTCGGGGGCGGTCGCGTCGGCGCTCTCGCCGACCTCGTCGAGGCTCGTCTGCTCGGGGTAGCCCTTCTCCACCTCGTCGTCGAGGTAGCGGCGCATCGCCGTGCCGATCGCGTCCGGGATGGACTGGATCTGCTCGCCCTTGTCCCAGGCGATCTTCGGGGAGCGGGTGCCCTGCAACTCGTCGACGATCTCGCGGGGGTCGACCCCCGAGCGCAGCGCCGTCGAGATGACCTTCGCCAGCGACTCCGTGAAGGAGTTCGTGAACCCGCCGGAGTGGCCGATGTTGGCGAACAGCTCGAACGGCTCGCCCGACTCGGGGTCCTCGTTGATGGTGATGTACATCTTCCCGTAGCCGGTCTCGATGAGCTGGGTGACCCCGCGCAGCGAGTCCGGCCGGGCGCGCTTCTCCGTGTAGTCGATGTGGACCGTGCGCTCGTCGGCCGCTTCGAGCAGGTCGGCGACCTCCTCGTCGAGGGCGGCCTGTACGTCCTCGTTCTCGAGGAAGGCCTCGAGGCCGCCGAAGACCTCCGAGATCTGCTCGACGAGCGCCTCGGCGGCCTCGCTCTCGTCGGCGAACTCGGCGTTGTCCGCGCGGGTGGTGAGCACCTGCTTCGAGCGGGTGCCGTCGCGGTAGTAGGTGACGCCCTTGCCGCCGTGCTCGTAGATGTACTCGAAGACCTCCTGTGCGTCCTCGAGCGTGGAGTCGTTGGGCGCGTTCACCGTCTTCGAGATGGCCGAGTCGACGCCCGTCTGGCAGGCGACCTGCACGCCCGCGTGGTCCTTGGCGGTGAGGTCGCCGGTGACGACGAACAGCTCTCCGATGGCGTCCGGAACCGTCTCCAGCCCGTCGACGCCGTCGAACTCGTTGGTCGCCATCTGCTCTTGCGCTTCCTCCTTCACGGCGTCGACGTCGATGTCGTTCGCCTCCAGGGTGCGCAGGAAGTAGTCGTCGAACTCGACGAGCATCTCGTCGCCCTGCACGTCGTCGGAGACGTTCTTGTAGTAGGCGACGTTGTAGATGGGCTCGCAGCCGCCGGTCGTGTTGCCCACCATCGAGGTGGTTCCGGTCGGCGCGATCGTCGTCGTGTTGTGGTTGCGGATCGGGTAGCCGTCCGCCCAGTCCTCGGGGTCCTCGCCGACGTACTGCTCGAACCAGTCGGCGTAGCGGACGGGGTCGGCGTACTTCGAGTCCGCCCAGTCGTTGAAGACGCCGCGCTCCTCGGCCAGGTCGTGGCTGGCGGCCTTCGACCCGTGATTGATGTGGGTCATCAACTCCTCGGCGATCAGGTTGCCCGTCTCGGAGCCGTAGCGGACGCCCAGCTGGATGTACAGCTGCGCGAGGCCCATGACGCCGAGGCCGATCTTGCGCATGTCGCGGACCTTCTCCTCGATCTTCGGGACCGGGAAGTCCGACATGGTGACGACGTTCTCGAGGAAGCGCGTCCCCATCTCGATGCGGTAGTCGAACTCCTCCCAGTCGATGGCGTCCTCGAGGAACGCCTCGACGGCCGCGGACTCGGAGTCGTACTCGTCGCCGTGTTCCTCGACCCACACCCGCCAGTCGGGCGCGTCCAGATCCGCGAGGGTGGAGAGGTTGATGTGCCCGAGGTTACAGGCCTCGTACTCCTCCAGCGGCTGCTCGCCGCAGGGGTTCGTCGCGAGGATGCGGTGGTCGGGGTGCTCCTCCACGTCGAAGCTGTGGAGCTTGTTGATGCGTTCGAGGTAGACGACGCCCGGCTCGCCGTTCTCGTGGGCGCCCGCGACGATCTGGTCCCAGATCTCCTCGGCGGGCACCGACAGCACCTCGCCGACCTCGACGTACTCCCCGAGGCCGAACATGTCGTACAGCTCCTTCGTCTCGGGGGTGGCGACGTGGGGCTCCTCCGTACGGGGGTTGGTGAAGGTGAACTCCTCGCCGGCGTCGAGCGCGTCCATGAACTCGTCGGTGACGCCGACGGAGATGTTGAAGTTCGAGAGGTGGCCCTCGACGGCGTTGCGGAGGTGCTTTGGCACCTTCCCGTCGTCGTCGATCAGCTCGCGGGCCTCCTCCAGCGCGTCCGCGAACGAGGTGTGCGTGAAGTCGTCGGGGTCGTTGAGCCGGAGGGTGTTCGCGAGGCTCACGTCCTTGTTCTTCGCGTGGAGGAACTGGATCACGTCGGGGTGCGAGACGCGCATGACGCCCATCTGCGCGCCGCGGCGCGCGCCGCCCTGCGCGATCGTCTCGCACATCTGGTCGAACGTCCGCATGAACGTGATCGGCCCGGAGGCGATCCCGCCGGTCGAGCCGACCGCGTCGCCGTACGGGCGGAGCTTCCAGAACGCGTACCCCATCCCGCCGCCGGACTGGAACACCTGCGCGGCCTCCTTGGCGGTCTGGTGGATGTCGTCGATGTCGTCGGCGGGGGAGTCGACGAAGCAGGCGGACAACTGCTGGAGTTCGTCGCCGGCGTTCATCAGCGTCGGCGAGTTCGGCATGAAGGAGAGCCGCTCCATCAGCTCCTGGAACTCGTCGGCCGTCTCCTCGACGTGCTCGCGGACGCCGTCGGGGAGTTCGGGAACGACGGTCTCGTAGGCGAACTTGTTGACGTTGTAAACCGTCAGCTCGGTCTCGGCGTCGTCGTCGGCCGTGACCCCCGCTCCGAACACGTCCTCGGCGAGTTCGTCGCGGCGCGGGTGATCGGGCTTGAGCTGGTCGGGCGTGACCGTGACCGGCTCGTCGGCCTCGTAGACGGCCTCCGCGAGCGCGACGTTGTGACCGACCCGCTCGAACAGTTCCTCCTGCGTCTCGGTTGGCTCGCCGTCCGCGTTCTTGCGAAGGTAGCGAGCGGGCAGGATGTTGTCGTACGCGTTGGACGTGAGTCGCGCTTGCAGCGTATCTCCCTCGGTTCGTTTGATCGGCAGTTCGAGCTCGTCGGCGTCGAGGTCGACGCGACTCATTCGTCGCGCTCCCCCCGAGATTCGCCGACAGATCGGCAGACGTCGGTGTGGATGTCGTGGCGTTCCATTGTGGTTTCGGACGGACGTTCGGTACCGGACCCACGCTGATAAACGGCGCGGATTCCGGTAGGCTTGTACTAATTCAACCGAGCTTGATGTAGGCGCGGCTTACGGATGTGAGCCCGAGCCCGGTTGATTGGGTCCGTATCACCGTTGTACGAGCGTCGGTATAAGGATGTTCAGAGCGGAGTGGAAGTGGTCAACGAACGGAGCGGATCGGGAAACCGACGGACGGCGCAACCGGGCACGATCGTGTCCACACACGTCCGTGCATTCGCGACCGATCGTGGGAGCGAGTCGGCGCGACGGCGATACGCCGTCGACCGTTCGATTCGGTCCCCAGGCGTGTGAACGATCGTCAGACGAGTGGGGAAAGGGATACCTCGTCCGGATGAGTAGGCGAGGTCGTGACCGCCATGAGTCCTGTCGCGCTCGCCGCATCGACCGCGCTGCTCCAGCTCCCTGGACCGCTCGACTCGACGCTTGGAACCGTCTTCCTCGCGCTGGTCGGCTTTCTGGTCGTCCTGTTCGTCGGGCGGATCGTCCTCAGCATCGCCTGGCGGCTGGCGCTGATCGCCGCGCTCGCCGCCGGGGTGTTCCTCCTCGTGACGACGTTCCTCCTGTGAGCCGTCGCGCGGCCCCCTGACAGCCCCCGCAGCGGCTCGTGTCTCGCGGCGCTTCGTGTCCACGGCGGCTCGTGTCTGTCGAACGCAACGAGGGGACGTACTTATGAGTACGACTCCCGTTCGAACCGTAATGGCCCACCGATCGGAGGTCGCCGACGGAACCCCCGACCTCCGCGCGCTGCGTCGGGTCGGCCGGCAGATGGCACGCGCCGACGACACCGACGCCGTCGCCGAGACGTTCGTCGACGCCTGCGCGGAGGAGTTGGGCATCACGCTCGCCGCCGTCCGCGTGTACGATCCCCGACGGGACGCGCTCGACGTCATCGCTGCCGCTCCGGACGCGACCCCGTATCTCGACGGATGGGACGACCACCGCCGCGGCGACGACCGGAGCCCGGCGTGGCGCGCGTACACGACCGGAAGCCGAGAGTACGTCGAGGGTCCCCAGTCGGGAACGGGTTCCGACTCCGTCTCGAGCGCACTGTACCTCCCGCTCGGGACGCACGGCGTCGCCGCGGTGGCGACGCTGGACGACCGCGGCTTCGACGATCTGACCCGGTCGCTCCTCGAAACGCTCGTCTCCGATACGACCGCCGCACTCGACGCTGCCGCCGATCGTCGGGGGCTTCGGGGGCTCCACGACGCGACACGGGCGATGCAGGCGACGGACGACCCCGAGACGATCGCCGGCGTCGTGGTCGACGCCACCGAGTCCGTGTTGGGTATCCCCTACAGCGGTGTGCGTCTGCGCGATGTGGACGGCGATATCCCGCTTGTGGCGGTGTCGGACGCCGCGGCACGGGACATCGGCGTGGGCGGGGACGCGCACGGCGAGCGGCGTGCCCGCGAGGCGTTCGAGCGCGGCGAGCCGGTGATGTTCGACGAGGTCGACGACGACGGCTCGACTACCCAAGCGGCGCCCGTGTTCTCGGAGGCGGCGGTGTACCCGTTGGGCGACCACGGAACCTTCGCCGTCGCGCTCCCCGAGGGGATGCCGCTCGACGGCCGGCAGCGGGAACTCGCGCGGGTGCTCGCGGACAATGCGACGGCCGCGCTCGACCGAACCGAGCGCTCCGTCCGCCTGCGCGAGCAGGCGTCGACCATCGCCGCACAGGACGAGCGGCTCGAGGAGTTCGCGAACGTCGTCTCCCACGACCTCCGGAACCCCCTCAACGTCGCGCAGGGACGCCTTCGGCTGGCGCGCGAGCGTGCCGAGGACCCGGAGACGGCGTCGGATCTCGCGACCGTGGAGGAGGCACTCGACCGGATGGACGCCATCGTCGAGGACGCTCGCGGGCTCGCGGTCGGCGAGACGGCCGCCGACGCCAGGGAGCTGTCCGTCGCCGCCGCCGCGGAGCGCGCGTGGGACGCCGTCGAGACCGGCGACGCCGAACTGACCGTCGAGGCGACGGGGACCGTGACGGCGGATCCGGGACTGCTCTCGCAGCTGTTCGAGAACGTCTTCCGTAACGCGATGGAGCACGCGGGGGAGGCGCCCCACGTGCTCGTCGGCGACGGTGACGGCGACGACACGGGCGCCGACGGTGAACGCGGGTTCGCCATCGAGGACGACGGTCCCGGCGTGCCCGAGGACGAGCGCGGCGCGGTGTTCCGCGTCGGCTACTCCGGCCGCGACGGCACCGGACTCGGCCTCGGGATCGTCGCCCGCGTCGCCGAGGCCCACGAGTGGAGCGTCCGCATCGAGGACGGCGAGCGCCTCGGGGGCGCCCGGTTCGTCGTCGAGCCGTAGTCCGCCCGGTCACCCGACCGCGTGGCGACCGCAGCGAGCGACACGCAAGCGGTAAGCCCCCGGCGCGAGCACGAACGAACCGACAGATGCTCCTCACCCTCGAAGGCCTCGACGGGAGCGGGAAGACCACCGCCTGGGAGGCCCTCCGGCACGTCCACCCCGACGCGACGTTCACTCGCGAGCCGACCGACTCGTGGTACGGCGACGCCGTCTACCGGTCGATCGGCGAGGACGACGCCGACCCGCTGGCCGAGTTGTTCCTCTACATCGCCGACCACGCGGATCACCTCTCGCGGGTGGTTCGCCCGGCGCTTTCCGACGGCGACCTGGTGATCTCCGACCGCTACACCGACTCGCGCTACGCCTACCAGGCCGCCACGCTGGCCGACTCCGATCTCCAGCGCCCCCTCGAGTACATCCGCGGTATCCACGGCGCGTTCACCCGGGAGCCGGACGCGACGATCTATCTCGACGTCGACCCGGAGACTGCGGCAGCACGCGCCGGCGCGACCGACAAATACGAGCGCGTCTCGTTCCTCTCGGAGGTGCAGTCGAACTACGAACGCCTGATCGACGCCGAGCCCGAGCGGTTCGTCCGCGTCGACGCCGGCCGCTCGCCCGAGGAGGTGCTCGACGCCGTCGAGGACACCGTCGAACGGCTCGTCGAGGCGCACCGAGACGGCGCCCGCGACGACCGCTGAGACCGCCGAGAGGTCGGCGCACGTCCCCTCGTTTTTGATGACTCGGCCCGTGGATACCCTGTGTCGCGTCGCGACCGCGGTTCGGCCGACAGGCGGCGCGGAGCCGCCGCCCTCGCGCTCGCACTCCTTCTCGTGTCCGCCGGCTGTACGGACGCGATCACCTCCGGCGGCGACGCGAGCGGGCGGACGGTGAACCCCGCGCTCGCGGACACGCCGACGGCGACGCCGACGCCTCGGGGCGGCTTCCCCGCCGGCGTCGACCGCGGCGGCGTCGACGTCGAGCGCGTCATCGACGCCCACCGCGCGGCGCTTGCGAACGGCTCGTGGACGGTCGGGTTCACGCGAACTGTGACGGGGCCGGACGGGACGGTCGAACGGAGTCGCGCCCGGGTTGTCGCGAACGGGTCGCGGACGCTGTCGACGTTCGAGCGGGTCCGCGGCGACGACCGCCTCGCGTCGGCCCACTGGAGCAACGGCACCGCCGCCGCGAGTCGCCGCGTGGACTGGGAGGGCGCCGTCAGCCTGGAGGGGCGCCCCGGCGAGCCGGGGGTTCCCACGGGGCTCGATCCGACCGGCGGGGCCTGGCTGTACGCGGCGTTCCTCGACGTCGATCCCCGCTATGCGGGCAGCGAGTCGACCGACAACGGAACCGTGACCGTGCTTCGGGGGGAGGCGGGTCGGATCGAGCGTTCCGGAGTCCCCGACCGAACGTCGGTCCGACTCCGCGCGCGAGTCGACGCCGACGGCGTCGTTCGCTCGCTGACCCTCCGGTATGAGGTCTTCCTCGGGGACGACCCCGGCGTCGTCAGGATCGAACTCCGGACGAGTGCCGTCGGCACGACGACCGTCCCCCGCCCCGGGTGGGTCGATCGCGCGCTGGCGAACGCGAGCGCCGGCGCGCGGGGACCCGGCGACGGGGCGGGCGCCGCCGAGACCACCGACACCCCGGGCGGGTGACCGCGCACCGGACCAGCGTGCATCGACCGCGGATACGCGGCGGTCGGCACCGTCCGAACTTATGCGTCGCAGGCCCGTGACCAACGTATGACCCGCGCCGTCCCCGTCCCAGTGCTCGTCGTCGCGGTCGCGGTCCTCCTCGCCGGGTGCGGCGCCGGGACCGGCAGCGACGGCGGCCGCACGGTGAATCCCGCGCTCGCGACCACGCCGACCGCGTCGCCGACGCCGACGTCCGAGCCGAGCAACCCGCCCGGCGTCACTGCCGCGGGCGTCGACGTGACGACGCTCGTGGCGAATCACGACCGGGCGCTTCGCGACGTGAACTCGACCGTCCGGTTCCGTCGGACCGTCGTCGCCGAGAACGGGACGGTGCTGTCGACGCGCCGCAGCGTCGTCGAACAGGCGGGCAGCCGCCTCGGGGGCGAGTACGTCCGAAACGGGAGCCTGCCGGGGGAGGACAGACCGCCGATCCGGGCGTTCGCGTTCTGGACCAACGGGAGCGTCACCGCGCTGCGGACGGTCGACGACGGCGGCGCCGCCAGTTATCGGGCGGTTCCGGGCGAACCGCCGACGGTCGCCAGCACCGACGACAGCGGGGAGGAACAGTTGCTCGCCGCGTTCGACGGGACGGACGTTCGGCTCACCGATACGGTCGCCGTCGCGGGTGAGCGGCTGTTCGTGCTCGCCGCCGAACACCAGCGACTCGACCGGAACGGGGACCGAGTTGCGAACTTCAGCGCCACGGCGTACGTCACCGGAGAGGGCGTCGTCCGCGGGTACGAACTGCGCTACACCGCGACGTACGGATCCGGAAACGAGTCGGTCACCGCGACAGTCGTCGAGCGCTTCCGCGTGACGACCGGCGACACGGACGCGGCGCCGCCGGCGTGGGTCGAAACGGCGCTCGACGCGGGTGCGGACGGAGAGACGGAAGGCGAGGAGGAGGCGGCGACGGACACGGAGGACCAGACCTCGCGCTGACCCGATTCAGCGGCGACGGGAGGGGAGGTCGGGCGGCTACTCCGCCGCCGGGAGGTCGTACTCCTCGGGCGGCGGCACGTACAACAGGTCGATCGTGAACCCGAGCGCGAGCGGAACGCCCACGAAGACCGCGAGGAACAGCCCCGCGGCTCCCTCGAACAGGGGCGGGATCACCGAGCCCTGCACGAGTCCGAGCACGAGCAGGACGACCGGCGAGACGAGCATCGTGTACGTCACCCACCCCCACTGCGTCTTCAGCCGGATGCGGAAGAAGCGCGAGAGCACCGCGACGACGAGCGTGTTCACCGCGAGCGCGACGACGGTGAGCACGAGCGCGAGCGCAGAGACCATACCCCGCCTTGGAGTCGGGCGCTCTTTGGCCTGTCGGGGCGGGAAGTCGCCGCCGGCCGGACGGGACGCCGCCGTCCCGCCGCAATTTATGCCGGATGCCGCGGCAGGTGGGGCCATGAGCGACGACGTGACGCGGATCGTCGGGGAGCGCGACCTCGACGAGACGCGCTTCGACGCCGACGACGCCCGCGCGGCCCTGCGCGACATCGTCCGCACCCGCCGATTCGACGAGCGCGCGCTCGCCCTCCAGCGGCGCGGTTGGATGAGCGGCTACCCGCCGTACGAGGGGCAGGAGGCCGCACAGGTCGGCGCCGCCCACGCGATGCGCGAGGAGGACCACCTGTTCCCCACCTACCGCTCGAACGCCCTCCAGATCGCCCGCGGCGTGCCGATGAGCGACATCCTCCTCTTTCGCCGGGGGTTCCCGGAGTACCACTCCGACCACGAGGTTCCGGTCTTCCCGCAGGCGGTCCCCATCGCCAGCCAGATCCCCCACGCCGCCGGCGCCGGGATGGCGGCGAACTACGCGGACGAGGACTGGGCGAGTCTGGTCTGCTTCGGCGACGGCGCGACCTCGGAGGGCGACTTCCACGAGGGGCTCAACTTCGCGGGCGTGTTCGACGCCCCGACCGTCTTCTTCTGCGAGAACAACGGCTGGGCCATCTCGCTGCCCCGCGAGCGTCAGACCGCCAGCGAGTCGATCGCGGTCAAGGCCGACGCCTACGGCATCGAGGGCGTGCAGGTCGACGGAAACGACCCGCTCGCCACGCGGGCCGTCGTCGAGGACGCGCTGGATCGCGCCCGCGACGGCGACCCGGTGCTCGTGGAGGCGCTGACGTACCGCCGGGGCGCCCACACGACGGCGGACGACCCCAGCCAGTACCGCGACGGCGACCCGGACCTCCCGGCGTGGCGCCTGCGCGACCCGCTCGACCGGTTCGGCGAGTGGTGTCGCGAGCAGGGGGTCGTGGAGGACGACTTCATCGAGGCGGTCACCGACGAGGCGAACGACGAGCTCGCCGATGCCGTCGAGACCGCCGAGGCGGTGCCGCGACCGGAGCCGGAAGAGCTGTTCGACTCGCTGTCCGAGGACCTCCCCGCGGACGTGCGACGGCAGCGCGAGGCCGCCCGCGCGGCCGCCGACGAGCACCCCGAGAGCTACGAGCTGGATCGGTAACCCGGTCGTCGCCGCGTCCCGGTCCGGGTCGGGCCGCTCACTCCGTCATCGACACGTACGTCCGGGTGTCGGTGACGCCGTCGACGCCGCGGACCGCGTCGGCGACGGTGTCGAGGACGGTGTACATGTCGGGCGCGTCGACTTCCGCGACCACGTCGAAGTCACCGGCGACGACGTGCGCCTCGGTCACACTCTCGATCCCGGAGATCGCGTCGGCGACACCCGGCGTGTCCGCGTCCCCGCTCACCTTCACCATCACGAACGCGTGAACCATAGTGTGTGAACAAATACCACAGTAAAAAGCGTTCCTGCGAGACGGAGGTAGCGTTATATTGTCCCGTGGCAATTGGTAGCACATGCGTTTCATCGTCATCGGAGCGGGTCGCGTCGGACTCCGTACGGCGCGGGTGCTCCGCGAGGAGGGCCACGACGTGACGCTCGTCGAGCGCGACACCGATCGAGCGGACCGAGGCCGATCCGACGGCTTCAGCGTCGTCGAGGGCGACGGCTCGCGCGAGGACGTGCTGGCGAAGGCGGCCGTCGAGCGTGCGGACGCCGTCGGTGCGCTAACGAGCGACCTGAACGCGAACTTCGCGGCGTGCATGATCGCGAAGCACCACGGCTGCCGCACCGTGATGCGCATCGACGAGGACTACCGCGAGGAGATCTACCAGAAGTACGCCGACGAGGTCGACGAGATCATCTATCCCGAGCGGCTGGGCGCCATCGGCGCGAAGAACGCGCTGTTGGGCGGCAACATCCGGGCCATCGCCGACATCGCCGAGCACCTCCAGGTGCTGCTGTTCACGATCCCCGAGGAGTCTCCGATGCACGGATACACGCTCTCGGAGGTCGAGTTGCCCGCGAACGCGCGGCTGCTGGCGTTCGGCAAACGCGACGAGCCGATGGGGATCCCGCTGCCCGACAACTCCCTCGAGACGGGTGACCGCGTCGCCGTCCTCGCGGACTTCGGCGTGCTCGACGACGTGAGACACCTGTTGGTCGGCGACGACGCCGGCGAGACGCTCGCCTCGGCCGCGAGCGCGGGGGGTGGTGCCTGAATGGTCGTCGCGTACGTGATGGTGAAGGCCGCCTCCGGCGACGCCGACCGGATCCGCGAGTCGATCCTCGACCTCGACGGCGTCGCCGAGGCGCACATCGTCGCCGGCGACATGGACTTCGTCGTCAAGGTCGACGTGGACGAGCCGGCGGACGTGAAGCTCGTCGCCGCCGACGGGATCCAGGGGATCTCCGGCGTGGAGACCACCCAGACGTACATCGCGATGGGGTGATCGTCGAGAGCGGGACCGGGCCCGGCGACCGTCCCGACCTGCCTCAGAACATCCCGCCGCCGTCGTCGCCGCCGGCCGCACGCGCGCGGCCGATAAGCCCCGTCACGGGCTCCCCGTACTCGTATCCCGGGATCACGCCCTGGACGTACGTCCCCTCGACGAAGTCGACGAGGGCGACCGCGTCGTTCAGCCCGCGGCGCTCGTTCACGTCCCGGATCGACTCCGCGACCGTCACCTCGTCACCGTCGCGCTCGACGGTCGGATCGAGATCGTGGCCGGCGGCGGTCACGTCGCCGACGGCCGCGATCCGGCGCTCGAAGGTGTCGAGCCAGCCGTCCTCGACCACGTCCGCGACGTCGTCCTCGACGACGGCCGAGAGGGTCGGCACCGAGACGGTCACGTCGAACTCGACGCGGCCGTCGTCGGCCTCGGCGACGGCGACCGCGGCGTCGAACGGCGTGGAGGTGACCGCGAGCGTGCCGTCCGGGCCGTCGTCGTCGACGGCGTCGTGATCGCGGGCGGCGCGGCGAACGCGTCCGGGGAGGGAGGGGTCGTCAGTGGCGGCGTCGCCGGCGGCATCGGCGTCGCCGGCGGCTCCGTCGTCGGTGTCGCTCATGGCCGTTCGGAGGGTCGGCACTCGGATAAGCGACGCGCTCGCGACACCGAGCCGGCGCCGCCGCGTCCGAACGACGGTGGCACCGCCGGCCCCCTCGCCGGCGGCGGCAGTCGACGCCGCCGAACGCGGGCCTTTACCCCGCTCGCTCGAACGGCCGCGCATGGCCGATACGTTCCACGACACCGACGCGCTCGTCGCGGCGCTGGCGGAGGCCGACTTCGACCGCCCGCCCGCGCTGGTCGCAAACGCGCACATCACCGGCGTGAGCGTCGCTCGCGCGCTCTCGGCGCACGACGTGCCCGTGATCGCGCTGGATCGCACCGATTCCGGGCTCGCGCCGCCCTCAGAGGCGGTCGACTACGCCGGCCTCGTCACCTACCCGCTGGACGACGCCGACGGGTTCCGCGCGGACGTCGAGCGGATCGCCGACGCGCTCGATCACGAGCCGGTCGCGTTCGCCTGCATGGACGAGTGGGTGCGCGGGTTCGCCGAGACCGAGCCCGCGGGCGTGCGCCTCCCGTTCTCGGAGCTGGCGGGCGTCGAGCGCGTGCTCGACAAGGCGAACCTCTACGCGCTGTGTGAGGAACTCGGGGTGCCGTACCCCGAGACGTACGAGGTCGGCGAGCACGGGGTCGAGGAGATCGCCGAGACCCTGGCGTTCCCGTTCGTCGTCAAGCCCGCCCACAAGCGGAAGTTCGAGGAGGCGTTCGGGACGAACGTCATCGAGGTCGCCGACCGCGGGGAGTTCGCGGACGTGGTCGCCGAGGCCGAGGAGCACGACGCGACGGTGCTCGCCCAGGAGAAGGTGAACGTCGAGGTCGGGCGGGACACCTCGCTCGCGAGCTACATGCCGCCGGCGTCGGCCGACCGCGATCCGCTGGCGGTCGTCGGCAACGCCGCGGTCCGGTTCCCCGCGTTCGGCACCTCCTGTCTCGTCGAGCGCGTCGAGGAGCCCGCCGTCCGCGAGCACGCCCTCGCGGTGCTGGAGGAGACGGGGTACCACGGCATCAGCGAGTCGGAGTTCGTGTACGACGCCGACCGGGGGGAGTACGTGCTGCTCGACGTGAACACGCGGCCGTGGAAGTGGATATCCATGCCCGTCGCCGCCGGCGCGAACCTCCCGATGGCCGCCTACGCCGACGCGACGGGCGCCGAGTACGAGGCCGCGGCGGCCGCCGACGGCCCGCGGGACGCGCGCTGGGTGTACCTCCCGGACTACGTCCAGCGGTGTCTCACCGACGAGGCGTTCTGGGACGTCCTCTCCGACGAGGACTGGGCGAGCCTCATGTCGGGCGAGTTCGAGGCGAGCGCGGGCGGACTGACGACCGGGATGTACCGCCCGAGCGATCCGGCGCCCGCGGTCAAGTACCTGACCGGGGAGTTCACCGACCGCGAGTACTACTGCTCCTGCTGAGGCGCCGATAGCTGACCGGACCACCACAACTTTTCTTCCACACTGAGTTTCGACCGGGTGTGTCCCGTTCGTTCTTCCCCACGAGCATCGAGACCGACCGGCTTCGGTTCGATCCGCTCGACCCCGACGAGGTGGATCCGTTCGCACTCTACGAGTTCGTCAGCCGCGACGACTGGCGCGGGGCGGCGACGGACCACATGCCGTGGTTCCGGTTCGACCGGGTGGACCAAGTGGCGGCGTTCCTCGACCGCGCCGCAGAGCAGCGACGCGAACGTGAGACCGCCCGCTACCTCCTCCGCTCGACCGAGGAGGACGGCGACATCGTCGGGGTAACTGCGTTCGCCCCGGAGTGGGAGACGAGACGGGCCGGGTCGGGTATCGTCCTCGCGGAGTCGTACTGGGGGCGGGAGTACGGCCTCGAACGCGCGTCGGCGTTCGTCGAACTCGCTTTCGAGCGATACGACCTCGACGCGTTCTACACGACCTGTGCCGCCGACAACGAGCCGTCGCACCGGATGATCGAGAAGTACGTAGACCGCTACGGCGGTTGCCACGAGGGACTGCTTCGCCAGCACTCCTCACGGCCGAGCGGCGAGGTGACCGACCAACACCGGTTCAGCATCCTCCGGTCGGAGTACGAGGCCGCGACCGCCGACCGAGAGACGCTCTCGTTCGACGTAAAGTGGTAGCGGTCGACCGACTGGCCCGTGGTCGGTGCCGTGGACCTCGTCAGATCAGCCGTAGCCGCGCCGTCCAGAACTCCGCGAACGCCTCCTCCAGCGCCGCCTTCGGCTTCCCCGTCGCGTCGCTCGCCGCAGTGAACTCCGCGTGCTCCGCCAGCCGCTTCACGATCCCCGATTCGCCCACCAACACCACCCGGTCCAGATCCGCCGGCAGCCCCGCCAGCGCCTCCCGGCACTCGTCGAGGTGCTCGTCGATCTGTTCCTCGCGCAGCCGCTCGTAGCGCGCCTGCGAGAAGCCGCCCTTGTCGTGCTCGTCCATCACGTCCGTCCGCACCGTCTCCAGGTCGACGCGCTCGTCGCCCTCGTACACACCCAGCCCGAACGTGTCCGAGCGGACGAGCCCGAACGCGAACCGACCCACCGGGCGGAACCAGCCGTCCTCGACCCGAAAGCCGTCGTCCCACTCACAGAACGGCTCGGGGTCGAGCGCCGGCGCGAGCGCGCACGACACCAGCCCCGCGTCGTCGACGTACACCAGCGTGGGCGCGGCGCGCCGCACGAGCGACGCGCGCTCGCCGAGCGCCTCCGCGACCGGGTCGGGAACGTCGCCGTCGTCGGCGACGAACGCCGAGAGCGCGCCCTCCGGCTCGGTCTCCAGGCTCCGGAGTCGCGCGAGCACCTCGTCGCGGCGGCCGGGGCGAAGCGTCTCGACGCGGCGGAAGTCGACGGACCGCTCGGCGTCCTCCGCGGCCGCGCGCTCCAGTCGGTCCTCCAGTTCCGTGAGACGCGTCTCCAACTCGTTGACGCGCTTTTCCGCCTCCTGACGTTTGCGTGCGGCCTCGCCGCGGCGCCGCTCCTCGGCCTCCATGTGCGCGACCGCGTCGTCGCGTTCCCCCTCCAACTCGGCGATGCGCTCCTTCAGGCGCCTCCTGCCGAGGAGTCGGTCGATCATACGGGAGTCGGCGAGCCCCGGGGCAAAAACGGTGCGGGGATCGGCCGGCGCCGCGGGCGCCGGCGGGCGTTGCTGCTCGTCGCCGGACGCCGCCACCGCGCGACCCGCCGCTCAGGCGCCAGACACCAGACGCCAGACGATCAGGCGTACTCCGCGGGATCGCCGGTGTCTCCCTCCCATCCGGTGAACCGGATCAGGTCGCGGGCGCGCTCGGCGTTGGCGAGGAACACCTCGTTTCGTCCCGGGAGACGGAACTTGAGGTCCTCCGGCACCGCGGCCTCGGGAAGCGCGAGCGTTCCCGACGGAACGTCGTCGTCGCCGACGACCGGGAAGTGCGTGGTCCCGACTTTCATCACGAGCGGGTTGTCGAGTCGGGTGATCCCCTCCTCGTCACCGTACAGCTGTTCGTTGACGTGCTCGTGATCCGCCCGTTTGATCGCCGCCGCGCCGTCGCTTCCACTGGGCTGCACGTACAGTTCGCCCAGGTAGTAGCCGTGTGAGAACCGTTCGAACATGCGGTACACTCGATACGCGGTCGCCTACCATGTTAAGCGTTAGCACGAACCATTAAGTCGGACCGCATTCCGAGGGGCCCACGCTCTCGCCGGGCGAAAATCGGGGAGGGTGCGGGCGTCTCGATCCGTCCGGGGTGATCCCGTTCCACCCGGCCCGGTCCGATCTGCTCGGCCCGCCGCGAGGCGGCGGCGCGCGCCGACACCGACGCCTTGAGGGGTGCTGCCTCGAACGGTCGGATATGTCCGACTTCCAGCGGTTCGGTCTCGGAACGTACCAACTCACCGGCCCGCAGTGCGTCGAGAGCGTCCGGACGGCCGTCGAGGCCGGCTACGATGCGATCGACACCGCGCAGGGCTACCAGAACGAGGCGCTCGTCCGAAAGGGGATCGAGGCCGCCGGCCGCGACCCCGAGGACCTCTTCGTCGCGACGAAGCTCAAGACGGACAACCTGAGCTACGACGACGCCTACGACACCGCCCACGAGTCCGCCGCGCGCCTCGGCGTCGACTCCATCGATCTGCTGTACGTCCACTGGCCGATCAACAGCTACGACGCCGCCGAGACGGCCCGCGCGCTGAACGACCTCGTCGCCGAGGGCACCGTCGACCGCGTCGGCCTCTCGAACTTCCGCCCCGACCAGCTCGACGAGGCGCGCGAGCACCTCGACGTGGATATCTTCGCCCACCAGGTCGAGTGCCACCCGAAGCTCCAGCAGGAGGAACTGCGGGAGTACGCCCGCGACGACGGCCACTGGCTCGTCGCCTACTGTCCGATCGCGCGCAACCAGGTCGCCGACGTCGACGAGATCGTCGAGGTCGCCGAGGCCCACGACGCCACGCCCGCGCAGGTGTCGATCGCGTGGCTGCTCGCCCACGACGAGCTCGCGGCCATCCCGAAGGCGACCAGCGAGGACCACATCCGGGACAACCTCGCGGCGACGGAGCTGGAACTGACCGCGGAGGAGGTCGCGACCATCGACGACCTGGACGAGGAACATCGCATCGTCGACTTCGAGGAGGCGCCCTGGAACCAGGTCGACGCCTGAACCGTCGATCCGCTACGCCGACCCCCGATTCGTCGCGGGGCGTAGCCGAGTTCGGTCCCCATTTTACTTTCACTCCGGACAAGGCCGATAGTTAACTTCGAACGGCGCGACCGTTCGGATACGATGCGACGATCCTCCGACGAGGACGGTGAACGGCCCGATCCGGTCGGCCCGGCGTCCCGACAGGTGCTGGCGGTCGCGGTGGTGTTCGCGGTGCTTGGCGGCGCGCTCGTGCGGTTCGCGACCGTCGAGCCGTCGCCGGGCGTCGTCTGGGCGGCGCTGTCGGTGGTCGTCGTCGCCGCGGCGGTCGCGCTGTTCGGCGGCGACGCAGTGCACACGGCGCTGGGCGTGCTGGAGCGGTAGCGGGTCGAACCCCGCGGTCGGAGCCGTTCCTACCCCGTGTTCTTCATCCCGGCCGCGATCCCCTTCACCGTGAGCCGCAGCGTGCGTTCCTCGGCCTCGGTGAGATGGGTGCGCGAGAGCAGATCCACCTGGAGGAGGTTCAGCGGGTCGACGTAGGGATTGCGACGCTGGAGGCTCTCGGAGAGCCACTCGCGACGGATCAGCTCGTCGTGGCCGGTGATCTCCCGGACCAACTCGACGGCGCGCTCGTACTCGGCCTCGATGCGCGGGAAGAACTCCTCGCGGAGGTGGTCGGGCGCGAGGTCGGCGTACTCGGCGGCGATCTCCAGTTCCGTGCGCGCCAGCGACAGCGCGATGTGGTCGATCGTCGTCCGGAAGAACGGCCACTTCTCGTACATCTCCCGGAGCGTGTCGACGTCGCCGCCGTCGGACAGGTACGCGTCCAGCCCCGCCGCCGACGAGAACCAGCCGGGGAGGATCGCGCGGCTCTGGGTCCACGAGAACACCCACGGGATCGCGCGCAGGTCCTCGACGGTGCGTTCGCCCGACCGGGAGGCCGGCCGCGAGCCCATGTTGAGGTCCTCGATGACGGTGATCGGCGTCGCCGTCTCGAAGAACTCGACGAAGCCCTCGGTCTCCAGCAGGTCCTGATACGCCGTGCGGGCGCCCTCGCCGGCGGCGTCCATCGCGGCCTCCCACTCGGGCTTCACGTCGGGCACGTCGCCCTGAAGCGCCCTGAGGCGGGCGCGGACCTGCGCGTCGAGCATCTGCTCCAGTTCGCGCTCGGCGACTCGGGGGTTGGCGAACTTCTCGGCGATGGCCTCGCCCTGCTCGGTGAACTTGATCTCGCCGGTCGCCGTCTCCGGCGGCAGCGCCAGCATCGCCTCGTTCATCGGCCCCCCGCCGCGGGAGATGGAGCCGCCGCGGCCGTGGAACAGCCGCAACTCGACGCCGAGTTCGTCGGCGACCTCCGCGAGACGGCGGGCGTTCTGGTGGAGGTCCCACGCGGCCGCCAGCGGCCCGTTCTCCTTGTTGGAGTCGGAGTAGCCGAGCATCACCTCCTGGAGGTTGCCGCGAGCGTCGAGCGCCGCGCCGTAGGCGTCGTTGTTGACGAGCGTGTCGAGGATGTCCCGGGCGTTCGCGAGCGCCGACGCCGTCTCCAGCAGCGGCACCACGTCGAGCCCGCAGTGGTCCGGGAGATCGACGACCCCCGCGAGGTCCGCGAGGTACAGCACCTCCAGCACGTGGGAGGGTTCCTCGGTCATCGAGATGCAGTAGGCGTCGATCGCCTCCTCCCCGTACTCGCGGTGCCAGTCGGCCAGCGCCCGGAAGCGATCGCAGACGCGCTCGCTCGTCTCCGAGAGCCCGTCGCCGCCCTCCGTCGCGAGGCTCCCGATCGACTCGCCGACGACGGACTCGGTGAGGGCCTCGACGCGCTCGTCCTCGTCCATCGCCTCGTACTCGATGCCCTCGCGGGCGAGCACGTCCCCGACCGCCTCGGTGTGGTTCTCGCGGTGGTCGCGCAGGTCCAGCGCCGCCAGCGAGAAGCCGAACGTCTCCACTCGGCGCACGAGCGGGTCGATCCGCTCCTCGGCGGTGGTGTGGTGGCCGTTCGCCCGGAGGTCCTCCGCGAGCGCCCGCAGCGACTCGGCGAGCGCCTCGGCGTCGTCGTAGCCGCCGGGGCGGAGGTCGTCGACGCGCTCGACGCGGGCGCGGATGGTCGTCGCGGCGCGGCGGTACGGCTCCGCCGGGTAGCGCTCGTCGACCTCCTCGGCGACGCCCGGCACCGCCTCGCGGTCGGCGTCGACGCGCTCGCGGAAGGCGGCGGTGTGGGTGAGCCGGTCCCCCTCGTGGCTGAGCGCGCCGTTCACGTCCGCCAGCGCGTCCAGGTAGCGGTCGAGCACGGCCCCGCGCTGGGCGTCGAGCGTCTCGGTCGTCACCTCGGGGGTGACGAAGGGGTTGCCGTCGCGGTCGGAGCCGGCCCACGACCGGAAGTCGAGGGTGCTGCTCGCGTCGGCGGCGTCGAGTTCGGGATGGGCCTCGGTGACGCGCTCGGCGAGGGCGGCCTCGGCCTCGGCGGCCACGTCGAACAGCGTGTTCTCCAGGTACCAGCGCACGTCGCGCGCCTCGTCGGTGGGCGTGGGGCGCCGCGGGCGGACCTGCCGGGTCGACCACAGCGTCTCCACCTCCGACTCCACGTCGCGTTCGAGTCCGTCGAGTTCGCCGTCAGTGAGTCGGCGCTCGTCCAGGTCCCGGAGCACCTCCGCGACCCGGCGGAGCTTCGCCTTCACCGTCTTGCGGCGCGCCTCCGTCGGGTGGGCCGTGAACGTCGGAACGACGCGAACGTCCTCCAGAACCTGCTTTGTCGTCTCGGCGTCCACGTCCGCCAGCGCCTCGGCGGTGCGGTCGAGCCCGTCGCCCAGATCGCCCTCCGCGCGACCGCGGCGGACCGCGCGAACCCGCTCGCGTTCCTCGGCGACGTTGACCAGTTCGAAGTACGCCGCGTACGCCCGCGCGACCGTCCGCTTCGTCTCCGAGTCCAGCCCGGCGAGGCGCTCCCGAACCGGCTCTCGATCGGGGGCGTCGCCGCGGCGGTAGTCGATCGAGGAGCGGCGAACCGCCTCGACGGCGTCAAACGCGTCCCTCGACGTCTGCCGCTCGAGCACTTCGCCGAGCAGCGCGGCCAGCTCGCGGATGTCGCGACCGACATCCCGCGCATCGAATGACATACACACACATGCACGGGGGTGAGGAACAATCCTCGCGATAGGGGGCAATATTGCGAGAGTTTCCTTCACTATCGAGTAAATTAACGGTGCCAGCTCGGCCGACGCTCCGCTCGACGGCGAGCGGTTCGAAGGCCCCCGCGGGTGGCTGTATCGCCCGGGGGGATGTGGACACGGAACCGGCGACCCGAGTCGGCGCGACGCGGTCGCCATGCTGTCGGTGCAGCCGGCGCGACAAGAACCTCGCTATGAGCGGTATGGAGCGCTCCCGAGTGGTCCGTGTCCGTCGCAGGCAAGCGGGGCAGCGGGTTCGAGTCGGCGGTGAATCGTCAGGGAGACCGCTCCGAGCGACGGGGGACAGAATCGACGGGAGACGGCCGGGTTTACCCTTTCGTCAGGCTTTTGCGTGGTGGCTACCGAGAGGGAGCTATGAGCGCAGACGACGACAAGTACCCCGGCGAGTCGGGTCGTCGCCGGTTCGTCAAGGGCGTCGTGGGCGGAGCGGCCCTCGCGGGCGTCGGGGCCACCGGGTCGGCTGCCGTCAACAGCCTCACCACCTCCCCCGGGAAAGGCGGGGGTGCCACCGAGGCGATGGCCATCGAGAACACCGCAGGTCCGGCGCCGCGCGGCATGCCGCAGGTCCCCGTCGAGATCCAAAGCGACGGGACGATCAAGGGCGTCTGGCCCGAGGTGTCGACCCGCCAGCAGGGGGGAGTGACCGTGAACGTCGCCGAGATGGAACTGGGCGGGAAGACGTACTCCTCGGAGTGGTACCAGTTCTGCGGGGTCGAGACGTACGAGGGCATCCAGCCGCAGTACGAGTCCGACAACGTGTTCTATATCGGCGAGTCGCCCGGCTTCGAGTGGCAGAACGAGTTCGGCGGGGGGACCGCCCTCAACATCGACATGTTCGAGGACTACGAGACGTGGGGCAACGGCGTCGGCGTCGACGGCCTCGGCAAGCCCGGGACCGGCAACTGGCGCTCGCAGGACACCGAGGACACGATCCCGGTGAACGTCCTCCGCTCGCCGGTCATCGAGGAGCTCGCCGCCAGCGGCGAGGCGCAAGCCCCCGACCAGGACGAGCCGTACACGGTCACCGACGACGTGCAGACGTGGCTCCAGGCGTCCACGTCCCAGGGCGTGATGGCCTGGCTCAACAAGTGTACGCACTTCTGTTGTGTCCCCGGGTTCAAGGCGGAGGGCGGCGCGAAGTTCAACGCCGCGAACGAGGTGTACTGCCCGTGTCACCAGTCCGTGTACGAGCCGTTCAGCATCGTCTCGACGCTGTTCACCGCGCGCCCGCGTCCGGACGGATAGTCGCGCGCCGACCCGCACCCGACCGCTTTTCCTCGCCGCCCGCGACGACTCGCCCGTGAGCGACGACACTCCCGACGCGACCGACGACGACGCTCCCGCCGACCCGGCGTTCGAGCGCGAGCTCGCGGACGCTCGTGCGCTTCTCGACGATGACGACGACCTCTCCGCGCTCCACGTCGGCGTGGTCCGCGGCGACCGCGTCGACACCACGACCGCCCGCCGCAGCGCGGGCGAGCAGGCGGGACTGGAGACGCTGGCGCTGTTGGCCTCCCACCTCCGCACCGTCGCCGACGAGGCCGGCGTCGACTACGAGACGGTCGCGGCCGACGCCGCCAGCCTCGCGAACGAGGTCGAGGAGTTCCCGACGGACCCGACCGCCGTCCGCGACGACGGCGCGGAGTAGGCCGCGACGGCGGTCGATCGCCGGTTCGTGTTCAGTCGCCGTCCACGCCAGCGACGGCCACGCGATCGCGGACCTGCCGTTCGATCGCGGCCGCGTGGCCCTCCGCGACAGCCTTATTGCGATGCACACATTCGTACATCGTACTACCAACACCGACAACGGTGATTTACAATGAGTATACAGGACCACATCGAGCGCGTGACCGAGGGGGGAGATCTGACCGTCGAGGAGGCGCGTGCGGCGTCGACGGCGGTGTTCGAGGGGGCGACCGAGGCGCAGATCGGCGCGTTGCTGGCGGCGCTGCGCGCGAAGGGCGAGACGGAGGCGGAGATCGCCGGGTTCGCGCAGGGGATGCGCGAGGCCGCCCGGACGATCGAGCCGGACCGGGAGCCGCTCGTCGACACCTGCGGCACCGGCGGCGACGACCACGACACGATCAACGTCTCGACCACGTCGGCGATCGTCGCCGCCGGCGCGGGCGTCACCGTCGCCAAGCACGGCAACTACTCCGTGTCGTCGTCGTCGGGCTCCGCGGACGTGCTGGAGGTCGCAGGCGTCGAGGTCGACGCCGAGCCGCCGGCCGTCGAGAACGCCATCGAGCGCGACGGGATCGGCTTCATGCTTGCGACGGTGTTCCACCCCGCGATGAAGGCGGTCATCGGCCCGCGCAAGGAGTTGGGGATGCGTACGATCTTCAACGTCCTCGGGCCGCTCACCAATCCCGCGGGTGCCGACGCGCAGGTGCTTGGCGTGTACGACCCGGACCTCGTCCCCGTGATCGCCGAGTCGCTCACACATATGGACGTGGAGCGCGCGCTCGTCGCCCACGGCGACGGCATGGACGAGATCGCGCTCCACGGGCCGACGACCGTCGCCGAGGTCGACGGCGACGAGGTCACCGAGTTCACGCTCACGCCCGACGACCTCGGCCTGGATCGCGCGCCCGTCGCCGACATCGCCGGCGGTACCCCAGAGGAGAACGCCGAGGACCTGGCCGGGATCGTCCGCGGCGACGTGACCGGCCCCAAGCGCGACGTGATCCTCGCGAACGCGGGCGCCGCCGTCTACGTCGCCGGCCTCGCCGACTCGATCGAGGAGGGCGTCGCCGTCGCCGCGAACGCGATCGACGAGGGCGACGCAGCCGCGACGTTCGAGGCGCTCCGGAACTGATGGTCCGCGTGAAGATCTGCGGCGTCACCAACGGCGCCGACCTCCGCGCGGTCGCCGACGCCGGCGCCGACGCGGTCGGCGTCGTCTCGGAGGTGTCGGTCGACACGCCCCGCGAGGTCGACCTCGCGCAGGCCGCCGAGTTGACCTCGACGGCGCCGCCGTTTCTCACGACGGTGCTCGTGACGATGCCCGAGACGCCCGAGGACGCCGTCGACGCGGCGCGTACGGTGACGCCGGACGTGATCCAACTCCACGGGGAGTTCTCGCCCGACGAGATCGGCTACATCCGCGCGGAGACCGAGACGAAGGTGATCCCGGTCGTCGACTACGACGAACCCGACCGGGCGCGGGAACTGGACGAGGCCGCCGACGCGCTGCTGGTTGACTCCACCGACGAGGACGGCGGCGGTGGCACCGGCGAAACGGGCGACTGGGAGGCCGCCGCGGATCTGCGTCGCGAGCTCGTCTCGCCGGTCGTGCTCGCCGGGGGACTGACTCCCGAGAACGTCTCCGAGGCCGCCGCGACGGTCGAGCCGTTCGCCGTCGACGTGGCCAGCGGCGTCGAGCGCTCGCCCGGCGCGAAGGACCACGCGGCCGTCTCGCGGTTCGTCCGCAACGCCGGGCGCGCGCTCGGCGAGGCCGAGGAGGTGTACGAGTGACCGAGTTGGCGCGCTCGCGCGAGGCGTTCGCCGACCTCGTCGACGGCGTCGACGGCCCGTGCGTGGTCCACGCGACCGCCGAGTTGGACATCGACGCGGAGCCGCTGACCGCGTACGCCGCGCTCTCGGGCCGGTCGGCCCACTCGTTCCTGCTGGAGAGCGCGGAGAAGATCGCCTCCAGCGACCCCGACGGCGCGTTCGCGCCGAGTTCGCGCGGCCGCGGCGGCACCCGAAGCGACGGCGGCGACGCGAGGATCGACGATGACGACGCGAGAAGCGACGGCGGCACCGACGGCACCGCCGATCGCCACGCGCGCTACTCGTTCGTCGGCTACGACCCCGAGGCGGTGATCGCGATCGATCCGGACGGCACCGACCTGAAGCGGTTGGGACCGGCCGCCGACTACGTCGACGTTCGCGGCCCCGACGCCGGCGACGCCGTCGACCGCGTGCGCGCGGCCCTCCCGGACGTGGAACGCGTGGGGTTCCCCGACAACGACCGCCAGACGCTCGACGGCGGCCTCGTGGGCTTTCTCGCGTACGACGCGGTGTACGACCTCTGGCTGGAGGAGGTCGGCGTCGACCGCCCCGATCCCGTGGTGCCGGACGCGGAGTTCGTGCTCACGACGCGGACGCTCGCGTTCGACGACCGCGAGGGGAGCGTCTCGCTGGTGTTCACGCCGATCGTCGGCCCCGACGACGACCCCGGCGCGGTGTACGACGACCTCGCCGCCGAGGCCGCCGACGTGGCGGCGACGCTGCGCGACGCCGACCCGCCCGAGGCCGGCGGCGTCCGCGTCGACCGCGAGACCGCCGGCCCGCGCGAGGAGTACGAGGACGCCGTCCGCGAGACGAAGGAGGCCGTCCTCGACGGGGAGGTGTATCAGGGCGTCATCTCCCGGACGCGGACGCTGGAGGGCGAGGTCGACGACCTCGGCCTGTACGAGTCGCTGCGGGCGGTGAACCCGTCGCCGTACATGTACCTGCTGCGCCACGGCGACCGCTCGGTGATCGGCGCCTCCCCGGAGACGCTCGTCTCCGTCGACGGCGACCGCGTCGTCTCCAACCCCATCGCGGGGACGATCCGCCGCGGC
>Ga0207718_100152_pt1 | contig 84142 bp, 73 predicted proteins | sample A23M2SouthBayCA_FD_187749 | JGI IMG/M metagenome (GOLD analysis project Ga0207718, IMG submission 187749) | Aerobic enrichment media microbial communities from Eden Landing Ponds, California, USA - A23 M2 (SPAdes) | ecosystem: Environmental > Aquatic > Marine > Unclassified | place: Emeryville...
CTGAGCGCGACGCCTCACTGAGAGGCATGGCGGTGTATTTACCGCGGCAAGCTATTAGGAAGGATCAGGTCTTGAGCCGGCTCCTGGCACCAATACCAAGGAGCCCGGCGCCAAGTAGTGCGAGGATCCCAGGCTCTGGAACCTGGTTAATCGATTTCCCTTTCAGCGTGGCCGTTACCGTGTAGTCCGTGCCGTGTTTCCAAGCCAGGATGTCATTGAACGCCAGGCTGAAGTCAGACTGGAAACGAGTTGCACTTTCAAAAATGAAAAAGGGGTCTCCGGAAAACCGAAAACCCCTTTAGAATCAGGTGGTAGGACCGGGCGGATTCGAACCGCCGACCTCTGCCATGTCAAGGCAACATGCTGGCGCGCCTAAGCTTCTGAAAGCAGGGAGTAAACCGGGCAAACTCAGACGCAATCAGCGCGACGAGCGCAGTACGCGCAATCAATAAGTTGCATCCTGTATATTACGGTCGGAATCAGTGGTCTCAGAATGATAAGAATCCCAAGGCATGTACTTCATGATGAAGTCGATCTCATCGATGCATTTTCCGCTCTTTTGGAAACTGAGGCCTAGCGGGACTACCATGAGCGTCTAATTTATCCGGCACCGCGATGCGGGATGGTGAGGTCTATGCCATAGATCAGGATGGCATGCTCCGGGTAAAGTACCTGTATCGCAAACGAGGCGGTGATTTGATGATCCGGGGCCAGACTCAAGACGAGCACTACTCTGCCGAGGAATAGCGGATCAAAATATCCGGATTATTGGGCGCGTGTTTTGGTGGTCAGTGCTAAATTCGTTCTACAAACACCGTCAAAATATGCCATGGAATAAAAAGGCCCATCGCGATGTTGAAATATAACAAGTCTGGAGTCCTGCCACCTTTTTTCCCTGAGGGCAGCCCAACGGATCCCAACGCGATGTCTCCCTATGTGGTGAGCCCTGAGGAGCTGGTCAATCAATTTGGTACCAACAATGAGCGCCTCGGCATTCTCAGGAATTTTTTTGAGCTCCGAGAAGAGTTCAGAAACGTAGGAATAGACAGCGGCGTGCAATGGATCGCAGGCAGTTTTGTGGAAGACTGTGAGGCCATCCGACAAAGGCCTCCTAACGACATTGATATCATTACCTTTATACAGCGACCGCCCCAGTATAACGAAGACCCAGATGGATGGCGCGCTCTGCTTAGCACGAACAAGCACCTATTCAAGCCCAGGTGGGCAAAAGAGCGCTTCGGTTGCGACAGTTATGTTTTTGATATTGGGGTAAATCCAAGACTTACAGTTTCGCAATCCCGCTACTGGTTCGGTTTGTTTTCCCATCAACGTGATACATACTTGTGGAAGGGAGCGCTGCAAATAGAACTGGCCGACTGCGATGAGGCGGCTAGGGCGCTTCTTAACGGAGATGCTGGCGATGCCTCGTAAAATGAGTGTTGACCTCTTAAAGGCTGAGCGTTCGGGAATTCAATCTCTCATGGACGAATCCCGGAGTTACGACGACCCGCTGGGCGTCATGCAGTGTGAGGATCGATTGGAAAGCATCGATGAAGAGATCGCTAGGCTGGAGTCCGAGCCTGAAAACAAGGCCAACCTTGCTTTGTTCTTCGGCGGAAAGCCTGTAGTGGGCAGTCAGGGCATAAGGGCTGAATTCGCTTCAAAAGCACTTTCCGGATTTCAAGAACTCATATCCAAAGCGTTTGCCACTCATGAAGGCTTTGATATGGGTGAGCGTGGTCGAATCCCGATGCGTGAAAACTCTGATTTGATGGTCACTGGCGTCGTTCATGGGTCCTTCGGCTTCGTTATGGACGAAGTTTCGGCGCAAGATGAGCTTCATCAAACTCCTCTCAAGGACGTTGTGAAGGATGTGACACGCATTCTTCACAGTGCCGGTTCAGATCTGGAGGAGGAATTCGAAGAAAGCAGCGAAAAGCTCGACAACCGAACATTGCAGGCTCTGCGCGAGTTTTTCGGCCAGCTTGACAGCAACCATGCCACCTTGCGTGTTGTCGAAGATGAAAATGAAATTTTCCTGGATGAAGAGCACATAACTAGGGCGCGTGAACGCATTGAAAATACCCGAATCGAGGAAGAAAAATCGTACCTAGAAGGGCGTTTCCTCGGGCTTTTGCCAGAGAGCCGAAAGTTTGATTTCGAGCTAGAGGATGGTAACGTAATTTCAGGCCCTGTGACCGAAGAAGCTGTCGAGCAGTACGAGAGACTGACCGCTCAAGGCAGCTTGGAGTACCGTAAACTCTGTAAAGTTGAAATGAATGTCAGAACTGTGATCCCTGTTAAGGGAGATCGTAGAACAAATTATAAATTAACGGGGTTTGACCTTGGAGCGCTTCCCGATCTCCGGGATTAAAATCAGGTTGAGCCTCAATAAAAGGCTATCTCCCTTCAACTACGAGGACATGAAGGGTTAAGAAGAACCAATGCGTTTCCGAGCTCTTTCACGCCGCCTTTCTTGATACAGCGGCGCGGCGCCCTCTCGCCGGCAGCCCAGTCGGCACGACCGGTGTGAAGACCAGCCACTCTGACTTAGGGTTCGTCGGTTCCCACGTTCTTTGAGACGACAGACAATGTCTCAATTGCCTTACCGATTTCCTTTGAAGCTAGTCAGGCCTGTGCGAATAGCTCCAGATGCTGCTGTTTTCCCTCGAGAAACAGATTGCGCGTCATGACCGACTTTCCGATGCGCTTACCCGGAAGGCACCGGGGTGCGAATTTCCACCAGGTGCGCAAGTCGCTCGAGGGCCCCCGGTCTCTGATTGAACTGGAAACCGAGCGCCTGGCGGGAACATCAACGGTTTGAAACCGCGCCGGCACTATTCGTGATTCAACCAATCTCGACAACTAATAAGTGCATGATACAAATCCCAAGCGTGGATATAATTCGGCGGACCATCAGCTAGCGCAACCGCTATCTCAGCGAGCTCATCATTGGTGCAATTTGCTAATATGCCAAGCTCTGCAGGTTCGTATGAACTTAAAAAATCCCAAGGCGGGCAGGTTTCATTGAATTCGGGTTCAAAAGCCTCAATCGTCTCGTGTATTCTCTCAATCGCGTCTTCTGCATCACGGCTAAAGACTGCCTCCTCATCCTCTCCGCCATATAAGTACCCTTTCTTGGCAATCTCTAGCATCGGCATAATTTCACTCACTAGCGTTTCGATTTCCGATTGCTTCACGCAGCGTCCCAGATCAATCCGTATTTGAGCACCCCAAAATTCTGGCCAAGTTTGGTTGCCAATATTTGACTCGTGAACGAGATAGGGAACGGAGGTAGATCCATCGATCAAACAGGCTTGTATTGCCAGTTTCCCGACGCTGGGGGCGATAAATGTTGAGGAACCGGAATCGCAAAATTCGCAAATGTCTGCTCGTATTTCCATTGCTCTCTCCTCTGTAACCTGTTTTTCCGAATCTATTGTGAAGGAGATTTACAGGAAGCAGGTGCGGGGTTCGTGTCAAAAATTACTCCTTTCAGGTTCAAAAACACTGGCCTTGATCTTCTCCGCCCTAATGAGGTCGCTGCCTTGCAACATTTGACTCGTGATGACACCGGGCATGGTCGGAGGTTCTAAATGAGCGAATAAAGAGCGGCAGTGATGGGCTTGCTGAGATATTTAATCGGAACGGCAGGATTTGAACCTGTACGGCGTGGGTTTCAGGGTGTTCCATAGTATATAAATCAGCAACTTAAAAAAGGCACACCCGGTTTCTCAGGCTGCATCACTCACCGCGTGTGCTGATTCCTGTGCTGGACTCTAGCTATCTCAATCGGTAACGATGGCCACAGAAGCGACGGACCATAAAGTTACCCAAGGAGAACTATTAGCCTACACGGAACACATAGGTGCACTTAACATGCACAGAACGCTCTGAATCATGACCAGGGATAAGAACCATCTAAGATTATTCAGCGCTGGCAACGACTCCCGGTAAGTACTCAATCGCGTCATGAATGATCTCCAGATGACGATGACACTCGGTGCGACTGCTTGCGCCCCCAAGGCAGATCCGCACCGCTTCAGGAGCAGGGCCCCGCATCGTAAAGGTATCGGAAACCACTGCAGGGACACCGCAGGAGCGAAGGCGATTGCCCAACTCAACCCGGGTCCAGGGCGCTGGCACCGTAAGCCAGAGGTGAAACCCGTCGGGTTGCGCGCGGTAATCCATACCCTCCAGAACCTCCCTGGCCAGTAGTTGGCGCGCCCGGGACTCCTCTCTGATGGCCCGGGTCATCGCTCGCACCGTCCCGTCCTCGATCCAGCGCGTAGCGAGCCGGATCATGGCCGGGTTCGCCATCACCGCCAGTCCCGAGAGGGTGGAGTTGAGACGTGCTGTATAGCGGACGTTGGGAAGGACGAGGAAACCGATTCGAAGCCCCGGCCCCAGGACTTTGGCAAGGCCTGCTACGTAAAACGTCAGATGCGGTGCCATGGTAGCAATGGGCGCCGGGCGTTGTTCCGGGAGGCAACCATATGGGTCATCCTCGATGATCGGGATGCCATAGCGTTGGGCAACCTCAGCAATCGCACGCCGCCGCTCCAGCGGCATGGTAACCGTAGTAGGATTATTGAGGGTGGGATTGATGTAGAGCGCCTTGGGGGGATCTGAGGCGCAGAGCGCGGCAAACGCCTCCGGGTCCATGCCTTGGGTGTCTGTCGACAGCCCCACCAGGCGCACCCCGAGATGCGCCGCAATGCCTTTGATGCCGGGATAGGTAACCGCCTCGCAGGCGATGCTGTCGCCGGATCGGGCCAGTGCGGCGAAAAGCCCCAACAGCGCACCGTGAGCGCCCGGACAGATCAGCACATTGGCCGGGTCCACGCCTGTGAGTCGGTTGGACAGCCAGCTCGCCGCCGCCTCGCGATCCACCATGGTTCCACCGAACTCCTGGTAACGGAGCAAACCGTAAAGATCCTCTTCCTCTACCAGGCTGGCGAACCCTGAACGCAACCGGTTCATCAGATCGGGATCATGGGGTTCTGGGGGCATGTTCATGGACATATCAATGACACCGATGGGGCTGCTGCGCTTAACCGGCGTGGAAGCCACCTCCCCCCTGACGTAACTGCCACTCCCAGGCCTCCCCCGGATCAGGCCACGGTCTGCGGCTTCCGCGTAGCCTCGTGCCGCCGTGGTGAAGTTGATTCCGAGGGCCCTCGCCACTGTCCTCAGGGCGGGCAGTTTCTGCTCCGATCGCAAATGGCCGCTTTGTATATCCTCATCGATCGCATCAGCGATCGCATGATAGGTGGGCCGTTCACTGCGGTGGATCCGGTTAGCCCATCGGTTGAGATCATTGCTCATCCCTGTGCTCCACTCTGGTTCAACGCTGACACCTCCTGCTTCCAAGGGGTGCATCCAACCCGCGCCCGTTTAGGGCAGGACACTGGCGGGGGGTATCTGCACACAATTCTTTGTTTCCGGTGCAGCCTATACTTACGGCAATTGATGGGTCAATGATCGGATATCGATCGCAATGATTGGCACGGAGCTTGAATTACTCCCGATGAAGGCGGCCGGCGCTATGCCAGGCCGGCCTTCCTCTTACAGCCATGACCGCTACCAGGAGTATCCATCATGCCCGAAGTCAGTGCTCCCAATTATCAGAAGGGTGATTTCTACGTCGACTACGAGGAAAAGGTCTTCGAGGACGTCCAGGCCGAACCCGGCGAGAAAGCCCTGGTCACCTTTCATACGGTGGCTTTTGAAGGCTCCATTGGCCTCGTGAACCTGCTGCAGGCCAAGCGCCTCCAGCGCAAGGGCTTCGAGACCAGCATCCTGCTCTACGGCCCCGGCGTCACCCTGGGCGTACAGCGCGGCTTTCCCACCATCGGTGACGAGGCTTTTCCCGGGCACCAGAACTACGAGGAACAGCTCAAGTCCTTCATGTCCGAAGGGGGCAAGGTCTATGCCTGCCGGTTTGCGCTGCAGGCCCTCTACGGCCACGGGGAACCGGCACTGGTCGAGGGCATCCGTCCCATCAACCCCCTGGATGTGCTCGATCTCCAGCTGATTCACCGTAACGAAAACGCTTACGTCGTCCACACCTGGACCATGTAGGCGCAAAGGAGCAAGACGATGGCCGAACCGCAGACCGTGCGCGTTGCCGCCGTCCAGCTGCAACCGGTGCTCGATTCACCGGACGGGACAGTGGAACGCGTGCTCGGAGAGATTGCCGAAGCCGCCAGAGATGGGGTGGAACTGATCGTGTTTCCCGAAACAGCGGTCCCATACTACCCCTACTGGTCCTTCGTGATGCCTCCCATGGCCATGGGACCAGCGCACCTGGCCCTCTATGAGCACGCACCCACGGTCCCCGGCCCGGTCACCGATGCGGTGGCCGGCGCTGCCCGCAAAAACGGCATCGTAGTCGTTCTGGGTGTCAATGAGCGCGACCACGGCACCCTCTACAACTGCCAGCTTGTGTTTGATGCCGATGGGCGTATCGCACTCAAGCGCCGCAAGATCACCCCGACCTACCACGAACGCATGGTCTGGGGTCAGGGTGATGGCAGCGGGCTTCACGCAGTGGACACAACCGTCGGGCGTGTTGGGGCATTGGCCTGCTGGGAACACTACAATCCGCTCGCCCGCTATGCCCTGATGTCGGATCACGAGCAGATCCACTGCAGCCAATTCCCGGGGTCGCTCGTCGGCCCCATCTTTGCCGAACAACAGGAAGTGACCCTGCGTCACCACGCCCTTGAAAGCGGATGCTTCGTAGTTAATGCCACAGCCTGGCTGGACGCGGACCAGATCGCCAGCGTCACCGAGGACGCCAAACTCCAGAAAGGCATTTCCGGTGGCTGTTACACCGCCATCATCCAGCCCGACGGCTCTCATGCCACCGAGCCACTGCGCGACGGACCCGGGCGGGTAACGGCCACGATCAACCTGGACCTGATCACCAAGCGCAAGCGCATGATGGACTCCGTTGGCCACTACGCACGCCCCGAGCTGCTGCAGCTCTGGATGAATGACTGCTGCCAGGACACCGTGACCCGTGGAGTAACCGGGGCGTCACACCACCATCCGATTCCGGAGGAAACACGCCATGAGCAATCCGAACCAGAAGCTCCTGACGGAACTACAGTCACAGGGCCTGCGCCTGGTTGAAACGGAGACCGGGGCGCCCAGCCGCCGTGGTGGTGCCGGCCCATCGGACCACAAGGCGGTAACGGTGGACGGCCAGACCGTAATGGTTCCCATACACACGGAGCTGGCCCGGGAATCCCCCTTCGCCACGGACAGGGACGGCAACCTGACCCGTGACGGCGAGTCGATCCAGACCATCGAGTTTGCCCACGAACCGCTTTTCTACCAGCGGCAGACTGAGGATGGTATTCCCTACTGGAAGATCGCCCAGCTTCACGGCAGTGATGTCCTGGCCACGACGGTTCTCCAGACCTGTGTACGTTACAACCAGCGCAGCACCTCCTGTCAGTTCTGCGCCATTGGCCAGTCCCTCGAAGAGGGCCGCACTATCAAGCGCAAGTCCCCGGAGCAGCTGGCGGAAGTGGCCCGGGCTGCGGTGGATCTGGACGGCGTCCAACACATGGTGATGACCACGGGCACGCCAAACTTCACCGACAGGGGCGCCAGTGTTCTGTGCGAGAGCGTCTTTGCGGTGCGTTCCGCCGTGGACATTCCCATCCAGGCCCAGTGTGAGCCCCCGGATGACCCCGTCTGGTTCCGGCGCCTGAAGGCCGCCGGCGTCGACTCGCTGGGCATGCACCTTGAGGCGGTAACGCCAGAGGTCCGCGAACGCATCATGCCGGGCAAGGCCCAGGTCACCCCCGAGCAGTACCTCGAGGCGTTCCAGGAGGCCGTGGCTGTGTTCGGACGCGGCCAGGTCAGCACCTACATCCTGGCGGGCCTGGGGGACAGCCGCGAGGCGATTCTCGAGATGAGTGAAAAGCTGATCGAACTCGGGGTCTATCCCTTTGTGGTGCCCTTCGTCCCGATAACGGGCACACCGCTTGAGGACCATCCGTCACCGGACCCGACCTTCATGCACGAGCTACTGCAGCCCCTAGGCCGGATGCTCTCCGAGGCTGGTCTCCATTCAAGCGAGATCAAGGCCGGCTGCGGCCGGTGTGGGGCCTGTTCATCCCTGTCCGCCTATGAAGAGGAGTCGATCAGCGATGTTACCTGATACCCCCGACAACACGGTAGTTCCCTTCCGCCCCGGCGCCTATACCGTCAGGCTGGCCAACCGGGGCTGGGAGCGGGATCATGCGCTGGCCCTGAGACGCCAGGTTTTCTGTGTCGAGCAGGGCCTGTTCAGCAAATCCGACAGGGATGAAGTCGACCGCCACGCCCAGCCAATCGTAGCCCTTTCCTGGTACTCCGGTATGGCGGACCAGGTCGTGGGGACGGTCAGAATCCACGAGGCCAGCCCCGGTCTCTGGTACGGCTCACGACTGGCTGTGGCCGAAGGCTACCGCCGCATGGCCTGCCTTGGCACCGAACTCATCCGGCTTGCGGTGGGTACAGCCCATGCGCGGGGCTGCACTCGCTTTCTGGCCCAGGTTCAGCAGCGCAATGTGCCTCTGTTCGAGTCCCTGCACTGGCAGGTACTTGAAACCATCGATGTACGCGGTCGGCCCCACGCCTTTATGGAAGCCGATCTGGCCCAGTACCCGCCCTGCGCGGAGAGCGAGCTGGGCATTGTCACCACCAGCCACCGGGTCGCCTGATGCTTGATGCGCTGGTTGAGGCCATCCATGCCAGCCCTGGCATCGCAGGTAAGGCCGACATCGCACCGGTGATGGAGCGGCTCGCCCCGCATGGTGCCGAATCCGGTGCTATCCGACTCGGTGATGACTGCGCGGCGATACCGGATGGCGACGGCTGGTTGCTGTTCGCGATGGAAGGCTTCCTGAACACCCTGGTTGCGGAAGAGCCCCATTTCGCTGGCTACTGCGGGGTTCTGGTCAACATCAGCGACATCGCTGCCATGGGCGGTCGCCCCACCGCCGTGGCCGACGCCGTCTGGAGCCGCGACCAGGAACACATGACGCCCATTATCGAGGGCATGATGGACGCATCCAGCGTCTACAACCTGCCCGTCGTAGGCGGCCACAGCAGCACGGCCAGCAACGGGGAACAGCTGGCAGTGGCCATCATCGGCCGGGCCCGCCAACTGCTGACCAGCTTTGATGCTGCCCCCGGCGACCAGTTGCTCGCCGCCATCGACCTTCGGGGCCACTACCACGAACCCTGGTCCAACTGGGATGCCAGCTCAGGCCAGGACCCGCAACGCCTGCGTCAGGATCTCGCCCTGCTGCCGGAGATCGCGGAAGCCGGCCTTTGCCGTGCGGCCAAGGACATCAGCATGGCCGGATTAATCGGTACCGCCCTCATGCTTTTCGAAAGCTCAGGCGTTGGCGCCACGCTCTACATCGACGATATCCCGATTCCGGAATCCACGGACCCCATACGCTGGCTCGTACACACTTTCCCCAGCTACGGCTTTCTTCTGGCCGTGTCTCCGGAACATGAGGAAGCTGTGATCAAACGCTTCGCCGAAAGGGACATTGTGTGTGCGCGCATCGGCACCTGCGATGACACCCGGACCGTGCGACTGCGCAGCAGCGAGGGTGAGCGTGAGATCTGGGACTTCCGTCAGACCTCTTTGACGGGGTTCCCAACCGTCACAACCGAAGAAGGAGCCTAACCATGCCTCAGGTCTGGTTTCACGTACGCTGGCCGGATGAGCGCGTGACCCGGTGTTACTCGCCGTCCACCGCGATCCGCGATTATCTGGCGCCGCAGACAGACTACCCTGTTGCCGATTTTCTGGAACGCAGCCGCCAGGCGCTGACACAGGCCGGCGAGCGCGTCCGACAGAAATACGGCTATGCCTGCAGCAGTGCAGCGGACCAGCTCGACATGCTGGAGCACACCGCACAACCCTTTCTCGAGCAGACGGATGCCATGATCCGTGTGGAGGAGTTTGAATCATGACTTGGCAGACGCCCTTTGCCCCCGTAAGTGACCAGATCCACTGGCCCGTAATCGTGATCGGCGGCGGCCAGGCCGGCCTTTCCGCCAGCTACTGGCTCCAGCAGCACAGCATCCGGCACCTGGTGCTGGAAAAACACTCGGTGGGCCACGCCTGGCGCAACAACCGCTGGGACTCTTTCTGCCTGGTAACGCCGAACTGGCAGTGCCGGCTCCCGGGCTTCCCCTATGACGGCAATGACCCGAACGGCTTCATGCCCCGCGATGCCATCGTTGATTACATCGAACGCTACGCCGCCTTCGTCAAACCGCCCCTGCTCCAGGGTGTGACGGTTGAGACCCTGCAACGGCACGACTCCGGAGGCTACGAGCTGGTAACCACCGAGGGAAGGTTTACCGCAAACCAGGTGGTCATGGCGGTCAACGGCTATCACGTCCCCAACTGGCCAAGGCTCAGCGAACGCCTGCCAACGTCCATTGAGCAGTTGCATTCATCCGACTACAAGTCCCCGGAAACGCTGCCCGCCGGGGAGATCCTGGTTATCGGCACGGGCCAGTCGGGGTGCCAGATCGCGGAGGACTTGCACCTGGCCGGACGCCGGGTTCACCTCTGTGTCGGCCGGGCACCCCGGGCGCCGCGCTGGTACCGGGGCCGTGATTCCGTGGACTGGCTGGAGGAAATGGGCACCTATGAGGTCACCGTGGACGAACACCCGGAACCGGCCTGGGATCTGCGCCACAAGGCCAACCACTACATGACCGGCCGTGACGGCGGGCGCGAGATCGACCTGCGTCGCTTCGCCCTGGAAGGGATGCAGCTCTATGGTCGGGTTGCCGACATCCGTAACGGAACCCACCTGATCTTCGGACAGGATCTGAAACAGAACCTGGACGGGGCGGACGACACCTACTGCCGGATCCGGGAGAGCATTGACCGCTACATCGAAAAGAACAATATACAGGCCCCCTCAGAGCCCGAATACCGCCCCATTTGGGAGCCAGAACGCGAACCCAGGGAACTGGACCTGGAAGCCACCAGCATCACCACTGTTATATGGGCAACCGGTTTTCACAGCGATTTCAGCTGGGTCCATCTCCCGGTTTTCGACGGCGCCGGGGAACCGGTGCACCAGCGTGGCATTACACCAACGCCGGGCGCCTACTTTCTTGGTCTCCCCTGGCTGCATACCTGGGGGTCAGGGCGTTTTGCCTCGGTTGGCGACGACGCACGCCATGTCGTGGAATTCATTGCCAACCGTACGGAGGCTACCACAGAGGTATCAGCTTCCGAGCAGGAGGCCATGCGGGCTTAATCACCCGAGACACCAACAACGCTGCCATTTACTGGCTCTGGAGCCACCGGAGCAGTCGGCCGCGCTCCTCCTCGCTCATTTCCGTCTGGTTTCCAAGTGGCATATACCCGGAGCTGATCGCCGTCAGAGATCGGCTCCGGTGGTTGAGCAGGTCTGCCTCCGACTCGAAAACCAGGCCCGCTGGTGGCGCCTGGAACCCTCCCATGGTGGGCTCTCTGGCATGACATCCCGAACAGTGCTCGGCGACCATGGCACTTGCAGAATCACTACTGACCGGCGAGGCAGCCGCACCATCATTCTTTTCGGCGATGCCTGGCCCATGCTCAGCAAAAGCGGTCAGGAGCGCGACACATATCAGCGCCAGCCCGGCTCCAACCAGAACGCCAGGTCGGCTTTGCCCCTGGTGTCGAAGGTTGAAGAAGTGCCGAATCCAGGCCAGCAGAGCACCGACAACCACCAACAAGAACCACGCATACTCACCGCCGTAAAGGAAGGGATAGTGATTGCTCAGCATCGCGAATACGACGGGCAGTGTCAGATAATTGTTATGCGTCGAACGCAGTTTGGCGAAGCGCGCCCGCTCCGGATCAGGCTCCCGTCCCGCACCGACATCCGCGACGAAAGCCTTCTGTGCGGGAATAATGCCCCAAAAAACGTTGCCCGCCATCCAGGTACCGATCAGGGCCCCCATGTGAATGTAGGCAGCACGCGCCGAGAACAGCTGGAAAGCCAGCCAGCTCGCCAGGCTCAGCGTTACCAGTAGCGCCACTGCCAGGGTGCCTGCCCTCCGGCCCAGCGCACTGCGAACGAGGGTCTCGTAGACCAACTGGCCCGCTGCGAGAAAGCAGATGCTGCCAGCAATCGCGGCCGCTGGGGATTGGAGCCAGGTACCGTTTCCAACCAGATAGGACTGGGCCTGGACGTAATAGAGCAGCACGAGCAGCCCGGACCCTGTCAGCCAAGTGGTATAGGCTTCCCATTTGAACCAGTGGAGGGTCTGTGGCATGCGGGGTGGAGCGAGTCGGTACTTGCTGATCTCATAGATACCCCCACCATGGATCGACCAAAGATCCCCCTTAACTCCCCGGTCCCGTTTATTGCGGGGAGGTTCCTCGAGGCTCAGGTCAAGCCAGATGAAGTAGAACGAAGCCCCGATCCAGGCAATGGCAGCTACTACGTGAAAAAGCCGGAATCCTGCATTAAGCCACTCCAACATCATTCCCTGCATCAGGCACTCTCCCGTTCCAGTTGGTCGCGCTGGAAGACAGGCACTCCCTGAATATAGGTCGCGGCAATATTGCGTTCGTCTCCGAGCATCATCAGTGCAAAAAGGACTTCGTCCAGACTCCGTGCCCTTTCCTGGCGCTGTTTCTGGACCTGCGAGACACCAGGATCGACCAGGATGAAGTCAGCCTCCTTCCCCGACTCAAAGTTGCCAATACGATCATCCAGCGCGAGGGTTCGGGCATTGCCGAGCGTGGCCATGTAAAGACCAATCAGTGGGTGCAATGGCTGGCCCTGGATCTGAAGCACCTTGTACGCCTCGGCCAGCGTCTCCAGAAGGGAAAAACTGGTTCCTCCACCGACGTCAGTGGCTACCCCTACCCCAATACCCGCCTCTTCCGTTGCAGCAAGATCGAAAAGGCCACTCCCCAGAAAAAGGTTGGAGGTGGGGCAGAAGGCAATCCGGGATCCTGTCTCCCCCAAACGCCCGCGCTCCCGCTCGCTGAGGTGGATCCCGTGCCCGAAGACACTCCTTGGGCCCAGCAATCCGTAACTATCGTAGACATCCAGATAGTCCCGGGCTTCCGGAAACAGCGACCCAACCCAGGCAATCTCGCCCCTGTTCTCGGACAGGTGCGTCTGGAGATAGACACCCTCGTATTCACGCAGCAGCCGGCCGGCAGCGGCCAGCTGTTCGCGGGAGCTGGTTGGTGCAAACCGCGGTGTAACGGCGTAATCCAGACGTCCCCTTCCATGCCAACGCTCAATCAGACTGCGCGTATCCGCAACCCCGCTGGCCACTGTGTCGCGAAGCCCCTGTGGCGCGTTGCGGTCCATCATCACCTTACCAGCGACCATTCTTAGATTGCGTTCAAGAGCCGCCTCAAAAAATGCCTCCGTAGACTGCGGGAATATGGTCGTATAGACCATCGCCGTTGTGGTACCGCTCTCCAGGAGCAGATCCAGAAATTCACTGGCCCGGATCCGCCCATGCTCAGGGTCCCGGAACGCCTGTTCTGCGGGAAAGGTGTATTGGTTGAGCCAGTCGATGAGCTGTTCCCCGTAGGAAGCAATCACCCCCGTCTGCGGATAATGGATATGCGGGTCAATCAGACCCGGCATCAGCAGCTTGTCGGGGTAATGCTCACACTGCTCGAGTGCCAGGCCCTGCCGACTGAGATCAGCAGCGCTACCCAGGGTTTCGACATGCCCATCACGCACCACAAGCACCCCATCCGGGAAGTATTCATAACCACCGCCTGACACCGGATCCGGCCTTGCCGTAAAGTGCAGTATTGGCGCTCGGAAGACCCTGAACGAAGTGCCCATCTGTTGATGACCCATAAAACTCAACTTCCCCTGTAGGTGGAGTAACCGAACGCATTCATCAGCAGTGGCACGTGATAGTGCTCATCCGGACGCTCAATCCGGAATGCAATCGGTATGCGGGTATAGAAACTGTCTTCACCACGCGCTTTGAACCAGTCACCCACCTCGAACACCAGCTGGTATTCACCGGATACCAGCTCGAAATCGGTGCTCCACTCATCGACCCGTCCATCAGGATTCGTGGTGGCCTGAGACAGAACCCCACCATCGGGGCCGTAGAGCACAACAGTGACACCAGCCGCCGGGCGTCCTGTGCCCAGATTGAGAACATGGGTGCTGATGGAGGCTTTACTCGTCATGACCTTCTCCCGTGTCCGACAGAGCCCGCTGAAGGCGCAATTGATTGATGGCGCCCTGCTCCCGGGCTCCATTGATGATTTCGGTACCCGTGGGGTTATCGATCCGAGCCTTCAGGGCGGCAAGCATCTCGTCTGCCGACTTGCCGGTGGCGCAGATAATGAAGATGAAGCCGTGGCGCTGTTCGTACAGCAGGTTGAGTTCGTACAACTGCTCAAGCGTTGCCTCACTGGTCTCCAGGACCTGACCCTGTTCATGGCCTGTTGCACCAGAGAACTTTTCACGCAACGCTTCCATATCGCCAATACGGGCATGCCCGGAAAACGCCTCCAGAATCTCGGCTCGCGACGACTGGGACCAAAACTCGTCGGCCTTATCCAGCAGGCTCGCGATGCTGGCGAAGGGTCTGGCGAGTACCATGCGGGTTGCCCACCGCTCGCAATGGCAGCATTCATGAAACATGTCGAATGCCGCCCTTTGAGTAAGTACGTTGAGTTCATCCAGGGTCATTCCATTTGCTCTCCGTTCAGGACCGACTTGATCTCTCTCCAGGTCGTGGAAACGCCTGTTGGGCGTTCATGCCTCTGGTAGTAAAGCGACTGCAGCTGAGCAGCGATGGAAACCGCTACTTCCATGGGGTATTTGCCCTCGACACCTTCCAGACCAATAGGGCACTGGATACGACGTATCGCCTCGCCACTGAACCCTTCACGCGATAATCTGGCTCGGAACCGCTCAGCCTTGGTCCGCGAGCCGATCAGGCCCGTGAATGACCATCGATAGTCGGTAAGCAACCGACAGCAAAGGGAAAAGTCCAGGCCGTGATCATGGGTCAACACGATTACCCAGGTGTTATCAGGGAGGGTATCCAGTGCGCTCACGGGATTGTCGTCGATGGCCATGCGGGCATTGGGAGGCATCGATTCAGGCGCCAGCTCAGGCCTTGAGTCCACTACGGTAACCTGGCAAGGGAGACCAGCCAGGATGCCCAACAATGCCTGCCCCACATGCCCGGCCCCGAATACAGCCACCTGCCAGTCCCGGCAAGGAATGCACTCAAGCATGACCGTCAGATTGCCACCGCAGCACTGCGCCGCCTGGGCTCCCAACGGAAAGGGCTCCAGACGCTGACAGCCCTGACCCGCCGCCAGCAGTTCCCTGGCTCTCTGCGTCACCAGCAACTCGAATCGACCCCCTCCGATGGTGTCGTAGGTCTGATCCGCAGTGATCACCATCTTGCTTCCGCCATCACGGGGAGTTGATCCCTGAGTATTGACCACGGTTGCGATCACATAGGCATGGCCAGCGTGCATGCACTGGGTTATGGCCTGATGCCAGGACATGACATTCATCCGTGCCCCCCTGAGTGCCCTTCCAGATTGAAGGTCTCGCACTCCCTCAAGGCCCAGTAAACACGCTCCGGTGTGGCAGGTGTATCAAGCCTAGGGCTGAAACGATAACGGGTGGTGGCGGCACAGGCGTCTCTCAGAGCCGCCCAGACCGAGATGGCCAGCATGAGCGGCGGCTCACCAACTGCCTTGGACAGGTAGATGGTCTCCTCATTGTTCGGCCGGTCGTAGAGGGAAACCCTGAAATCCGCCGGTACGTCGCCGGCAGTCGGTATCTTGTAGTTGGACGGGCTGTTGGAAATGACGCGGCCCTGGTTGTCCCAGAGGAGCTCCTCTGTGGTCAGCCACCCCATACCCTGGACGAATCCTCCTTCGATCTGGCCAATATCAATGGCCGGATTCAGGGAATCACCCACATCGTGCAGGATATCCACCCTTTCCACCCGATACTCACCGGTCGCGGTGTCCACCGTTACCTCGGAGACCGCAGCGCCATTGGCGTAGTAGAAAAAGGGCCTGCCCTTGCCCTCCTCGCGGTTATAGTGAATCTTTGGGGTCCGGTAGAAGCCGGTCGCGAACAGCGGGACCCTGTGGGTATAGGCAAGCTCGGCAAACTCGCCCAGCGTCCACTCCCGTTCCCCGATCACGACAAGCCCTCGCTCAAATCTCACAGCATCAGGCTCAACCCCGAATTCTGAAGCGGCAAACTCACAGAGCACTCCCCTGACCCGTTGGCAGGCATCCCGAGCCGCCATGCCATTGAGATCGCTCCCCGAGGAGGCCGCCGTAGCCGAGGTGTTGGGAATCTTGTCGGTCCGGGTCGAGGTCACCATCACCTGGTCTCGAGAAACCCCGAACTCGGAGGCGACCACCTGCTGGACCTTGGTGAACAGGCCCTGCCCCATCTCCGTGCCACCGTGATTGATCATCAGGCTGCCGTCGGTATAAAGCTGCAGCAGAGCGCCCGCCTGATTAAGATGCTTGACCGTAAATGAAATCCCAAACTTCACCGGCGTCAGAGCCAGCCCCTTCTTCAGATAGCGATGTTTCTGGTTGAACGCCTCGATCCCGGCCCGGCGACCGCGGTAGTCCGAGTCCGCTTCAAGCCGCTCCACCAGTTCCGGCAACACATGCTGCTCTACCGTCTGGCCGTAAGGGGTTTCATCCCGCCCGGGCGAATAAAGGTTCCGTTTCCGGACATCCAGCGGATCCTGGCCGGTGGCGCGCGCAATGTCCTCGATTACGGTTTCAATCGCCATCATGCCCTGGGGTCCGCCGAACCCACGGAAGGCGGTGTTCGAGACCGTATGGGTACGACATCGCAGCCCCTCGATTCGCGCTGTGTTGAGGAAATAGGCGTTGTCCGCGTGAAACATGGCGCGGTCCACGATTCCCTGGGAAAGATCCGCGGAATAGCCACATTTGCCGGCGAGCATCAGGTCAAGCCCATGGATCACCCCCTGATCATCGAACCCGACGCTCCAGCGGTTCAGGAAATCATGACGCTTACCGGTCTGAACCATGTCATCACGGCGAGGCATCCGATAACGCACCGACCGCCCGAGACGATGGGCGAACAGGGCCGTCATGCAGGCGATCGGTCCCGCCTGGGTTTCCTTGCCGCCGAAACCGCCTCCCATACGCCGGACCTCCGCTACGACCCGGTTAAAAGGGATATCGAGGACCTCCGCGACCAAATGCTGGATCTCGGTCGGATGCTGGGTGGAAGCGATCACGTGAATGCCCCCATCCTCGGTAGGCTCCGCCTGACCAACCTGCCCCTCCAGATAGAAATGTTCCTGGCCACGGACATAGAGCTCACCGTTAAGACGCTGGGGAGCCGCCGAGATCTCAGCGGAAACGTCGCCCATACGCATCTCATGGGGTGGAAGTACGTGCGCATCGGCCGCCAGCGCGTCCTCGATTGATAGCTGCGCCGGCAGCGGTTCATAGCCGATCCGGGCTTCGGCCACCGCGCGCTGTGCCACCTCCATACTGACCGCGGCGACCGCGAATACGGGCTGCCCAACGAACTCGACTACCTCTCCAGCCAGCAGGGGATCACCGTCGAATACTGGTGCGACATCCACCTTTCCCGGAATATCCGCCTGGGTGACAACATCGAGCACGCCCGGGTAGCGCCGCACATGCTCAAGGTCCAGATGCGTGATCCGGGCATGCGGGTGGGGTGATTTGCCCGTGGCGATGTGAGCCATTCCCGGCATCACCGGCAGATCATCGATGTAGCGGGCGCTGCCACAGACGTGTTTGCGCGCAGACTCGTGGGGGGAGGCTTTGCCAGCCGCCCTTTCCGGTTGCTCAGCCATGATGATGCAGCTCCTCTTCGGGTTCCTCGCCGCTGGCAAATGATTTGAGCCCGCGACAGGCGCGGCCAAACAGGCTGGCAGCCATCACCCGGCGATAGTCGGCGGAGGCCCGCACATCCCCAATGGGTGAGAACGTTTCATTCAACTCGGCACAGGCCCGCTCTATCGTGAGGTCGTCCAACGTCGGAATCGCAGTTCCTCCATAATTGATCACCTGCTCACATCGCCAGGCCCGTGCCGGCACCGCCGCCATACCGCCGTAGGCCACGCGCAGCCCGGTTTCGGCATCCCACAGAAAAGCCCCCATGACGGTCGTGATGTCATCCTCGTAACGCTTTGAGAGCTTGTGCAGGCGAAGCCACTGACCGGGCCGAGGCCGATCGATCCGTACCAGGGCGATGTACTCACCCGGCTGCAGTGTTGTCTGCTTGTAGTCCTGGTAGAATTCACACAGAGGTTCACTTCGGCTGTTTCCCCTGGCATCCCGGATCACCAGCTCGGCATCCATCACCAGCAGAAACGGGGGCATATCAGCAATCGGGGAGGCATTGCCGATATTCCCGCCGATGGTCCCGCGATTACGGATCTGTCGGGACCCCAGACGCTCAAGCATTCGGACCAGCTCAGGTGCAATGTCCGCAAACGCGGTCTCCATCTCCGTGTAGGTGACAGCCGCGCCTATATCGATGTGCTCCGGGCCGAGCTCGATTCTCCGCAACGACTCGATCCGGTTGAGATCAATAAGCTTGGGTAAGCGCCTGAAAAGCTGGGTGTGCTCCAGCATCAGGTCGGTTCCCCCTGCCACCAGCCGCGCCTCGGGGTTAGCCGACAGAAGACGTTGGAGTTCGGCTTCTGTCCCCGGCTGCCAGAACGAACACGGCTCGTTTGGGGTTTCCATGCTGCCCGATAACGGTGCACCACTCACCGGCTCTGTTCCATTCCTGGTCAAAAAGTCAGGATTGTTGAGAGCTCGTATTCCGGCTTCAACAATCGGTCGATAGCCGGTACAACGACACAGGTTCCCGGAGATGGCATCCAGAACCGCCCGCCGGGGATCTTCCGGCATCCCCCTTTCCAGTGTCTCTGAGTGAAGCGCGGCCAACGACATCACGAACCCCGGCGTACAGAAACCGCATTGGGAGCCGTCGCATGCCACCATGGCTTCCTGAACCGGATGAAGCTCTCCGTGGACGCCATCGCCACCCAGACCTTCTACGGTTGTAACAGACTGATCTCTAAGACTTTCAACAGGGCATATGCAGCTATTCACCGTGTAAGAACGGGGTTTTTCCCCACGTTCATCATGGACCATGACGGTGCAGGCGCCACAGTCTCCAGACGCGCATCCCTCCTTTGTCCCGGTCAGCCCACACTGGTTCCTGAGAAATGCCAGAAGTGTCCTGTCCGGGGCTTCATCGCCGCTGTCGTATAGGCGGTTGTTGACCTTGAGGCGCACGAAACGATCCCCCACGCAATGATTCCAATCGCAGTCTCATGACTGTTTTCCATCCTCTGCTTTGCAAATTTTTGGCCAACTAGACAGGTTATTAAAAAAGACTTCCGGGACAGATGATGCGAAGAAGCTGGCACATAGATTGCTTCCAGAACCGGAGTGTATTGTCCTGGTGGTCAGTTTTATGGGAGCAACAGCATCGAGACGTCTGGAGTTGGTCGGCATCACCAAGGCCTACCCTGGCTGCATTGCCAACGACCGGGTGGAAATGACCGTAAAACCCGGTGAGATCCACGCCCTGGTGGGAGAGAACGGCGCGGGTAAGAGTACCCTCATGAAGATCATCTACGGGGTGGTCAAACCCGATGCCGGCCAGCTCATCTGGAACGACCGTGAAACCCTGATCGAGGGGCCGGCTCATGCACGCAGGCTCGGCATGGGCATGGTCTTCCAGCATTTCTCACTTTTCCAGACCCTGACCGTGACAGAGAACATCGCTCTTTATCTTCCGCGGCAGGAATACGGCTCTCTCCGCCGCCTCCGCGACAGGATCCTGAGCGTTGGCGAGGCGTACGGGCTTGATATCAATCCTGACCGGCATGTCCATACGCTCTCGGTCGGGGAGCAGCAACGCGTAGAGATTGTGCGCTGCCTGCTGCAGGAGATCCAACTGCTGATTCTGGACGAGCCCACGGCCGTGTTGACGCCTGGCGAAGTTACTCACTTGGTGAAAGTACTCAAGCAGCTGGCGAGTGAGGGCTGCAGCATTCTGTTCATCTCCCACAAGCTGGAGGAAGTCAGAACGCTCTGCGACCGCGCCACCATCCTGAGAGGCGGCAGAGTAACGGGTAGTTGCACCCCGGCGGAGACGACCTCGGAGCAGATATCACGCATGATGCTGGGTGACGACCTGCATATTGAGAAAAGCATGGGGGTGGGCGCACCGGGTGACGACAGCCTCTCACTTGAAGGGGTATCCGTCTCACCTGGAGGAGCATTCGCCATTGCGCTCCACAGCATCGACCTCACGCTCCGGGCCGGCGAAATCACCGGTATTGCAGGGGTAGCCGGAAATGGTCAGGACGAACTTGTTGACCTCATCAATGGTGAACTTGCCCCTGACGCAGGCAAGCTGCTTTTGGATGGTCGGGATATGACTGCCGAAGGCGTCCTGGCCCGGCGACGGGCCGGCCTTGCGACCGTTCACGCGGACCGGCTCGGACGCGGCTCGATAGGGGCCATGTCCCTCACTGAGAACCGGCTCCTCACAGCTTATGTCACGGATTCCGACGCCCACGGTTTTCTCCATTGGCGACCGCTGACGGAGCGTACACGGGAGTTGATCCAGAATTACCAGGTCAAAGCATCCGGGCCTGATGACACGGCAGCCAGTCTTTCCGGAGGCAATCTCCAGAAATTCATCATCGGGCGTGAAATCGCCCAAGCGCCGAAGGTGCTTGTCTGCTTCTACCCCACCTGGGGAGTGGATGTGGGTTCCGCCAACCGGATCCATGTGGAGCTGGCGCGGTTGCGTGATGAGGGCACGGCCATCCTGATCCTTACAGAAGACCTGGACGAACTCTATCTGCTTTGCGATCGCGTGGGCGCCATCTGTGGCGGCCAGCTTTCTCCTTTGAAACCCGGCCATGAGGTATCGATGGAAACCCTGGGTCAGTGGATGGCGGGGACGTTCAGCGCCCCACAGACACAGGGAGTCCAAAATGCGCATTGAAGCCCGCCCAACCCCATCACCTACAATGCGCTACCTTTCTCCGTTACTCGCTCTCGGGCTGACACTCATAACCGGCGCCGCCATTTTTAGCGCCCTTGGAAAAGCGCCTCTCGCCAGCCTGCATGCGTTTTTCATAGAACCGGTTTCGACGGTTTATGGGCTGTCAGAGCTTTTCGTGAAAGTGACTCCCCTACTGCTCTGTGCAACCGGCCTGACACTGTGTTTCCGAGCCAAGGTCTGGAACATCGGGGCTGAGGGCCAGTTCGTTTTCGGTGCCCTGATCGCGGGCGCGGTCTCGCTTCAGCTTGCCGATCACCAGGGGTTCTGGGTCCTCCCGGTAGTGATCGCAAGTGGGGTGCTCGCGGGCATGGCCTGGGCTGGGATCGCCGCCCTACTACTGACCCGGTTCCGGGCCCACGAAATCCTGACCACCATCATGCTCAACTACATCGCCATACAACTTCTTCTCTGGAGTGTGCATGGTCCCCTCAAAAGCCCCTCGGGCTATAACTTCCCGGAGTCGGAACTGTTCAGCCCCCAGACTCTGCTGCCGACACTCTGGGGTCAATACCGGGTCACGATCGCCATATTCATCGCCCTTCTCATGCTGGCGGTGGTCTGGACGGTCCTGAACCGAACACTTCTTGGCTACCAGACACGGGTTATGGGCGAGAACCGCCAGGCTGCCCGCTTCGCTGGATTCAACGGCAACCGGTTGATCTGGGTACTATTGCTTTTCAGCGGCGGTATGGCGGGAATGGCGGGCGTTTCCGAAGTCAACGGCCCGGTTGGGCAACTAACCACCAACCTGGCGCTGGGCTACGGCTACACGGCCATCATTATCGTGTTCATGGGCCGGATGCACCCGCTGGGGGTACTGCTTGCGAGCCTGTTGCTCGGCCTAACCTATCTTGGCGGCGAGAATGCCCAGATGACACTGGGGCTGCCAAAATCGATCACCGGCGTCTTTCAGGGGCTTCTCCTGTTCTTCCTGCTGGCCTGCGACTTCCTGATCTCCCATCGGATTGTACTGACGCCGATGCGGGGTCATCGGCCCTCCAACACCTCGACCCGGGAGGTGACGAGCTCATGAGTATGGACATCATCGAGAACATCCTGTTCGCCACTATACGAACCGGAACGCCCCTACTCCTGGTAGCACTGGGTGCCATGATTTCAGAACGCAGCGGTGTGCTGAACCTCGGGCAGGAAGGCATGATCCTGGTAGGCGCTGTCTGCGCCTTCATCGGCGCCTACACAACCGACAGCCTGCTCATCGGAGTAGCCAGCGGGCTCGCCTCCGGTGCCCTCTTCTCACTGATTTTCGCGGTCATTGCAATCAGCCTCGTGTCCAGTCAGATCGCCACCGGCCTGGCACTTACCATCTTCGGAACCGGCCTCAGCGCCTTCCTTGGCGTCGACTACGTTGGCCTGTCCATCGACGGTCTCGACGAGCAGCCGATCCCGCTGCTCCACAGTATTCCGCTGATCGGCAAGGCTTTCTTCGCCCAGGACCTGCTCGTTTACGGTGCTTTCATCCTTTTCGCCTCCATCTATTACGTCATGAGCCGCACGCGCCTGGGGCTGATCATCCGTGCAGTCGGCGAAGCCCCAGCGGTCGCCCACAGCATGGGCTACCGGGTTATCCTGGTGCGCTACGCAACGGTGATGTTCGGCGGCGCCATGGCGGGCCTCGGTGGCGCGTACCTGTCCCTGGCCTATACCCCGATGTGGACGGAGGGCATGTCGGCAGGGCGTGGCTGGATCGCTCTGGCACTGGTTGTTTTTGCAAGCTGGCGCACCGAACGGGTCCTGATCGGAGCCTGGCTTTTCGCCTTCGCCAGCATCCTTCACCTGGTCCTACAGGGTTTCGGATACGACATCTCTCCGAACCTACTGGCCATGCTCCCGTATCTGGCCACCATCATCGCCCTGGTCATGATGATGCAGCGCGCAGGCACCGCGCAGCTCGCGCCCCGTTCGCTGGGGCAACCTTACTACCCACAGAATTAGGCTGCTCAAAACAACCGACTTACGGAGGATCACCCAATGAAAGCACCCACCCTTATCAGCCTGGGCCTGAGCGCGGCGCTGGCCCTCAGCAGTCCCCTGCACGCCGCAGAGGATCCCCTCAAAGTAGGCTTTGTCTATGTCAGCCCCATCGGTGACGCCGGCTGGACCTACATGCACGACCGCGCCCGTAAGATCGTCGACAAGGAATTCGGCGACCGGGTCGAAACCACCTATGTGGAGAGCGTTTCAGAGGGCTCAGACTCGCAGCGGGTCATCCGCAACCTCTCCGCCAATGGCCATGACCTCATATTCACCACCTCCTTCGGCTACATGAACCCAACCCTCCGGGTAGCCCGGCAGTTCCCCAATGTGCGTTACGAACACGCCACGGGTTATAAAACGGCGGAGAATGTCGGGAACTATCAGGCACGCGCCTATCAGGGTCGCTATCTGGCAGGCATGGCGGCTGGAGCCATGACCGAGACCGACACCATCGGCTATGTCGCTGGATTCCCAATCCCCGAGGTACTGCGCGGCATTAACGCATTCACTCTTGGCGTCCGGGAAGTGAATCCGGACGCCTCTGTAAGCGTCTCCTGGATCAACTCCTGGCATGACCCGGCCAAGGAGCGTGAGTCCGCAGCCAGCCTCATCCGTCAGGACGCGGACGTGCTGACCATGCACGCGGACTCCCCTGCGGTCGTGCAGGCGGCCCAAGACGAAGGAGTCTACGGCATCGGTTACAATTCAAACATGAAATCCTATGGCCCGGACGCTCATCTCACATCGGTAATGATGCACTGGGAACCGATCTACCAGGAAAAGATTCAGGCGGTGCTGAATGACAGCTGGGAGCCCGAATCAATCTGGTACGGGCTCTCCGAAGGCGTTGTCAAAATGGCTCCTATGCACTCGGATATCCCGGAAGCCGTTGTTGAACGGATCAATACACATCGTGACGCCCTGATCAACGGCGACCGGGAGGTCTTCCAGGGTCCCATCAACAATCAGGATGGCGAGGAGATCGTTGCGAAAGGCGATGCGCTGAAGGATCAACAACTGCTTGAAATCAACTGGTATGTTGAGGGCATTGAGGGCAAACTTCCGAACTGACAGCCACTAACAAAACGGATAGTCGATGCTGGAACGCAGAAAGGAATTCGATCCCAATGAGACCCCAACCGGCAAGTATCGGGCGGGGCGGATCCGTGACCGCAACCTGACTAACATCATCACGGCAGCCGAAGAGGAGTTCGTGCGCCAGGGGTATACCGGGACAAGCATCCAGGCGGTCGCTGACCGGGCCGGTATCCCCAAAGCCAACGTACATTACTACTTCAAGCGCAAGTCCTATCTCTACATCGCCGTCATTGAGAAACAGGTCAGGCTCTGGAACGACCTTCTGGATGAAGTCCGTGTAGAGGATGACCCCGCAACCGTTCTGGACAGCTTCATCCGACGGAAGGTGGAGCTGTCTTACACGCACCCCCGGGCGTCCAAACTCTTTGCCATGGAAGTCATTCAGGGCGCGCCTCATCTGCGTGACTACATGCGGACCCAGATGCGCCAGTGGGTCCGGGACAAGGTCAGTGTGATGGAAACCTGGATGGAACAGGGCCGCATGGACCGCGTGGACCCGATGTATCTGATCTTCCTGATATGGGCCTCTACCCAGCACTATGCTGACTTCGACATCCAGGTCCTCACCATCATGAACCGGGCCGAATACGAGCCAGACATGATCGAGGGGATCGCCGATTTCCTGAGCCAGATCATCCTGCGCGGATGCGGACTGGAACCACCCCAGCACGCAGGCCCTACCCTCTCCATCCATCAGGAAGGCAGTGGCAGCCATGACTGAGACCCTATGGCTGCGACACCCGGCGGTATGCTGGACGGGCAATGGGGCCAATGCCGATAACGGCCTGGTCGTTGAGGGCAGTCGAATCCGGGAACTCGTGCCAGCCGGACATGAGCCCTCTGGCCACTATGCACACACCTTCGACGCGTCAGGTCATGTCCTGCTGCCAGGGCTGATCAACACCCACCATCACTTCTACCAGACGCTAACCCGGGCCTTGCCGCGCGCCCTGAACAAGCCCCTGTTTCCGTGGCTGGAAAGTCTTTACCCCGTCTGGGCGAATCTGGACGACGACGCGATCCACGCTGCAACAGAACTGGCGTTGTCGGAACTGCTGCTGTCAGGCTGTACGACCGCAGCGGACCACCATTACGTCTTCAGCCAGCTGATACCTCGCGCCATTGATGTCCAGGTGGCTGCGGCAAAACGTATGGGCGCCCGCGTGACACTGACACGAGGTTCCATGAGTTTTGGGGAGCTGGCCGGCGGGCTCCCCCCGGAGAGTGTGATCGAGCCCGAGCCGGTCATTCTTTCGGAAAGCGCGCGATTGATTCGTGCCTATCACGACCCCGATCCGGAGGCGCTGTGCCGGATTGCCCTTGCCCCCTGCTCCCCGTTCTCCGTGACGCCGGAGTTGATGCGGGACACAGCCAATCTGGCCGAAGAACACGATGTGTTATTGCATACCCACCTGGGAGAGACCCGGGATGAGACCGACTTCTGCATCCAGTCCCATGGTCAGCGCCCCCTCGATTACCTCGAGGATGTGGGCTGGCTGACCCCACGCACCTGGCTCGCGCACGGAATCCACTTCACTGACGACGAAATCCGACGTATCGCCGACTCGGGGACGGCCGTGTGCCATTGCCCCACTTCCAATATGCTGCTGGGATCCGGTCATTTTCGAGGATGCGACATGCACCGTGCAGGCGTGCGGGTGGGACTCGGCGTGGATGGCTCAGCGTCCAACGACGGTTCCAATATGATTCAGGAGGCGCGCCAGGCGATGCTGATGCAGAAGCTCACCTATGGCGCAGACCAGTTCAGTCACCTGGACGCGCTCGCCCTGGCCACCAGCGGGGGTGCCCAACTCCTGGGCCGCCCGGAACTGGGCCAACTAGCCCCCGGGAAACAGGCGGATCTGGCGCTGTTCAGCCTGGATGAACCCCGTTTCTCGGGCCACGCCGATCCCCTGGCGGCCCTACTGCTCTGCGGCGCCCACAGGGCCGATCACGTCATGGTGGGTGGGCAATGGAAAGTCCGCCATGGCGGGCTCGTGGATCATGACATCCAAGAGATCATGGCGCGCCACAAGCAGGCCGCGGAGCGCCTCATCCGGCGCGCCGCTCCAGCCTAATCCGCATAGGCGTTGTTCAAAACACGTCGAAAACCACGGAAGACCCGTTCCGGATCCGTCTCAAGGCAGACTGTCACCGGCGACGCGGCTGGCTCGGGAAACAGTGTGCCAGCGGTCGCCGCATCAAGATGGGAACGAGGCTTCCCGTCCCAGCGCCTGTTGGGCATGGCCGGATCCGTTGTCTGCTGCCAGGGCACTTCCGTGGTTTCCTGGACGACACCCAGACGATGGGTATCGCCGCGACAGAGACTCGGGTCCATCGCGGTCATAGCCGCGAGAACATCCCAGAAATAATATTCGCCGGATTCAATGAACCAGTCGTTGACCTCCAGGACCTGAGCCCAGAACTCAGCGGACTCCGTAGTGACAGAGCTCTCAAAGCGCTTGGCGAACCCGGGCGTCACCCGAACCTGATTGGTGACATCAAGCCCAACCAGAACGGTTGGAAGATCCGCCTGCAGAACCCTGTCGGCAGCGACCGGGTCGACAAAGAAGTTCCATTCCGCGCTCGTATTCGGGTGCCCATCCGTAAACCCGGGCACAATGATGTTGCCTGGCACATCCAGATTGCCGCCCATGATGACCAGCTCAGCCACTTTGTCATGATCGCCCGGGTAACGCTCAAGCCACCGGGCGATGTTCGTGAGCGTTCCCGTCGCGACCAGTGTGACCGGCTCCGAAGCCTCCCGGATAACCTCATGGATCACCTCATGCGCCGCGCGGCTGTCTGGTTCACGCTCCGACCCCGGCAACGCCACCCCGGAGAGTGTATCCGAGTCCTGTCGCCATGCTTCGGGAAACACAGAGTAACCATCCAGAGGGGCACTGTCCCCACAGGCAACCGGTATATCCCCTGGCCCATCCCCCGGCAGATCCAGTAACCGCAGGGTGTTCTCAAGCCCCGGCTCACAGTGGGACTCCCCGCTAGCCGCTATGGTGACGGCCTGCACCTCCGCATCCGGGTGATGAAGGAGATACAGCAGGGCGGCCCAGTCATCAATGGCCATGTCGTTGTCCAGGATTACCGGTTTCGCACCAGCGCTGAGGGCCACCATCAAAAATCCAGCACAACACCATCCTTTTAGCATGGGCCCACCTCTTATTCAGTTCCTGGAACGTTCGTCTGGTACCGGTCCCAGTCATCTACCAGAGTCTGAACCACACGGTTACCGAGCTGAAAAGCCGCCTCATAGGCCGGTTCCCCATTATCCGGGTAAGGCGCGGTTGTGCTCCAGGCTGCCGTCTTGTCATCGGGTGGGAAGGTATAATTGCTCACCGTCCGCAGGACCATCACACGCTCGGGATCCACACGGTCTTCACGGGCCAGGCGATGCAAAGCCGTCAGAGTGCCGCTGTCCTCCATGTTGCTGGTTACCATATTGGCATCGTCGCCGGCCTGGAGCTTCACCCAATCGTTGGCCCAGTCATTCAGATAGTCGCCATGCCAGTAGGTACTGGCGCTCAGCGTGTCACCCAGCGCCACTGACGGTGGCTTCCGGGCCTCCGGGTAATTCTCGTACATCGCCCGGAACTCCTTCATGGCGGGCGTATCCTCAACCGCATGACCACGGGTCAGGTCATAGGCCCACTCAGCCAAGCTGCCATTGAGGTCGAACGAGATGGTGTCAACAGTCCAACCAGTCGCTTCCTGATTGGGCTCCTTGGCGCCCAGTGGGATCAGGCCATAAGCCCAGTCCTCAGGCATTTCCCGGGCATCAATCTCGTACAGGAGGTCGCCGTCCACCACATGACGGGCCCAGACTCCGGTCCCAAGGGAGACATCCTCGGGATCACCACCGCCAATCCCAGACACCAGCCAGTAGGCATCGGAAAGGTCGAAGCGTTCATCCAGGCCCAGAGCCATGATGGAAGCGGTCGCGTTGGTCACGCCACCGCCGGTACAGATGGCCAGTATTCCTTCATCATTGACATGCAGATCGAACTGGCCGAGCGGAAAATCCACAGGCTCAAGATCCAGTCGCTGGACCCAGCGATGGTATTCACCGGATTCCTCACCGTTGATCTCGCCATTCTCGAAATGGGTTACAACGACCGCCTTGATCTCAGTCGCGGCAATACCCGGGGTGGATACACTTATAAGACCCGCTGCCAACAACGGGGAAAACCTGATACGGATCATGACACGCTCCTTTTCAAAACACGCTGCTCCCTATGCAAAATCCTGTCCATTTGGATAGCCTTATCGAGAAACAACAATGGAATGCGGCAATATGCGAGCAAGGCCGTACCGAATGAAGCCAGAAACCCTCTCTTAAAACCACGATATTGAACCAATAATGGGCGAATTTGATAAAAAAGCTCCATGATCGGGCATTCCGATCACAAAACTTTTTTCCTGACCATTCAATCAGGCTTTTAATTTAATGGTATGAATGTTGCAGCGCGCAGGGGCCCAATCACGGATCAAAGGAGATCCCCATGTCACAACCATTGCGGTCAGCCGCCGTGACGGCATTCATGCTGGTTTTCACGCTTTGCCCGTCGCTGGCGGGGGCCGAAGAGCGCTACCCCCACTATCAACCCACCGACACCATCGTGGTTCTCGGTGCTGTCCCCCAGGAGATCCCGGTTCTGACGGACGCCATGACGGACGCGGAAAAGAAGAGCCTCTGGGGCATCCCCTACTGGGAGGGTGAACTTCACGGTAAGCCCGTGGTCGTCGCCATTACCGGCATCGGTAAGACCTTCACCGGCATGACGACCACGCTTTTCATAAAGGAGTTCAAGCCCCGCGCGGTTCTGATGACCGGCACCGGCGCCCGGGTCAACCAGGATCTGCGTACCGGCGATGTCATCGTCGCCACGCACACCCATGAACATGACTATGGGAGCCTCACCAGCGAGGGCATGACCTACCGCCCCATGAACGGTCCCATCGATGGCAATGAGGTGAAGAATGCGTTCAGTCCCAGTGACCGGATGCTTGAGAAGGCCAAGCAGGCCATGGCGACCTATGAGCGTCGCGAAGTGGAGGCCAACGGCAGCACTTACACCAACAGAGTCGATTTCGGTGTCGTGGTTTCCTCAGACCTGTTTGGCGTGACAGAACGACGACTGACCCTCCTGAGAGACCGGTTCGACGCGGACATCATGGAGATGGAATCTGCCCCTCTCGGTCATGTGAGCGAGGCTCTGGGGGTTCCCTATCTGATCGTACGCTCTGGTAGCAACCTGGCCCAGGAGGAACCCAATGACGATTACCTCAGGCTCGGTCCCATTGCCGCCCGCCAGGCCGCTTATTTCTCACTGCACCTGATCAGACATCTCTGACCACTGGGCTTTAGCGGGGGCTGCCAAATCCAGGCGATAAACGGCATACCCCGCGCCATTCTCTCTTACCCGGCTCATGGGGTAATAGCTGTTCGCCTCAATGAAACGCCTGGTCTTTTCTCCCGGTGACGTGCGAAAGGTGACTATCATTTCCGGGGCATCCGCAATACTCTGCAGATGCCAGTTATGGTCCGCTTCTGTGTCAACGCCATTCCCGGACCGACTCTGGCGCTTGATGTAATCCGCGACGATGGTGCGGTTCTCATCCGGGGATTCAAACGCCACATTGGCCTCACCCGTACCCGGGAAGACCCCGCCAAACGCCCGGTAATTGTTGGTGGCTACCAGGAACGTCTGATCCGGTTCCACCGGTTTCCCCTCGAACCGCAGGGCCCGGATGCGTTGCGAGCCAGGGTTTACCCGGTTGCATTCACCGTCATAGCGCGCCGGTTCGGTCACGTCCACGCGGTAGTGAACCCCCTCGAACACGTCAAAGTTGTAGGTCCTGAATGCATCCCGGTTAATCAGTTCCTGGGCACCGGAGTCTTCGGGATCAATCCGGTTATAGAGCGATACGGCGCATTCCAGCCATTCCCTGAGCTCTGCGCCACTGATTCGAAGCGCAACCAGCCGATTCGGGAATGGGTAGAGCGCGGCTACATCCCCATAGTTCACTTCCCCTTCGGCCACTTCTACATAGGCTTCAGGGCTGCTCCCCCGTCCCCCCGCCCTGAACGGCGAGGCCACGGAGAGGACTGGCAGGCCGTCCAGATCCGGATCGCCCTCAACATAGTGCCTGACATAGGCACGCTGGGCACGGTTGACCAGCTCAACCGTGGGGTCGTCCTGGGCCAGCGAGAGATAGCTGTAAATCGGGTCGTTGATCCCACCGATGGGACGGTTAACGAAAGCCCGGGTCGACTCGTGCGCGTCCGAGACGGCCTCAGCGACCCGAGGGTCGCGCTCCGCGATGGCCTGGTTGCTCTGGTCATCAAAGATGGGTCTGGCCTCGGAACGGGCGGAAACGACCTTCCATTCATCGCCTTTCCGGGTAAGTTTCAGGTCCATGATGCCCAGGTGACTGCCCCAACGCCCGGGCATCACAGCAACGACGCCATTGATGGTACCGCGCTCGGCATCAACGCCCTCGATCCCAGAAAACTCAACACTCGGGAAAACCGCATGCGCATGGCCGAAGGCAATGGCATCAATGCCCTCAACCTCCGACAGGTAATACACCGAATTCTCCACCATAGCCCGGTATGGATCGGACGAAAGGCCGGAGTGCGGGATTGCCACAATCACGTCGGCACCGGCTTCTTTCATTCTGGGCACCCATTTTTCAGCAGTGCGGGTAATATCGCGCGCTTCCACACGCCCCTTCAGGTGCTGGCGATCCCAATCCATGATCTGGGGGGGTACGAATCCGATGTAACCAATCGACAGCGCATGCCGTCTGCCCCGCTCATCGACAACCTCATGCTCCTGTATTCGGTAGGGAGTGAACACCGGCTTCCCGGAGTCCGGATCGACCACGTTGGCATTGATGTAGGGAAAGTCTGCGCCCTCCAGGGATTTCCTGAGAAAGTCGAGACCGTAGTTGAATTCATGGTTCCCAATGTTGCCAACCACATAATCAAGCCGGTTCATTGCCTGGTAGACAGGATGAGTACCGTCTTCAGGCAGGTCCTGCTTGACCGCATAGTCACCCAGGGGGCTGCCCTGGATCAGGTCACCGTTATCCACGAGCACGTGGTTGGCCACCTCACTGCGTGCCTGCTCAATCAGCGATGCCGTGCGAACCAGGCCAAAGCGGGCAGTTGTGCTGTCACGGTAGTAGTCGAAATCCATGATGTGGGCATGGATATCGGTGGTTTCCATGACGCGCAGACTGACGGTGGGGTCACCGGTCTCTGCGGCAGCCAGACTCCCCACCCCCAGGAACAGGACGAAGACTGTTCTCACTGTGTATCGGTGCGTCATCCTCAACTTCCCTCCGGGTTGGCGCTGCTCTGGGCCAGGTTGAGCAGGGTTCGGACCATAGCTTCAATACCGAGGCCAACGTCCGTCGTCATCACCGATTCATCCGGATGGTGGCTGATTCCTCCCCCACACCGGATGAAAAACATCCCGACATCCGTGATCCGTGCCATCGCCATGGCATCATGACCGGCCCCGCTGGGAAGATGGATCGGTTCCAGTCCCATTGCCTCGAGGGCCCTGGATTGATGGCTCTGGAGGCTCGTGGCGCAAGCAACCGCCGGTGCACTGTGGGTCTCGCGCCAGGAGGATACAAGACCGCGTTGGTCGCAGAGCCGATTGGATTCACTCCGGATAAGTCTGAGAGCCTGGTCACGGCTTTCATCGTCAGTAGCCCGCAGATCCAGTGACCAGCAAGCCTCTCCCGCAATGACATTGACCGCCCCGGGGACAGCGTTCAGTCGACCCACGGTCGCCATTACATCCTGCTCGCGGGCCACCCGCTCAACGACAAGCGCCGCTTCCGCAGCCCCGAGAAGGGCATCCCGCCGCAGCGCCAGCGGGACGGTCCCCGCGTGCCCGACCTCGCCCTCCAGGGTCACCGTAAAGCGTCTGGCGCCCGCAATCCCGGTCACAACCCCCAGAGGATGGCCACCGTGTTCAAGTACCGGACCCTGTTCAATATGCAGTTCCAGATATCCCAGCAATTCCTCCGGATCCCTGGCGCAGGATCCGATCCGTGCGGGGTCCAGCCCGAAGTCCCGGAAAGCCTGTTCAAGTGTGACCCCCCCGCGATCAGCCAGTTCCCACCATTCCGGCTGCCAGTGCCCGGCTACCGGGTAGCTTCCCAGGAGAGTTGTACCGAAGCGGGAACCTTCCTCATCACCAAACGCCACAACGTCCACGTGAAACGGAAGACGGATATCCTCCTGGTTTAGATACTCAACCACTGCCAGAGCGGTGAGTATGCCCAGTGGCCCATCGTATCGACCCGCATTGGGAACGGAATCATGATGGGAGCCCATAATCAGGGCCCGGATTGGCGGCGCGGCGTCGGTCGCTGCAGCATAACGGCCCCAGAGGTTACCAGCAGCGTCCTCCCAAACCGCCATGCCCGCCGCATCCATCCAGTGAGCGAGGAGGTCACTGCACCTCCGATGCTCGGACGTCAGATAATAGCGATCAATACGGCCCGGCTCGCTGGTGATGGCAGCCAGTTCGTCGCAGCGCTCCATTACCCCACAAGCGAGTTCGGGGACCCAGTTCATAGCTTCTCCCCGCCGAACCGGGCCAAGGCTGTCCTTACTCCAGCCTGGGGAGACAGCCGGTGACCAGCCAGCCCCAGGACCGCCTCAAGCGCCGCGAGGGTCTGGATAACCGCGTCCCGTCGCGCGTTGTAGCCCATTGTCCCGATTCGCCAGATGCGCCCATGCAATGGGCCAAACGAAGTGCCGATCTCGATGCCGAAATCAGAGAGCATGGAATGACGAACCTGATCCCCATCCACCCCCTGCGGGATGTGGACCCCAACCACGTTATTCATCCGGTGCCCCTGGTCACCGAATAGTTCGAGATCCATCGCCTCCAGGCCTTCGGCCAGGGCGAGGCCACTCACGCGGTGCCGCTCGCGGACATTTGCCGGGCCCTCTTCGAGGTGAATGCGGGCGCATTCCCGAGCCCCATAGAGCATGGTCGTCGCCTCAGTGTGGTGGTTAAGGCGCTCTTCCCCCCAGTAATCCATGATCATGGCGAGATCAAAATAGTTGGAGCTGATCCGCTGCCCCCGCCCCTCGCCGTGGCCGGGATGGCGGATACCCGCCTCAACGTGCTGGCGCTCACGGATCACCGAAACGGCCCGCTCCCCCAGCGTCAGCGGCGCACTGCCGGAAGGGCCACACAGACATTTCTGGAGGCCGACGGATACCGCATCCAATTCCCAGGCATCCGTGTAAAGGGCGTTGCCGGCGATGGAGGCCGTCGCATCACAGTAAAGAAGCGCATCATAGCGCCGGCAGATCGCTCCCAATGCGTCCAGGGGCTGGAGCATGGTGGTGGACGTATCGCCCTGGACCAGTGCCACCAGCTTCGGCCTGACACGGCGTACTGCCTCCTCGATCTGGTCCGGCTCGAACACATGCCCCCAAGCCACCTCGATCGTGTGGACTTCGGCACCGCACCGTTCCGCGATTTCCGTCAGCAAGTGCCCGAAACGCCCGAATATCGGTACGAGCACCCTGTCTCCGGGTTCCAGAAGGGAAACCAGGACGGCCTCAATTCCAGCTCGTGAGGTGCCGTCGACAAGGAAGGTCCACTCGTTCTCGGTTTCAAAGACCCGCCGGTACAATGCCATGGTCTCATTCATGCAGCTGGTCATGGCGGGGTCGTACTGCCCCACCAACTGACAGGACATGGCCTGCAGAACCCGGGGATCCACCGTAATCGGGCCAGGTCCCATCAAGAGCCTGGGCGGAGGTGTAAAAGGCCGCATCGACGGTGATGCGGCGTTGAGTCCTTCCGTCATATCAACCTCCAAGGGCCTGCATCAGCATGCGTAACCCGCTGATGCATAGAAATACCGCGAACACACGCTTAAGCATCAGCGCATCCAGCCTCGCGCCCAGGCGGGCCCCTACCGGTGCCATGAAAACCGTCAGCGGCACGATGGCGAGGAACCCCGCCAGATTGACCGCTCCCAGCATGCCAGCTGGCGCCCCCTCCGGAGTGGTCGCGAACAGCATCGCGGTCGCCCCTGGCAGAGCGATCAACAAACCGAAGAAAGCCGCCGTTCCGACAGCCCGATGGGAGGGATAGTTGCACGCGGTCAGCATGGGCACCCCCATGGTTCCTCCGCCGATGCCAATCATCACCGAGAAGAATCCGATGCTCCCGGCCATCAGGCCCTGACCGGGGAGCCTCGGCAGAGCGCTGGCCACCGGCTTTGCTCGGGGACGAAAAAGGATATTGGCGGCCACCAGCAGGGCAATCACACCGAAAATGCCCCCGATCAGACTGCCGTCCGCATAGAGCGAGACAGCGCTGCCGGCCACCACGCCCGTGACCATGAACGGCCACCAGCGGCGGATAAGGGCCCAGTCGACATTGCCGCGCCCATGATGGGCCCGGACCGACGAAATACTGGTCGGCACGATCACCATCAGGGAGGTGGCGGTGGCAACGCGGATGGCCACATCCGGATCAATGCCCATGGCCTGCAGGATGAAATAGAACACGGGGACGATGACGATGCCGCCGCCCACCCCGAGCAGCCCCGCCAGGAGGCCGGCAAGAAGGCCTGTTGCAAGCATCCCCAGAACAAGGGGCAACCATGCCGTTATCATATCGAGCATGAGCCCTCCCTGGCGGCGCCATCACTCCGTGGATCGCTGGCGGCAGTCACACCGCCGTCGGGAAATCGCACCACGGCCCCGGCATGCCCCATCATCTCACTGTGATCGGGCACGGTCTTGAAGCGGTGGCCGCGCAATGCCAACTCATCACCCAGATGACGGGCCAGACTCGCCTCGAGTTTGAGGTCATCATCGCGGTCTCCCCAGGTCCGACCGAGGAGCCACCGACCCCGAGCTATGGATTCGTCGAGAGGCAGTCCGTCGTACAGGTAACGGGTGAAAAGTGCGGCCTGAGTCTGGGGCTGGCCCTCACCGCCCATGGTGCCGTAGCTCATACGCCGTCCGTCATCCAGAACCGCGAACGCTGGGTTGAGGGTATGGAACGGCTTATATCCCGGCTCCAGGGCATTACGGTGGTCGGCATCCAGACTGAAGCTCAGTCCACGGTTGTTCCATACCAGGCCCGTACCCGGAATGGTCACTCCTGAACCGAACTCCCAGTAAACGCTCTGGATGAAGCTAACCATGGTCCCTTCCGCATCCACACACCCCATCCAGACCGTGTCGCCAGGCTCCGCCGGCCACGGCCAGGGTGAGGCCTCTTTTCCCAGGACCGCTGCCAGCTTGCCAATGGATACGCTGTTCAGATGAGACTCTGCAGGCGCACGCATCCGTGCAGGATCGGTGACTTCCCGATCCCTTACCCGAAACGCCTGCTTGGTCGCCTCAACCAGTGTGTGGACCCGGTCGGCGTCGGACCATTGCGGATCGTAGAGCTGATCGTAGATGGCAAGGATCAGCAGTGAGGCCAATCCCTGGGTAGGAGGCGGGAAATTGTAGAGGCTCCCGACGCGGGTTCGGACAGACAGTGGCGTTACCTCTTGAGCTTCATACCCAATGAGGTCGCTGGCGCGAATTGGGCTACCCCGGGCTGCCAGCTCCGCCGCCACGGTTTCAGCCAGCTCGCCGTCATAGAAATCCCTCGGCCCTTTGCGCGCCAGGTGCGCGAGCGTCTCCGCCAGGTCCGGGTTACGCAGCTGCTCCCCCTGCCGAAGCGGCCGTCCTTCAGGGGCGAAGATAGCCCGGAACGCCGTTTCATCGGCAAGCGATTCATGCACTTTCTCGCTGGCCGCGGCCAGACTGGCCGTCACCTCAATTCCATCCCGCGCCAGTGCTTCAGCCGGAGCCAGAAGCTCCCCGTAAGGGCGCCGCTGCTCGGGTGCCACACAGCACTCACGGGCCTTGTCCCACCCACTCAGGGTGCCACCAAGCGTGAGCGCCGATAGCGGCCCCCGGGCAGGAATGGCATCACACCCCTGCTCCCGGTACCAGTCAATGCTGGCCAACGCCGCGGCATGACCACACGCATCAATCGCCCGGGGCGCTTCACCGGGACGCTGTACGAGCCAGAACCCATCACCGGCGAGACTGTTCATGTGGGGATAGAGGACGGCGATCGCGGCCGAGGCGGCAATCATGGCGTCCACGGCGCTAGCGCCGTCACGCAACAGAGACAACCCAATATCAGCCGCCCCGCTGTGGGGCGCCGTAAAGGCAATATTGCTCATCAAATAGACTCCATTGGATTTTGGGCTTCCGCGCCGCAGAGCGCATCAGCCAGCTTCAGAAGCGTTATATCCGAGTGTCGGGGCCCCAGAAGCGACACCCCCGCTGGTGCGCCTTCCTGGGTAATGACCGGGAGATGGACCTGGGGCAGACCGGCCAGACCGGCGGGGGCCGTGAGTCCCATGAGCTTCGCACGATAGTCACGCATCCATTCACTGCTGGCATCAAGGCGCGGTGCTGGGCCAGGGGTGGTCGGCATCACGATCATGTCCACGCTTTCGAACCAGGCGCTGATATCCTGATGCAGACGCATCTGACCAGACCGTGCCGCGGTCTCGTCTTCCGCACTCAACTGGCAACACCATTCCAAACGGGTCCGGATGTCCTCCGCCATACGCGGATCCACCTCGCGGAACCAATCCCCGTGGGTCTGCCAGATCGCCCGCCCCTGCAGGACCCGGAAATACTCACTGGCCGATGTGAGCCATGCCGCCTCGAGCGGTATGCGCCGATGAACCTCAAGCTGCGGCTGCTGGCGCAGCCAAGCCTCCTGATCTGCCTGCCAAAGCTCGACGCCATCCATGGTTGGTTCAAGCACGCCCACCCGCACAACCCCGCTGCCGTCGCACTCATCCGCCCCGGGCAGTAACGCCCGGCCAACCGCCAGTAGTGTGGCTGAATCCCGGCTCATCCATCCGACCGTATCGAAAAGGGGTGCCAGCGGTACCATCCCCTCGGTCGAAATCGCACCGTGAGTGGGACGAATCCCGAACAGGCCGTTGTAGCTTGCGGGAACGCGGATGGAACCGCCCGTATCCGACCCCAGCCCGATTTCCGCTTCCCCGGCTGCAACGGCGACGGCAGAGCCGGTACTGGAGCCGCCGGGGAGTCGCTCCGGCGCCATCGGATTCAGCGGCGTTCCGTAATGCGTATTCACGCCGTTCAGGCTGTAGGCAAGCTCATCCGTCAGAGTCTTGCCAATTAGCTGAGCCCCCGCCTTTTGCAGGTCACGGATCACTGGCGATGTTTCACGGGCCACGGGGTGGGTTGCCAGCCAGTAGGGGTTACCCGCGCCGGTTCGGTGTCCGGCGATCGCAAAGAGGTCCTTGACGACCATACGGAAACCAGAAAGGGGGCCGCTCTCCGAGGACAGTTCACCGGGTGCGGCGCGCCATGTATAGGCGCGCGCATCGAACAGCTCATTCATGGGCATCGGATCCGGAATCAGTCAATGTCACCGGGCGTCGGCAACCGCTCACGATAAACATCCCAGTTGGTGGTGATTTCATCCAGTACTGTCTCGCCGACCCGGTAGGCGGACTCCAGAGCCGCGTCGAGTCCGGCGTAGCCCTCGCTTTCCGCAACCAGGTTCTCAGCCGCGCCCACACCGGGCGGAGGCATGGTGTAATTGCTGCCGGTTCGGAGCACCATGACACGATCACTATCGGCAAGCCCCGCCTCATCCAAAAGCTTCAGGGATAGGTAGCTGCCGCTGTCCTCCATGGCCGAAGTCACGAATTGCCCCTCCCCATCAGTCCAGTAATCAACCCACCGATTGGCCCAGTCGTTCATGATCTCACCGTGCCAGAACGTCATCGCTGCCAAATGGTCGCCTTTCAGGACAAACGGAGCCTTCCTGGCGTTTGGATGCTCCGTGTACAGGGAACGTGTTTCTTCCAGAGCCTCGGGGTTGGGCAGTTCCGTGTCCTTTGTCAGTTCATAGGCCCAGTCGGTGAGTTCCGGGTTCAACTGCTGCACCTCGAAGCTGGGGTCGGGCTTGTTGGGGTCATAGGGCTTCTTCGCGTCCCTCGGAAAATAGCCGGTCTCCCAATCGTCAGGTATTTCACGGGCGTCGATGTGGTGCGCCAGATCCCCGTCGACTACGTATTCCGCCCAGGCAGCTGAGCCCAGTGAAGCATCCTCGGGATCAATACCGGCAATGCCGGCGATCAACCAGTAGGCATTGGAAAGGTCAAAGCGCGGATCCATACCCAGTGCCATCACCGCCGAGGAGGAGTAGGCTGTCCCAATGCCGGTCACGATGCTCAGCACACCGGTTTCCTCATTCACGTAGATGTCATGATGCCCTTGGGGAAACGGATATCGCGTATCCAGTTCCTGGCGCTCCTTCCACAGCTGGAACTCCCCTGGCTGGTCACCTTCATCGTCACCAATCTCAAACATGGTGACCACAACGAACTTAATCGGTATCGGCTCTGGTTCCTGCTGGCCGGTCTGCATCATCGAGTGCTGCGCACAGCCGCCCAGCAGAACAAGCGCGGCTACGACCAGCGCGTGGCGTGCATTAAACCTCATTATTCATTCCTCTTTTGGTTGTTAACGGACACCTAGGCGCCCTCGGACTGATTCCGCTGTTTCCAGTTGTGCTGCTTCTGGAGCTGTTGCGCGTACTGAATCCAGCGCTGGGCCCGCTCACGCGAGTCCTCAAAGGCACGGCCCTTGCGAAGGGCTTCGAAACCGCCTTCGAAATCTTCCTGCTCAGTCAGTGCGATACCCAGTAGAACCCAGGCCTCGCCAGGCTCTTCGAGCTCACTCTCCTGCGCCGAGCGCAGGCTGGCTTCCGCTTCCTGCCACCGCCCTCGCTCGATATGAAGGTTCGCGATGCGGACATAGGGGTCTCCTGAGTCGCGCAGCGAGGCCAGCCGTTCGAGCGAATCGATGCCATGCTCGTATTCCCGGGCGGAGATCCAAGCGTTGGCCAGTAGCTCCACGTAATCAGCCTCAGTAGGCAATGCCCCCTGCTCCAGAGCATGATCAAGCAACCGGGCGCCTCGTTCGGGAATCCCACGGTTGATGGCCAACTGGATCATTGAGCGTATGGACCCCTCCTCCTCGAGCACCCCTGACTTCCAGGCCAACTGGAGAACGGCGAGGCCACTGTCCCGGTCATCCAGCTGGACGTAAATGTTAGCCAGCTGTTTCCAGTAATCCGGTTTCTCTGGCCATCGACGCACCATCCGTTTCAGATCCCTGGCCGTCTGCCGGTAATCGCCTTGCTGGAAGCTGGACGCCACCAACAACTGGAACCAGCTCTCCCGGGGATCATCACTGGCCTCAATCGCCCTGTTGGCCATTGCCATGGCGCCGTCATAACGCTCGGTCTGGGCCATCAGGTTGGCCAGGAACATATACTGCTGCGGCTTTGGCTCTTCCTGGGATTCAAGCCAGGCTCTGGCATACTTTAGGGCCTGTTCATACTGTTCCTCGGAGGCATAAAGTTGCGCCAGCATGCGCCCGACCTGCTGATGCATCTGCTCAGGAAGCTTGCCGGTGTCGTGGCTCACTTTGAGGTGCTGGATGGCCTGCGGGTAGTTTTCCCGGCTCAATTCGACCCTACCCAACATCTGCAGCACCACAGCCTGGTCAATGGTGTCGGCCTCGAGGTCCTCGCGCAGACCGTCAATCTCGTCATAGGCATCATCGAGCCGATCCTCCCCCATCAACTTCTGAGCTTCCTTGAGCCCCTCGTAGATCGGCCCACTGACATTCTCTTCCCCGGATACGCCAGCCGAGACAAACGCCATCAAAACCCCGACCATCAACACCCAGTGTCCCGTTTTCCGAATCATCGCTCTGACCTCCCCTGCTCTACCCAGGCTCATTTGTCCAGGGTGAATTCAATCGTCTGTCGGGCTTTCTGTGGTCTGTTTTCGCCATTTTCGGTTTTCGGTCGGAAGCGCCAACGCTTCATGGCACGAACAGCTGCATCATCGAACATCCGTGGTGGTTCCGACTCCAAGACCTCGACGCTGGCGACTGTCCCGTCCGCACGGATATCAACCGCCATGGTGACGTAGCCCTCAAGTCCGGCCCGCTTGGCCTTCTGCGGGTAGTTAGGGGGCACCCGGAGCGTGGGCACAGCGTCGGAACTGAATCCAGAAAGACCACCACCATCCCCGGCGCTCAGTCCTTCCAGCGACATACCCTCACCCTGGCTGACCGAGGCATCCATGCTTGGCATGTCCATGCTGAGCTGCTGGCTGGTATCCGGCTGATCGCTCTCGACGCTGGCGTCCGGCGTCTCGGGCGACGGTTCAGGCTCCGGCGGTGGATCCGGCTGTTCGCGGTCTTTGGTCTCCGCTTCCTGTTCCGCGGAGTCAACGCGCACGAAGTTGAGCGAGGCACTCTGGCTGTCCTCTTTTTCGAGGTCCCCATCCATGGCGACCAGCACCTGCATCCCGATGAACACCAGGAGGCTCAGCCCCGCCGCCACAAGAAGACTCAGAACGTACTTCGCCACCATTACCTGCTCTCCGAAGCAACCGACACCGATTCCGCCCCGGCCAGGCGGGCCTGATCCATAACCCTGATCAGGGTGTTCGTATTGGAATCCTGGTCCGCAACGATAACCACACCCGCTCCTGGGCTCTCAGCCAGAGCGCGTTCCACGTTGGCTCGCACGGCGCGCGTGTCGACCTCCCGGTCGTCCATGTAGATCTGGTTGTTGGCATTTATGCCCACCTGAATGCTGTTGGATTCGGTTTGTACCGCCGTTTCAGCGTTCGGCCGGGTCACGTCCACGCCGGCCTCCTTCACGAAGGTGGATGTCACGATGAAAAAGATCAGCATGATGAAGACCACATCGAGCATGGGCGTCATGTCGATTTGGTTATCATCCTCTTCACCGTTCAAAAACTGGTTGTCGTTCATAGCAACCTCTCTCGTGTGCAGGGCGTTAATGCGTGGTCATACCACTCGCCAGCCGGTGCATTTCCCGCTGATAGCGCCGGTTGAGTTCTGTCGAGAACGGGATTCCCAGGAGGGCGACCACCATCCCGGCCATGGTCGGAAAAGTGGCCGAACTGACCCCGTCCGCCATGGCACGGGGGTTCCCCGACCCCAGGAATGCCATCACGTCAAAGACCTGGATCATGCCGGTGACGGTACCGAGCAGCCCCAGAAGGGGCAGTGCGGCGATCAGGGCCGTAATCAGGTTCAGATTCCGGATCATCTGGCAGTCCACCTCGGAAATCAGCTGTCGCCGGTATTGTTCGCCGGCCCAGGAACGCTTGTTCCCGGCCTGCTCCCAGCTCTCCAGACGGGCGTGACGCTCCGCCGGCAACTGCCGGAAAAAGAACCAGTAACGCTCGAAGATCAGGACGAACAGACAGAACGTCACCGCCAGGATCAGCCACAGGACGTCACCCCCTGTCTCCAGGAAATCATTCAGAAGGCCCAGTGGATCCATGCCCTCACCTCCCCCCTAACTGTTCCGTGATTCGGCGATATTGACGGCCTTGCGGGCCACCATGCCGTAGGACTGTTCACCGATGATCTTGCCCAATTGCTGAATCCGACTGCTCAGAAAACTGGAGGACAGCAGCAGTGGGATAGCGACGATCAGGCCCAGCACTGTCGTGATCAGCGCCTGGGAAATCCCGCCGGCCATGAGCTTGGGATCACCGGTCCCGAACAGCGTGATCGCCTGGAAGGTGCTGATCATTCCCGTCACCGTCCCGAGCAGCCCCATAAGGGGCGCGATCGCCGCCAGTACCTTGACCGTGGGCAGCCCCTTGCGCAGCTCTGCCATATCCGAGAAGGTCACCTCATCCAGTTTCTTACTGAGCACTTCCAGATCATCCAGGTGCTTGTTCTCGTAGTAGGCCAGCATCATCCGTCCGAGCGGGTTATCCTCACGGGCATGCTCCATATCGTTAAGCTGCTGCTTGATCCGGCGCGACGTGCGGGTCAGTCGGGCCCCACGATCCACCACCACCAGAAGGCCGATCACACCAAGGGCGAGAATGATGTAGCCGACGATACGTCCCTGCTGGACGCGCTCCATCAGGGTCGGAACCTGTACCAGAAGCCCCAGAAGCGCCCCTCGAGAGGGATCCATGGAAAAGCCGACCTGGCTGCCGTCGCTGGTGTTACTGAGTTCCGAGGCACTGTCGCGGGCCTGGCCACCAGGCTGGCGTGAAAGTTCCACCAGGGCTTGAGATTCCGGCGAAAACTCCAGGTACTTGTCTCCGGCAACTGCGTTGAACGTGCCCACCCGCGTTACCGGAACCGTGTCACTCTGGCCGCTTGGGCGTGTCACTTCGGCTTCAAAGCGTGAGACCTTTCCGGACTCCGAGATTTCCTGAAGCATCAGGCTCCAGAGTTCGCGCATCTGTCGGATAGTGGGAACATCCTCCACCTCGGCCAGGGATTCGATGGTGCTACCCCGCTCCGGATGTTCGAGATTGACCATCGAGTCGAAGAGCGTGCCCTCAAGATCACCGGCAACCTGGCGGAAAACACCAAATAGTTCGCCCAGATTGCCGCTGCGTTGATTCAGCTGCTCCTCGAGTTCCGCCAGTGTTGATTCGTTGTCGTCAAAACGCTGCTGCAGTTCCTCCCGTTGAGCTTCGGCGGAAGCTACTTTGGACTTAACCTCCTCCAGCATCGCCTCACGTTCTTCCGCACGCTGCAGGAAACGCTGCAACCGCTCGTCGTTGTGAGTCGCCTCAGATTCCACGTCCTGCTGGACGCGTTGGTAAAGCTCATCAATCGTTGTCTGTGCGAAAGACTGACCGGGTACTGACACGACGAGCGCCGTAAAAAAGGTTGCTAGTGCTACTACATGCTTGATTGGTGATTTCATCATTGCGGCATCCTTACTGCTCAGGCGCATTAATGGGCAGGGTCAGAAGCTCGGGAGGCGCCTGGTCCCGCGCGATTCGCAACCCTTCTTCAACCGATTCGAGGTAGCTGGGCTGGATCTTTTCCCAGCGATCCTCGGAGGGATTCCAGCGGCCGCTGTTCTCCCCATCGAGCGTCTGGTAATAGAGCCCGACACGGCCAATGCGCAGGAAGTCGACGCGACGTGCCTGGTCATCAACCACCAGGTCGCCGCGATAGGCCTCGATCGTGCGGCCATACTCAAGTTCGACCTGATAGGCTTCCAGGATGCGACGGTACTTCTCACCGACCGTGACATCCGCCCGGTCCACAAGATCACGAAGGTTATCCACCCGCTCCTGGCGTTCCTGTTCGAGGAAGGGCGCATCCGCTTCCACCAGTTCGGCAAGCGTGTCCGTCATCTCGATCATCAGCGGAAGTGCCCCGGTTTCGATGGTGTCGATCTCCTCGATCTGGCTTCGGATCTTGTCCATTTCTTCGTTCTGTGAAGAGACGAGGCGCTCCATTTGCCTGTTGTAAATCTCCAGGCTCTCCAATCGCTTCACCGCGCTGCGGTATTGCTGGAAGTCCTGTTTGGCCTGATCGTCCAGCTCATTAATGCGTGACTGTGTCGAGGCAGAATCCCTGTTGATTGCCTTCTGGGTTTCAATGCTGTCATCAACCGCCAGCGCGAGCGGCGAGCCGATGACCACAGCGCAGATCGAAACACTGAGAAGTCTGCGAAAAACCATAGTTACCCTCTTTCTCGTATCGGCCCCGCCCAAAGGCGGGGCCACTGTTCAGCTGATTCCTAGAAGCTGTAGGAGAGACTTGCCGTCCAGTTGCGCGGACGTTCCGGTTTGACCACGGTGGAACCGAAAAGATCCGGGAAGTTGGAGCGGAAGTAATCCTCATCCGTGACGTTGCGAACCTGCACGTCGAACTTCCAGGGGCCGGTGCGGTAGTTGACTCCCGCATTGACAAGGGTGTAAGCCGGCAGGCGCACGGACTTGGAGAAGCCCGAGTAGACCGAGTCCACATGCTGGACACTGGTCGTCATCCCGAAACCGTTGCCGAACTGGTAAGCACCGGTCACGCTGTAAACATGCTCCGGAACACCGGCTTTACGGGCGTCGCTCTCGGAGCTGACCGGGATCAGACCTCCGGGCTGGTTCCCGTAAACCTGCGAGGGATCATCAACGTTCGGCAGATCCTCCGCTCCCAGGAAGCTGAACTGAGAGCCGTTCTCGAGCGCTGTCAGGTTGATGACTTCCAGATTGGTATAAGCGGCGGTCAGAGTCAGGTTGTCCGTGGCGATGAGCCGGGCCTCGAACTCATACCCTTCCGTCTCAGTCGTGTTGTTACTGGTCAGATCCTGGGCGTTAAAGTTCGTCCGCTCCTGCTTAAACCAGGCACCGGCGAGGAACAGGCGCCCGTTTAGCAGATCAGCTTTAACGCCAAGCTCTTCCAGCTCGGAGGTCGCCATGGCATCGCCATCGGCAATTAGGTCCGGACTTACCTCAGAGCCCTGATCCGAGATAACCGTGGCCTGTTCGGAGACCGTGACATAGGGGGTAACACCCCAATCAGTCTGGTAGTTCAGGCTGGCCGTCCAGGACACCTCACTGTCACTGTCATCCGCGCTAAGCACACCGGGATCCAGATCTGGGTCGATCTTGCTGGCGTCACGCTTGGCGTTGAAGTCAACGTAGTCGTACCGGGTCCCCAGCAACAGACCCACTCGATCCGCGATTGTGAAGTCACCCAGATAGGCCAGGCCGTAATTGGTGTAGCTGCCGTACTGATAGTCGTCGAAATTCTCGCCGGACTGGGTTGAGAGCAACCGCTTGTCCCGCGGGGTCGACGGCTGGGTCAGATCCCGGCGGTCGAAGAACTCGTAACCAAAGTCATTGCCCCTTTCGTATTCGGTATAGCGGATCGAGGGCGAGATCTGATGACTGCCATCCAGCCAGTCGGCATGATCCACGTCGAATGAGAAGATGGTCTGGTTCTCCACAACCCAGCTGTCGATGTTGCTCGAGAAGCCATAGGCATTCTCGTTGATGCTGTCCAGAGACTCGTAGAACGTCTTGTTCTTGAGCTGGGCATTGCGCCCCATGTCGTGAATGAGATCGAAGTAAAGCGTCGTCACATCGGATTCAAGCCGATCCTCGGGCGCTACCAGAACCTCATCACCGTCAAGCTGGGCGGTGCCCGAATTCTCTAGCTCAGCATCGGGTCCAAAATCATCCTCGGTCACTGCAGAGGGGACCGGGAAGAACGGAAGAACCCCGTTCTCGAAATCCGCATTCTTGAATTCGCCCCGTGATAGCCGGCCGTCGTTGTTGGTATCGAGATCGGGCGCCAGACCGGTCGTATAGGTGCCATTGTCGATAAGGTCCTGAGTTACCCGGTTCCACCCGGCGACCTGGTTACCATCAAAATCCTGGCGCATCCCGCCGAATTCGATCCGGGTACTGCTGCTGAAGGCAGTATTGAATGACGCCTGCATGACACTCTGGTCGGTATCTGTATTCCGGTAGTAGTCGTCAGAGGTCTCCGCTTCGCCGTAGAGGTAATAGCCGAAGTCCTGGCCGCCGAGCTCTCCGGGACCGCCCACTTCCGCGCGCAGGATGTTCTTGTCCCAGCTGCCTTTGGTCAGCGACATCTCACCGGTGGGCTCATCCAGATACTGACCCGTTTCAACCCTGGCCGACTTGGGAACAAAGTTCAGGTAACCACCAATCTTGGAGGGTCCCATGATTGGACTGGCTGGCCCCCGCACAACGTCGACCCGATCCGAGGCGGCAATAGGCGTGGGGAAGTTACCCGGGTTATTGAGTCGTCGTACCCCACGAAAATAGTTCTCGCCGGGATTACCACGAACATCCAGCGAACCGCCAACCCCAAAGAAGGATTGGCGAAACGAACCGGGGGCGATCAGTGCCAGGTCATTAATGGATTCAATCTCGAAGTTCTCCATCATGTCCGCACTGACCGAGGTGGCGCCACGCGGCGTCTCCATCAGGGTCTTGTCGAACCCGAATACGGATTCGACCGGTTCCGTCGGCATCATCCCCATGGGGTCGTCCACCCGGTCCTGAGCCTGGTACCGATCCAGCTCAAGCATGTCCTCGCTCTCGCTGGTGGCCTGGTCTTCAGACGTCTGCCCCAAAGCAACTCCTGGAAAGGCAATTGCGCAATGCAGCCCGATTACCAGGGCCAATCTGTTTCGTTTAAAACGCGTCCTGTCGGTCATGTCCCGTCCACTCCTAAAGCCGTCTCACATACCGTTATCTGCCATCAGGCATCGGCTCACCCGGCTGCAATCGCTGTGCCATTTCCTGTCCAACTGGTTACCTTTTGGGTTTTCCAGTTTTTATGCCATATTTTTCAAGTATTTATGAATATTATTTAATTGTCCGACAGGATATTTGTGTGATGGAATGGCTCAAAGCTCGCTGCTATGGCCGGCTCAGGAACCCCAAGTTGATGCAGCCGGGGAAGACGGTGCACCAAAAGGTATCCTGCTCATTAACGCGACGTGACTATTCAGACATCAAAGGGGAAGGCGAAGACGGGGAGGTCGTCTTCAGCTGCAGGATCAGGGCGCCAGGAGAGCACTCAGTGTCCTGCGCCGCACAGGTCGTAATAGCGGCATATGAAGCCATTGTAGGTTGGCTCTACATCCTCGAAAGCGGTTATGCCGGATTCACGGAACCTGGACTCAAAAGCCGCAATTTCATCCTTGTAACGCTTCACCAGTCGATCCCGGACAGACTCTTCCAAAAACCCATGCCGCAGGGAATTGAGGCTCAGTTTCCGGATCTCGTGCCAGGAAAGATCAAACTCCCTGACAGCAACGAAGAACTCATCCGTCAGGTTGGAATCCCACATTCCACGGTCATCCGTGGAGAGAGCAACCGGAATCCCTAATCTCAGGTACTCCGGGAAGGGGTGCTGGGCAAAGTCATCCACGTACTCGAGCAATAGATTCGAGATCAGATTGATCTCGATCAGGTAAGGACCATGCCGCAGTTCCCGCAGAAGGGGCTGGTCGTTGATCAGTTGCAGGCCATGGCCGATCCGGTCAGCGCCCAACATAAGGGTATTTCGGATATGGCTGTTTGGTTCGTCCAGCTCGCCGGCGTGGATCGAAAGATTGACATCACTGTGTTCCCGGCGGAGGTAACGCAGGGTTTCCCGGAAGCGCATTGGGTATCCCTTGTCATTATCCTCCCGGCCAACCATATTGACCCCTACGTAAAGGTCGCGGTTGTCACTGACGAACGCGTAGTCATCAATCAACTGCTGTTCAGCATTGGGCGCAAAACGCAGGATGGATTCCTGGAGCCGCACCGTTACACCGGTGTCTAACGCATCTGTCTCAGCCAGCCGCTTCCTGTAGATATCCGCAACCTCGTCTCTGGGAATCAGGTCGCCACCCGGTGTGCGATACCCTGCGCTGCCCATCATGGACTCCAGGTAGATCACCCCCTCCTCAGAAAAGGCCTTCATGTTGCGATACAGCACCTCGGCCATCAGATAGGGGTTGGCGGTCAGGGCCCCCAGGCGTTGCCAATGACGCTGAAAGAACTCATCACGACCCTCGTGGGATTTATCCAACCGGATACTGTCGAGCCAACCCTCCTTCTGCTGCTGGGTCAGATCCTCAAGCCGCCGATATTCAGACTGTCGGCACTCCGACATGGATTGGTAGGTGGCTTCAGTCACGTTCCGGAAGTACATCTTATAGGGCGTGCGCCCGAACTCATCCCGACCATAATCACCGCAGTTATTGATTCGGACCTTAGTGTAATAGCGATAGCCATTATCTTTCTGGTCCAGGGCCAGCTCGTACCACCAGGAAGGAAACGCGTTACCACTCATATGATTGTGCAGATCGCCGCCCTTGGGCATGGCATAAAGGAAGCGATACAACTCATGATCCGAGGCGTTTTCCCGGAAGCTCTCGAACCAGGCTTCGTCCGGCGGGATGGCGGCGGTGGCCGTACATGCCATCATCGCGAGTAACACTGAAACCACAAGACTGCCAGCCCGATCACCAGAACACCGCATCATCTTTCCCGCCTTTCGCCCATGCATATGGCCAACGAGTCAGCAATTTCTGTACCACGTCACTTCGCCTATTAAACGCCCCGTGCGAGGCTCTCTTTTCCTGTCCAATTGGTTCAGTTTTGATCCTTGTTGGTGCATTCAACGATTCGATGCCCCCAAAACGCACTTCAGTGCGCCTGAACCGCCAGCTCAACGCCGTTACATAGCCCATGGCACACATCTTGAATCCGGACCGGTACTGATGGAACGAAATGGAGAGAACGGCATTGACTCAAAACGGGGCCAGTACTGAACCGGATTACCCACGGGATATGGTCGGGTATGGACGCGATCGCCCTCCGGCCAACTGGCCTGGAGGAGCCCGAATCGCACTGCAATTTGTGCTGAACTACGAGGAAGGAGGTGAGAACTGCGTACTCCACGGCGATGCCCATTCGGAGACGTTTCTCTCTGACATCATCGGAGCGCAGCCCCACGCAAGCCGTCACATGAGTATGGAATCGCTGTACGAGTACGGCTCAAGGGCAGGCTTCTGGCGCATTCACAGACTGTTCCAGCACTACAGGCTGCCGGTTACTGTCTTCGGAGTTGCCATGGCCATGCAGCGTAACCCAGATGCGGTTGAGGCCATGCTGGAGGCGGGGTGGGAGATCGCGAGCCATGGCTATCGCTGGATTGACTACCAGTCTGTTCCGGAAGTTCAGGAGCGGGAACACATGCAGGAGGCCATCCGAATTCACAGGGCGTTGACGGGTGCCACACCCCTCGGATGGTATACGGGGCGGGACAGCCCCAATACACGCCGGTTGGTTCTCGAGCAACAGCAATTCCTTTATGACGCCGACTCATACGCCGACGATCTGCCCTACTGGCACCATGAGCCAGGCCATCGCCCTCACCTCGTGATTCCCTACACCCTGGACGCCAATGATATGCGATTCCTGACGCCCCAGGGATTCAACTCGGGTGAACAGTTCTTTCAGTACCTCAAGGACAGCTTCGATACCCTTTACGCGGAAGGCGACACCTCACCTGCAATGATGAGTGTCGGCCTGCACTGCCGAGTGATCGGACGTCCCGGTCGCTTCCAGGCACTGGCGCGTTTCCTTGAGTACGTCCTACAGCACGAGGATGTCTGGATATGCCGCCGCCTGGACATTGCGCGGCACTGGTACAAGGAGCACTACCCTACATCTGACGCCCAACAAAGAACAGGAAGCGCAAAGAGATGAAAAAATACATTACCGCAACAGCCATTGCAGTCACTCTCGCCACAGCCGGCTGCAGTATGCATGGACACCAAGCATCGCCCTCTCCCGCCGCCACTCCGGACAGAGCAGCTGTAATCGAGGGGCTCGGGCTCGAGAAACACGTTGAGGGGGGCTATTTCCGGCGCACCTACCAGTCCGACCATCGACCGATGCTGGAAACCGAGGCAGGAGAACGGTTTCTGATGACGTCCATTTTCTACCTCCTGACGTCCGACTCGCCCGTTGGCCATTTCCATCACAACCGATCGGACATTGTTCACTATTACCATCAGGGCGATCCGATACGCTACACACTGATCCATCCAGACGGCACGCTGGAGCAGGTTGTCATGGGGCCGGATGTTGCCAACGGACAACGTTTGCAGCTGCATGTCGCTGGCGGTGTCTGGAAAGCTTCAGAACTGCTCGAGGGTCCCTATGGCTATGGTCTCATCAGCGAAGCTGTCTCTCCTGGCTTCGATTACGACGACATGACGTTAGGTGATGCGGAAACCCTGCGAACGCAATTCCCCGAACATGAGGGGCTCTTCGAGCCATTAACGCGGAAATAGTCGATGAGACTTAAGGACTAAGCGTTGAGATGCTGAAGTAATTCGAAAGGAATTGGTCGGGGCGGCAGGATTTGAACCTGTACGGTGTGTATCAGCGGGTGCGCTATAGTATATAAATCAGAAAGATACGAAAGGCGCACCCGCCGGATCACGCCCCTTTACCCGCTGCGTGTGCTGGCTCTTGTGCTGGGCGCTGTCGTCTCGATGCGGTAACCAGAAGTCCATAAGCCACTACCATTATGCTTGTGAGAGAGATCGACCATGGCGTCTTACCTCAATCACCCTCCCCGAACTTGAGCAACCTAAGCTCCTCGATATCCATTTGGCCTTTAGACGGCGCGTAGTAAGCCTGAAAAAATCGAAAGTCTGTGCGTCCTTCAGCGCGACATTTCTTTTCTATCACCTTAACCATCCTTAGCTTATCTTCGCTGCTCATACGCATACCAAAAACGATGCCCTCAAGTTGGGAGAGCTCATACGTCAGTGGTTCGGGCGCTGGGTCACCAGTAAACAGCGTTGAGACGATCAGTCGCTCTTCATCCTCGTGTTTCCAATCAGGATGTTTCCACGTTGTGCGCTCAAACGCCTTCTCCCAGTGAGCCTCCCGCCATGCCTCAATATCATCTGTCAGTTCTTTCAGCCGAACACTGGCCTGCCCCGATTCTGACCTCATCCAGGTCTGCTCAAGTTTTGTAATCGGTAGCATCCCAATCTCAAGAAAACTGTCGACCGCTGGCGGTCGATCGCGATAATTCACAGGACGGACCTCAAGGCTGCATCCTTGCTTCCCTGATCCAACCACTCCTTGGACGGGAAAGAAGCGCTTGGTGCCCCGCCGTTCTGTACGGAAAACCAGAGCTGCCCCCCGATGTTCAGCACCGTACGTCCCCCACATAGAGGTATTCAGACAATTACGACTAAAGCATGCGACCCGCCAAGGAGTGAAGTGAAGGTCCCGGAGAAATGCATCAACATAGGTCTCCGGAAATCGCATGAGGAGCGCTACTAGCTTTCGGCCCTTAGCCTTATCGTCAAAGCGGCTAAGCATCTGTAGTTCAAGCTCATGATTCACTCTATTGCTAACGGAGGCCAAGAGCTCAAGCTGATCCTCGACTGCCATCTCGATCGATGAAGGCTGGAGAGTAACTTCATCCCAACCATTTATAATGGTCTTTACAGAACCCTCAGTACGTCTTCCAAAAGGCAGTTCAATCTCGCTCAGGCCATGTTTCTTGAGGACTCTAAATAGATTGGGCAATGCCGTCTGATGAACAAGAAGCAAAAGATTCGTCAGGCGCTCGCGTCGTAACGGAATTGGTTGCCGACCAAGTAAAATGGCCAGTTCAAAGCTCTCGATTTCGGTGCAAAAGTCTGAACAGAACTCACGATAGAGGGCCTTAAAAGAGCTGGTAGGAAGATCCATCTCAGTAAGCGATGCGCTTACATTGGCCTGATCAATTTCTTCAGGCTCGAAGATCAACCAAGAAGCGGCATACCAAATTAAAGCGAGAGCATAGTGTCGAAAAAGGTTCTCCCACAGCACTTGATCCCCATCCCAGAATGCGTCGCTGAGACCTTCCATGGGGTCATTGAGGGCGTCTGGGTGAGCGAAATAGATTGTTTGCTTTTCCAGTTCTTGAAACCCACCATTTTCTAGATCGTCATCTAACAGAGCTTTGGCACTCCTGAAGCGAAACAGGAACTCGCCGTTATCCAGATTTACCATACCTCCGTCTAAGCCCATCGTTTCGCTCTCACCTAAATGGCAAATAATCGCGCAACACCCCACATTGCTGCGCAAGCCTACTCTTATGGAATCCCCCAAAGTTTGGTCTAACGGTTTTCTCCTTCGTGGATGGAGTTCCCCCAAAAAGTGGGGGAACTCCAGCGTCGCCTCGAGCCATTTGTTAGGAGCACGATTCTCGCTCTGTCGGGGCCGTCAGTAGACGGCAAGAGTATTTTCGTTCACCCCACGAGACTGCAAATGTCTCAGACACCTCATGCCAAGTACCACCAGGGTACCCACTGCCGTGATTGGCGCCCATACACGAGCACTCGCAGTGGAGGCCCTTAGCATTCCAGCAAGCGGGAGCGCATTTCTGCTGCTCTTTATAGAGCTGAACCACATAGGCCTTTCGATACCTCTTCAAGAGCTGCTGGACGAGATTTTCGAACCAAGCGATCGGGACCTCCCAAGCCTTGTACTGCGGATTCCATTTCGGTTTCGTCCTTCGGTCTCCGCGGAGCCATTCGAAATTGTCATTCGCGTAAGGAAGACGGACGAGTAGAGGGTTCGGCCTCGATCTCCTAAACACTACCGGCACGGTAGCCTGCTTCCAAAGCGCTCGGAGGTCTGCGTATTGGGCTTGCATAGGCTTCGGACTACGTCCTTCTCCTAACGAGACTGTAGAAAAACCCGCTTCCGGGCGCACTCCACAGTCTTCTTGCTTGTTCGTTTCACCAGCCGATTAGCTGGCCTGATCGTTTTCCACCGGTTCCGGTGTCCGGCTCCGTTTAGCTGATTTCACCATGGGCGGCCTTAAAAGGCCGGTCACAACCGGCTTCTGGCGACACATTCCCGCCTCGCTGCCTCATGCCGCCACCTGCCCGTAGTTAGCCAGCTTCATATTGTGCACCAGGCAGTATAGCTGCCATTGGCCCTGGACTTTGCGCTTGCCGCGCAGGCTGAACCGGTCCAGTCGTTTGGTCGTCCCGATATTGCCGAACACCGGTTCTACCACCGACATCCGGTGACTGTAGATGCGCTTGCCTTCGGGGCTGTCCACCCGGTGTTTCATCCAGTCTGTGTAGTTGGGTGAGCGGTTCTGGTCCAGGACGAAGCTCACCTGCCGGCCCTTGCCGTGGCGGTGATCGGCGGCACTGGGCGTTTGCATGCAGCGGTGTTTCTTCGGGCAGTGGCGGCACTGGAGTAGTCGGCCTTCGAAGTAGGCTCTGGTGGTACCGTTATTATCCGGTCGAGCGCCCCGGTGACTGAGGCGGTTCCTTGCGGGGCACACACACATGAGATTCACCGGATCGAAATGGAACTCGGAGGCTGGAATGACCTCTTTTCACTGGGATTGGTTGGTGGTCTGATGGCGTTTGCCGTACTTGGCCTTCTGCTCGGCGAAGGCCGGATCGCGTTGGCGAAACTGGTTATCCGGGATGTAGCCGTTGATCTGGCGCTGGTGGAGGTAGTGGGCATTGGCTTCGTTGGCGAAACCGGTGTCGGCGGTGACGATGGTCCCGCTTTGGTAGATATCGGTGTTGATGCCCAGTCGTCGGTAGCGCTGCTCAACCTGCTCCAGAACGGGTTTTAGCGTGTGGTGCTCCTGGCCTTCGCCGAAGGCCTGGGCGTCGATTTCAGAGACATCAATCCAATATGCAAACCGATATGATATCAGCCTCTACTTATGGCTAGGGACGTCGATCAAATCTAAACAAATAAAAAAATCGATGAGCTGGCAAGCCACCGTGACAAGTAGCTCATACACATGTCGTGGGTGCCAGGAATGGCCATGCAACCTGATGTCAACCATCCATTGGGTGAGTTTCAAACCCTTGAGGTCCCCGGTATCAATTTAACCGGACTTCCACCTGAAGAGGGCTACTATGAAACTCCTAAACTCGAACGAGTCACATACTCGACGAAACACAATTTCCACGAAAATATCCTGCCCGGGCTACACCATTGAGTTAACTCAAAAGGGCGTCTGCCCAAATAGCGCGTTTAAACTTCGTGCTGACGTCTTCTGTAGAGAGCTTAAGTGGGTTGGTCATCCCAGCCACATGTTTGAACAGGATCAATTTGATGAACATGTTTTTCATATCTGTTTATGGGTGGGTAATACCGTTGCGGGTTACCTCAGAATACATCCTCGGTTTGCTCCATGGATGATTGAGGACGTTTTCCAAGATCATGTCCCTGAAACGGTTCAATTGAGAAACCACGGGGAATGTGAGGTTTCCAGACTGGCTGTCCACCCAAAATATCGAAAACATTCCCTGCCAGACGGCTCCAATACAGTTGCCACGCTATACAGGGCATTGCACGTCTTCTGTAATCTACATCGATTTCACACATGCTGGATGATCATCACAAGAAGAGTTCTCTATTCCTTGAAAGCCAACGGCCTTCCATGTGAAGTTTTCAATGCATGTGATTTAAACAGCTTGGACCCAAAGAATGATCCTGTCTTATCTAGGTTAATCTGGGATAAATTGGAGGCGGCAGGAGAGCCCTTCAATGGTTTTAATGTGATTTAAAGGATGGAGTTATTTCCTACGACACTAAATCAAACCCAAGTAGTTGCCCTTGCGAAACTCGCCTTCCAAGCTGGAATGGTTACGTGATCCGCACCGCTGAAAACGGATACTCAGTCGGTAGTTTTCAACCCAGTTGTCCAAAAAGTTCGTTCTAAGCCGCGCATTGATTCCGCTCAACTTCCTGGGGCTTGCCCGGATTGAGGGGAACGGCTCCGGCGGCTTCCCAGTTTCGGGTTTCGCCGGACCAGCGCTTCGGATTATTGCGTTTGGCCTGCTCGTATACCGCCTTGCGGTAAGCCAGCTGGTGCTGGTTTTCGCCGCGGTGGCGGGCGCCCGGCTTCACGAAATTGATGCCACTGTGCAGGTGCTGTTCGTTGTAAGCATGCTCGAAGCACAGCATCGACTGGCGAACCGTTTCCAGCAACTTGAAGCCCTTGGGCGGCCACTTCGGGCAGTATTTGACGGTGCGGAACAGCGACTCCGAGTACGGATTGTCGTTGCTCACCCGGGGCCGGCTGTAGGACATGGTCATGCCCAGTTCCGCCAAGCGGGATTTAAGCGTGTAAGAGGTCATGGGCGCGCCGTTGTCCGAGTGCAGCACGGGCGGATTGTCCCAGCAGCCTTCACGAGCGCCCGCTTAACCAGCGCTCTGGCATGCTCGCCAGATTCCGTGTCATGAACCTCCTAGGCAACGATTTTGCGGCTGTAGACATCCAGGATCAGGTACAGGTACCAGAACAGTCCCTTCACGTTGGATGGACAGTAGCTGATGTCCCAGCTGTAGGCCTGGTTGGGCCCAGTCGCGGTAAAGCTGGTCGGTTCCGGCACCTGACTGGGCGGCTGACCCCGGCCCCGGTGACTGAGCTGGCGATGCTTTTTCAGAACCCGATAGAACCAGGACTCGGAGGCGATGTAGATGCCCTTATCGGCCAACGCCGGTACGATCTGCGACGGTGGCAGACTGCGGAACTCGCTCAGGTTGCAGATATCAAGCATTGCCTGTTCTTCCTCGGGCGTGAGTTGATGAGGCTGTAGCGCGGGCTGTGTGTCCGGGCACCGATCCGCCGCCACGCGGTCCCTCTCGCGCCAGCGCTTGATCGTGCGCTCGCTGAGCGCCATCAGCTGCGCCACCTTGTAGCGTGGCGCACCAGCGGCACCCGCCTCATCAAAGTATTCAATCAGCCTTGCACGTTTGGTCAACGGAGTCCGCTGTCGTCGTCCCGGTCGCTGGCGTACAAGGCTTCGAGCTTTTTTGATAGCACCAGAAGCGAGGTGGTCTCGGCCATGGCCTTGTCCTTGCGCCGCAGCTCGGATTCCGGCTTATGGATCTTTTTCTTGCTCTGCTTTTGCTGGCGTTGAGCCTCTTTCTGCTGGTTCTGCTGTTGGCCGGCACCGTGCAGGTAGGCTTCTTTCCAGCCCTGGATCTGCTCAGGATACAAACCCTTTTCCCGGCAATAAGCGCTGAGCTCGGTCTCTGACATGGCGCGGTCTAGATCACCACAGCCAGCTTGGCATCGGCGGCCCAGTCGTCCCCGGTCTTGCGATTTCCAGGCACAGGCATTCCCCGTTCACGGCATTATTTCAGCCAACTATACAGGGTCACATCGGAGATGCCTTCCTCAGCGGACACCGACACCACCGTGCGATTCATAGGGGGCAACAGCTTGTTCAGCACCACTGCTTTAGATTCTTCGGAGTACCTTCGCATGACTGCTCTCATACCGCCCTCTCTGAATGGGTTCAGGCGAAATCGCCATCTTAACAACTAGCCTGACAGAGAGGGCAACGGAGGCATGTGTCAGGGGAATACTGTCACTGTACAGACCGTCGAAACTGATCTCAGACGTAAAAAGGAATAAAACTCCATTTATCCGACATCCTAGAACGACGGTCTTATAAATTTCTAATCTACTATTCAGATTTCAACACTTCAACTATCTCGTTCAAATGAATATACGTGCTGTCAAGAACGGTAATTTCATCGAAGTCTTCATCCTTTAAAAGGAACGACAGCTCGGTACCTCCTAATATTATCGAATCAATATTAAAATTGTCCTTTATAGCATTAATCTCGTCCATAAATTCTCTCTTGGTAGTTTCTTTGTAGACTCCGCACATTAGTTCATTCATATAGCGATCGTGAAATAACTCTACTTTATTACTAGGTGGCAAAGCTATCTCTATACCTTTTTTTGAAAACTCATAAGGATAAAAGTCACCCACCATTGTCGATTTAGTTCCCAGTATGCATGGTTTCCGCAATCCAAGTTGGGAAGCTCTTTCAACCGTAACCGACACTATACTAATTAGAGGAATCGGTGACGAGGCTTGGACCTCATCAAAGACAATATGAGGAGTATTAGACGCCATAATAGCAAAGTCAACTCCAGACCTTGAGAGCCTTTCCAGCTGATGCACCATTAATTTACAGAGCCCTTCAAGGTCACCGGACTCAACATACGAAAGCATCTCAGACGCATCGATACTATTTATAAAAATATTGGGTTGTTTATGGCCTGACGATCGGAAGAAATCCGATATATACCTGTAGTACAAAATAGTGGTTTCCGGGCCAATACCACCCACAATTCCTAGTTGTTTTGTCATTCCCAGATCCTTTTAAAACTTTTTAAACAACAAGCGTCAATTTTAAATGGCACGCATATTTCCCAAATCTTTACCAACATTTTTATCGTTTTTCCTTAAAAAAAGGACGTCTTTAGTGTTTTTCTTTAATGAATCATCGTCGAACCACCAGTACTCGAACGATTTTCCATTCATCTTCAAGAGCTGATCATAAAAATAAGGTGATCCCGCACGGCCAGTAACTCCACCATTTAAAATAGCAATAACTTTTTTTGAATCATTTAGATCGACAACCATCCTCATCGTTTGCATAAACTTCGGTTCGAAAACATCACTATATGGACTAACTGCTCTATTTAAAGTCTCACCGCTTCCAGCTTTATGAACTTCCATCCCCTCAAAAATCATTTTATTAATACCTTTTCGGCCAAATGGATGCACAAATTGAGCTTTCTGAGCGTTCCCGAGCGGCTGAACCGATTCCAAAGATGGCGCCTCTTTTAAAAATTCATCAGCAACCTTCCGGATGAGCGCGAGGTGTTCTTCAGAAACCGGGTTAGGATCTTTATTATCTAAAGCTGAAGAGAAGAAAATTTTTTCAAATCTATGTTGCCAAAAATACCAGTTCTCCATAAATGAAGGGAGAATATCTTCATCCAATCTTTTTTTAAATGTAGCTTTAGCAATATTTTTATAAAGTTTTCTAAATATCGTAGATGCTTTACTATCTACCGTTTCACGATAATCCCAATTCCTCAAATTAGTGGTAATGAAGTGGTATTTAGGGTTACCCTCCAATGCCTTTATAATACTCGGAACTAACCTTTCAGCGAGCGGGTTAAAAACATCTGTCTGATAGTCATAAAAGTCTTTGGCTGAGTGCTGTTTTCTAGAATCCAAAAGGTCTACGATACGATTATATCTATAATTAGGCGAGAAATAGTTAGAGTAAGATCCCTCATAGTTCGCAGGCGTTGTGTTTTGGTTAGCGTTGGCGACTTTTCCGGAAGATGGGTTCTTAACCGACGGATTTGTCTTAAAGTCCTTAAAGCCCTTCCAGGGATCACCGTGCTTAGTGACATCTATAGGTATGTTCCCATTTCCGAAACTTCGCTCCGGAAAACGACCGGTAACGTGGAAGCCAATATTATCCTCTTTATCCGCATATAGCATATTTAGCTGGATGAAGGTCAAATCCTTTAAATTATTCAAAAGTTCTGAATAATTCTTAGAACGAAATAGGTAATCTATTCCAAGCCTAGGCTTCATATTTTCATATGCCGTCCATCTTACCACCTTAAAATAACCGTCTTCTTCGCCAAGAATCGGCCCAAATTGCGTAGTTCCAACCTGAAAAGTTTCTTCTCTGAAACCTGTATCTCTGCTATCATCTTTAACCTTAATTTTATGCTCTTCATACTTAACTGATTGACTATGATTGTTATACACATAAGAATCAGTTTTGTTTTTATCTATTTTAAGCAGGAAAACGTCCTGGGTATCCCCATAAGCATTGGTGAACCCAACTGAAATATTTTTATTTCTACCATTTAAGACACCAGGAATTCCCGGGACGGTAGTTCCTACCAATCGTCGATCAGGCATAATTAGTGATGTCGGATAGAAAACTCCAGGCAATATTCGGCCATCCAGGTGAGGGTCATTGGCCAGCATCGGTGATTGACCAGATTTGGTATTCTCAGAACTCACCGCCCAAGCGTTTGAACCAACTTTGAGTTGAGCCTTAGAATCGTCCTCTGTCTGAAGGGAGCTAATTTCTTGCCGGTCATGGTTCTTAACATCAAATAATAAGGGAGAGGTTTTAGTAGCAACGCCGTTATCTGGGTTAACGAAAAAGGGGGCTACCTTAAGATATTTTTTATATCCCATGGATTGAATTATTTCATAAGAAAGACGTTCAGACTCAAGATTTGCGGCAGAATTCCAACCCATCAGATACATGATAGCGACGCTGTCTTCAATCTCCCATGGTCGCATTTCTATGCCTGCCAGGCTGATTTCAATTGGAAAATCCGATTTATGATTTCTCAGAAATTCATTTACACCGTCGCGAAACGCTTCAAGAAATCGGATTTGGCCTCTGTCTAATTTTTTAACATGTGCTTTCGCTGCTTTATAAAAACCCAACCTACGAGCCTTTTTGTCGATTTCTAACCCATCCTCCCCTGCGATCTCACTCATACGTCCGGCTGCAGCCGACCGCATTAAATGCATTTGAATTATACGGTCCTGTGCCATTGCAAAACCTTGCGCCCGAAGCGCATCGTATTCATTTTTAGCATAGATATAGGGAACGTTATTGGTATCTCTAACAATTTTGGCATTAGAGTCCAAAATACCCATTTTGATTTCTCCGCTCATCTGATAGTTCGCGCTTTCCTTAAATATCTGCTTTTTCAATAATGGAAGCGAGCTCAGAATTATTGCAATAAAAAATATAAAAAAAACGGTACATTTTTTATAACCAGTCATAATAAAGCCATCCCTTTTTAATTAAATAGGTAGTTCTCTCTCTAGAACTACCACAGACATGAATTTACGTGTCATGCACCAATCGATCGAGTGATTTGTAAACAATTATTAACCAAACCAACAAAAATAAAAATGCCATGCTTGACGCGATTGTAATCATGAGACTCACATTCATAAGATAGCCGACGACACTAAAGACATATCCAAATCCAACAAGTGCTGACAACATTGACAAATAAATATTTTTGCGTGCCATCATTTCCACTGAGAAGACGACAAACCAAATTGCTGGAAAGCCAAACGCCATGTTGAACCAGTCGAACTCTTGAAGTCCGTAGGTCTCAATAACGGTCTGAGTGGCACTATCGGCAACAAGATAACTGCTTCCAATATCGTTGATGTAATATATTCTAGATATATAGGTAAGCATTAAGAACAAGTACCCTGAAAGACCAACAAAGAGTTGCCAGGACCTCAAAACTGTCTTTTCTCGTAGGAGGAAGAGGGAAATCAAAACCCCGCTCATCATAAGCCCGTGAATGCTCATGAAGATCCAGAAGCCAGTAAACGGGACTGGATTGTTAAAGAACGATTCGAAGAACGTATTACTGAAAATTAGAAAACGTTGCTCGATAGGATGTTGCTTGAAGAAAATAATAGCTAGAATAAGGGTAAATGCTGATAGAAGCAGAAACCATCTGGCAGACTTTAGTTCTGAATGATCCATTTTAGACATATTCATGATATAAAACTCCTTTTTGCGGTTATACAAGCTGATATTGAAAATCTACATTTTCGTCATGATATCCGTATAATATTTCAGCTACATCTTCAGTTCTATTTTGTACAAAATAATGATCTGCGTCATGAATTTCGTGCGTTATAAGTCCGCCGTCAAACAACGAACTCCAGCCAGAGAACAGTCTTGGAATCCGTGTTAAAGGATCATTAGATCCAAGAATTACATGTCCCCGGGCTTTAACCAAAGTATTGTTCATCGTATTAAAATATTTCCGTGCCCTCAGTCCATCCTGAACGAATGCAGAAATAACTTCTGACTGTAGTTCGTTGGTAAGGTCGTTGATCTCATTAAACCCAATCTTCTGCATAAATCTAACTACGCGTGACTCGCGTCGGTATATCCATCCTTGAATTAAATCGGTAATTTTCTCCATCCAGTAAGGTGTTTTAGCGATATACCCGCCGGAATAAAAATTGGACACCTCAATTCCAGATTCCTCCAGCTGACGGGTAATTTCGAAGGCGAGCGCCGATCCGACACAATGACCATAAACATCCACGCGCTGATAATCATCGACCCGTGCACGATACGAAGCTACGATATCAGCTGCCTCATCCTGAATAGACAGTTTTTTGTCTCTAATCGGATACACAGAGAAAACCCGGTTGTTCGTTAAAGAGGCCAAAGCTGAATAGATGTAGGGATTGCCCCCACCGAACGGTACACAGATCAAATCTGTATTGGATTTTGGAGAGTTCGTATCAGAAAGCAAAACTAGTGGTTCTTTAGATATTGGTTCTGCCCCGATTAGGGAACGTACTGTAGGATTTTCGTATAAATCGGAAATAGAACACTCGCCGTATTCGGAAACTAACTTGATAGCATCCAGGGACGTTCCTCCAGCCTTGAAGAAGTCGTCGGTGACCCCGAAGTTGGAGGTTTTTAGAAAGCTTTGAAATAAGTCAAGCAGATTCCTTTCCTCCACGGTTTCAGGCCTAACTGCATACCTATCTGCTTCACAAGGTAGTGGAATTTTCTGCAACGCCTTAATATCTTTTTTTCCATTCGGTGAGAGCGGAATTTCATCCAGAAAAAGGATTATTCCTGGAATCATAAATGAGGGCATAATCTTCTCAAGATTTTCTCTTATAGACTGGCTTAGAAAGCCGTGGTCTTCCTCGTTTTTCGATGCTACACAGAATGCGACTACTTGTTTTAAATTTTCGTTAGTTTCCTTAACGATCGTTTTTACATCATCGATAAACTCATTAGCGTATATTTGGCTATCTATTTCTAATAGATCTACACGCTGTCCATTTAATTTAACTTGATTGTCGATTCTACCGAGATACTCAATGTGTTCTTGGTTGGCCCAACGAGCCAAATCACCCGACTTATAAATCCTATAGAGATTGCTATCGAATTCTAGGTTCAAAAATTTCTTATCGGTAAGATCAGAGTTGTTGATGTAACCATATGAGAGATTGTAGCCGCCAATGCAAAGTTCTCCAGCAATTCCTTGCGGCAATATTTTATTATATTTGTTTAGTACTAGAATGAATGTGTTATCGACTGGATAGCCAATGGGGACATATGATAAATCTGATTCTCTTGTACAGGTCCAGAACGTTACATCAATACATGCTTCTGTCGGTCCATATAAATTGTATAGTGTTGTGTTAGAGAACTTACTGTAGAACTCGTCGACAGTTTCTCTCATTAACTCTTCACCACTGCAAATTACGTGTTTTAAGCTCTCCAGATTTTCTTTTGCTGCATACGTTAAGAAAACCTGAAGCATAGATGGAACGAAGTGAAGGACACTGATTTCGTAAGTGTTAATGAACTCGCCCATCTTAATCGGGTCTTTATGCAAGTCAGGAGGCAACAGAAATTGTTTTGCTCCGTACATAAACGGCCAAAAGAACTCCCATACTGAAACATCAAAGGTGTATGGAGTTTTCTGCATCACTATGTCAGAACCTTCTAGAGGGATGGTTTTTTGCTGCCAACCAATCCGATTCAGTAAGGAACTATGATAGTTCGGTACGCCTTTGGGCATCCCGGTACTTCCGGATGTGTATATTATGTATGCCCAACTGTCACCCTGAATCAAGGGAAGATCTTTTTCGGGTGATGTGTAACTCATGTTGATCAACTCGGATATCGGAAAACAATTTACGTTTGGGAACGATTTTTTTAGCCCCTCAGCTTTGTCGTCATCCGTTATTATTAGATCTAATTCTGAGTTATTAATTATGTGGTTGATTCTTTCGTCCGGAAAATCAGGCGCAATGGGTACATAAGCTTTTCCAGATCTTCCTATGCCGTGGATTGCTACGGTCATAAAACGGCTACGCGTCATATACAATCCAATCTGGCCTTTTTCGCTTAAATCCAATAAGCGGTAGGCGGCTGTAACTGATTGTTGGCGTAGCTCGCTATACGTTAGTTCTGTACTTACATCCTTAACGGCCACTTGATTTGGGTTCTTAGCCGTTTGTTCATCTATTAATTCAAAAACGCTTCCATAACCATTTAAATAGCTTTTGGTTCTGTTCAGCTGTTCTAAATATCCCTGGCGAATGTCCGCTCGGCAAGGCTCAATATCCTTCGTCAAGATATCAGGATTAGTTGAAAAGTCTCTTAGTAAATCAACAAACCGTTCACCTAAATAATTAATTTGCTCCTGTCTAATCACATCAACACGAGCATCAATCAGAAGTTTTGGGTCATCCTCGAAACCATTCCAGTCTATAATATGTATAACCAAATCTTCTTGCTGTTCCTTGGCAGGAAGAAATGTAAAGCTAGTTTCAAGCCCTTCAACCTTTTTATCAAAAGGGAAAGGTTGATATGAAAATCCAACATTATAAATTGAACCGCTTACTCCGGAATCCTCCTTCATTGTGTAAAGAGGAATGTCACGATTTTTGTATATTTCCTTTCTTTGATTGTTAAGTGATCTAATAAGATCCCGATACGTTTCATGTTGGCCTACTTCAAGCGCAAATGGCAGCGCGTTTAGGAATGGGCCAAATGCGTTACGCAACGTTTCCTCTTTTCGCTGCATCGTAGACACGCCAATGAGAAATGGTTCGTTTCCAGTTACTTCATTTAGAACCGCCAAATTTGCTAGCAGGGCAGGAAATACTGTGGAGCAGCCTTCAGATTTCGCGAGTTGAGTAATGTCATTGAATACTTCTCGTGGTATTTCAAATTCGTAACGCTCGCAACGCATTGTTGGAGCCGGGGACTGATTGAACAACGACTCAAAGCCTCTTGTTTCAGAGTAATTTGAGATTTGAGTTCTCCAAAATTGAGCCTGAGACTCTGATTCTTCAGAGTTTAAATGTTTTAATTCAGAATCCGCGACGTATGGTGTCATCCATTGGTAAGGAGTAAAGGATGGAATGACCTCACCTGAAACCACCGCCGACAGCTTGTCTGCTAATCTATTTGAATATAGATATGCGCTATACCCATCGGAAATTGAGTGATGGATTTTCAGGAAGACGAAGCTCCACCCATCCTCAGCAAGAACCGCAATTTGTTGGCATAGAGGTTCGGTACCGTCTAGCTTGAATGGAGTGCCCATCTCCCTATCTATAAGAGATATTGCGTCGGCTCGGCTAGGCACGGTGACGACTTTGTTTATTTCTTCATTTTGTAATGACTGGTCAATGTATTGCTCTGGCTCTCCTTTGACTGAGATTTTTGTTTTGAGATCGGGAATTTCGGAAACGAGGCTATTCATTACGTCGAAATACTTGGATTTCGGGAACACAGTTGGTATTTCTAGATATCCGCCGATATTGAACAGTGAGCTTTCGACGTTGATTGACTGTCCGGCAACAATTCCTTGTTGAAATTTGGTTATTCGATTTGACATTCCGTGGACTCCTTTATTTCCATAGTGTTAATTAAATGCTCTGCGTCTCTAACTTTGACAGTATTTTACAAAACGGCTCTCATCTATATTTTCCCACTTTATCTTTAAGTTGCGCTCAATGGATGTAATTGTTTTTATTGTGGGTATGGGTATTTCCTTTTTATTTTTTTTGGCGGCAATAGAAATACATAGATTTCTGTCTAAACAGTATGAAAAGAAATCCCAGTTAACCATGTTGCGACATTTGTCCGGGTCTATCTTGAGGTTTATGTTTCTGTGCATGTCTAAGTAAAAGCTAAGGGAGTTTATTTCATTTGAAATGCCGGTTCCGAGACTCTTTAGGTACGCTTCTTTTAAGGTCCAAATCCAATAGAAATACGCGACTTTCTCTTTATTTGATAGGGATTTATAGTCGCGAAGCTCAAGTTGCGACAACGCTGTATGGGCTAATTCGTCGATCTTTTTTGTGTAATCAATTAATTCAATGTCTACCCCCGATACTGGATTTTTCGATATCAATATACTGCTATATTGAGCAGAGTGAGTGATGTTAAAGTAATAGGGGAAGCGTGCCTGGTTTGTAATAAACGGGCGTCCAAAGCTAGACTGCGCTATCCGCCATTGACTTGGCATTTTTTCGCGCGAGCAAGCAGTGAGCAGTAATCGTAAAATTATCCGCGTGACTATAAATCTTCGCTCGTTTCTTTTTGAATGGTACGTCTTTGATATTTTTATTTCAGTGGTTGATAGGATTGATTTTAAACTCTCTGGCAGTTCCGTTAGAGGTTCCATTTCATGCGGAAGTATCCAAATATAATAGTGGTTCCGATTTAGATGGTTTTCTTTTCTATCGATAGATTGCGGGCGACATTCGTGCGGCAGTGAGATTCTCCGTGTATAACGGTTATTTCGTAACTTCATTGTGTATACCGTCCCTGAACACGATTATTAAGGTTTAAACAAGTAACGCGATATGTCCTGACCAACAATATAATTTCCTATTATTAGATTTTCTTTGGTTTTAAAGAACATAAATTAGTTTTGGTGATTATGATGATATTCGAAAACCGTTTTTTCAGGCGCTAGATGTTCTAGTTGTTTTAAACGAGTCCCGTTGGATTATTAATTAAATTTGGAATATGCTTTGTCCCTTCCGTATGTAAAGCTCCTTGCCTGAGAAAACCGCCGAGGCCGATTTGGGGCAGAATTTCTCGCATCTGCTCAGGTATCCCGATTCGGTGTCGGTTGATTAACTACCACAAGGAAGAGGCATTCTAGTTGCTCCCCTATGCCGTACAACTATACGAACGGATGGGTGACTGCCGGATCTAGGAATGTTCTCATTGTCCGTTTCGAATCGGCGTTCAGCGGAAGGTAATAGTGAAGGGGGCTACTACGGTTGTTTTCTTAATAAGTGGAGAACCAAAGGCCCACTTGGTTAACTTGGAGATACCTATTTTTCGGAGAAGTTGGAAAAGGGAAATGATCCAGACGGCACTAGTGTGGTTACGCCCACGGAGCGATCAAAGGTTTTAGTTTCTTCGGGCAGGTCGAAAGCCGCACTCATGGCTAGCCACACCACGGTACGGCCAGCTTGTACCCGGCCCTCAATATTCTTAATGCCACGGTCGTGCGCCGGACTACCTAGCCCCACCGAGTCGCGGAGTTTCTAGACGTCCTAAAACAGATTGATCGCTAGGCAGCGAACGATCAGGACCTGGGCCTTTTTCTCTATAACGAGACTTCAGAAAGAGTTCGGTCCCTTCTCCGAGTCCCGGATGGGGTTAGTTTCTGTACCACAGGTGTTTCGACTAATGCGGTTCACAAACTCTTACTCCAAGACTCCAAGTTGAAGGGCGCGAGCTACAGCATGTGCACGGTTCGCACAGTCCAGCTTCTCGTAGATATTTGTTAGATGAAACTTAACTGTCGCTTCGGAAATAGCCATGATCTTACTGGTTTCCCATACCGTCTTACCGTCCTTGGCCCACCGAAGAACTGCTAGCTCCTTCTGTGAGAGCTTTGGATCCATTAGAGGTAACTGTTCCATAGCAAAGTGTAGGGCAGGAAGAATAGTTTTGAGCAAAGTGGATCTATTATCATCTACATACGAAGCGGGAACACCTAACGAACACACAGTGGTTATTCCGCTTGCTGGTTTGCGCGAATAGCTGCAGGAGACGCCATCAGTCATCCCATGATCTGCGGCTGCAACTAGAAAGTTCTTTGGAGGTGGTTGCTCAGTGAAGGCACCTTCCCACGTGAAGAATCCTTGATAACGGGTCGCGGCGCTCAAAACAGGATCAAGCTTTTGGAAGTCCTCTCGAAGATACTCATCAACCCAGTCTGTCTTAAACCCATAGTTGGTAAAACGAATCATCCTAGGAGTTGAGTAGTTCTGCAATTGGCATAGAACCAAATTTCCCAAGCCTGTGGTCTCCTTATACCAATCCAGTACCCCATCAATGGCTCGCTGTTTATCCTCATGGGCCAAGCAATAGTATATTTTCTCGACTAGCTCTCCGTTTAGGTTAGTGTTTCCATCAAAAAGGTCCATCCTTGAGCTCCTTTGGGTTGATTGGTGCCAGAAGGCGCCTCCAAAACGGACTTCTGGCTGCTATATCACTCGATATGGTTTCCCTGCCTATCGAGCAGAAATCCCATAAGCGACCACAGAAACCACGAGCATTAGCTTCAGGTATCCAGAATGGTGGTGCATTTAGGCCGGCATCGTAAATGCCATCACCGGTTCTCGCCAGTCACTGCGCAACGATACTGTATGTCACACCCGCTTGATATTGTCCGCTTAATCCCGAACTAATTTGTCCGCCCTCTCAAGACCGGTACCTTCCGGGCAAGTAACTGTAGCCCCAGTGAACACCTGGGAGGCAGCCGATGCTCAAGAGGACGGACGCTAAGATGATAAAGCGAATGCGCCGACAAGGCCTATACCTGAAGGACATTGCCGCCCAGCTTGGTTGTTCGGAGCGCACCGTGCGCCGGACACTGCAGCGCGGTGGTCCCGCCAGCGGGCGCCGTCCCGGCGCCCGGGGCAGCAAGCTCGATCCGTACAAGCCGATGATCGATGCCATGCTAAGCGACGGGATCTGGAACTGTCGTGTCATCCGGGCACGGCTTCAGGCCGCCGGCTATGATGGCGGCTCGACCCTGGTTGAGGATTACGTTCGCCCACTGCGCCGGCTCCAGCCGTCGAAGGCAACCGTGCGCTTCGAGACTCCACCAGGGCGTCAGCTCCAGCATGACTGGGGCGAGATCGACGCGGAGGTCTATTTAGCCGGCCGGGGAACGACGGACGCGTCGTTTCGTATGAAGCGAGATCACCTATCACCGGCCTATACGACACGGTGGGCGGATCTTCCAATAGGGTGGTAACCCCTGTGAGTCGCTACGATTGAACCTCACAGACATCCGAAAACCAGGCTGATACAAAGGCGGCCCGCAAGAAACAGTTTATGAGCGCAAACACGTCGCTGGTGTCGTGTTTGAGTGAAAAATCTTTGCTTCTTGGATTACGGCGACACAAAACCAGTCGGAAAAGCGTTGGATGAAGGCAGCAGGACGAGGTATTGCGTGGTCAACTGGTTAGGTAGCATCGCAAAAACAACGCAAAAACGACGGCCAACACGTGGAGAGCAGTCATACCATTATTGATAGGACGGCAGTTGCAACACGACAGCAACCCAAAACAAGTCGAAACAAGGCTTGCGAGCCCAGTGACTGAGCCAGGCAACTCCTGGGCATCTATGGGAATTCCCCACTTAGATATCCATTCGTACCCCTCCCCTGTTACCGCACTTAGATATCCGTCCTGAGACGCGCATCCGTCACAGATCCAGTTCGTCATTCTAGGATAGGACAGCCACATGCATTTGGCGGATGGATAATAGGGCAGCCGTGAAGCGTTTGCCCGGTGTTCAGAGGCCGCAAACGCCATATTCATATGGTTACACAGTAATGGTGTCTTCAAATCCTCTTTGGCCGGTGTGGTGTACCTTGATGCGCCATATTGATATGGCGCACCTGTATATTCCTCTGAAGAACATGCTATGGCCGACGGAAGCTCAATGGATTTGCCATATATAATATGGCAGCTGCGTTTATCGCAGTCTTCTCAAAGGTGACTTCGTCGAGTTTGTCCACAAAAAAAGCACTTTTACGCCATATGAATCTGTTTGTTGTGTTTATGGTTGGTGGTTGAGGGCGGATTAGCTCTTGCCCATGTGGCGAATGAAGGTTCGTCCGCCATATAGATATTTAAGTGCGAATAAGGGGTATCGAATGCGCAACACAATGGATGAGACAGAGGTCAGGGAAGCGGTAGATGAGCTGGAGATGTTTGCGCGGCGCTTGGCGGACGAGTTTTGGGAAGAGAATAATGAGCGGCGCAAAACGAGCGAGTCAGGCATACTTGGAGTCCGAGTCAGACGCGAAGAAGGAGCTCGGTGGTTTCGAGTTGTTTGGTTCTGGAATCGGTTCATCCGAAACTCGGACGCAGAAGGGGGGTACCTGGTTCGCTCTAATGAGATTTCCAGGAATAAGCAGTATGCGTACAGCAGCAACAGCTTCAAGAAGGGAAAGCCCTGGGAGCGGGCTTTGGCTGTGGAGCTTGAAAAGCGCTTTGGGGAGATACGTAAAGCGCAGGAGATGCTTAAAGCACAAGAGCGCAAACGCGGGATGTACCAGAGGGCGGCAAAGAAAGGCATGACACATTTGGACCCGGAGTTTTTGGAAAACCTACCGGAAGACACAGAAAAAGGTGATTAAGTGGCCGGAAAAGCCTCTAGGTGAATGATGTACGGCGAGTAACCGACCAACCGTCTGGTGAATACCATCACTACACATTCTGACCCCTAAGCCCGAAAAGTTTGGAGATAAAGGATCAAAAATCACGCGAAATCACCACGGCCTCCTGTTCCAGCATCATACCCAGGTACGCCAGGGCCTCAATAAGATCATGCACAGGATCTTCAGGTGCTGAAATGGCGAGAGCCTTCCGGGCAGACTCAAAGAGATCGACGTTATTCGCCCAAATAGTACGATTTCCGTAGCGTTCAACCAGAGAACGCCATTGCGGCATCAGCCAGAACTCAGCCACATCTCCCACCGCTTCCTTGAGACGTCGGTAGTTGTCCAGCCCAACGCCATCGTAGTCCGCAAACAGAACTATCCGGCTCGCACGCTGGCGCTTTGCCAGCCACTGAAGCAACACCCGAGGCAGGTTTCCAGCATAGTAGGCCACCGAACCGCCAATGGTGTCATCCACCCAGTCCAGGTCATCAAAAACGGCCTGATTCTCCACCAACCATAACGGCTGCTTCGAGTACCAGGTATCCCCTGGCGTCACCTGGAGGACACCCACCCCCTGACATTGGGTCGCCTCATCGAGATCAAAAACAATGCCTTCGTTATTGAGCCAAGAGGCACTCTCATCAGCCGCTTTCAGAAGCAGATAGTAATTGGCGTGTTGGTGTCCGCCCATTTTACTCGCGCGGCGCGTAGCGATGTTGCCGGCACGCTGCTCGAGCTCAAGCTGCCGTTCAGAGGCCAGTTCTGGTCGTAGCTCAGCCAGATGGCGGTTAAATACCTTGCGCTGGGTGACCTCATAAACCCAGCCCCGACCGCGCTTCAGAATGCGCACACATCCCGTTTCACGAGCGAACTGCTCCAACGCTTCGCGCTGTGACCGCGTCAGTGCCGAGCTTGAGCATTCACCCTCGCTGGCACCATGCAGCTTTTCCAAAGCCGTCCCCAGTGCCCGATTCATTCCGCGGCCTCCTCCAGGGATTCCAGAATCTGCCAGCTCCGGCGGCTGATGTGATTGAAGCCGTCACGCTCCTGGATCGGCACGCAATACCGCGCAGTGGTCAGCGGTGCCGGGGAGGCGAATATCAGCGAGAAACCGAACTCGGATGCCGCATCGATCAGACTCCTCTGGTTGGCCGCATCAAGTGCCAGGGCCTCATCCAGATAGCAAACCGCACGCACGCTATGGCGCTGATCCTGCATCAGGTACAGCATGGCAAGGCCGGTGACCAGTTTCGCCATCAACACGGTACCGTTGGACGCAGCACTGTCGATGTCGTCAAACGATTCCGGTTCAGCGCCCTTCTTGCCAACCACAAATTGCAGCTGGAACAGATCCCCAACTCGCAGCCCGTTACGGGCTTCCCCTTCGTCAACAAGAATCCGCCGTGCCCGATCAAGATCCTGATCATCCAGTACACTGCCCTGACTGAAGATCTCAAAGGATTCACCACTGGAAACGTTCTCCGCTGTGGAGACCAGTTGCTCAATAGCCCAGACAAGGTGCGATTGACGCAGTGGGGAGATACGGAAGGTCTCCAGATCGGAAAGGCGTCGGTGCCCAATCAGGCGGTTGAACTCGCTCATGCCTTTCTCGAACGATAACAAACCGGCATGCAGATCGCGGAGGCTGGAAGTTACGGTCACTACCGCACTGCGCGCCTTTCGCTCCAACGCTTCCGCCTCTTTCGACAGTTGATGGCGGAAATCGATGATACGCCCCACCTCATCTTCCTCGGAGCCGCGATTCTGGTATTTCGTGAGCCCGCCACTGCGAAGTTCGACCAGGGTCTGATGGATAATCCGATCAAGCTCCAGAATGCGCCCACAGTCCTGCTGATACCGCTCAAAGACCTCAGCGAGTGATTCCAGGGGGATATCCGGCTCTGCCATCCAGGGATGATTGGGTTGTTCTGCGAGCGAGAGTAAGGGCTCCTGCTGATCCGGGCGTTCGTGGCGCAGCCGATCAATCTGCCTATGTTGGCGCTCCAGTTCCCGAACGGCTTCCGCAGCCTGAGCGATTTCCCGGTTCAGGCTCTGAAAGCGCTGCTGAAAGCCAGAGAGCTCCTGTTCGATGCGCTCCCGCGACTGCCGGGCTTCAGTCAGTGCCTGTTCACGCTCGTCGGCACCTACCTGCAGCCGTGCCATCTCATCCCAGTCCTCAAGGTCGCGCTCAATCGCCTTCAATGCCTTCTCGCGGCTATCCAGATCCTGCTTTGTCTTAGCCATGGCTTGCCCGGCCTCACGCTGGTCCGCCAGCACCTGCGCTTGCTGTTCAAGCTCCGCCAGCCGCTGTCGCAGTTCCTGTTCACTGCGTTGGCTGAAAACGCCTTCCAGTTCATTCAGGTCCAGGTTAAGGCCCGGCAACGCGAGACGCTCACCGCCCTGCTCTAGCCATTCGTGCAGTGACTGCTTATCAAGCTCAAAGCGTTGACTGGATAGTGTCATCACCTGCTCACTCAGCGCTCGGTTGAGCCGCTCCAACTGAGCCGGCTCCAACACTGCTACCAGCGCCTGATAGAGATTGTCATGGAGTGTGGCAAGTTCGCGCTGGATTTCCTTCTGCTGTCGCTGGTTGGCCTCAATGTCCCGGTCAATGGTAGCCAGCTCCCGGCCGTTTAGGTTGTTCACCAACGTGAGTTGGTTATCCCTGGCCCCGCGGGCTTCCTCCCAGCGCTGCTCAAGTTCAGCCCGTGCGTTTATCAGTGCGAAGTGTTGCTCCAGTTCCTTCTGCCGCTTGCCCTGTTCCTCCAGCTCTTTGATTTGTGTACCAAGCTTTTCCACCTGCACCCGCAGCTCACCGTGGTGATTCTGAAGCTCCTCAAGGCTTTGCTCGAGTCCGCTTTGCTGCCGGGTTAATTCCCGATGGCGGGTCTGATAATGGTTTTCCCAGTGCTGCAGCGCTTCATCAATGGCTGGGCGCAGGGCCACCACTTTGCCCCGTAGGCTCAGGCGCTCTTCCTGTCGCTGCTCGAGCTCATCGATCGTTGGCTGCTGGTTAACGGCTGCCTGGTAATGCGCGCGGTCTCGATTGACACCCTCAAACGCCTTTTCCCACTCGTTCTTGAAGTTGATCGTGGCGTCCGGCAGACGACGGCGGAAGATACGCAGTAGATAATCCTTAACCTCCGAGGAGGTCAGGCGATCCAGGCGGAGGGTCCGGGTCAGCACCTTTTGGTAGATGCCGGCATCGCGCGCATTATCGAGGCGGAAAACACGAAAGTCAGGGGCATTCCCGCCTCCACTGCGACGTCCGCCGTATAGCAGATCCGCGAAATCTGAGGCACTGTAGGTATGTACCAACCGGTCGCGCTCGGCCATATGTTCACGCAACTGTGGCTGAGCCACGAGGGTGCCATCGTCGAGGCGGAAGTCTTCAACATCGAGCGAGCCAGCGTAGACAAAGTACTCGTAATCATTGCCTACCCCCTTGCCCACACAGCCCAAAACCAGGGTGCCGGACTCCGGGAGGCTAACTTCCAGCAGAATGTAGGCACTGTTGTCCGGGAAATAAAAGCGCCGGGTCTTATCCCATTCGTGAGCGCCGAAATCCATGCGTTTCTGGTTGATGATCAGAAGGAATTGCAGGGCATTGATCAAGCTCGTCTTGCCGGCGTTATTGGGCGCGACCAGCGAAACCGAATCGTCCAGCGGCAGCTCGGCGCGCTGATACCCGGCACTGCCTAGAAGCACCAGGCGCTGGAAACCATGCTGGATACTCACTATTCAGCACCCTCCCCGGCGTCTGTCGGTTCCTGTGTCTGCGTTGTATCCAACAACCAGTCATCACTGCCATCGACCTGGGCAGCCAGTTCCTCAAAGTGCTCCACGTACCGGTGTACCGCCGGAAGCAGCCGCCACGCGCCGTTGTCATTCATCGCAAAACCGTAATTCACAGCCCTTTCCATAACGCTGGTCAACACATCCCTGTCCAGTTCCTCTGCTTCCAGAACCTCCCTGTGGTGTTCGTGCACTGCGTCCAGCAGCCGGTGATCGATAACCCATTGCTCGAATTGGACCAATGGAAGCCCTGCATCGGCCTGGTAATCAAACAGTGTCATAAACAATAGTGCCAGATGGCGAGTGACGCGGTTGACCGCACTGGAACTCTCCTGGATCTGAAACCAAGCAAAGCCCCGGGCATCCACCCTCAATTCATAGCCAAGCGCGCTGAACAGGGACTCGTAATCCGACTGTTGTCCTTCCAGCTCCGCCCAGAGCACGGGCTCCGAGACGCGGTTCAGGTGCTTGCCGGCGCTGAAGAAGCGAAACAGTTCCGACAACCGCGGCAGCTTTTCAAGATCGACGGGTTCACTCATCGGGATGCAATCCATGGGGATAATAGTGCACGCGCACGTGGCTCAGTTCCGTAGCGCCGAGGGTATCGGCCTGCCGGACCAGCCAATGCGTTTCCTTGATCAGGTCATGGTACAGACGAAGCACCACAGCATCAGGCAGCTGAGGATAATGACTTCTCAGCCAGCGCATCAGATCCTCGACCGGCAGATCCGCCGCCAACCGGTCTCGCAGCGCCTTATCGTCGACCCATTCGTCGATAACGCCGGCACCCTGCTCCAGTTCCTCCGGGAAGCGCTTGCTCACCGGCTCGTAATTGCGCGCCTCGGCCATGATCGTTTTCACTTCGTCGCCGACAGACACCCGGGGTTGGCGCTCGACCTTCCACACAGGCAGCTCTGAGCGCGGGGTGTGGCGCTTGATGGCACGGCCCACCCCCTTTTTGCGCACCTGCCCTAGAAGCGTGCTGACCGCCGCTGAGAGATTATTGTGCTGGCGCGCCTCCTCGCGCAGTGGAAGCAGGGTTTCGGCGCATTTCTGCGCAACAACACGCCCCATGCGTCGCAACTCCTTTGCCCGGTAGCCCACCTGGCGTAATTGCAGGAGATGGGTATAGAGCGCCCCCACCACATTGAGCTGCTCACTGGCCTGGTCGAGTGCCTGCTCCGCCGCCTCCAGATAGGGGTAGAAGATGCCTTCAGGCCCGGTATCCATCATCTCGTTCATGGGCTCGACGTACTGATCGTAAGCCTCCAGTACCGTCCGGTAACGTTTTTCCAATGGCAATGCCGTATCAGCCGCCCGTGCCTGCTCACCAATCTCCACAATGGCATGGCGGTCCTGGTCCAATTGCTGGCTGATTCGCGTGAACAACTCATTCAATTTCCCGGCACCGGCTCGCATCAGTTCCGTATCTGCAGCGGCGATCCCCTCATTCAGCGAGGACGTGGCGTCACGAACTGCCTCGATTCGCGCCTTCAGCACCGCTGAGAGCCCCAGCTCGTGCTCGCGCGTAAGCCCACGCACAAAATCGAGTACCAGTGAGTTAAGTTCAAATACCTCTGTGCGGGCAGGGATGGTCAGAAGATCGGACTGGCAGAGTGTGCGCAGTATGCCCTCGCGCTCGGCCTTGGTGATTCCGGGATGATGGTTGTCAATCGCGCCAAGCACCTGTTCACGCGTGAAAGACTGGGTTTCGCGGCTTGCCCGCGCCAACGATTCAATAACCTCCCAGTATTTATGCAGATTGAAGATGAGTGCGCGAGGTGCCGCCAAAGCTGAGTCTCTTTAAGGATTCCACTGGCGTAGGCTATCACTGAACCAGCAGAGGACACGATTCACAGGTACAGAAGGTCCCCCAAGATCATCGACTTCACGTTGACTGACACTGACTCTGTTTCAGTACCGCCCATAGCTGGAAAAATCCGGCTCTTTGAGCCGCCTCCGATGAGCGGAAACGGCGTGTTTTCCGTAATCGGCCTGTAAGGAGCAGTTTATGCGCGCGAACACGTCGCTGGTGTCGTGTTTGAGGGAAAAAGCCAGCAACTCTTTTCTTTTCGGATTACCGCGACACAGAATCAGTCGGAAACGCGTCGGGAGAATGGAGAACGAGGTGCTGCATGGTCATCGGGATATGCAACATCGCAAAAACGACGCGAAAACGACTGACAGCACGTCGAGAGCAGTCGGACCACTATCTAAAGGATGTAGATTGCAACGCGATAGCGACACAAAACCAGTCGCAGCCCTTGTTGCGTTGACCGGAGGGATATCAGGGGGGCCATGAGTGTACTTGTGTCCGCATCTTGGGCAGACCACTGCAGGCATTACCCAGGATTTCCTGTTTCGACATCCATTCGCATCTGTCCTCTATCACGCCTGCCAGGAGAAATGTCATGTGAAGGCATCCGCCAAACGACCTCTTGGCGTTTCAGTCTGCGATTTCCCCTATTAATATGGCGAATCAGTTACTTACTCGGCTAACTGCTTTTGGGCAGCGCCTGAGCAATGAATCCGCCATATTCATAAGGCGAATGAGACCGCTATCCACCATTATCCGCCTGGGCGGCTCATCCGTAGCTGATCTGCCATATAGAATATGGCGGATCAACATGGCCGACCGAAAAAAACCCATGGCCGGCTTAGTGGTAGCTCATCTGCCATATTGATATGGCGTTTGCGTTTCTCATACTTCCCTTAAAGATGGGTTTGTCGAGTTTGTCGGCAAAAAACACACGAAAACGCCATATGAATATGGCGCTTGTGTTTATTGTTGGCGATTCAAAGCGAATTGAGTTCTTCCGTATATGGCGAATGAGGGTTCGTCTGCCATATAGATATTTAAGTGCGGATGAGAGGAAAGCAGGTTGCGCGAGACCGTGGTGAACTAACTTTCAACGACAATTGAGCTTTGCTCCCGTCCGGACGGCCAGAGAATCGATTCGACATTCCAAAACAAGAAGAAGTCGCAATAGAACATCGAGGACGACGCCGGCCGGGGCGGAGACGACCATTAGCGTGCTGCCTGCCGAGAAGTACCCTGAGTTCAACCGCCCTGCCCTGCTCAACGCGCTGAAGTCGATAGCGGTGCTGCTGTCAGGACTGACGCTGACCTATTAAGACGGAGAGTCGGGGCGGGAGAAGACATTCTGTTATGACAACGGGATGTTCGAATACTTCGACGAGCGCTGTTTGAGCTCAACGGAGCCGATCCCTGCTGGTGGATGGCACATGGCGCCCAAGTGGACCAGGGATGAGGCACAGATCATCGTGTCGTTCGCCAGTGATAGGCGGGGCGTGATGATGGAGTCTTTGGGGAACATGATACCGACAACAGGGCGACACCCATGCTAAGGCCCTCAGAGACGTGTGAGCGGCGCAATCGGAAATGTGGGTTAGAAAGATGCCTAAAGGGCTCACAGTAAACCACAGGCGACGCGACAGCGGCATTGAACGCCCTGATATCGATCAGTGTGGAAGAGCAGAGCTTTGCGGGGGAAGTCCAATAGGGCACAGAGTATGAAATTAGAAAAGGTCTTGCCCTTCCAGGTACCCTGGAAAGCGATGCCAAACCATGTCATATCAGGCCAACGTCAGTTGCCTCTCCCATTCGAACTACTACGCTCTTACTCGATTTCAAGATGGCCTAGCATCTTGGTCAGCGAAAGTTCATACGACAGAAGGGACGCTGCTGCAATGTTTAAAAAATCCTCAATTGGGTCGCTCATTACCATTGTCATAGTCTCGACAGGGTGCGCTTCAAAACCAGATACCATCACGGTGGAGAATGGCTTTGGAGAAGCGTACGAACTGGTGAATGAGGCTTCCAAGGCGACAGAACACCGGGCGCACAATTACGTGCCTTTCTCAATTCATACACATACGCTCAACACTAGATACCCGTATAGCCCCCGGGATTGTGACGGGCACGATCGTGATCCTGTTTCATTAATCGATACAGAGTCGTCTTGTAATCGCCATAAACTTGATGAATCGCAGTATTCTGACGGGCTCACACTTCTAGGTATCGCCTCGCTTATGAGTGGCGACATCTCCGGTGTTGTAGGGTCTGCAGGTGTTGAGTTTGCTCAAGACATCGAAGTTGGCGATGAAGGGGAAGGACGTATTCCTAAATACCTTCAGGACCTTTCGGAGGAGGAAACACAGCTTTTGAAGATGGCCTCGAGCCTCGAGCGACGCAAGCGTATAGACAGCGTCGGATTGGATAAGGTGGGACAGGTCGGAAGCGCAAGCTCGAGAGAGTATGGCGACGCACCTAACGTACCCACAAATTATATGGTGGGGTGGTTGCCTGAAGACTACGCGGGTTCTCCACTGGAGGTCATCAAGCGCCTTGAACAACACGTGGCTGAAAGTGCAGAGAAAATAATACTCGAGCACGGCTATCAACTCGACCCTAATGCCCTAATGCTGTCGTTGCTGAGCGACTACGATTCAGTTAGCCGCGGTGTCTTTGGGCCTGGGTGCGGAGAGTACCAAGACGAATGGGACTCTTATAATACCCCCTCAGAGTTCGAGAACTACTCCAAGGCCGCCTTTTCGACGCCGTGCAACCTGCAAATTCGAATCGGTTACGGTGGTGACCAGAATCGCCATGAGGCTGGGATCGGTGAAGACTACACGCAAAATGATCCGTCGGAGATCGTTCGGCGTGTGACGATGCCAGAGAAAGGCCTTCCCGAACGCCTTCGCCATCTGAGTGGCCAGGATGTTTGGCGTATCAATCCAGAAGCCGCTATTGAAGACCTCAAGCTCGTTCTGTACGTGCCTCCTATGACTCAGTTCGACGTTGAGTCTTTCTATAAGTCGGTTTCTGAAACCCTCCCGAGCGACGTGTTCTTTCACGTGACTTTCAATGAAGCGTTCCCTGTATGGACGGGCAATGACCTGGAGATGCGCGGAGTGCCTTACATGCTGGATCACGGCGAGGAACTGACCTACCTGAAGCTCGGGCATGCAGCTTTTCAGTGACACATACCCCTTCCCCAACCCGGTACCCTTAACAACAGGGAAAAGGCATGAAAGACCCTGGGTGTGAGGTCCCATGTGACCTCACACCGGTCTAAAGTTCCCGGTGCCTCTCTACAGAAACCGTCACCGCGCTCGGGTCACGCTCGCCGTCAAGCTCGACCACAAACTCCCACCCAAGATCCGGAAAGTCGGGCCCATAAGGGCTCTCGAGCCGCTCGTTCCACTGATCAAGATTCAAGCCAGCGCCGGTTCCCGGTGTGCCCTCATCCCGATCCATCCACCGCCTTCTGGAGGGTACGTACCAATTGCCTAGCTCAACATCCGGTACAAAACGCACCACTATTTGGGGATCGCAGCCCTCAACCCATTGATTAAACTCTTCCTTATCCCGTAGCTTGAGGTCCTCTTGCTGCAATCGGTCGTCACGGTCGTCGTTACAGTACGCACGAACGAGACTGTGCCGTTTTACTACCTTGCCGCCGACACGGACGACGACATCGAGCTGCTCCATCGCAAGGTACAGGAAGGTCGCCTGCTTCAGCAGACTTTGCTCCGTTTGAAGCTCCATCTTATCGATCGTGAGTCTCATGTGTTCCCAGTTCGGAACAGAAAAAACACTGCGCTGCGGGTCGAAACGCATCATGCGAGTATCGGAAAGCGCCTGCCCCGATGATGCATTGAGAAACGTGAACCGATGCGTCCTGCCCCAGCCGGTCAGCATCCGATCGCTAACGCTAGCCGAATGATCAAACTCGTCGTAACGAAGTGTCGGATCTTGGGGCGGCACCCCTCCCTTAAGATACGCCAAATCAAATAGGTTCGGTGCCGCGGTCTGCCACAGAACGCGAACCCGGAGCCGGGCTCCATTAGGATTAACGCTCGGTTGCGGCTCAACAAACAGTCGGGAAATGAAGTTGATCCGCAATTGCTCGCCAACCCAGTCCGCGGCATGAGCAATATCCAGTAATTCATCCCTGAGCCCCGTACCGACGGGGATCGAGTCAGTACGGTCAACCACCTCCATGGACACGGATGAGCTGCTTTGCTCACCGCCATGAGTTCGCTCCAGAAACCGTGTCACATCGCGTTCGTCCACCGAGACTTCGGCTTTCACCCGTGCCACGGGTTCGCTCTCCCGCATGACAACCGTCTTATCCAGGATGTCAATACGAACGGTTCCACCCTGGACGCGATCCAGCTCATACTCGATCTGGTGGTCCGATAACGTTTCACGCCCGGCAATGTACTCACCGGCTTTTTGAACCGCCTTGCGCTTCATCCGAGAGCGGATCTCAATGATGGCCTCATCCAGCGAAAGCCCGCCCCCCATTGGGTAGGTCTCGGTCATCGTTTCCGACCACTGCTGGTTTTCAGCCTCAGCACCGTTGAACATCGCCATCAATACCATCATCAACAGGGTGCGTTTCATAAGAGTGACCTCTGAAACAATTGAGAGTGGAAGCCAATCAGATCACGGGACTTTCAAAACGCAACGTCCCAACACGCTCGGCAGTGGCGTTGGGCGATGCCCGTGATCACTGCTCACCCCGTCTAATTGGTGGTCTGCTCATTTGGGACCGTCGAACCTGAATCGCCTCTTTCGCTCTGGCTTTTCTGAACGGCCTGAACGCGTGATCGGAGGTCCGCGAAAGCCGATTCCATGGCGGCCATACCGGTGCGTCTGCGGTGCTTGGCGAGTATTTGTTCCATGCGATCAAAGTTGAGTTCCATCAGGACCGCCGCCTGGAAATCGCCATCGACAACGCGAACATCCTGTTCCACCAATTCCTGCCCCCCCATCCTGACGGACGAGACCAGGCGCTCGACGGCCTGCTCAAACCGCGCATCAACGCCAGCATCAGCTCGATTGTCGGCGGTGTAGTCCTTGCTCAACCCACTCAACTGCTGCCGAATCTGCTGAGCCAGTTCGAAATCCGCCTTCAGACGGGCCTTGTCCATGGCGGCGCTCATATCGCGAGAGCGCGCGGTTCCTACCCCATACAAAGCGTTTGCACCCGCACCCGGCGGCTCCACGACCCAATCCGGGAGCGCCTTGACTCTTTGATCAAGTTGTTCCTCCCTAGCCTCCCTCCGTTCCTGCGCCATCCGGTCTCGGGTTCGTTCAATCTCGGCCTGAACTCGGGCGCTTTCCACTGGATCCGGCCCCGTCGCACAGCCGCCCAACAGTAAGGCGGCTGCCCCAGTGGTCATCAGTTTCAAAGCGCAGGGCTTGGCATTGGTTTTCATCATTCCTACCTCCGGTGAAAGTGGGCTTGTTGCAAAGCCCATTTTCCAGAGATCGGAACAAACGCAAGCTGGTTGCTGCCGACTAGATGCCAGCAGGGAGGTCATGAGGGATCAGCGGATTTATCTTTCAGATTTTGTGGTTGGCTGGATAGACAATGCTGACGGGTGACTCTCAGCTCATCCTCCTGGACCAGTTGCTTAAGTCGCTCACATTCGATCCGGGTAACCCAACCTCGCCCCGAATCCCGGATCGCCCGCAAATAAACGCCGGCCAATCGGTGATTGGCCATGTCTTCGAGCGCTCTATACTGCCGCAGCTCGGCTTCATCCAGTCCGTCCCACTTGCGAAACGCCGTCATGGCATAACAAAACGGCAGCGCTGAGAGCGAGATCATCCCACACGCCGTTATGAGGCCGGCCATTTGGCCCTGAAATGGAATGATCAGAAAGGTGCTGACCCACATAACAAGGGCCAGTGCCAAGAAGCGGCCACCGCGGCGCTTGTGGCGCTCGCGTTCACTGAAAATCGTATTGCTGTCGAGCGGGGGTGCGAAACAGTGCTCATAGTGGCGCCAGGGCGCCAAATGACTCGTCCCAATAGCCAGACCGATCAGGAAAGCGACGAATACCATCATCGTCCCAAGAAGCGCAATTGTCGAAATGTGCATTCCACCTCCTACTGATTAGAACCAAACTGATCGATCCAATCCGGACCGTCTGCTGCCGCGGAACGCGGCGTTACCCTTCATCATTCCGTGACAAGGCTGCTGATACGTGTCGCTCAACCGCCTCACGAAATGTGCTTTCAGCATCTCTGAACAGGCCTATGCCCAGGCAGTAGGCGGAGGTTGGAAATCCCTCATCAGCCAGCATTGCCAGGAAAGTCTGGAAGCCCTGTTCCAACCACTCATCGTCGTCTTCGAGCGGATTGGCTATGGCGCCGTGTTTCACCGGCACTTGGCCTTTCAGGGAGTCCGCATCCACAGCTGTCGCGTACAGGCCAGCCTCTGCGAAAAAAGGAAACGCGCTGCGGCCGTTATCGTGGTAGGCAGTGACCTCATAATTTCTGTAAAGCATCCGGTCCCGGTAAATGCACGCCCTTTTGGTTACGCGTGCGCAGCAGTCCTTCAGCCATTTTCGCGTTTCAGGATCATCATCGTTGCCAGTTGCAATGTCGGTCCGTGGCAGTGGCGGCAGGTGTCCAATCCTGCCCATGTCACCAAGCAGGGCCGCTCTATGAAGCTGAAGCGCCCTGTCCGCCGCCGTTTCGATATCAAACCGCACAAGAAGGCTGTCCGGGTCGTCACCCCAACTCCAACTGTATAAAGCCGCGATTTTGCGGCGCAGTATCTCCAGCTGGATCCACTGATCTTGCTCCGAGAAAAATGACAGGTCGAAATAGAGCTCGAGCCACGCATAGGCCTCATGGAGACTCGAACCGGGACTACCTGACGATGACACACAGGCCAGTTGCACCACCTGATCCCAGTCCTCGTAGCAGCTCTCCCCCATGACTCGCGTCATATCGGAAACTCCCGCATCCTATTTTTGACCTCCCCGAACCTCCCACAAGTTCGAAGAAACGCAACCACCCATTTCAGGTACGTCCCCAAGGTCCCATTGCATGTGAAGCCGAGATAATCTGGTGTGAAGGCTTTCAGGAGGGGGCATAGGCCAGAAGAAGCCGTGCTAATCCGCACTGGGCAATCAAATGGGTTCAGGGTCAGGGGTGGACTTCACCTGAAGAAATTAGCCCCGTTGCAGGGTAGGTTGCATTTTAGACGGGTTCCGTAGACTGGGTGTTGTAATCATAACCGAGAGGAGTGACACCGATGGAATCCAGCTTCGATATTGAAAACAAAAAGCCGGACAACCAGTCCAAGTTGGAATTCCCTTCTGCAACCAGCACCTCCGAGTTCGTACCGACCTATTCCATCCAGTTGTTTGAGTACGGAATAGGCGATGAGATCATCGAGCGCCCTGCGCTTTTTCTCCAAGAGCCGATCAGAACTGTCGATCTGTCTCTGCAGCAACTGTTGGTCTCCCTGAATCTGGGAGAGCAGGGTTTAGACTGCGATCAGGATTGGTTACAACACCACGGCACCATCTGTGGAGGGCTGCCAGAGCCAACGTGGCTCTCGATTGAGGAAGCCACTCCTTGCGTCGTCAACACTTCAGTTTGGCCTCGCGCTGCCCTGAAACTGGAAATTAACCATCAACGTGCTGAAGAGCTTGACTACGAATGGACGCTGGAAAAACTACTGTTTCGCCTCTATCGAGCCACGCACACCTGCCAACAGCACCTGCACGACGTAGGACTGTTTCAGGGCATCGAACTCTACGTTGAGCCTCGCTCATGGGGTGAGACCGGCACAGACATAGTTCGTGATCACATGCCTGACTGGGTGTCTGACCACCTCTCACCTCACCCTATCCAGCATCATCGCCTCAATGGACTGAGCGCCTATATCAATACCGTCTGCGGTGTCATCGGTTACCAAAAGCGCTCAGGACTAGTCCTCTGTGTCTATGACACAAAATGACCATGCTAAGAGCAGCTGTCAGATTGATAGTCGGTACCAGAAATAATTCAACCATTTGCACCACAATTCTCGCGAACTCGCACCATGAGGGCCGCCCTGAAGCACTGGAATGTAACGTGGTAGTCATGCTCATTGCCCGACTGCAGTAAAAATCAACGCGAACTCAACCCCAACGAGCCAATCAATCGCGTGAAATAGCAGGTAACAGTCCCCGCTTGGAGTGCATATGAGGTTGATGAAATTAGATTACTGGCGCCAGGAACGGTTCGTCGAGCCACTCCCACCCCTGCGCACCTGCCAACACTGGGCTGCGAATGGGGCGATCCCAGCCGTAAAGCGGGGCTCGACCTGGTACGTCGATATTGAGCAAGAAGATAAACAAACCGGAAATGATCTATTGGATGAGATACTGAATGGCACCAAGAAGGCGTCGTAGAGTCAATCAAGGCCTGGAGCCGAACTTATATGCCAGTTCTCGACGCGGCAATACCTATTACACATACCGCCGACCAACTGATGGACGCCGATTCGGGCTCGGGCAAGACAAGCGGAAAGCGAATGCGGTCGCGCGTCAGGCCAATGCTCAGCTGATGGGTGACCAAGACATGCTTGCGCGAGTACTTGGCCAGAACGATATCACCTTGGGTGAAATGATCGATCTGTACCGGGGCGAGATCCTGGCTGAGAAAGATCTAGCGGCCCAAACCAAACGCAACACTGAGTACCGTCTAGCGCGCTTTAAGGAGGATTTTGGGGAGCGAATAGTATCCCAGTTCGACGTCGGGCAGCTTGCGGCTTACCTGGATCATTTCGAACGCGACAGCTACGTGAAGCACCGTGGCCAGATGATCGACTTATTCCGCTATGCCAAGCGCAAGGGCTACTTCCCCGACACCCGCGACAACCCAGCCGAACTGACATATGCCAAGACGGATTACGGGAAGGACCGTCGTCGGATGACCCTGGATCAATACCGTGCCATCCATGAGCAGGCGCCTCACTGGATGCGGATCGCAATGGAGTTGGCCATCGTCACTCTGCAGGGACGCTATGAAGTCTGCCACATGCGCTACGACGACATTCAGGAGGGGCAGCTGTACGTGGTGCGGGAAAAAACGAAAAAGAACGAATGGGGCTATCTGCGGATCCCGGTCAGCCCCGCCCTTGAAGACATCATTCGCCGCTCCCGCGATGAGGTGATCAGCCCGTTCATCGTCCACCGGGCACCGGCCAGGCGAAAGCGCTCGGCCAACAAGCAGCACTGGACCCAGCTCACTCTCAATGATTTTTCAGCGAAGTTCCGCGCCGTCCGGGACACGGTTCCCGAGATTGCGACTATGGCACGGAATGAGCGCCCTACTTTCCACGAAATCCGGGCCCTGGGTTCATGGCTCTATGAGCAGGCCGGATACGAGCGCGAGTATGTGCAAGCACTCATGGCTCACGGAGACGAGAAAATGACGGCCCATTACCAGGCAGGGCATGAACAGAAGTGGGTCAACGTGCGCGCGGATCTTGACCTGGAAGCAGTTTTCAAACACCGGTAATCTGGCACTGTATAGCGCCATGGTTTTACCGCAGTTTTACGGCATTGCATAAAAAAGGGGTCTCCGGAAAACCGAAAACCCCTTTAGAATCAGATGGTAGGACCGGGCGGATTCGAACCGCCGACCTCTGCCATGTCAAGGCAGCGCTCTAACCAACTGAGCTACGGTCCTGCTGTGCGCGACAGGGTGCGTAATATAGCG